>WNGA01007495.1_pt1 | contig 15173 bp, 9 predicted proteins | sample 5400061 | NCBI WGS metagenome assembly WNGA01 (sample SAMN13153366, study PRJNA577476) | soil metagenome | isolation source: 100 cm soil or saprolite under grassland replicate 2 | place: USA:California | collected 2016-06-15
CATCGTGCGCGTGACGGTACTCTCTGTCTCGACCAGCCGCGCCAAACCAAAATCCGTGAGATGCGGTTCGCCTTTCCCATCGAGCAGGATGTTTCCGGGTTTGATGTCGCGATGCAGAATGCCGTGTTCGTGCGCGAAGTGAACGGTGCGCGCCACCTTTGCGATTAATTCCACGGCGCGCCGAATTGGCATTGGTTCGCGCCTTACCACTTCGTCGAGCTGGCCCCCTTCGATAAATTTCATGCTGAAGTAGCAGGAGCCATCCCCCTCGCCGACTTCGTAAATCGGAACAATGTATGGATGCTCGAGGCTGGCGGCGGACTCCGCTTCTCGTCGAAAGCGCGTCAGGTGCGCTTTGGTTGCCCACTGGCCGAGTCCGATGACTTTCAATGCAACCGTGCGGTTGAGACTTTTCTGCCGCGCACGGAACACCACGCCCTGACCTCCGCGTCCGATTTCTTCCAGCAACTCATAGTCGCCAAAGTCCGTCAGCGTCTTTGCCGAATGTGGAGCCTTTTTAGTATGGGGCGCAGTATTCGCGTCATTCGTTTCAACATTTTCAGCGGCCACAGACGGGCGCGCGAGCAGACCAAGGCCGGTTTCGAGGAGACAGCCTGGGCAGCCTCCTTCCGGAGCGTCGGCTGGGATTTCGGTCCCGCATTTTGGGCAAACTCTGAGTACGCTGGTCATTGTCGGGGCGCCGCTCGTGCGCTCCCCTCTTGTACTGCGTAAAATTCTATCACAGGTTACGAGACACCAATTTCACTAATTCACACAATTGACTCAAGCCTTATAAAATTCGTGATAATTCGTGTAATTCGTGTCTACGCCCGGACCACAGCAATTAGATGGCGCAACTCATCTTCAATATCGCTGGGCATGGCAACCGTGTGAGCAATCTCCTCTCGCAATAAAAATTGGTAACGCTGACGAAATCGATAAAAGGCTTGCTTGACCGCGTTCTCCGTCATCTCGAACTCGCTGGCGATCTCGGCTTGCGAAGGCCGGCCCGGTTCGTCGATGAGCATTTTCTTCATCCGATCAAAGAACCGCAGATTGCCCGCGCTGCGATATTCGTCCCGCAGCCTCGCTAGCACTTGCTCCAGAACTGTCAGCGCCCAGCGGCGTTCGTAAATTTGGTCGGGCGTCAATCTGTCGCTCCGCCCAACGTCGATGGCCTCACTCTCGCGAAGCTCCTCCAATGGAATTAGCCAGTGTCCTTTGCCTCGCTTGACCGCCATGGCATGGCGCCATTCGTCGGCCAGAAAATGTTTCACCGATGCAAGCAGATAAGAACGAAGTCGCCCCTTTTCCTTGCGAACAGTACTCAGATCTCTCCGCTCCAATAAGAGCGCAAAAAAACCCTGCGTGAGATCCTCCGCTTCCTCTGGCCGAATACCCTGTCGCCGCACGAAACCATAAATAGGTCGCCAGTAGGTGCGGCAAAGCTTTTCGAGCGCTGCCTCTGCTGCTGGCGATGGGCCTTGCGCTTCCAGCACCATACTCCAATGCGTTGTAGCGAAGGCGAACCCCCCGTTTTGTCCGGCAGCTGCCGCACCAATCGCGAGTAGCGAGGTCACCTCATCATCAGCAGGCACGCCGCGATTCAAGTAAAAACGCGCGCGAAAATCAAGCCTGCAGAATCCCGGGGGCTGCTCTCCTTTCTCGATCCAGCGGATGAATCGCGAATATTCCCGGTAAGGGGTTACACGATCGGATACGTGCGCGACTTGTCGCATGGCAACGGGCTTGATATCGGACTTGGCACCCAACTCACGATAAATGATCGCCCGGACAGTCTTGACCACTATTACGGCGACGATCTCGGCTACGCTTTTCAATTTTTCCTGCGCATCCGTCCATCGTTGCACAGCCACGGCGCACACGATCATGCTGCGCACATCCCTGGAACGCAAAAATAATGGTAGGGGCGACCGCCGGTCGCGCTTCCATGGATTTTGCACGAAGTGCTTTAGGAGTGCGATGCGTCTTCGCATCGCTTTCTCCAGGCTAAGACCTGGCAGCAAAGGCGACGCGAGGACACCCGCACACAGTCGGGCAGGCAGTGCGCATTCCGAAATTCCGCCATTGCACGGATCGTGTCGCCGCGGCGACCGAGCTTCCGCGAAACATACCCAAGCTATGATGCAGGGATAGTTTTACCGATTGTTGAGAACTACTTTTGTCGCCCGTTTACCCATCTCAACCTCGGCGCTCACCTTCTGGATTTGCGCTGCCTGCTCTTTGAGCTGCGCAGTGAGAACTTCCATTCCTTTCTTCAACTGCGTGACGGTCGCTTCCTGCGCCTCCGCTTTGCGACCCTGTTCTTCGACTTTGCGATGTTCTTTGAGGAATTCATTGAGTAACATCGCGTTCACCTGGTCATAGCGCACGCTGTAGGGTTTTCCCTGCTTGTCGCGCACCACGAGGGCAGGGTTTATCTTTTCTACGTCTTCGGCGATTAAACCAAATTGCACAATGCCTTTGGGGTCCAGCTCCTTTTTGTAGCAGAAGATGACCGGGCGCAGCGCTAAGACCGCTTCGCTCGCCTTGTCCATGCCATGGATGTCCTGTTTGAAACGCGCTGAGGAGAGGACCGTGCCAAGCTTACCGTCTGAATCAATGTAAACCGCCGTCGCCGTTCCACCAGAGATGGGTGCCCCATAAATCCCGGCGACATAGACGTTCCCTTGTACGCCCGGGGTGCCGATAAAACAGCTGTTGCTGACGTTTGCACCTCCGCTGCCGACACAGATAACATGATCGGCCGTGGTAACACCCAGGCCAGCTCCAGCACCGAGAGCCGTGTTGAAACTGCCGGTGATGTTTGCAGCAAGCGCAGCTTGGCCGAGCGCGGTGTTAAAGTTGCCTGTGGTGTTATTTACGAGCGAAGCGACGCCCTCCGCTGTGTTGAACCCGCCAGTGGTGTTGTTATTGAGCGCGACATAACCACTGGCTGTGTTAGAAATGCCGGTGGTGTTGCGAAAAAGCGTCCCAAAACCAACGGCCGTGTTGTTGTCGCCCGTGTTGTGATTGAGCGCTCCGTAACCAGTGGCAGTGTTGTAGTTGCCGATTGCGTTGTTCGTCAGCGCAAAAGCGCCGACGGCACTGTTGAACCAACCAATGGTATTGCCGTAGAGCGCGTAAACGCCAATGGCAGTGTCGTTGCTGCCGCTTGTGTTGCTGAACAGGGCCCGAATACCCGTCGCCGTATTGTTTTTGCCGGTAGTGTCGTGATTGAGCGCCTGGAAACCAAGGGCTGTGTCCCAGATCCCGCTGGTTAGACTCAGGAGCGCGTCGGTTCCCTCAGCAGTATTGCCGCCCGCATAGCCGCCATCTGGCGCCGGACTGACCGCGAAAGCAGTCGGGGCAGGCCAAAGCGCGAAGCAGGCAAGCAAAATCGCTGTGAATACGGCGTTTCGATTTTTCATAAACTTAACTTCCTCTCATTGTTTGGGCCTTCTCTGCCTCCTCGTTATTGAGGAGTCTTGTTTGGCCCTTCCACTGATGTACTTCGTAAAATCCGGCGATTCGTTATACGGAAAATGGGAAAAACTTAAGAACCACGGATTTCACGGATGATGGCCCGTCCAAGCGAAGATTCTAAACAGAAGATAACAAAGGAAACAAAGATTCTGTGCCGCGCGGGCTAGAAAAACCTTCGTTAGCTTCGTTTACTTCTGTGACTCTGTTTCTGCTTTTGGGTTCTCACCGGCATGGTTTATTCAGCACCACCTTGGGCGTTGGCTTGCTCATCTCAATCTGGGCGCTGACCTTTTCGATTTGAGCTGCCTGCTCCTCGAGAGTTGCAGCGAAAACTTCCATCCCTCTTTTGAGCTGGCTGATCGTGCCTTCCTGCTTTGCAGCACCAGAATTGAGTTGCATGATCGTCGCTTGCTGTTCTTCAATCTTGCGGTGCGCTTTGAGGAATTCATTAAGCAACATCGAATTCACCTGGTCGTAACGCACGGTGTACGGTTTTCCTTCTTTATCGCGTACCACCAGGTCTGGATTCACCTTTTCCACATCCTCGGCTACGAGTCCAAACTGCGGGGTTCCTGCAGGATCAATCTCTTTCTTGTAACGAAACGTGACCGGTTTGAGCGCCAGGAGCACCTCGCTGGCTTTGTCTATCGCTTTGATCTCCTCCTTAAAGCGCTTTGAGGAGGTGGTCGTGCCGAGTTTGTTGTCAGAGTTAACAAGAACCGGGATTCCGTTGGCAGAGGTTTGGCCGAAGATACTGGCGATGTAGCAGGCGTTGCTCTCCCCTGGGACGCCCAGCATCCCTGAGCCGATATAAACGTTGCTGGAACCGGATGCGAGGAGGCCAGCGCTATTTCCCAAGGCTACGTTGAAGTTGCCTGTGGTATTCTCGTTGAGCGCGGCATGACCGATGGCTGTGTTGGAGGTGCCAGTGGTGTTGCGAAACAGAGCAACTGTTCCGATAGCGACACTTTGTTCGCCAATCGTATTGCTGAACAGCGCGCCAAAACCAGCGGCTGTATTGTCGTCGGCGGTGTTGCGATAGAGAGCTCCATAACCGTTGGCAGTGTTCTGACTGCCTTTCGTGTTATTCGCGAGCGCAAAAGCGCCTGCGGCAGTGTTGAAAAACCCGGTGGTGTTGCCGTAGAGCGCATAAACGCCATTGGCGGTGTTGTAGCTGCCGCTGGTATCGCTGAACAGGGACCGGAGACCGATCGCCGTATTGTTCTTGCCGGCAGTGTCGTGATTGAGCGCTTCGAAACCAAAGCCGCTGTTCCAAACGCCGCTGGTCAGACTAACGAGCGCCCCATTGCCATAGGCAGTGTTGGTTTGCGCTTGCGCTTTTGGGATAGCCGCAAAGCAGATCAGCAGGAGCGGGATGAGAAGTCCCGATCCGGCAGCCGCCGGACGGACGTGTTCGAATTGGATTGATCGTTTCATGACTTGATAAGTTTGTTCGTTCGGAAGAGTTCTTATTGAACTGCAATTCTTACGGATCACTGGCGAACATTTGCGGCGCGGGTTTGCTCAGTCGAACCTGATCGCTAACTCTCTGGATTTTTGAGTCCTGCTCTTTGAGGCGAGCAACGACGGTTTCCATTTCCTTTTGCTGTTGCGCGATAATCGCTTCCTGTCTTGCTACAGTTATCTTTAACTGGCTGATTGTGCTTTTCTCTTCCTGCACCTCGCGGCCTTGTTCTTCGACCTTGCGGTGCTCTTTGAGAAATTCATTAAGCAACATGTTGTAGATGGCCGTGTATCGGACGCTCTCGATTTGCCCCTTCCCATCCCGGATCGCCAACTTGGGATCGACCTTGGCCACATCCTCAGCAACAAGGCCGTAGTCGAGGTTTTGGCTGGGATCAATGTTCTTCTTGTAGCGATAAGTCACTGGTTTGAGCTGGTAAAGCACTTCACTGCCGGTGTCCATGGGCGCGATGTCCTCTTTGTAACGCCGCGACGAACTGGTATGGCCGAGCAGGCCATCGGAAAGCCGCACCGTAACATAGTCCGCGCCGTTAATAGGAGGCTGAACGGTGCTGTTAATGTTGCGGATCCAGGTTTGCCCGTCCAGTCCTGCAACCCCCGCGACCCCCTGGCCGATAGCAACATTGCCATGTCCGGTAACGTTATAGCCGGCACCCTCACCGATCGCAGTGTTCCCGTTTCCCGCTACGTTATCGTGGAGCGCATTAGTACCAACCGCTGTGTTCAAGGCGCCGGTGTCGTTGGCCTCGAGGGCATCCGCCCCGTCAGCCGTGTTGCTGTCCGCCGCGGTGTTATGCTCGAGAGCGCCGACACCGGTCGCCGTGTTGGTAGAGCCGGTGGTGTTGAACTCAAGCGCTGCCACACCGTTCGCCGTGTTGTAGTCGCCGACGGTGTTGAACTGGAGCGCTGCAGCACCGGTGGCCGTGTTGACGAAGCCCGTCGTGTTTCGCTCGAGTGCTTCAACACCGTTGGCCGTGTTGTAAGCGCCGGTGGTGTTCGCCCCGAGTGCTGCAACGCCCTCGGCCGTGTTGACGCTGCCGATGGTATTCGAAGCTAGCGCGCCCCTGCCGAAGGCGCTGTTGGAGAAGCCGGTAGTGTTGCGATTGAGCGCAAGATAACCGTTGGCCGTGTTGCTGTCGCCGGTAGTGTTGCGGTAGAGCGCACCAAAACCAGTGGCCGTATTTCTGTCGGCGGTGTTGCTGTAGAGCGCACCGTAACCGTTGGCAGTGTTGTAATTGCCGCTAATGTTATTCGCCAGCGCATACGCGCCAACGGCACTGTTGTACCACCCGTTGATATTGGCGTGCAGCGCGTAAACGCCAGTGGCGCTGTTGTAGTTGCCGCCGGTATCGCTAAACAGGGCCCGAACACCTGTCGCCGTATTGTTCCCGCCGACAGTGTCGTGATTGAGCGCCTGAAAACCAAGGGCTGTGTTCCAGACCCCGCTGGTTAGACTCAGAAGAGCGTCGGCTCCCTCAGCGGTATTGCCACCGGGGTAGCCGCCGTCCGGCGCCGGACTTACCGCCTGCGCTTTCGGCGAAACCGCAAAGCAGGCAAGCGCAAGTAGAATTGCCGCGAGTATGGTGTTTCGATTTTTCATAAACTTAGCTTCCTCTCATTGTTTGGGCCTTCTCTGCCTCCTCGTTATTGAGGAGTCTTGTTTGGCCCTTCCACTGATGTACTTCGTAAAATCCGGCGATTCGTTATGCGGAAAATGGAGAAACTTTTGGGAACCACGGATTACACCGATTACACGGATGATGGCGCCACCCAAGCGAAGACTCTAAACAGAAGATAACAAAGGAAAACGAAGATTCTGTGCCGCCGAAACTAGAAAAACCTTCGTTAGCTTCGTTTACTTCTTTGACTCTGTTTCTGCTTTTGGGTTCTCGCCGTTATGGTTATTCAGCACCACCCTGCCCGCCGGCTTGCTCACCTCAATCTGCGCGCTCACTTTTTGCAGACCCGATGCCAGGGCTTCTATTTGTTTTTCCTCTTCCGCCAGCTTGGACTGAAAGTTTTTCTGTTGCTCGACAATGAGCGCTTCCTCCTTCGCCACCGCAGACTTTAACCGGGTAATGCTCGTTTGTTGTTCCGCGACTTTTTTGTGCTCCTTTAGGAATTCATTGAGCAACATGTTGTAGATGGCCGTGTATCGGACGCTCTCGATTTGCCCCTTTCCATTCCGGATCGCCAATTTGGGATCGACCTTCGCCACATCTTCAGCAACAAGGCCATAGTCGAGGTTTTGACTGGGATCGATGTCCTTCGTGTAGTGATAGGTTACCGGTTTGAGCCGGTAAAGGACTTCACTGGCGCTGTCCATGGGTTTGATGTCCTCTTTATAACGCAGGGAAGAACTCGTATGACCCAACAAGCCATCGGAAAGTCGCACTGTAACGTACTCAGAACCATTAACAGGAGGCTGGATGGTGCTGTTGATATTCGAGATATACGTATGACCGACTTCGTCGGCAACTCCGGTTACGTTCGTGCCAATATAGACATTGAAGCTGCCCGTGGTAACGGTCGCGCCCGCGCCATAACCGAGCGCCGTATTAGCGCCGCCAGAGATGTTAATCAATTAGCGCATCAACGCCGACAGCCGTGTTTGTGCCGCCGGTGGCGTTGTCACCCAGTGCTTGATAACCAACAGCCGTGTTGAAGATGCCAGAGGAGTTGTTCAGGAGCGCTTGTGCGCCGGTGGCGGTGTTTTGGATGCCATCGCCGTTGATATTGAGCGCGGCGTAACCGTTGGCCGTGTTGTCGCTGCCAGTATTGTTTAAGAGTGCCCAAGCACCAGTGGCGGTGTTGTTGACACCCGTGGTGTTCAGATACAGCGCACCCGAACCGAAGGCGCTGTTGCAGTAGCCTTCGGTATTGTGAAAGAGCGCATCAGCGCCGGTGGCCGTGTTGTCGTGGCCGGTGGTGTTGCGATTGAGCGCTTGATTACCGGTGGCGGTGTTACTGGAGCCGATGGCGTTCTTGTAGAGTGCACCAAAGCCGGTGGCCGTATTGCCGCTGCCGGAATCGCCGTTTATCGTGGTATTGTTGTAGAGCGCTCCGTAGCCATTGGCCGTATTGTAGTTGCCGCTAATGTTGTTCGCGAGCGCAAAAGCGCCAACAGCACTGTTGTACCACCCGTTGATATTGGCGTAGAGCGCATAGACGCCATTGGCGGTGTTGTCGTTGCCGCTGTTGTTGCTAAACAGGGAGCGAAGACCGGTCGCCGTATTGTCCTTGCCCGTAGTGTCGTGATTGAGCGCTTCGAAACCAAGGGCTGTGTTCCAGATCCCGCTGCTGAGGCTCAGCAGCGCGTCAGTTCCCTCAGCGGTGTTGGCGCCGGCGTAACCGCCATCCGGCGGCGGAGTGACCGCTTGCGCCCTCTGGGCGAGCGCAAAGGAGCCAAGCACAAGGGCGATAAGACTCAAAGCGGACCGCCAACGAATAGTGGTAGTAGGTGACCCGCCTTCGCCAAGCTTCGGCGTGGCGGGATACTGAGAAGTGATTAGTGGATTCATAGGTCTCATTGCTGTGTTTTAGTTTGTAGTGTTCAATCTTCTATATCCGTTTCATCTGCGTTATTCGTGGCCAGTCACAAGCCTTTACGGATTGCCCAGCACGACTTGCGGTGCCGACTTGCTGATCTGGAGCTGTGCGCTCACTTTCTGGATTTGTGTGCGCTGTTCTTTGAGCTGCGCCGTGAGAGCTTCCATTCCTTTCTTTAGTTCGCCGATCGTGGCTTTCTGTTCGTGTATTTCACGCGCTTGTTCCTCCACTCTTTTGTGCTCTTTGAGGAATTCGTTGAGCAACATCGCGTTAACCATTTCGTAGTGCACACTCTCGGGCTGCCCTTTAGAATTGCGCGCTATCAGATGCGGGTTTGCCTCGGCTACTTCCTCAGCAATCAAACCAAATGCGGCCGACTGGTTGGGATCAATCTCCTTCTTGTAGCGGTAGGTGACCGGTTTCAGCCGGTAGAGCGCTTCGCTTGCGTTCGTCATCGGTTTGATGTCTTTCTTGTAACGCCGCGAGGAACTGCTGTGACCGAGCAAACGCGTGTTCAAGTTCACGGTGACGTACTCAACATCGGTACCCGGGGGCTGGACGGTGCTGTTAATGTTGGAGATATACGTGTGACCGACCTCGTCAGCCACCCCGCCTAGTCCGACGCCGAGATAGACATTGAAACTACCCGTTCTAACAGCTGCGCCAGCGCCGTTGCCGATGGCCGTGTTGTTTGCGCCGGTGGCGTTTCGAAACAGCGCTTGGTAACCGATCGCCGTGTTGGCGCCGCCAGTGTCATTGGCAGCAAGTGCTTCCCAACCAATAGCCGTGTTGAAGTTGCCACTGGAGTTGTTCAGGAGCGCTTCTGCGCCGATGGCGGTGTTGTCAATGCCGCCACGGTTGAGAGCGAGCGCCGCCGCACCGTCGGCTGTATTGTTACTGCCAGTATTGTTGACAAAGAGGGCTGAAACACCCGTTGCCGTGTTGTTGAGTCCGCTGGTGTTGCTAAAGAGCGCTCGGGAACCGTTGGCGGTGTTGCCACTGCCGGTGTTCGCCGCCAGTGCAGCATAACCGAAGGCGCTATTGGAAATGCCACTGGTATTGGCAGAGAGTGCATACGCCCCAAAGGCCGAGTTCGAGTCTGCGATGTTGTTCAAGAGCGCGTTCACTCCCATGGCCGTGTTAAAAGAGCCGCTGACGTTATTACGCAGGCCATTAGTCCCCACAGTGGTGTTGGCGCGGCCGGTGGTATCGCTGAAAAGCGAAAAACCCCCAAGGGCCGTATTCCATACGCCCGTAGTGAGACTAAACAGCGCATTCTGTCCCTCAGCCGTGTTGAATCCCGGATAGCCGCCGTCCGGCGCAGGGACGACTGCTTGCGCCCCGGGTAAAAGCACAAAGCAAGCCAGCACCGACAGGATCGTGTTGAATAGGATGTGTCGATTTTTCATAAGTTTAATTTCCCTTCCTTGTTTTGCCCTTTTCCGACTCCTCCTTATTGGAAAGTCAGTTCTAGCCTTTCACTGATGTACTTCGTAAAATTTCGCGCGGCGTTACGCGGAAAGAGCAGAAACTTAGGAACCACGGATTCCGCGGATGTCGCGGATAAGGTCAGCGAACAAACAGAACGAAACCAAAGCAGCGGAGGTCGATTTAGTTCCGCCGAAAGAAGTCAGAAACCACTAACAAGAATTCGTGTGATCATTTGTGGTTTATTCGTGGTTAACGCCTCGTGAATCATCTTCTGATCCGTCCGGCAGCTGCCGGATCCGCGCAATCTGTGGTTAAATTTAGTTCGGCGCGAGGGAGGCGACGATTTTTTCGAAGCACGGGTCGCCGCGCAACGGATCCCACCAAGGCAGCAGCTTCAATTCACCATAGCTGACGCCGCCCGGAAGGCGGCTGGCGCGGACAAGCTGTTCGCAGGCGAGATCTTTATTCCCAGCCCAGGCTGCTATTCTAGCCAAACACACGATTAAGCGCATGCCGTTGATCGCATCTTTTTCCACGGGAAGCAGCTCGATCGCGCGCCAGCCCTCGCGCAGCGCTTCCTCTTTTCGTCCCAGGCCAGCGTCGATTAAACCGAGCACGCATAGAGGACCAGCATCATCAAGATGGGCGCGAACCACTTTCTCTTGCTCCGCGCGGGCCGCAGTGAAAGCGGAACGTGCTTTAGCATCGTCTTTTGTCATCCGAGCGATTAGGCCTTCTCCGAAACGCGGGCTGTATCTTAAAGTGGCGCTGCCAAAACCGTTTTCACCCAACGCGGCTAAAGCATTGGCAGCGGCGGCAGGGTCGCGCTCTGCCAATGCGCAAATGAGCCAGCTATCGGCCACACTTTGGATCGCACCACGGCCTTTCGCGTGGAGTTCATCGATCAGTTGATGCACGGGTTGTGTATTAGCTCTCCAGTCGCATTCCACCTCCGCGCGCGCGACTCTCAACCCGGTGTCATTCGGCTCGATCGCTAAGGCGCGGTCCAGCATGGCTGCTTCGTCGCTGTAGCGGCGAAGGTAGGCATAACCGAGGCCGATCCCTAGTAGCAAGGAGCTGTTGCGTGGGTCGAGCTCAACCGCCTGTTCCATGTCGCGCGTGGACTCTTCCCAGCGCCCTTGGCGACGTTCGACGTAACCCTTGAGCTCAAATAACCGGGCGTCATTAGGGAGGGTCTGGCGGGCAGTCTCTAGTTCCGCCAGCGCTCCGTCATAATCACGGTATCCGCGAAAAAGATTCTCCGCTCGCGCGAGGTGCGCTTCGCCCGAATCCGGACGGAGCTGAAACGCGGATTGAATAGCCGCCTCTGCCAGCGCCAGACGTGAAGGCGTACGATCGTAACCAAACGAGTAAAGCTGGTCGTGAGTCCGAGCGAGTTGGCAATATGCCTGGAAAAAAGTTGCGTCATGCGCGGCAGCTTGGTTCAACAGATCGGCCGCCTTCAGCAAGTACCCTTTTGTGCTCCTGGTAAAGGTCACAGTCAGAAGAAGATTTTTGGCGCGGCTATAGAGATTGAACGCGGTGAGATCGGCTGTCGGCGGGCGCTGTATGGCTAGCCTTTCAGCGCGCGAGACTTTGACGTGAAGCTGACCAGCGACCTTTTGCGCGATCTCACTCTGGATAGCGAACACGTCTTTCAAATCGCGATCATATTGCTCCGCCCAGATATGGGTATCAGTGCGGGTGTCGATCAACTGCGCGTTTATGTGCAGCCAGGCTCCAGTCTTTCGCACGCTACCTTCCAGTACATGCGATACCCGAAGCGCATCACCGATCTGGCGTGTGTTGTGCTGGTCACGATACTGCATGACGCTCGTCCGACTGATGACCTTGAGGTCAGCAATTTTCGCCAGCTTGGTCAAAAGATCGTCCTGGACACCATCGGCAAAGGAGGCGTCCTCTTTGTCGTTGCTCAGATTTTCAAATGGCAACACTGCGATTCCAGCCATTGCGGGACGACGGAATAGCTCGCTTTTCCAAACGATCACACCGACCGCTGCTATCAGGGCGAGCGACAATGTGACGACAGCCGCAACCGTTGGATTTCGTTGCAGCCATTTCTTTCCTCGAGCAACAACTCCGGTGCGCCGGGCTTGGATTGGTTCGTGTTTTAGCCAGCGCTCAAGGTCTTCTGCCAACGCGAGAGCGGAAGAGTAGCGGCGCTCGGAATCTTTCTCCAGACACTTGAGGCAAATGGTAGAAAGATCGCGATCTACTTTCGGATTCCACAGACGCGGTTGCCGTGGCTCGGTTTCCAGAAGTAACTTGATAGTCTCGTAGGTTGTTCCTCCAGCAAAAGGCGGATGGCCAGTTAGAAGTTGGTAAAGCACTGCACCAAGCCCGTACACATCTGTTGCGCTGGTTAGCTTGGCGTTATTACCGGCTGCTTGTTCCGGCGCCATGTAACTGGGTGTGCCTAGCACTTCGAGCGTGCGCGTGACCGTGCTCTCAGATTCGACTAATCGGGCAAGGCCGAAATCGGTGAGATGCGGTTCGCCTTTTGCGTCGAGCAGGATGTTTCCCGGCTTGATGTCGCGATGCAGAATGCCGTGTTCATTCGCGTAGGAAACGGTGCGGGCCACCTTTGCGATTAATTCCACGGCGCGCCGAATTGGCATTGGTTCGCGCCTTACCACTTCGTCAAGCTGGCCTCCTTCGACGAACTTCATGCTGAAGTAGCAGGAGCCATCGCGCTCGCCGACCTCGTAGATGGGAACGATGCACGGGTGGTCGAGGCTCGCAGCGGCTTCTGCTTCCATTCGGAAGCGCTTGAGGTGCGCTTTGGTCGCCCATTGGCCGAGTCCAATGACTTTTAATGCAACTATGCGGTTGAGACTCTTTTGCCGCGCACGAAACACCACGCCTTGACCGCCGCGGCCGATTTCCTCCAGCAACTCGTAGTCGCCCAGCTCACCCAGCATCTTTGCGGCGCGCTCTGTCATTTTTACGTGCTGCGCCCGCGCGGCATCATCCGCGCCATCTAGTTCGTCCGGGAGTATTCCGAGCGCTGTTTCAAGCACGCACCCGGTGCATAGTCCTTCGGGTGCGTCGGAAAAGATTTTGGCGCCGCATTTTCGACAAATCCTGATTACTCTGATCATCACCGGAGAGGTGCTTGAGTACTCCCCCAATGTACTTCGTAAAATTTTACCGCACGTTATCCTCGTACTACCGAAATTAAATGGCGCAGCTCATCTTCGATATCACCTGGCGTAGCAACCGTGTGAGCAATTTCCTCTCGCAATAACGATTGATAGCGCTGCCGAAATCGGTGAAACGCCTGCCTGACGGCATTCTCGGTCATGCCTAGTTGCGCAGCAATGTCCGCTTGCGACGGCGCGCCAGGTTCGTCCGGCAGCAGTTGCTTCAAAGAATCAAACAACGCAGCATTGCCCGCCGCCCGATATTCGTCTTTTAATAGGTTGAGCACGCGTTCCAGGACCGTTGCCGCCCAGCGGCGTTCGTAAATTTGCTCTGCAGTTAGTGGGTCCGCGGGTTCCATCTCGATCCGCTCGTCAACGCTCAGTTGGTCCAAGGGAATTAGCCTTTGTCCTTTTCCCCGCTTGATCGCCATCGCACGACGCCGCTCGTCAGCCAGAAAATATTTCAATGCCCCAAGCAGGTAAGAACGAAATCGCCCCTTTTCCTTGCGTACAGCGCTTAGGCTTCTACGCTCCAACAAATCAGCGAAAAAACCCTGGGTGAGATCCTCTGCTTCTTCCGGCCCAATACCCTGTCGCTGCACGAAGCTATAAATGGGTCGCCAATAAATGCGGCAAAGTGTTTCGAGCGCTTCCTGCGCCGCCGGCGATTCACCTTGCGCCTCTACTACGACGCTCCAGTGCGTGGTCGCAAACGCAATCGCCCCGTTTTGCGCGCGTCGGCCAATCGCGGTCAATGAAGTCAGTTTATCCCCATCAGGGCTCACATTGCAATCCAAGTAAAAACTTGCACGGAAATCAAGCCTGCAGAGTCTCGGGCGCCTGCTCCCTTGTCATTGCGCACAACCTGCGTGAATCTTATCGCTCCGTGGCTCTCCGACTGCCGAAACAGAATTATCAGGACATCGAGCGCATCGTCGAGTTCGATTTCGTGCGCGCGACGGAAGCGGCGGCACTCAATTCACTGCGCTGGCTCGGGCGGGGCGACAAGGAAGCAGCCGACGCGGCCGCGTGCGACGCAATGCGCGGCATGTTTGATCTCATGAACATCTGCGGTGAGGTGGTGATCGGTGAAGGGATAAAGGACGAAGCGCCTGGCATTTTCAAAGGCGAACAACTCGGCACTTGGATTCCGGGTTCGCCGCAGTTCCATATCGCCATCGATCCGATCGACGGCACTACTAACATCTCCAAGGGCGCGCCGAACTCGATCAGTTGCATCGCGGCGGCGAGCCCCGAGGAGAGGGTGAAGGTAGCTCTGCGCGATGTGCCTTCGTTTTACATGATGAAGCTGTCGTATGGCCCGCGCGTGATTCAATACACGCAAAAACGCGGCGATGCGCTGCACCTCGAGGCGCCCATCGCCGAGACACTCGCGATCGTGGCTCGCGCGTTGGAGAAACGAGTGCAGGACGTGACAGTGATGATGCTGGATCGGCCGCGGCACAAAGAGATTGTCGAAGAAATTCGCGCCGCGGGCGCGTCGCTGCGCATGATCGGCGATGGCGATATCGCCGCGGCAATGGCGCCTTCGTTACCGGAAAGCAATGTCGATCTATACATGGGTATCGGCGGTTCGCCGGAAGCGGTACTGGCCGCGGCGGGAATCAAATGCCTCGGGGGCGAGATGCAATGCAAAATGTGGCCACGCGATGGAAAAGAACGTAAGAGATTGATCAATGACGGTTACGAGAAAGATCTTGGCCGCGTTTTCTCGGCTGACGATCTGGCGAACGGGAGGAACATCGTTTTTTGTGCAACGGGAATCAGCGACAGCGCGCTGTTACGCGGCGTGAAAGGGCAAGGCACGCAAGCAACCACGCATTCCATATTGATGCGCGCGAAGAGCAGGACCGTGCGCTTCATCAGCGCCACCCACGATCTGCAGACAAAGACGATCCGACTTCGCTCGGATAATCGCGAACACCCGATTTAATCGTGGCATCGCCGTTCTCGACTGTGCGGCGAGCAGGCACCCTGCCTGGCTCCGCGAATGGGCTTTGCAGTCGAGACGCCGCCGCTCTACAGGCTGGAAGCTGT
>WNGA01009674.1_pt1 | contig 15169 bp, 6 predicted proteins | sample 5400061 | NCBI WGS metagenome assembly WNGA01 (sample SAMN13153366, study PRJNA577476) | soil metagenome | isolation source: 100 cm soil or saprolite under grassland replicate 2 | place: USA:California | collected 2016-06-15
AGTTTTTCCAATAGTGCAATGGTGTCGAGAAATGGTTGGACGCGTGCGTCATGGCCGTTGGCCATGTCTGCGACGGTCACACCATCCTTGCCTTCGGCCTTCACATCGGCGCCTTTCGACACCAGATACACGATCATCTCGTCGTCGCCGCGCGCGGCGGCGTAGTGGAGCGCCGTGTAGCCCCTGAAGTCGGCGGCATTCACATCAAACCCCAGCTCCTCGACCAGATACTTCACGGCCGGCATCCAGCTGCCCGGCGCGTTGACATGGAAATTGCCAAACCATCCGGCACCAACGGCCACCAGCAATGCGTTCACCGGCGCTTCGTTGTCGCCATTCGCCGCGCGCGGAACAGCCGACGGGGCACCACCGCTCCGCGGTACCACCGCGGGATTGGGCGACGTCGCGCGTGATTCAGCAGGCGCTCTCCGGCGGCGCCCCGCCACTTCCGGTGAGATCGTTGGGTCGGCTCCCGACTTCACAAGGAGCCGCATCGCCGCCAGATCTGTCGCTTGCGCCGCACGCCAAAACGCTGTCGCGCCGTTCTCGTCCACACCTGAATGCTCGAAGTTGTAGCCGGTGTACCACAGCTTCCTGGTGAGCCTCGCGTTTGGATCGGCGCCATGCTGCAGCAGCTTCGTCATCAGATCCAAATACGTCGTCTTCTGCTGCGTGTGCGCCGTCGGCTGCGGATATTGCGAGCGAGGAATCCATTGCAGGTTGAGCGTCGTGTACAGCGGTGTGGCCCCCGCCGTGCTCGCCAGATTCGGGTTGGCGCCACGATCGAGCAGCAGTGCGGCGAGATCAAAGTGGCCATTGATCGCCGCAATGAGCAGCGGGCTCGTCTTGTCGCCCGGGTTCACCTGATTGACGTCGACACCGGCGTCGAGCAGCGCCTTCACCGTCTCCGTATTCCCCTGCCGCGCCGCAAACAGCAGCGCCGTCATCCCACCTTGAGTGCCGATCAGTTCTCGGTTCGTGTCCTGGCGATCGGCGTTCAAGGCGGGCCGCGGCGCGTCGACTTTCGAAAGGTCGACGACGATCGTGGCGATGGATGGGTCTGCGCCCCGCTCGATCAGCAATCGAGTGACGGCCGGGCGATTGTCCGCCGCGGCATACATCAGCGCCGTTTCTCCCCGCGCATTCTCGCGTCGATTCGGATCCGCACCGCGATCGAGAAGGAGCTTTACCGCATCCTCTCGTCCGGATGCGGCGGCCAGCATGAGGGCGGTCGTTCCATTCGAGGTGCTCGAGTTGCTATCGGCGCCCGCCCGCAGCAGCAATTCCAGAAGCGTCGCGTTGCCGTTGGCCGCCGCGAGCAAGAGAGGCGTGTAGGCGCCGAGGCGCGTGGCACTCGTCGCACGCGCACCTGCTTGCAAGAGCATCCGCGCGAGCTCCCCGTCGTCTTTCATGACCGCCCAATGCAGGGCCGTCATCCCGTCTCCCTGGGCGCCGTTTACATCGGCGCCGCTCTGGAGGAGCGAGCGAATGGCTTGGGTGTCGGCGCGCATTGCGGCGTCGGCGACGCGGGTATCGGACTGCGGAGCCCCGAGCAGCGGCGTCGAGACAACCGCGACACACACGGCGACGAGCCAGCGGCGGTGAGCGAACGTCCCGCGATTAGCGAGCGGTGGCGCCTTGAACATATGTCAGATCAAGTGCTGCTGTGCTGTCGCCGAAGCCGGCAACGTCGTCGAGACCGAGCGCATGCAGAACGCTCAACATCGCGTTCGCCATTGGTGTGCTGTCTGCGGCCCGAATGTGCAGGTTCCCTTTGAGCCGGCCGTTCGCGCGGCCAGCGACAAACAGCGGACATCGCTTGTGATCGTGAGTGTTCGAGTCGCCCATCGGCGAGCCGTAAAGGACCATTGCCTGATCGAGCAGATTGCCGTCTGCGTTTTCCGTTTTCTTGAGCCTGTCGAGCAGATAAGGAATCAGGCTCACGTGATACGTGTTGATCGCCGCAAAGTCGACGATCTTGTCCTCCTTCTCTCCGTGATGCGAGGCGATGTGAAACGGCGTCGACACGCCGCTTTCGGGGAACGTGCGGTTCGACGAATCGCGGCCCAGCTTCATCGTGAAGACGCGGGTCAGGTCCGCGGCAAACGCCAGCGCCTGCAGATCGAACATCAGCTTCACATGTTCTTCGAAGGAATCGGGAACGCCGAGGGGTGCCTCCGGCAGCGCGCGCGATTCCCCGCTCGCGTTACGTGCCTCTATGCGTTGGATGCGGCGCTCGATCTGACGAATGTCGTCGAGATAATTGACGAGGCGGACGCGATCTGTCGCCCCGAGCTGTTTAGTCAGCTGCCTCCGGAACCGAACAGCTGATCGAACACCACACGCGGGTCTCGAATCATCGGCAACGGCTGGTTCGGCGCCGCCCAACTGATGGTGTCGGCGTACACGCACGAGTAGCCGTATCCGCAGCCGCCGGCATGATCGACGCTCTCGATGCACAACTGGAGCGACGGGATAGGCGTGTCCTCGGAAAAGCGCTGCGCGTAGAGTTGATCCAGCGATGTTCCCGCGGTGACGTCCGATCCTTCGGTCTGCTTTGGATGGGCCTGTGTGAGAAAGGTGGCGCTGGATCGAAAGTGATCGCCGCCGAGCTCGCGAGCGCTCGCCGACTCCGCCGCGCGAACATCGGTGTTGCTGATAATCGTCAGGTGGTCCCGGAATGGTTCGAGGGGCCGCAGGCTGCTGGAAGTGAGATCGAACGCAGGTCCGTCGGCGGCGGGAGCCCACAGATTCTTGACTCCGCCGATCGTCGTGCAGCCGGCGGCACCGTGCACCATCTCAATCGCGACCAGTCGTGTGCGGCCGCCGATTGGCTTGGCGCCTTTCGCCAACAGCGTGCCTGCGGGAACCATCGCGTCGAGAAACGGCAGCGCCATCGTGACGCCCATTCCCTTGAGGACCGTGCGACGGGAGACATGCTTCTTCGTGATGAACATCCCCTACTCTCCTCTGACCATCCGAGATGGTACGACGCTCAGCGTTCGGTCCGTACCGCTTCTGCCCGACTCATCTGGAATGCGGCGCTGTTGACAACACCAACCACGAACGACGAGAAACGATTCCCCTCGAGCGCCGCCTGTCGTTCGATGGCGCGGACGGCGGGCATGTCGGAGTATTCGATTCGGCGGCCCAACGCGTACGCCATCAGGTTGCTGGTGAACGTCCGAATGAACATATCCGAATGCTTCAGCAACGCCTGCCGGAGACCTGCCGGGCCGGCCAACGCGGTTCCGTCGTACAGCGCACCAGACGCATCAATCTCATTACCATTGTCCTTCGTCCGCCAGGCGCCGGTGACATCGAAGTTCTCGAGGGCCAGGCCGAGCGGATCAATAACTCGGTGACACGACGTGCAGGCGGGGCTCTTGCGATGCTCCTCCATGCGTTCGCGAACCGACAGCTTCTTGCTGCCGGCGACGTCTTTGGTGTCGTCAAACGAGGGAACATTCGGCGGGGGCGGCGGCGGCGGCGAGCCGAGCAGAACTTCCAGAATCCATTTGCCACGCTGCACCGGTGAGGTCCGGTCGGGCGTCGACGTGAGCATCAGAATGCTGCCCTGGCCGAGGAGGCCGCGGCGATTCTCGTCGGAGATCTCGAGGCGGCGGAAATGGCTGCCCGTCACGTTCGCGAGGCCGTAGTGCTTCGCCAGCCGCTCATTCACAAACGTGTAGGTCCCTGTCAGCAACTCCAGGACGCTGCGATCGTCGCGCACGATGCTGTCGACGAACAGCTCTGTCTCACGCTGCATCGCGTCGCTCAACCTCGCGTCATACTGCGGATAGCGATACGGCTCGGGATGCAGTTTGTGCAGGTCCTGCAATCGGAGCCACTGCGCGGCAAACCGTGTCGACAACGCTTCAGCGCGCGGATCCGCGAGCATTCGCCTCACCTGATGCTCGAGGGTCGCTGGATTCTGTAGCGTGCCCTGGCCCGCCGCGTCGAGCAGCTCGCTATCGGGCAGCGTCGCCCAAAGAAAATAGGCGAGCCGCGAGGCCAGATCGAAGCTGTCGATTCTGTAGTTCTGCCCCGAGGCTACTCCGCGCGGTTGCTGTTCGAGACGGAATACGAACCGCGGACTCGCGAGAATCGCCTCGAGCGCCGTCCGGATGCCGGACATGAAGTCGCCCTGCTTGCGTCCCGCCTCAAAGAACCTGATTAGCGGATCGAGTACCGCAGGCGTGGTCGGTTTCCGGTACGCGCGAGTCGCCAGGACCGAGATGATTTTCCTCGCGCATGGGATCTCCTCGCCCGGCGTCGCAGGACGACAGACGAGAATCTTGCGCCGGCTCGGTGTTTCCGAAACGCCGCTGATCGCGTACGGCCCTTTGATGGTCAAGTCGCGGAGATGCGGGAGAACAGTGACGCCGTACGCGTCGCCGATCTGTTGGTCGGCGAGCGTGAACTGGATCGGCGCGACGAGATCGTCGACAGGTCCCTCGGCGTGCTGCACGAACGCAGCGGCGACGCGTCGTGGACCGGCCACGACGCGCACGGGCTCGGTCTGCAGCGTCAAGCCGTTCGGGTCTGTTTCAGACATTGTCGGGTCGATGTTCAGCAGCGCCACCCGCTCGCCGTCCACCGAAACCTCGATTTGCTCGTTCCTGCCGGGTGAGCCCCACAACACGCCGCCTGAAGTGCTGTGAAAGATCATCTTGAATCGATACTCGCCGTCGGCCGGAAACGTGTGGACCACGAAGACTCCACCGCGCGTGCCAAGCGGTGTCCCTTCGACGTGGACCATTTGCGAAGCCGCGCGCGGCACTCGGTAAGTCGCTTCTTTCGGCGAAGCTTTTGGATCCCCGACAGCAGCAAGGCTGATCTCGCGAGCCGCGCGGAGATAGCTTTCCATCACAGTCGGCGATAAGGACTGCACGTCGGAGATGTTGTCGAAGTTGTGGCTGATCGTGTCGGCCGGGAGCAGCGCGTCAACGTCGATGTCGAGATCGAGCAACTCGCGAATCGAACGCGTGTACTCGGCACGATTGAGCCGCTGGAACGTCCGGCGCCCGGGATCCGGGTGAAGCGCGGCAGCGCGGTCGATTCGTGTTTCGAGCGCGACGACCAACGCCTTGATCGTGTCGGGGTCTGGTCGACGCGCCCCGGGCGGCGGCATCATTCCCGCGCGCAGCTTGTGGATGATCTTCTCGGCGGTCTCGGTGTTCCCGTCGGCGCGCGCGACGTCGAAATCTGCCAGCGTCAGACCACCCGTCTTCGAGCGGTCGTTATGACAGGCGACGCAGTACTGCTGGATCACTCCATTGTGCGAGGCGTCCGCGCTCACCGAAGTCTGGGAGACGGCGCGCGGAGCAGCAACCTCAACGCCGCGCGGTTCGCTGGTCGCTCGAGCCGTCGCCGCAAGGCTGATGCCCAACAGCGCAACAACACCGGCCAGAAGCGGAGCGCTCGTCATCTGCGGCGCTTCCCGTGACCACGAACGAGATCGTTGCCGCCTGCGGACACCGTCGTCAGAACTGAGGCCACCGCTCAAAATCGATACGCGAAGCCCACCTTGAGCAAACGTGGGCTCAAGATGGCCGTGGGCGACAGATATTGCGGCTGATTGATGACGGCTCCCGTCGGCACGCCGCCCACGTTCAGATTGATTCGCCCGGTCAGCGTTCGCACGTTGTAAACCGTGTTCGCGTTGAACAGATTGAACGCGTCGAGGCTGAGTTCGAGGCTCTGCCTGTTGGACCTGAACACTTTGGCGATGCGAGTATCAACGGTCGACAGCGGATCGAGGCGATCGCTTCCGGGAGACGTCATGTTGATGGTGACGTTCCCCTGCGTGAGAGCGAACGTCTGGGTGCGCGCGATGGGCAGCCCGGATTGAATGTGAAAATTGCCGCTGACGGCAATGTCGTACGGCAGTTCGTAACTCCCGGTCACCTTGAAGGTGTGCGGCCGATCGAAATTTGTCGATCCGCGAGCGTTGATCAGGGCATTCGGGTTGCTGACGTTGGTGGCGTCGACCGTCGTACGGGCAAACGTGTATCCCGTGAGAATCTGCCAGCGGTTGCTGAACCGCTTATTTGCGGAGAATTCAATTCCGCGGTACCGCTGGTTCAGACCGTCCGGATTCGTCGTCACCAAACGCTCCTGACCGCGGGTCGCCGGGTCCTGATCCCAAACCTTGAAGCTCCGATCATCACTGGTCCCGGTCAGTCCATCAGGACCCAGATCGACGCGATCGATGAGCCGATACGCGCTGAACGGGACACCGAGGTCGACGCTGCCAATCAAGTTGCGCTCGCGACGGTACGTCGCAACGACGCTGACCTTCACGCTCGGGACGAGCTCGTGATCGATGCCGATGAGGAATTCGTCGGTGTACGGCCGCTTGATTTTCGGATCGAAGTTTGTGACAGCTGCCCCCGACCGCGACAGCAGCGCACCGCGTTCGTCCGGCGTGAATTGCAGATCGCGGTTCACGTCGGTCCACGTGTAGGTCGCACTCGACAAGAAGTTCTTGTTGACGCCGTTGATGGTGTCGGTCGAGATCTGGTAGAGATAACGGCCTACCGCGCCCTTCAGCGCCGTCTTGCCTTTTCCGAACAAGTCGTACACCACGCTTGCGCGCGGCGCGGCGCCTTTCCAGCTGATGACGTTACGGATCTCGTCGAACGACCGCTGGGCATCCGGAAAGTACAGGGACGCCGGACTGCTTTGAGCGGGCAGGTATCCCTCCAGGCGTTCCCAGCGCACGCCGCCCGAGACCGTGAGCCTTCCAACGGTGTAGCTGTCCTGGGCGAAGATCGCCAGCAGATTCAACGCCTGCCGGGAAGTCAGCGGCGTATTCGAGAGGATCGCAGTCGACGCGGTCGGAGCCGGTTGACTTCTATAGGTCAGGTTCACGTCACCACCCGCCACGTCTGTCGTCACGGGAGAGTGCTGATTGTCGACACCGACGCGCAGCTCGTGACGGCCGCCGAGTGCTCGATCGATGAATTTCTGCACGTTCATGCTGGTCTGTAACCGCTGTCGCGTCGAGATCGTCTCGTTGGCGGCGTTCAGCTGCCGGATGTTCGTCGAGAGGTCCAGCAGGGACTGCACGTCGCCACCTTTTTGGAACAGGGGAAAGTACAGTTCCTGAAAGCTGACGCGCGCGTCTATGAATGCCGTGTTGCTCATGACGAAATTCCAGAGCGCCTGATACAGCTGGAAATGGTTGTCCTCGTAGGTTGTCGCGATGGGGCTGACTGACGCGCTCGAACCAAACGTCGGCCTGATGAAATAATTCTGGGCCATGTAACCGGTGAGCCGGTTCCTGCTATTCAGCTGATACGTCGAAGACACCGATGTCGTGCGATTGATCGTCTTGTCGATTTCCGGAAACCCGGCAATGCCGATGTTGTCGCGCCAATCGCGGTGCGAGATGAAAAACCGCACCTTGTTCTTGACGAGCGGCCCGCCCAGCTGCGCATTCGCGTCCGATAACAGATCCACCCTGCCCGCCTGATTCCCCAGTCCGAAATTCATCAAGTTCGTGTCGAGATTCGATGACTGGAGCTGATGCCCTTCGTACGAGTACAAAGCGAGCCCGCTGTAGCGGTCGCCTCCGGTTTTGGTCACCATGTTCAGGAACACACCGGGCGTTCCCACTGACATGTCGAGCGCACTCGTCGAGACCTGAATTTCCTCGAACGAGTTGTAGTCGAAGTACAGCGAGGTATTGCCAATCGAGGTCGGCGAGCCCACCGAGATACCGTTGACGAAGTACGTGTTCTGCTGAGAGGTCGTCCCGCGGGCGACGAACCCTCCTTGCGAGTTGCCGCTCGCGCCGCCCACATCGGGGCGACTCAATACAACGCCAGGCACTTTGGCTTCGAGGAGAGACCAAATGTCATGACCGCTTGGCGTGGCTTGCAGCATTTCCTGCGAGAGATTCACATTGACATTTGCGCTGGTGGTGTCGATGACGGGTGAATCGCCGGTGACGGTGACCGTCTCTTCAAGGGCGCCTACGCTGAGAGTGAAGTTGAGCAGCGTGGTCTGTCCCACGCTCACGACGATGCCGGCGCGTGTGGCTGTGCGAAACCCGCCGAGTTCAACGGTGAGGGCGTAGTCGGCTGGCGGGAGAGAAGGGAAACGGTACACGCCCGAATTGTCCGTCGTCCCGATCATCGGCGTCGGCAGCATCGGGCTCGCAGCGGTCACCGTCGCCCCTGGCAACGCACCCTGCTGCTCGTCGACTACTTTGACGAGGATGCTCCCCGTTTGCACCTGCGCGAACGCGGCCGGAGTCAGCCAACAGACAACCACAAAAGCGACACACGACGTGTACAACTGCCTGATCCATGAGCCGCTATGCTGCAACCTACCCATCCTTCTCTCCTCGGTTTTTGCGTCGTGAACCTGGCCAGAGCGTCCGCCAGGCCTCGCAAGCAAGGCAACGGACGGTAGAACGCTGTATTTTAGGTGAACGGTTTGTAAACGGTGTACCAACATGTCACGAATCTGACGGCTCGAAGCGCCGGATCGCGTGCCGCGATCGTGCTCGTGATTCGGAAGCTTCAACGCGGTGGCAGCGTGCCCCTACGAGGCAGGTGAAGACGTCGCGGATGGCTGCAGATGCGTGTTGAAAAAGCGTTCCACGCGGCGCCACGCGTCACGCAAGACGTGCTCGCGATGGAAGTAGTGGGTCTCTCCCGGGTACATCATGAATTCGATGTCCTTGCCCGCCTTCAACAACCGGTCGACGAGTCGAACGGTCTGCTCGTAAGGGACGTTGGTGTCCGCCGTCGAGCCGAGGACCAGCAGCGGCCGCACGATTTGCGATACCTGGCGCACGGGTGCGCCTTGCTCGTATTGTTTGGGATTATCTTCGCGAGTGCCCATCCGCGCTTCCAACCACGGCTGGCCGGGATCGCGCATGTAGTCACCCCAATCGGTGACGCCAGACACGTCGACAGCCGCTCTGAATGCCGTCGGCGACACGACGATCGTGCGCAGCGTCAGGAAGCCTCCATAGCTCAGCCCCCAGACGCCGACGCGCTCGGTATCGACATAGCCTAACGTTTTGAGGTAGTCGACTCCCGCGAGCACGTCGAAGGCGTCGTTGCCCCCGAGGTCGCGGTAGACGCCCAGCCGCCAGTCCTTGCCATATCCGATGCTGCCGCGGTAGTCGGGGGCAAGCACCACGTATCCGTCGTGCTGCATCAAGTACTGGTGAAAGCTGTAATAGGCGCCGTAATCACGCCGGATGTGCCATCCGTCGTAGTTCTCGGTCACGAGGTCCCCGTGGATCCAGACGATTGCGGGATGTTTTCGCGATCGATCCAGAGTCGACGGCACGAACAGATTTGCGCGCACAGGCTTGCCGTCTTTCGACGGGTATTCGACAAGCCGCGGTTCGACGAGCTTCGAACGGTCGATGGCTCGCGGCATCGACTCCGTGAGTCTGACCGGGCTCGCCGCATTCGGGGACGCTGACACGACGAAGAATTCAGGCGATGTTTGTGGGTCGGTGTGTCCGTACAGGATGCGATCTCCGCGCGGCGACCAGATCGGCCACGTGCTTGCGCCACGTCCCGTCGTCAGTGCGATCGCCGGACGTGGCTGCCCCGACGCGTCGATCTCCACAACAGCAATGTGTTTCCTCGTCTGCGGTCCGCCTTGATTGGTATCGAAGGCGAGGCGGCGTCCATCGGGAGACCAGGCGAGGCGGCTGTCCTCGTGCTCGCCTTTCGACAGTTGAATCGCTGGTCCACCACTGGACGCGACGATGTACGGGTGATCCCACTTGTCGCGGTCACTGACAAACGCGATCCACTTGCCGTCCGGCGACGGGACCGGCCCGGAATCGTTGTAGGTCAGGTTGAACCACTTGTCCTCGACATCGCGGTGGACCACCTTGCCTTCGCCCGTGGCGGCGTCGACGACCACGATTTCCCGCTCTTTGTAGCTCTTCGCAATCCGGTTCAGCACCAACTGGTTGTTGTCGATCCATTTCGGGCCGGATTCGGCTCCGTCGGTGACAGCAGCACGAACCGTCTTGCCATCGGCGATCGAGACGATGCCAACATCGGGCGAGGCCACGCGCTCCGACCAGAGGAACTGAATTTTCGATCCGTGATAGTCGGGCGAGAACGATCGGCGAGTGCTCGTCGCCGTCGTAAAGGCGAGACGGCGACCGTCCGGAGACCAGACGGGGCCGGATTCGGGAGTATCTGTCGTCGTCACCCTTTTCTCGGAGCCATCGGTGAGCGATCGGATCCACAGATCGCCTCCACGACTGAACGCCACCTGGCGACCGTCCGGCGAAAGCTCGATTCCCGATTCTGTGGTCTCGCTTTTCCAGACCGGCTGCGGAGCCTGTCCTCCGCTTGCGGCCACCTGCCAGAGATCGCCGGTACGCGCGAGGAAAATCGACCGCCCGTCCGAGCTCCAGAACGCGTTGCCTAGCTCACCGTCTGTGTAGCTGGTGAGCGCAACCGGCTCGCTGGGCCGGTTGCCGCTCACGTCTTCAACGTACAAGTTCAGCACGCCTGCGCGGTCCCAGATGAACGCGACCCGCGTGCCATCTGGCGACCACATCGCGTCGGATGGGTGTTTGATGTCGATCAGCGTGTCGATCGTGAGGAGTCCGGCAGCGTCCGCCGTTGACGTCTTACGCGCGACCTGCGAGACAGCAACACCGCCAAGCGCGAGAACCGTTACAAGACCGAGTGCCCAGCGACCCATGGCGTACTCTCCGGCGGCCACACTAGAAACGGTACGACGCTGCGAAGCGAAAGATGCGCGGCGGCAGAATCAAAGTAGGCGACAGAAACTGCTGCTGATTGATGAGCGCCCCTGAGGCCACTCCGCCCTCTCGCACGTTGATGCGGCCAGTCAGAGTCCGCACTTCGTATGCTGTGTTCGCGTTCGTCACGTTGTAAGCGTCGAGCATCACTTCAATGTCTTGTGTCCCGGTCAGACGGAACCGCTTCGACACGCGGAGATCAACAGTCGTCATACGGTCCAACCGCTCGTCGCCCGGAGATTCGACGTTGACCGTGACGTTGCCCTGCGTCAGCGCGTACGTCGCTACGCGAGCGATTGGAGCTCCGGACTGCGTTCGAAAATTTCCGCTGACCGCAATCTCATACGGCAGATCGTAGCTGCCTGTCAGCTTGAACGTGTGCGTGCGATCGAACGCAGACGGACCGCGACTGTTGATGAGGTCGTTTGGCGTCCGGACGTTCTCGGAATTGACGATCGTCCGCGAGACGGTGTAGCCGGCCAGCCACTGCGACCTGTTGCCGAATCGCTTCGCGGCCGTGAGCTCGACGCCGCGGTAGGTCTGGTTCAAGCCGGTGCTGTTGTCGATGACGAACCGGTTCTGTCCCCGCGTAGCGGGATCCTGATCGAATACCGAAAAATCGCGATCGTCACTCGTGTTGGCCAACCCGTCGCGGCCGATGTCGCGCACCGTCACCAGTCGATACGCGCTGAACGGCACGCCGACGTCAATCATCCCGTAGCGATCCCGCTCGCTGCGATAGGTAAACCCGCCGGTGACCTTCAGTCCGGTAAAGAGCTCGTGGTCGACGCTCGCTGAGAACTCGTTCGTACTGGGGCGAACGATGTCCGGTTGGAAAATCGTGAGCGAGCCGCCGGCGCGCGAGAGCAGCGGACCAAGCTCGCCCGGCTGGAACCGCAGATCGCCGTTCAGGTCGTTCCAGGTATACGTCTCGCTGAATGTGAAGTTCGGATTGACGTTATTGGGCTCGCCGGTGCCGACCGTGTACAAGTAGCGGCCGACGGCCGCTTTCAGCGCAGTGCGTCCATTGCCTCTCAGGTCGTAGACGACGCCGACACGCGGCGCCGCGTTTTTCCAGTTCAAGACGTCGCGCACCGCATCGAACCGGCGCTGCGCGCTCGGAAACCAACGGCTCGGCGGACTGTCTTGTTCCGGCAGGAACCCTTCCAGGCGCTCGAACCGCACGCCGCCCGTGATGTTCACGCGCTTCAATGCATAGCTGTCTTGAAGGAAAAGCGTGGTGACATCGACCGCTTGTCGCGTGTGCACTGGCGAGTTGAACAGTTGCACCGTCGAAGCTGTCGGTGTCGGCTGGCTTCGGTACATCAGGTTCACGTCGTCGATGCGGGTGAGGTCGGTGCTCGCCGGGGAATGCGAATGGTCAACCCCGAAACGAAGGTCGTGACGTCCGCCGAGCGCGTGCTGGACGTAGTAGTTGAACGTCGCGTTAAACTGGAAGCGTCGCCGAATGTTCAGCGACTGGTTCAACGCAGACCGCTCCAGGACGCCGGTGGACAGATCGCGCAGCGATTGGTCCTGGCCCTTCTGGTACAAATTGAAAATCAGATCGTTGACGCTGACACGTGCATCGACGAACGCGCGATCGCTCAGAATCGAATTCCACAAGCCCTGATAGAGACCGAACGTGTTGTGCTCGCGCAGCGCCGATTCAGGATTGTTGAGCGCGTTCGCGTCGCGATTTGGCTTCTTGTAGAGCTGACGTGTCACATATCCCGTCGCGCGGTGTTTCGAGTTCACCTGCCACGAGGCGTTTCCGTGGCCGGTCTCGATGGTGGTGGCGTCGAACTCCGGGAATCCCGGAACGTTGACGCGAACGCGCCAGTCACGGAAGGAGCTGAAGAAGCGTATCTTGTTCTTGACCACGGGACCGCCAACCTGGACCGCGACGTCGGAAAGTCGATCGACAGCTCCTGCATCGCGTCGCAACCCGAAACGCGAGAGCTCATCATCCACGTTCGCCGTCTGCGTCGCATCCCCCTGCCAGAAGGCGGCTGCTTTGCCGCTGAATCGATCCGTACCGGTCTTGTTCACCATGTTCAGGAAGACGCCCGCCGATGGCACTGAAATATCGTGTGCTCCAGTCGAGATCTGGATCTCTTCGAACGCGTCGTAGTCGTAGTACAGGTTTGTCGCGCCCGGAGCCGATGGCGACGTGATGTTCACGCCGTTGAGGAACTGCACGTTCTGTGAGGAAGGCGTCCCGCGCGCCACGAAGTTGGCCTGCAGGCCGGCCGCGGCGCCCCCGACGTCCGGGCGATTGGTGATAAGCCCGGGCACCTTGTACTCCAGCAGCGACCAGATGTCGCGGCCACCCGGCGTGCCTTGCAGCAACTGCTGTGTGATCGTGACGTTCACGTTGGCGCTCGTGGTGTCAATCACAGGCGATTGGCCCGTCACGGTAAGCGTCTCTTCGAGGGCCGCCACCTTCATCGTGAGATCCAAGGGAGTCGTTTGGCCCACGCTGACGACGATGTCTTCCAACACGATGGTCTGGAATCCAGCGAGAGCCGCCTTCACGTTGTAGCGGCCTGCCCCTAGGTTTCGGAACCGGTAAATCCCCGCGTTGTCGGTAATACCCTCGACCTGCCCGGCGATGATGGCCGGACTGCTGATCGTCAGCGCCACGCCCGGCATGGCCGCCCCTTGTTGATCAACCGTTTTCACGAGGATTGTTCCGGTTTGCACTTGCGCCGTCGCCTTGGCAGGCACGAGCAGCGATACCAGCGCGAGGGGAATAAGAAGATATTTCTTCGCCATGTGGGTCTCCTGGATAACGGCGCTCGAGTAGCGTCGCAGCATCGATCTCAAATCGTGCCTAGTTCGTGGTCGTCGACGCGCCTTTCAGATGACGGTCGAAGAACTCCTCGGCTCGACGCCAGGCATCGCGCAGCACGTGGCCGCGGCGAAAGAAGTGAATCTCTCCCGGGTACACGGCCAATTCGAAGCTCTTACCCAGCTTCAGCAACGTATCGATCAGCGTCAGGGACTCGCGAAACGACACGTTGGTGTCGTTCGTGCCGTGCATGACGAGGAGCGGTCGAACGAGCTTGTCCATGTGCCTGACGGGAGCGGCGCGGTCGAAGTCTTCAGGGTTTTCGACAGGCGTGCCCATGCGCGCGTAGATTCTACCGGGGCCGAGCGTGAGACTCTGCGTATCCCAATCGGTGACGCCGGCAACATCAATCGCACAGCGAAACAGCGTGGGCGTGACCGTGACGGCCTGCAGCGTGAGGAACCCGCCGTAGCTCAAACCCCAGACGCCGATGCGATCCGGATCGACGTAACCAACCGTCTTCAGGTAATCGGCGCCGGACGCGATGTCGAGATATTCCGCACCGCCGACATCTCTGTAGTTTCCAACCGCCCAATCACGGCCGTACCCCGAGCTGCCGCGCGCGTCTGGCGTGAGAATCACGTAGCCTTGCTGCGCCAGATACTGGTGCATCGCGTAATACATTCGATAGTCGTAGGGATGCCACCCGAGATAGTTCTGGTCGAGTCCGGAGCCGTGAATCCACACGATTGCCGGATGTTTGCGAGTGCGATCGAGATTCTTGGGAACGATCAACGTCGCGGCGACCGGTTTCCCGTCGACGCGACTTGGAAACGACACCGCAATCGGCGGCGTGAGGTCCGAGGCCAACAGCTCCTGCGGCAGCGAGTTGCTCAAGCGCGCGATGCGCCCGCCTGGTTGCGCGTCCGCAATGTACAGATCCACGGGATGATCGACCCCGCTGCGCCGGTAGACAAGTTTGTTGCCGTCTGGTGAGAAAAGCGGCTCGAGCGCCACGCCTGGAGCGGTCATGATCGGCTGGGTCTTGCCCGTGACGTCGACGACGGAGATGAAACGCTCCATCTGATTGCCAGCCACGCTGTGGTAGTACGCAATCCTCCGGCTGTCGACGGACCAGCTGCCGAAGTTCGCGTTGTATTTTCCTGATGTGAGCTGCCGCGCGTCACTTTCCGAGCTGGCGTTGATCGGCAACAGATAGAGGTGCGTCCACCCGCTGCGATCGCTCGCAAACACGACGGATTTGCCGTCGGGCGACACCACGGTGTCGGAGGTCTGAATCGACGCTGTCCACCAGGCAGGATCGTGGTCTTTCCACAAGATGCGAGGTACGCCGCCGGCCGGCCAGACCTTGATGGCGCGCGTCTTTTTGTCCGCCGAGATCTCCTGAAACAGGATGGAGCCGTCAGCGGTCCACTGCACACCGCTCACGTCGTCCTGTGCGGGAAGCCAGACGGGGTCGCTGCCGTACACCGAGACGATGCCGTTTCGGTGATCGGTCCTGAGGTTTCGAAATTGCCGAATCCACGTGCCATTGAACGGCAGCTCCTGAGGCTCCACTCGGGAGCGAAGGACAGCGAAGGCAATTGATG
>WNGA01008450.1_pt1 | contig 15167 bp, 12 predicted proteins | sample 5400061 | NCBI WGS metagenome assembly WNGA01 (sample SAMN13153366, study PRJNA577476) | soil metagenome | isolation source: 100 cm soil or saprolite under grassland replicate 2 | place: USA:California | collected 2016-06-15
GACGAGGCGGTGGCCGCGCTCGGCATGGCGCGCGTGTTCATCGCCGACAGCATCCTTGCCGACCTGGTCCTGCACCTGCAGCGGGAGCTGTTCGTGGTCGGCGCGGAGCTGGCCACCGCGGCCGAGAACGCCCACAAGCTGACCCCGGGAACCACCAAGGTGACCGCCGCCATGGTCGAGGAGCTGGAGAGGCATATCGACGAGTACACCGGGCGGATCCGGATGCCGGAGGAGTTCGTCGTGCCCGGTGAGACCCGTGGCTCGTCGTTCCTGGACTACGCGCGCACGGTGGTCCGCCGCGCCGAGCGCCACACGGTCGCCATGGACCGGGCCGGCATGCTCGCCGACCGGGAGGTGCTGCGCTACCTCAACCGCCTTGCCGACCTGGTCTTCGTCCTGGCCCGCTACGAGGAGGGCGACTTCCGCACGCTTCGTAGGGAGTAGGAGTGACTCGTCGCTTGGGGCGCCGAAGCCTGATCCATCCGGGGGGAGCCCGAGACGGCTCCCCCCCGGACCCCCCATCGGGTACGTAGCCGGGATCCGCGGTGTACGGGCAGTGGCCGCTAGTGATACTGGTGCTCTGGGGCCGGGTAGTGGCCTTCGCTGACGTCCTTGGCGAAGTGCTGGGCGGACTCGGCGAGGATCGAGCGGAGGTCGGCGTAGCGCTTGACGAAGCGGGGGACCGGGTCGGGGGTCAGGCCGATCAGGTCGGAGATGACCAGGACCTGGGCGTCGGTGCCCGGGCCGGCGCCGATGCCGATGGTGGGGATGTCCAGCGCCTGGGTGACGCGGGTGCCGAGCTCGGCCGGGACGGCCTCGAGCACGAGCGCGAAGCAGCCTGCCTCCTGCAGCTCGTGAGCCTCGGCGAGCAGTTGCTCGCCGCGCTCGCCGCGGCCCTGCACACGGTAGCCGCCGAGGGCGTTGACCGACTGGGGGGTGAGGCCGAGGTGGCCCATGACCGGGATGCCGGCCCTGGTCATCTTGCGGATCGGCTTCACCGAGCGGGAGCCGCCCTCGAGCTTGACCGCGTTGGCGCCGACCTGCATGAGCCGTGCGGCGTTGCGCATCGCCTCTGAGCTGGACGCCTGGTAGGAGCCGAAGGGCAGGTCGCCGACGACGATGGCGTTGCGCGCGCCGCGGGCGACCGCGGCGGTGAAGGTCAGCGCGTCCTCCATGGTGACCGGCAGGGTCGAGTCGTGGCCCAGCACGACCATGCCGAGCGTGACGCGCGCGGTCAGCGCGTCGTAGGCGGTGAGCATGACGAACCGTTCTCGGCGCGCCTTCATCGCGGCGAGGTCGGCGATGGTGACCGGCATTGCGGCCTCCTGTGGATGGGTCCTTGGAGCCCCGTCCGGGGTCCCCTGGCCTGCCCAGTGTGCCACGCGAGGCCGGAACTACCCGCCTCCGGGTCAGCCGGCGGGGTCGGTGCGGCCGTGGAAGCGGTTGGTGATCGGCAGGCGGCGGTCCTTGCCGAACGCCCGGCCGGTGACCTTGGGGCCCGGCGGGGCCTGGCGCCGCTTGTACTCGGCGCGGTCGACCAGCCGCACCGCCTTCTCCACCACCTCGCGGTCGAAGCCCTGGGCGACCAGCTCGTCGGTGCTCAGGTCGTCCTCCACGTAGCCCTCGAGGACCGGGTCGAGGACCTCGTAGGGCGGCAGGGAGTCGGTGTCGAGCTGGCCGGGGTGCAGCTCCGCCGACGGCGGCTTGTCCAGCACCGACTGGGGGATCACCACGCCGGCCTCGTTGCGCCAGCGGGCCAGCTCGTACACCAGTGTCTTGGGCACGTCCTTGATCACGGCGTAGCCGCCGGCCATGTCCCCGTACAGGGTGCAGTAGCCGACCGCCAGCTCGGACTTGTTGCCGGTGTTGAGCAGCATGCTGCCGAACTTGTTGGACAGCCCCATCAGCAGCACGCCGCGAGCGCGGGATTGTAGATTTTCCTCGGCGATGCCCTCCACGGTGCCGGCGAACGGCTCCTTGAGGACCCCGAGGAACGCCTCCACGGGCTCCACGATCGGCAGCACCAGCAGGCGGATGCCGAGGTTGCCGGCCAGCGCGCGGGCGTCGCCGACGCTGCCCTCTGACGAGTAGGCCGACGGCATCGCCACCCCGGTGACCCGCTCGCGGCCGAGGGCGTCGCAGGCCACCGTGGCGACCAGGCTGGAGTCGATGCCGCCGGACAGCCCGACCAGCACCGACTCGAAGCCGTTCTTGACCACGTAGTCGCGGGTGGCGGTGACCAGCGCGCGGTACACCTCCGCCTCGGCGTTGAGGGGGACCGCCAGGCGCCTGGGCAGCGGCGGGCCGGGGTCGGGCAGGGCGTCGCAGACCTGCACGCGGCGCTCGGACAGCCGTGGCCGGGGGTCGGAGGCCGGCGCGCGGCGCGGCCGGTCGGACAGGCGCGCGTTGGCGCCCTCCTCCAGCGCCAGGTCGACCAGGAGCAGCTCCTCGTCGAACGCGCCGGCGCGGGCGAGGGTGCGGCCCTGGGGGTCGACATAGGTGCTCTGCCCGTCGAAGACCAGCTCGTCCTGGCCGCCGACCTGGTTGACCCAGAAGAGGTGGGCGCCGTGGTCGGCGGCCCGGGTGGCGAGCATGGGGGCGAGCCGGTCGCCCTTCTCCAGCCGGTACGGGGAGGCGTTGAGGCTGACGACCACTTCGGCGCCGGCGGCCACGTCCGCCGCCATCGGCCCCCACGGGAACCACAGGTCCTCGCAGATGGCGACCGCCACCTGGACGCCGCCGAAGGTGGCCAGCAGCAGCTCGTCGCCGGGGACGAAGTAGCGCTCCTCGTCGAACACGCCGTAGTTGGGCAGCAGGATCTTGTGGTAGACGCCGAGCACGCGGCCATGGGCGCAGAGGGCGGCCGCGTTGGCCGGGCCCGCCGGGGTCGGGTCCACGAAGCCGACCACGGCCGCGGTGTCGTCGAACTCGCGCGCGAGGCGCTGCACCGTGGCGCGGCTGGCGGCCAGGAAGGAGGGCTTGAACACGAGGTCCTCGGGCGGGTAGCCGGTGACCGTCAGCTCGGGGAAGACGACCACGTGGGCGCGGTGCCGGACCGCCTCGGCGTAGGCGGCGACAACCCGATCGGCGTTGCCGTCGAGGTCCCCGACCACCGTGTTGATCTGGGCACCGGCCAGGCGCAGCCGTTCCACCAGGCACCTCCTCGCCCCGGATGCGGTCCGGGACCTCGCTGCCACTTCTCAAGATAGCAGCGGCACGAGTCACGCCGAGGTAGCATGACCAGGCCATCCACCCTGTCCGTCGGGCACGCCGGGCGTGCTTCCAAACCGCCGAGAGATCCGAGCATGGACAAGCAGCGGGAGTACGTCCTGCGCAAGGTCGAGGACCAGGACGTCCGGTTCATCCGCCTGTGGTTCACCGACGTCCTCGGCTTCCTGAAGTCGTTCGCGATCACCCCGGCCGAGCTGGAGGAGGCCTTCGAGCGCGGGGTCGACTTCGACGGCTCCGCCATCGAGGGCTTCGCGCGGGTGCAGGAGGCCGACATGGTCGCCAAGCCCGACCCGGGCACCTTCCAGGTGCTGCCGGGGCGCGCCCAGAACGGCGGCGTGGCGCGCATGTTCTGCGACGTGCTCACCCCGGAGGGCGAGCCGTTCGACGGCGACCCGCGCTGGGTGCTGCGCCGCAACCTGGAACGGGCGGCCGGCAGCGGCTTCACCGTCTACGCCTCCCCGGAGATGGAGTTCTTCGTCTTCTCCGACCCGGAGTCGGCCCGGCCGCTGGACCGGGGCTCCTACTTCGACCAGACGGCGCTGGACCTGTCGAACGACTTCCGCCAGGTGGCGATCGGCATGCTCGAGCGGATGGGCATCTCGGTGATGCAGTCCCACCACGAGATCGCGCCCAGCCAGCACGAGATCGACCTGCGCGAGGCGGACGCGCTGACCATGGCCGACAACGTCATGAGCTGCCGGCTGGTGGTCAAGGAGGCGGCGCTGGAGGCGGGGCTGCACGCCACCTTCATGCCCAAGCCGTTCGAGGGCATGGCCGGCTCGGGCATGGACACCCACCTGTCGCTCTACGAGGGCGACCGCAACGCCTTCTACGACGCCGGGCAGGAGGCGAACCTGTCGAAGGTCGCCCGCGGGTTCATCGCCGGCCTGCTGGTGCACGCCCACGAGTACATCGCCGTCACCAACCAGTGGATCAACTCCTACAAGCGGCTCGTGCCCGGCTACGACGCCCCCACCTGGGTCTGCTGGGCGCAGCGCAACCGCTCGGCAATGGTCCGGGTGGGCGGCTACCGGTCGGACCGGGTCGGCGTGGAGGTGCGCCTGCCCGACCCGTCCTCCAACCCCTACCTGGCGTTCGCGGTGCTGCTGGCCGCCGGCATGCGCGGCGTCGAGGAGTCCTACGAGCTGCCGCCCGAGGCGGGCGACAACATCGCCGACATGACCGACGCGGAGCGCCGCGCGGCCGGCATCCGCCCGCTCCCGGTCGACCTCCACCAGGCGCTCGCCGCGATGGAGTCGTCCGAGCTGGTCGCCGAGGCCCTCGGCGAGCACGTCTTCGAGTACTTCCTGCGCAACAAGCATCGCGACTGGCAGCAGTACCAGCGTTACGTCTCGCCGTTCGAGCGGGATCGCTACCTGCCGCTGCTGTGACCCCGTCACGTACGACACCCGGAGAGGGCATGGTGAGAGCGCCGCTGACGAGGCTGCTGTGGCGCCGCACGGCCGAGCGGCACCTGCCCCTGCCCGACCTCGACCCGGCCATGGCGGACCGGCTCGGACCGGTGCTGGCGAGCGTGGAGCGCCACGGCTGGCACGTGCAGATGGTGGTGGGCGACCCGCTGCACCCGCCGTGGACCTACACCATCGGGCTGTGGACCTCGTTCGGCCATCCCGAGCTGGCGATGTTCGGCATCGACGGCAACCAGGCCACGCTGCTGCTGAACCTGATGGCCGAGCGGGTGGCGAAGGGGGAGCGGTTCGCGCCGGGCGCCTCCGACGGTGGCGTGCTCAGCGACCACCAGGTGCGGCTCGCCTCGGTGCGGCCCCAGTGGTACGCGCCCTACTTCGGCATGGCGATCGACTGGTACCAGGAGGAGTTCCCGATCCTGCAGGTGCTGCTGCCGGACCGCCGGGGCCGCTTCCCGGAGGACCCGGCGAGCGAGTTCCGCAGCGCCCAGCCGCTGCTCGCCTCCGGCGACCCCTGGCCCGAGCCGTTCGCCCACGACGACCGCACCTGGGAGCACCCGGGTGTGGTGGTGCTCGCCCGGGACGTCGACGAGCTCGACGTGTGGTCGGGGCGCTGGGAGGCGCTGCCGTGCCGCGAGGCCGGACCGGACGAGTTCGAGGTGGCCGTGATCCCCTTCCTCGGCCAGCTCGTGCTCGGCGACCGCGTCCGGGTCGCGCCGGAGGGCGAGCACACGGCGGTGGTGCAGGAGGTCACGGCGGCGTCCGGCTACGCCACCATGCGGGTGACCCCGATGCCGCGCGACGACGAGCAGCTCGCCCGCTGCAACCAGCTGCTCGCCGAGCTCGACGGGCTCGGCATCCGCTGGGAGTGGGCCGGCCAGGAGCTGTTCGCCGTCGCCATTCCCGGCAGCCGCGTGGCCGACGTGGAGGAGCTGGTCGACCCCCTGCTCGCCGACGACCTCCTCTGGGTGGACCGGATCCGCTTCCCCTGACCGGGACGGCGGCCGCCCGCGGCCGGGTCGTCCACAGATCGGTCGCAGCGGCTTGTGGTGGCCGCCGCGCGCGTCGAGGATGCGGCCATGTCCGGCGAGCCGCGTGGTACCCCACCCGACCCCGCGGGGATCGGCGCCGGCGGGCCGAGCCCGGCTGGCGGTGACCCCCAGCCGCCGGCCGGCCGGCGGCCCGACCCGTCCACCACCGGCCCGCCGGCCTGGGACCGCCTGTCCGGCTGGGACGACGACCCCGGCGCCACCGGCATCCGCGACCTGGCCGGCGCCGAGGATGGGTGGCCGCCGGCAAGCGAGGCCGGCGCCTGGGATGGATGGCCACCCGTGGGCGACCACGGATCGTCGGACGCGGTGCAGCCTCGGCGGGGGTGGGCGCGCTCGGACGGCGCGGTCGGCAGGCAACGGGCTCGCGGGCTCCGGGAGGGCTCGTGGCGGGACCGTCCAGCCGTGAGGTTCGGCCTGTTCGGCCTGGCCGTCACCCTGGCGGCCGCGGCCGTCGCGTCGGCCTGGCCTGGCACGCCACGGGAGCGGGATGCCGGGCCGGCGGCGGCCGCCAGGGACGCCGGCCCGGTTCCCTCCCGCTCGGCGTATTCCTTCGTCCCGCCCGCGCGCTGGCGCGACGCGACCCGGGTGCTCGGTCCGCGCTTCCCGGGTGCGAGGCCGGACGTGGTGCTGGTCGGCCCTGTCGCCGCCGGCTCCGGTGCCAACCTGAGCGTCGTGCGGACCGGCGCCGGCCGCGCACCACCGCCGCTCACCGCCCTTCCCGCCGCCGCCCTGCGGCGGCTCCACGCCGGCGCCCGCCTGGCCGGCGGCGCCCGCTGGCTCACGCTGGCCGGGGAGCCCGCCGTCGCCGCCGACTACACCCTGGCCCAGGGTGGCGGCCGCCTCCACGCCCGCCAGGTCGCCTGCTACCACCTCGGCGACCTCTACCTGGTGACCCTCACCGCCGAGGCGGGCGCGTTCCTCACGCAGGCCCCGGCGCAGGACCAGGTCCTCCGCTCCTGGCGCTGGACCTGACGGCAGTTACGGGCATGCAGCCCACGCGTAACGCGGGCGCAACCGGCCGTGCCGACCATGGAGCCGTACCGGCCTGCAAGGCCGCGACCGCACGTATTGACGGGAGACGGTTCGTTGACCACGCCGAATGCCACCCAGGAATACCTTCGCGAGCTGCACGACACCTACGCCGACAAGCTGAACCGGGTGCTGGAGGAGGGCAGGGACGACCTGGTCCCGGCCATCGTCGACGCCTACGAGGACGAAGCCCTCGAGGCCATCACCATGAGCGAGCCACCGACCGGCTCAGCGGGAGTCTCGCGGTAGCGCTTCCCGCCGCGCCGGGGTGACGACGCGGAGCAGGTGCTCGAGATAGGCCTGGGCCTGTGGGCCGGTCGGCGTCGCCGACGGGGCGGCCCGGCGCAGCTCGAAGTAGCCGACATAGGCGGTGTAGGCGAGCAGGGCGTGGTGCCTTGCCCTCTGCGGGGCGAGGCCCAGCTCGGTGAACGCGCCGGTGAGGAAGTCGAGGCGCCGCTGCGTCACCCGGCGGAGCGCGGGGGACACCAGCGGGTTGGCCGCGTCGGCGAGCAGGGCGACGTTGGTGTCGCCACCGGGGTGCTCGCCGAACGCCATCTCGAACAGCCGGCGCAGGCGCTCGCCCGGGTCCGCGATCGCGCGCAGGCGCTCGATCACCTCGTCGGTCTGCTGCCGCTCCCAGCGTTCCAGGGCGGCCTCCACCAGCTCGTCCCGGTCCTTGAAGTGCCAGTAGAAGCTGCCCTTGGTGGCGCCGAGGCGTTCGGCCAGCCCCTCGATCACCACGGCGCCGACGCCTCCCTCGCGGATCGCGGCGAGGGCGGCCTCGGCCCAGTCGGAGCGCCGCAGCCGCCGCCGGGACCGCTGCGCCGTCGCAGCGGGTGAATCGGGCTTGGCCATGGACCATACGGTATCGTATAGTCCTTCCGTACTCTAGCGTATGGAGGGCGAAGCCCTCAGGGAGCCGCGAGGTGACCGCGCCAATGCAGATCCTCAACGTGCACGAGCGCATCCTGCCGGGCACCGTCGACCAGGTCGGAGCGCTGCTGGACGGGCTCGCCGGCCCGCATGACGAGCTCTGGCCGGAGGACCGCTGGCCGGGCCTGCCGATGCGCTTCGACCGGCCTCTCGGTGTCGGGGCGAAGGGCGGGCACGGTCCCGTCCGCTACCGGGTGGAGGAGTACGTCCCCGGCCGCCACGTCGTCTTCCGCTTCAGCGAGCGCATGGGCCTGGACGGGACCCACCGCCTCGAGGTGGACGACAGCGAGGGCGTGGTGGAGCTCCGTCACGTCCTCGCCGGTCGGCCCAAGCGGCCCAAGGCCCTGCTGACCTGGCTGCTGGTCACCAGGCCGATCCACGACGCCGTGCTGGAGGACCTGCTCGACCGGGCCGAGCTGGCGGTCAGCGGCAGGATCCTCCAGCCGGCACGCTGGTCGCGGTGGGTCCGCGTGCTCCGCCGGCTCTTCGCCGGACGGCTCCTGGAGCCACGGCCCGCCGCCGGCGGCTCGGCCGAGCGGTACCAGCGGGACCATCCACGCCGGTCCTGACCGCCGGCGGCCGGCCGCGCGCCATCGCAGGGCGCCACTGGAAGCACCGGTCCCCGTACCATGCACCCGTCGGCGTCCCGACCGGTGAGGTGCCGTGGTCCCCGATCCCGTGCAGGCCACTCCGTCGGTCCTGGCCCGTCACGGCTTCGAGCAGCCCGAGGCGAGCGCGGCCGCGCTGACCCGCCTGGGCGCCTGGCCGCCTGACGCGGCGCTCGGCGGCCGCCGCCTGCTCGCCGACGTGGCCGCCAGCGCCCATCCCGACCTGGCCGCCCGCGCCCTCGCCGCGATCGCCGAGCGCCACCCTGACCCCGAGGGCTTCGCCGCCGCGCTGCGCCGCCGGCGCGGCTTCCGCCACCGGCTCGTCGCCGTGGTGGCGGCCAGCCGCTCGCTCGGCGCCTGGCTCGCCGCCCACCCGGAGGAGGCCGACCGGCTGGCCCATGGCCGCGCCTTCACGGAGCGTCGGTCGCGGGTGGGGTTGGTGGCCGAGGCGGTGGCGGTGGTGGGGCGCTACGACGAGGCGGCCGCGGCGTGGGACGGGCTGCGGCGGTTCAAGCGGCGGGAGCTGTTGCGGATCGCGGTGCGGGACCTGCTGGCGCAGGCGCGTCCCGGGCAGGGGCGGTCGGCGGTGGGGGTGGTGGAGCAGGTCGGGGTGGAGCTGGCCTGGCTGGCGGAGGCGTGCCTGCAGGCGGGGCTGGTGGTGGCGGCGCGGGGCAGCGGGGTGCTGGTCGACGAGCAGCCGGCGGGGTCGGGTGGGTCGGGGGTGGCGCGGCTGGCGGTGGTGGGGATGGGCAAGCTGGGCGGGGCGGAGCTGAACTACGTGTCGGATGTGGACGTGGTGTTCTGCCACGCGCCGGCGCCGGGGGTGGACGGTGAGGTTGCGGCGGGGGCGGTGGCGGGGGTGGTGCGGGGGTTGCTGGCCGGGTTGGGGGCGGTGACGCCGGAGGGGTCGTGCTTCCGGGTGGATGCGAATCTGCGGCCGGAGGGGCGTAACGGGCCGTTGTCGCGGACGTTGGGGTCGTATGTGGCGTATTGGGATCGGTGGGCGGAGCCGTGGGAGTTCCAGGCGCTGCTGAAGGCGCGGCCGGTCGCCGGCGACCACGAGCTGGGGGTGGCGTGGTGGGAGGCGGCGGCGCAGCGGGTGTGGCCGGCCAGGCTGGACCCGGAGCTGGTCGCCGCCATCCGCCGCACCAAAGCCCGCGTCGAGGCGACCGCGCAGGTCAGGGAGGCCGGCGAGCGCCAGGTGAAGCTCGGCCCCGGAGGGCTGCGCGACATCGAGTTCGCCGTCCAGCTGCTGCAGCTGGTCCACGGCCGCGACGACCGCACCCTGCGGTCGGGCTCGACCCTGGTGGCGCTCCGCCGCCTGAGCGCCGCCGGGCTGGTCGGCCGCGAGGACGCCGCGCGCCTGGCCGGGGCGTACCGGTTCCTGCGCGTGGTCGAGCACCGCCTGCAGCTCGCCCAGGAGCGCCGCACCCACACCATCCCGCCCGGCGCCGTCGAGCGGCGCTGGCTGGCCAGGACGATCGGCTACCGCGACGGTCCCGAGGGCGACGCGCTGGACGTCTTCGAAGCCGACCGCCGCCAGCAGGCGGTCAGCGTCCGGACCCTCCACGAGAAGCTGTTCTACCGCCCCCTGCTGGAGGCGTTCGGCGCGGTACCGTCCGGCCTGGAGCCGCAGCAGGCGGCCGAGCGCCTCGCCGTGCTCGGCTTCACCAACCCGGGCCGGGCCATGGACCACCTCCGCGCCCTGACCGCCGGGCTCTCCCGCCGGGCCACCATCCTGCGGGCGATGCTGCCGGTGATGCTGACCTGGTTCGCCGAGGCGCCCAACCCCGACGGCGGCCTGGCGGTCCTGCGCACCCTGGTCGAGCGCATCGGCGACCGTGCCGCCCTGCACGGGGCGCTGCGCGACAACCCGGCCGTGGCCGAGATGCTCTGCACCGTGCTGGGCACCTCGCGGCTCGTGGGCGAGCTGCTCACCCGCCATCCGGAGTTGCTCACCGCCCTGTCCGACGAGCGCGGGCTGACCGAGCGTCGGGCGCGGGACGGGTTGGTGGCCGAGGCGGTGGCGGTGGTGGGGCGCTACGAGGAGGCGGCCGCGGCGTGGGACGGGCTGCGCCGGTTCAAGCGGCGGGAGCTGTTGCGCATCGCGGTGCGGGACCTGCTGGCGCAGGCCCGCCCGGGCGCGGGTGGGGGTGGCGGGGCGTCGGCGGTGGGGGTGGTGGAGCAGGTCGGGGTGGAGCTGGCGTGGCTGGCGGAGGCGTGCCTGCAGGCGGGGCTGGTGGTGGCGGCGCGGGGCAGCGGGGTGCTGGTCGGCGGCCCGCCGCCCGGGCCAGCGGGTCCGGCCGGGGGCGTGCCGGCCACGCCCGCGGAGCCGCCCGGGCCGGGCGGGCCGTCGGGGGATGGGGTGGCGCGGGTGGCGGTGGTGGGGATGGGCAAGCTGGGTGGGGCGGAGCTGAACTACGTCTCCGACGTCGACGTGGTGTTCTGCCACGCGCCGCTTGCGGGGGTGGACGCCGAGGTGGCGGGTCGGGCGGTCGCCGGGGTGGTGCGGGGGCTGTTGGCCGGGTTGGGGGCGGTGACGCCGGAGGGGTCGTGCTTCCGGGTGGATGCGAATCTGCGGCCGGAGGGGCGCAATGGGCCGTTGTCGCGGACGTTGGGGTCGTATGTGGCGTATTGGGATCGGTGGGCGGAGCCGTGGGAGTTCCAGGCGCTGCTGAAGGCGCGACCGGTCGCCGGCGACCACGAGCTGGGGGTGGCGTGGTGGGAGGCGACGGCGCAGCGGGTGTGGCCGGCCAGGCCGGACCCGGAGCTGGTCGCCGCCATCCGCCGCACCAAAGCCCGCGTCGAGGCCGAGCGCCTGCCCGCCGGCGCCGACCCTCGCCTGCACGTCAAGCTGGGCCCGGGCGGCCTGGCCGACGTGGAGTGGACGGTGCAGCTCCTACAGCTCCGGCTGGGCCGCGACCACCCGAGCGTGCGCCAGCCGGGCACCCTGGCCGCCCTCGCCGCGCTGCAGGAGGAGGGCGCGCTCGAGCCCTCCGAGGCCGCCTGGCTCGGCGACGCCTACCGCCTCTGCCTGCGCATCCGCGACGCCGCCTACCTGGTGACCGGCCGCCCGGCCGACTCCCTGCCCACCGACCAGGTGGTCCTCGAGCGGCTGGCCCGGGCCATGGGGGAGCCGGCGCCTGGCCGCCAGCGCCTGCTCGAGGCCTATCGCCGCGCCACCCGCCGGGCACGGCGGGTGGCGATGGCGCGCTTCTGGGAGGATGTCGGGTAGAGCAGACCCTTGCCCGGCGGACCCGCTCGTTGGGTACCCTTGGCCGACATCGCCGTTCCAACCAGATCAAGCAAATATCGAGCGATGGGAGCGTCCTCGCCACCATGGATTCTCGCCACATGGACCGACCGATCGTGATCGCCGACCGGATCGCGACCGCGAACGCCGTGGTCGCCCTCGAGTCCAGCGTCCTCGTGCACGGCCTGCCCGCGCCGGCCAACCTCGAGTGCGCCGAGGCCCAGACGCTGGCCGTCGACAAGGCGGGCGCCGTCCCGGCCGTGGTCGGCGTCGTCGGCGGCAGGATCGTCGTCGGCGCCGACGACGAGCAGATGCGCGCGCTGGCCACGCGCCGCTCGGCCTGGAAGGTGACCGTCCGCGACCTGCCGTACGTGGTGGCGCGCAAGCTCGACGGGGCCACCACCGTCTCGGCCACCGCGTTCGCCGCCGAGGCGGCCGGCATCAGCGTCATGGCCACCGGCGGCATCGGCGGCGTCCACTTCGGCGGCGGTCCCGACATCTCCGCCGACCTGCCGCAGCTCGCCCGCTCACGCCTGGTGGTCGTCTGCTCCGGTCCCAAGCACGTCACCGACGCCGCCGCAACGCTGGAGTGGCTGGAGACCCACGGCGTGCTGCTGGTCGGCTACCGCACCGACCGGCTGCCCAACTTCCTGGCCCGTGGCCGCCTGCCCCTCGAGCACGTGGTCGACGAGGTCGACGAGGTCGTGGAGCTGGTCCGCGCGCGGGACGTGATCGGCTCGCCCGGCGCGCTGGTGATCGCCCAGGAGTGCCCCGCGGCCGCCGCCATGGACACCGACGAGCTGGCGGAGCTGGCCGCCGCCGGCACCGAGGCGGCCAGGGACGCCGGCGCGACCGGCAAGGCACGGACCCCGTTCGAGCTGGACTGGATGCACCGCCGCACCGGCGGCCGCAGCCTCGAGGCCAACCTCGCCCTGCTCGAGGCCAACGCCGGCCTGGCCGGCGAGATCGCCGTCGCCCTGGCCAGCGCCTGACGGCCGGCCGCCGTCGACCGGCGCCGGTCCGGTCGGCGAGCTGCTCGACCGGCTGCTGCCGACGGTCACGTCCTGACGCGCCCGGAGGGCGCCGTGGAGGATCGGCCAGGCTCAGGGCAGGGTCAGCACGCGCGGCCCGGCGGCGGTGATCGCGACCGTGTGCTCCCAGTGGGCCGCGCGGCTGCCGTCGTCGGTCGCCACCGACCAGCCGTCGGCCAGCAGACGGTAGCCGTCCCGGCCGCCTTCCAGGAACATCGGCTCGATCGCGATCACGAGACCCTCCCGCAGCGGCAGACCTCGCCCTGGCCGGCCCGTGTTCGGCACCGTGGGGTCCTCGTGCATCGCCTGGCCGATGCCGTGACCGGCATGGTCGGCGAGGATGCCGTAGCCGGCGGCGCGCCCGACGCGCTCCACCGCGTGCGCGACGTCGCCCATGCGCGCGCCGACCACGGCGGCGGCGACGGCGGCGTCGAGCGCGGCACGGGTGGTGTCGATCAGGCGCCTGGCGCGCTCGTCGACACGCCCCACCGGGACCGTCACGGCCGCGTCCCCGTGGTAGCCGCCGAGCACGGCGCCGCAGTCGACCGAGAGGACGTCGCCGTCGCGCAGGATCCGGTCGTCCGGGATCCCGTGGACGACCACCTCGTTGACGGACAGGCACAGCACGGCCGGGAAGGGGTACGGCGCGAACCCCGGGTGATGGTGGAGGAAGGACGGCTTCGCTCCCTGCTCGCGGATGCTCGCCGCCGCGATCTCGTCGAGCCGCGCCAGCCGCACGCCCGGCCTCGCCGCCTCCGCCACCCGCTCCAGGGTGCGCCCGACGACGCGGCCCGCCTCGCGCATGGCCGCGAGCTCCTCTGTGGACTTCAACGTCACCATCGCAACCCGTCCTCGACGCCGTGGCCGACGGGACGATTGTGCCGCAGACGCGACGACGGGGACGCCACGGCCGGCGTCGGGAACCGCGGAGCGTAGGGACTGGCGGTTCCTACCTTGTCCGTTGCGGTGCGATCGTTTGGTTGCGCTATCCAGTCACCGATGCGAGTATCTTCGGCTCGGCGTACTCGTCAAGATATGAGTCACCTTGACCTTGGGGGAACTCGAGAACCATCGCAAATGGGTGATCAGAGAACTGACGGTAGAGGTCCCGCCAATGGCGAACGAGATACTCTACCGCCGCCCAAGAGCTGTCCGCTCTGGCTCCGGCACAACAGAGCACGATCCGAGAGCGCTCCGAGTCGACGAACCGCTCGATTACCGCGCTATTGACCCCATGGGCTAGAGTTTCACTCGCTCGGGCTCCGCGTGTGATGCGCCAATAGCCATGCTGAAATATCGGTGTAGGGTGACTCTCCATGTCGAGTTCCTCGCTTGATGCGATCGTGAGCGTCTGATGCGTCGCCACGTAGTAACGTCGGAGTGTATTGAGACCGCCGCCGCCAACGACAAGGATCGCGGAGTCAACGGCCAACTCGTATCTATCGGGGCAGATATCCACTTGGAATGTAATCTGCTTGCCGATGAATATGCTGTCGACCAAGCCGCGAACGAACTCTGGATATCGCAGGGTCGAGGAACTGAAGAGTTTGGCAAGCGTGCGGACCACCAGGAACTCGTGCCCCGATATCAATAGCTTCGTTCGACGATCGCCGGTCGGCAGCCCGAGGTTCGACAGGTAGGCCGTCAGCGATCGATCACGCTCGACTCCAAAGAAACGCAGGAAGCGTCGACGACCCGTGCGCGCCAGCAGCCAGAAGATCCCGCCAAGACCGAACCAGAAGAGCAGATTGGCTAGAACATTGGCAGCGGTATCGACCAGGAAGCTCATCGAACGGGATTCTTCAGGGCCGTAACCGAAGCGTCAAGAATGGCCCGGACGAGCGCCAGGGGGGCCGCACCAGTACGGCCCCCCTGCGCAGAGCGGTGCGGATCTAGATGTCGTAGTAGAGGTGGAACTCCCACGGGTGCGGGCGCAGGCGCACGGCGTCGAGCTCGTTGCTGCGCTTGTACTCGAGCCAGGTGTCGATCACGTCGGGCGTGAACACGTCGCCCTCGAGCAGGAAGTCGTGGTCCCGCTCGAGCGCGCCGAGGGCGGCCTCGAGCGAGTTCGGCACCAGGCTGACCTCGGCCAGCTCCTCGGGTGGCAGCTCGTAGAGGTCCTTGTCGATCGGGGGCGGCGGCTCGGTCTTGTTGCGCACCCCGTCGAGGCCGGCCATGAGCATGGCGCTGAACGCCAGGTAGGGGTTGCAGGACGGGTCCGGCGGGCGGAACTCCACCCGCTTGGCCTTGGGGCTGCGCGAGTAGACCGGGATGCGGGCGCAGGCCGAGCGGTTGCGCTGCGACATCACCAGGTTGACGGGCGCCTCGTAGCCGGGCACGAGGCGGCGGTAGCTGTTGGTCGTCGGCGCCGCGAAGGCGAGGATCGCCGGTGCGTGGGCGAGCAGCCCGCCGATGTAGTAGCGGGCCATGTCGGAGAGCCCGGCGTAGCCCGCCTCGTCGTAGAACAGCGGCTCGCCACCCGACCAGATGCTCTGGTGGGTGTGCATGCCCGAGCCGTTGTCCTCGAAGATCGGCTTGGGCATGAAGGTGGCGGTCTTGCCGGCGCGCCTGGCGACGTTCTTGACCACGTACTTGTAGAGCAT
>WNGA01008803.1_pt1 | contig 15167 bp, 17 predicted proteins | sample 5400061 | NCBI WGS metagenome assembly WNGA01 (sample SAMN13153366, study PRJNA577476) | soil metagenome | isolation source: 100 cm soil or saprolite under grassland replicate 2 | place: USA:California | collected 2016-06-15
ATCGGGTACGCGATGAGCACGTCGAGCGTGGGCTCGAGCTCAACCGGCCCATCGAATGATGAGTTGGGTCCCGTCGTCGCGAAACGGAGGACCAGCTCCAACTCGCATGCCACGTCCGAGTCGCACTCGTTCGGCACGATAAACGAGACCGGGTTGTCCTCGAGGTTGGGCCGATACCTGTGAGCCTCGAACGAGGGGTGATGCCTCAAGTCGGTCGGCGAGGACGGGAACCAGAACCGCACTTCCAACTGCCCTTCATCGGGGAACTCAAGGGTCTTCTGTGTGGGATTGAACGACAGCACCGCCTGGATGACCGGCGCGGACTGACCGAACTCCGCACGCGGTAGCGCTGCTTCGGAGACCCGAATCGCGACATGGTAGCGATCGCTCTCGCTCTGATCCTCGAGATGCACGATCCCGAGGGCGATCTGATCGGTGAGGACCGGGAGCGCTCGCTCCTCTGGAGTCACCTCCACGGGGGCAAGCAGCCCGTGGGACGTGAGACCCCATCGGAACTCCGCATCCGTGTCCTTCTCGGGCGTGTGCAGCTCCGTGACAAGCGAGAGGGAGAACGAGCACGGGCCGTTCCGGCACCGCTTCGGAATGTGCAATGGGGGTGGACGTGGATGGGCGCAGCCGTTGCGATGACTTGTCGTCCTGGACCAGCGTCACGAAGACGACGTCGGGCCCGAACAGTTTGACGTAGAACTCGCCGAGCTCAACGGCCAGCGCTCCCTTCTCAGGGATCGGAGCCTCCGACCGAACCCGAAGGATGTCCCTGACGATCGGTCGTTCTCCGTCCAGGGTGATCTCCCCTTCGAAGATTCGTACCGGCGCGTCGAAATAGACTGGCCGCTCCACTCGCACTTGGGCATGGGCTCCATCTGGTGGATCCGAGCCGTAGTAAGAGATGTCGGCCGTCACCCACCACTGGACCCGCACCGATCCCATATGTAGATCCGGCGGCCAGTGGAACTTCGCCTGGTAGGTCCCGAGGCAGTCGGCACCGAAGCACACGAGGTCCTCGGATCGCGATTCAATGAATCCCCGCTCGCCGAGGGGCGGGCCGATGATCTTGACGAGATTTGGGGTCAGGGCCGGAGCGCGGCCTGCGGGCACGTCGGACCAGAACGGCTCGAAATCGAAAGTGAGGAGGACCCGGATCGGTTCGTCGAACGCCGCGGCATTCGCCTCAAAGACGAAGCCGCCGGCGGCCAGGGGACGCTCGGGAGTGAGCAACAGCGGATGGCCCTCGACCGTGTTGCCGATCGAGACCTGAGCCCGCGACGTCGCGAGGGTGGCGATCAAGGCCACAACGATCGCGATCGTGGTGGCGAGGGCTCGAAGACCAGACGGACGACTCATCCTGTCCACTCGAGCAGCGGCCCGATCGGCACCCAGATTGACGAAGTCGGCCGGCCGATGGCCGGATTCATCGGGCGTGCCCGAAGGTTGCGGTTGGGCATCCTCCTCTGACCTTGAAATACGAGTCAGACGGTCCGGTGGGAGCGTGTGAGGTAGGCCGTGGGCCAAACGACGAGCGGTAGGGCGGCCCGGGCTCGATCCCACCACCTCCCGGACAGGTGCACCGCTATGCCGGGCAGCCGTAGGAATCAGCCGTTCGAGCCTTTCTTCCTACTTTCCCGAGCTGCCAGCTTGGATGTGTAGCCCTGAATGCGGAGTCTGCAAAATACTGATGGAGCGTGAGCGGTCGCAGCGGCCTGGTCACCAGGTTGCTGCGAAGTACCGGCCCCCGATCCTCACAGGTTCCCCGCCGCTCCAGCGGAAGAGTCCCTCCTCGGTGATGTAGAGGAGGTGCCGACCGGATGGATCGAGGTCGTAGGAGAACGCCTCGGGCGCCGGTCTGAGGAGCGTCGCAACGACCTCTCCCGTCTCCGGATCGAGAGCAACGATCTCTGGCCCCGGCGGACACCCTGGCTCGGGTGGGATGAAGCACCTCCTCACGACTGCCAGCCCCTCGGCGTGGAACCCAACGAGCTCCAAGCTGCTGTCCTGGGGCCCCAGACGGGGTCCCTCGCCGAGCTCGATACCTTCGTCCCGGTCCGTGTCGAGCAGGTGGATCCAGCTCGCCTCCTCGTGGCCGACTTCGTAGGCCAGCGTGTGGGAATCCGGCAGCCATACGAGCCGCCGCAGCCCGTCCCCCTCGGCCCCGGAGTTTCCCAGGCGAAACCTCCATCGAGTCTCGTGCCCCGAGGCCAGTTCCCGCACGACGACGTACTGCGTTTTCCCCACGCAGAAACCCCCGTACACGTAGGCGAGGAGACGACCGTCGGGGCTCAGTGCCGGACTCCTCGCCTGCCCCGTAGCCAGCACCTCCTCATCTCCATCGTCGAGGGGCAGGCGGCGGACGTCATCGGTGCAAGCGGACGTGCCCATCGCGTAGTAGAGCGTCCGCCCGTCCGGAGCCAGGTCTGGTGACCAGATCCCGCCCTCGGAGTAGTCCACGTCGTCCCGAAGGACCCGGGCGACATCCCCTGTGGCGGCGTCGACCAGCACGAGGCGGCCGAGGGGCTCGCCCTGCCCCACGGGCTGAAAGCCCACGAAGATGAGGGGAGGGGTTCCCGCCTCCGGCGAGGCCACCGGCTCTAAGGGGGTGGGGGTGGCGGTGACGGTGGGCCCGGCCGTCGGCTCGGTGCGCTGCGCGGAGGGTTCCGGAGCCTGTTCAGCGCACGCGCCGGCGAGGACGATGAGCGCAAGAGCCGCGGACTGCACGGGGAGACTCCGGCATTCTGTCATCCGTCCGGACCGCACCCTATGGTCGACTTGGTCGCGTCTCCCGACGCCGCTCATGACACGGATCCCACGCTTCCTCCTCTAAACCTACCCGCCCCGGAGATGCTCTCTCCGGCTTTGGTCCATGAGAGGCCTAGGAGCTTCAGATCCTAAAGACAAGCAGATGGGCTCTCGCCGAGCGAAGGAGGCGTGTCTCATGCCCATGGTGGAGCTCTCCCAGGGACATCGTGGAACGCGCTGCGTCTTCGCACGCCCTTGCGTGAAGACTGACGTGATATCTGCGACGCTCGAGACGACCCGGATCCGCCCAATGCGACTGGATAATGCCCACGAAGGAGGAGCGAAACGCGACAACGCGAGAGGGGCACTCGGGACCTTGACGCGATGGCGCTCGCCCAGCTCGGGCGTCCACGCTGCAGGAACCGGAGGCATCGGGCGGATGGCGTAATGAGCGAGGTTCGCTGCCGCTCCAGACAGACGATCATCGACCAGAAGGAGGAGCGATGAGAGAGGTGCTGATACCCATCAGCGACATCCCGCCCGAGGGAACCGTAACCGTCGATCTCCTGGGGCGGGAGGTGCTGGTCATGCTTCTGAACGGAAGACCACGGGCGTACCTCAACGTCTGCATGCACCACGGGGGTCCGCTGTCCCTGGAAGGCGACACGTTCACCTGCCAATGGCACGCCTCCACGTTCGACGCACGATCTGGCCGGGCGCTCTCAGGGCCGGTGCGGCCGGATGCGCGGCTAATCATGCTTCCCACCCGCGTCGAGGAAGGCGTCCTTACTTACGTCTACGAGGAGTGACCGACACAAATATCTCTGAGGGTCGCGAGGACCCCGGCTGTCGTAGGCTCAGACGTCCCGACGTGCCGTGTGGAGGCGAAGGGTGCCAGACACGCCCTTCAACTCGACGTCTCCGATCTCCGCAAACGTGACCGACGTTCCATCCGACGCGTCTACGACGTCCTGGGTCACCAGCACCTCGCCGGGTCTGGCGTACTCGGCGATCCTCGCCGCGACGTTGACCGTCCGGCCGAAGTAGTCACCCTCCTGGAAGACGACTGGTCCGGCTTGGATCCCCACGCGGGCAGGCGGCAGGGCATCGTTCGCCACGCCCTCCACCATGTCGAGGGCGGCAAGCACGCCCTGGCCTGGGTCCGGGAAGTAGAACATCACGCCATCGCCGAGCCACTTCACCGGCTGCCCCCCATGTTCCTGGGAAGACCGCCGTACAAGCGTGGCCACCCTCGCGGCAAGATCCGCCGCTGCTTCGTCCCCCCACTCCTCGGTCAGACGTGTGTACCCGCTGATGTCGAGGAAGCAGATCGCCGGGGGACGGTGCAATCGACGGTACAGCCCGACCCTTTCTAGGACGCGCTCGACGTCCTCCACGGCGCTCTGGCTCCAGGCGTGTTCCTGCTGGCCGTGATATATGCCCAGGAGGGCTTGCTCGATGAGGGGAACCATCCGGGACCCCAAGTCGGCCTGAGCATCCAACATCTCGCCCTCCGTCATCCCTCCTTGGAGGAGGGGCATCTCGACCTCGGTTCGCCACCAGTCGGTTTCCGTCTCGACGATCCGGCGCAGGCTGTCTGCGCAGACCCGAAGCCACCGCTCGATAACCACGGGCTGGAACCCGGACGAGAGCTGGGACTCGATCGCCGGCACGACCGACAGCTCGTCCTCGCGGACGAGGTCCTCCGGCCGTGGCTCGGCGAAGCCGACTGTCTCGCGGACAACCCTCAAGAGGTCCAAGGGGATACCGGTCCTTGCGCTCAGCTGCTGGAAGGTCGTGGCGCTGAGCCCGGCGAACCGATCGAAAGCTCTCGCGTCCAAGTAGGAGAACAAGAGAGCTCCGTCCCGTACGGCGGCGGCCATCCCGTCGAGCGGGACGCCGGCCTCCTCCCAGCTCCGCACCCAGCGCGCCCTGCGCACGTCGCCGGGCGAGAACTCGTCTCCGGGGTTGGGCGTCAGGATCCCAAGCTCGACCAACTGGTCGACGTACTGAGGGTCGACGCCGGCTCGTCGGGCTACCTCTCGACGCGAGTGCTCGCCCACGACAGTCGATGGTAGTCGGAGGCAGTGCTCTTGTGCCTCTTCCGCCACATCCGCGCCGAGCCGACTCCCCCAAATGCCGAATCCTCGGCTCGACTCCAGCATCTCAGTCGTGTCCCAGCGCGACGTGGATCCGCCACCGCCAGATGTGCTGGACCCGATCGCAGCTCGTAGATCGGATCGCCGAGCTCGAGGGCTTTTTCATGGGCCCGTCGTTCAGCCCCGACGGTGAGACGGTCCTCTTCCAGCGGCCCGAAGCGAACTACATCGACCAGCCAACCAACTTCCGGAACCAGTCGTGGGGTGTCTGGGCGGTACCGGTCACGGGCGGAAGGCCGGAGCTCGTTCTCCGAGATGCCGTCGGCGCTCGCCTCTCGCCCGACGGACGGCGAATCGTGTACTTCAAGGTCTCCCCTGGAGAGGACCCAGTCGCCGCGGACATGTGGCTCGCCGACGCCGACGGCACGGATGCGCAGCGCCTCGTGCGGGGGAACCTCCAGACGCTCTCCGCCGAGTGGTCGCCCGACGGGACGAAAATCGCCTACGCCCGCATGGGAGGACGAAGCGGCACCTACGTCCTCGACGTGACGACCGGCGAGACCTCCAAGGTTCTCGATGACGCCTACTTCCCGGAGTGGGTCGACGATCACACGTTGATCGTGGGCCCTCCGGCGCAATGAACGCTTTCGAAGGAGCTCGCGTGGGAGCAATCGCAGGAAGAGGAAGAACCACGGGAAGGAGGGAGGAGGGATGAGGCGCCATCTCACGCTCATCGCGACCACTGGGATCGCGGCCGTCGGTGCTCTGGTCGTCACCGCGGCACTAATCGTGCCGGCTCTGGCAACGCCACCCTCGGGGGTGACCACTACCCTCATCGGATTGGGGCGCTTCGATGTAATCGACACGAAGGTCAGGACCGACGCCTGGAAAGCCGACATCAGCACAAAGGGGGCGACTGATCTCCATGTCTTGCAGAACACCATCACTCCGGGTGGGACCTTCGGCTGGCACAGCCACCCCGGTCCCAGCCTGGTGATCGTCCAGTCCGGTACGGCGACGTTCTACATGGGCGACGACCCCACTTGCACACCGCACGTGGTCCCGGCGGGATCGGGATTCGTGGACTCAGGCGGGGTTGTCCACGTCGTGCGGAACGAGGGCAGTGTCGACCTGGTGACCGTCGTGGCATCGCTCGTCCCGGCGGGAGCCACGAGGCGGATCGACGAGCCAGACCCTGGCAACTGTCCGTTCTGAATCATGGCGGGCTCCGAGTGGGCGGCGGCCATACGGCCGCTGCCCACTTCGCCCATCGGCCCGCTCTCACCTTCCAGGAATTCCTGGAGACGGTGGACTTCTTGATCCGGGCGGGAAAGGCCAAGGGGCCTAGGAACCTCCGCTTGGGGATCTACCTCTCGCTGGCTAATGTGGAGCTGGGCACATCGATAGAGGTGAAGCCGCCGCACATGTTGATCCGAGGGCTCGCCTCCATCGGTCGGCGCCTGGGCTACAGAGGAATGACTTGGCCAACCGCCGGAAGCAAGTGAACGTTGGCGTCTAGCTCTCGTGGCGGTCGGCTGTCGAGCCGGCTCGGATGGGCGCCGCAAAGCAGCAGGACAACGGCCCACACCGAATACCCATCCTCGCGGTTCGTCAGGACGAACCACCGGTCGTCGTCGGTGGGCCCATTCGGACCTCGGAGGGCTTTAGCTCATCCCCGGCATCGACATCATGCCGAGCTGCACCATCGCGCCCATCATGTCGTAAACGCCGTAATGCTCGGTGTTCTGGCCGTTTGCGTCGAAGGTGAAGACGTCGATCGCCTCGACCGTGAATGGCTTGCCAGTCGGGTCCATGCCCGGCATGAAGCCGTTCGTGTCGGTACCCTTCAGCGTGCTGTGGACAGCTACCTTGTCGCCGGACGCGATCACGTCGTGGACATCGATGTGCATGTCCGGGGTTTGCGACCGCATCATCTGGAACATCGCGATCGCGCCGGCCTTGTCGGGCGTTCCGCCGGGCATCGGCGTCCGCTCGACGTAGTCCTCCGACAAGGTCTTCTCGGCGAAGCCGATGTCGCCCTCGTTCAGCACGCGCTGGATCAGCTCACGGGCGATCGCGGCGTTCTCCTCCGGAGTCGTCATTGTTCACGTCCTTTCCGGGGCGGGAGGGCCCCTCGACGGTGAGCCTCCGAGGCTACACCCGGCCGGGTGACCAGGCAAAGCGGAGCGGTCGATGGACCGCCTGACGCGACACGTCGAAGCGGCAGCCTGGTCCCAAGAGGGAATGATCAGTTGGCTACCGCGCGACCAACACCCACGGCGAGCCGGCCCAGAACCTCGAACCAGTCTCCACCCATCATGAGGCCACCGTTGCCCCCCCCTCCTTCCTCATTGGCCTCCCCACGACGCTCTGTAGAGCGTCACAGGGCTCGCGACCCCTTGCAGCTCGGCCGGGCCAATCCGCGCCCAGTCGATCTCGACATCCTCCACTCGCCGCCTGGTTTCCTCGGTCGTGAGCACGTCGCCGGCCTCGGCGAGATCGGCGATGCGGGAGGCGAGATTCACGGTTCGTCCGTAGACGTCGCCGTCCTGGAAGACCACCGGCCCGGATTGGATGCCGATATGCGTGGTCGGCAGCCCGGCGGCCGGAGCACCCTCGCTCATCTCGAGCGCGGCTCGGACGGCGGCCGTCGCCTCCGGGAACAGGAACATCCCGCCGTCGCCGAGCCACCGGACAGGCCGTCCACCGTGCCGGAGTGCCACCCCGTCGACGAGCGTGCCGAGGCGGGAGGCCAGACGCGCGGCCGCCTCGTCGCCCTGCTCCTCTGTGAGGCGCGTGTAGCCCGTGAGGTCGACGAAGCAGATCGTCGGGGTCCGCTCGGCCCGCTGGTACAGGCCGGCGCGCTCGAGCACCGCCTCGGCCGTCTCGACCGAATGCTCTGCCCACACGTGCTGGCGGTGCCGCTCGTAGATCGCGGCCAGCGTGGCCTTCACGAGCGGAGCCATGTCCCGCCCGACGCCGGCTCCCCTTCGCATCAGCTCCGGCTCGCTCGTTCCAGCGCTTCGGCTGGGACGCTCGATCTGCTCCACGTAGAGATCGGCCTCCGCGAGCGCCAACCGGCGGAGGTTGTCCGCGTAGACGCGAAAGAGACGCCTGATCGCGTCCGCCGAGCCGCCGATGTCGAGGGCGACCCGGACGAGGTCCGCGATCACCACGTCGTCCGGCCGGGCGAGGTCGTCAGGCTCGGGAGGCACGAACCCCATCGCTCGCTGGATCGCCTGCAGCAGATCCACGGGCATGCTCCGCTCCTCCGCGAGCTCGCGGTAGGTCCGGTCGAGTCGCGGCGGGAGCTCCCATCCCGGTGACTCGAGGAAGTCGAGCGATAGCTCCCCCGACTCGGCCGCGGCGAGGATCGACTCGGCCGAGAGGCCGGCGTCCTCCCACATATGCAGGAGGGCCGTGACGTGAGCGTCCTTTTCGCGGTAGCCGTCGCCTTCCGGTCCGAGCGCTCCCAGGTCGACCAGGCGGCGGACGTACGCGAGGTCGACCCCAGCGCGCCCGGCGACGTCCTCGATCGTGAGCTCCACCGACGCCCCCTCCGTCCGCACCATGATGGCGGAAGGCGCCGCTGTCAGCCGACCACAGGGTCAAGGCATTGCCGCGCGTCTCCCGGCATAAATTCCGTGCGTCAAGTCGAGTCGAGGCCACTTTCGGACTTGGCAGTTCGTGTCGCCGTCGTCCCGCGAGCGATCAGGAGACGTCAAGAGGCGGCAGGACGGCCTGGAGCACCGAATTCACAGGTCAGCGGCCAAATTCGGATATCGGGGCAGGTAGAGAGATCGGCCCCGAGAACACTCTCAAGGTGGAGACACGGGTTCAAATCCCGTTAGGACTACTTCCAGGGGCTTATTCGAACCCGGGCGAGAGAAGAGAGGCGCGAAGACCTCGGAGAACTCCGCCCGGGCGATCTTCCGGTCCTTCACGTAGACGGCCTCGAGCACCGCCTGGTTGAAGCGACGGCGGACGGACGGTCGAGCCTTCAGGTACGCGGCGTGGCAGTTGCCGGCCAGCTTGATGGCGGTTTGCAGGACGTCCTGCCAGCCGCCGAGGTCGGTCTCTGCGGCGTCGAGCTCTTGCTTCGCCGCCCGATCCTCGGCAGTCATGCGATCCTGCTCGGTCTTCAACAGCTCGAGCGGGATGGCGTTCGCGTAGAACGCCTTGAGCAGCTTCTGACGTTCGTCGGTGATTTTGGCGAGCTTCTTGGTGAGCGCCGCCCGTCGCTCCGCGGTCTCGGACTGGCGTTCTCCGATCTCCGCTTCCAGCTCCGAGGTGAGGAGTTCCACCCAGGAGGAGGGGAGCTGCACCCGCCCGTACACGTCCTCGACGAGCGATTCCGCGTCTCCAGCCATGATGTAAGGCTGTCGGCATCCGGTAGGAGCCTGCCCCCGCTGCCCGAGACAGTAGAAGTACAGGTAGGTGCCCTTGGCTAGGGTGAGCGAGAGGCGCCTTCCGCACTCCCCGCAGAACAGCATGCCCTTGAGGTAGTGGTCGTGACGGCGCTGACGAATGCCGACTCTGTCGTGGGCCCGAAGGACGTACTGGACGCGGTCGAAGAGGCTCCGCTGGACGAGGGGGTTGTGCTGGCCCTCGTACTGGACGCCTCCCCACTCCACGACCCCCGCGTAGAACGCGTTCGCCAGCATCTCGGCGAGCTTGGAGGCGGACATGGGCGCTCCAGCCCTTCTCGCGTGCGGCGAGGTGAGGCCTTTCGCGTGCATCGTCGCTTGCAGCTCGAGGATCGAATACTCCCCCGTCGAGTAGAGCCGGAACGCCTCCCGGACGAGGGAGGCCCTTTCGGGGTCGAGGATGACTTTGGCGATTTCCTTGCCGGCTGTTTTGTCACGGATGTTCAGGTAACCGATCGGGGCCTTTGTCGGCCAGCCGCCCATCTTGGCCTTCTGAGTCATTCCCTTTCGGATCTCCGAGGCGAGGTTGGCCGAGTAGAACTCGGCCATGAGCGCGTGGATGCCCTCCACGAGCCTTCCGGAGGCCGTTTCCTCGATGTTCTCCGTCACCGAGACCAACTGGACGCCGGAACGCCTCAGCGCGGCCCTGATGGCCACGTGGTCTTCCATGGAGCGGGCGAGGCGATCGATCTTGTGGACGACGATCGCACCGATCTCACCTTCGGCCACCCGTCGGAGCATGGCCTTCAGCATGGGTCGGTCGGCGGTACGCGCGGACTCGCCGGCGTCGACGAACTCGTCCGCCACGTCCCAGCCCCGCTCCGCCACGTACCGAATGCAGGCCTCCCGCTGGGCCGGGATCGAGTACCCCTCGCCGGTCTCGTCCTTGGCCGCCTGCTCCTTCGTGGAGACCCGAAGATAGATCACCGCGTCCATGGCTCGCCCTCCTCGCTCTCTTGCTCAAGTGCCCGCGCCAGGTCGACCAGGGCCCGGGCCAGGGGCCGCAGGGCGGCGGGCTCTGGATCCTCCGGCTGGGCCGTTCTTGGACGCCGAAGCCTAACCCGGGGTCCTGGCGCGCCCTGGGGCTCGGTCCCGGTCCGGCGGGCCTGCCCGCTCGGCCTCACCCGGGCATGTCACGGGGCTCCAGGGGCAGGTCGAGGATGGGGCAGCGACGATCGTCGCGCAGCGGCAGCCACACGGGACCCAGCGGATCGCGAAGCGCGTGGGCTCGAACGGCGGTGGCGAGGGTGAACCCGGGACCCAAGAGGAAGCGCCGCACCGCGCGCTCCCGGGCGGCGCTGGGGTAGACGAACAGCAGCGCGTCGGGCTGGCGGGGGGAACCCCAGACGAGCCGGTACCGCTCGATCTTCAGCTCCAGCTGGTCGAGGTGCTCGGTGCCCCGGTCGTACTCCAGGAAGAACGAGACCTCCCGCTCGCCCGCCAGGATCCGGCCCTTCCCGTCGGGGGTGATCAGCGGTCCGCCCGTCAGGCTGGAGTCCCACTCCGCCGCCGCCCGTCGCTCCCCGGTCCACTCCAGCCTCCACCCGCGCCTTCGACAGGCGAAGGTGAGGCGGGCGAAGAAGCCGTTGCACTCGACCCGGTGTCGAAGGCGAGGACTCCCCACGACGTCGAAGATCCGGGCCTTCTTGAACGGGAAGTCCCGAAAGTCGACCTCCTGGCGCGCGGCGACCAGGCGAGCTCCGGGCTCGTCGAGCGTGTAGTGCCAGGGGGCGGAGCCGGTCGGCGTGTGCGGGCGGAACCGCTCGACGAGTCCCAGGCGGTAGAGCTGGAGCATTCGCTTGGAGGCTCGGGTAAGGGAATCGAAGTGAAGCTCGTAGATCTGGGAAGTAGTAAGGAGTCTGTGCTCATGAAGCTCGATGAGGATCCGGTAATCCCGCTTGGTCAGTCGGTGCGAGTAGCCGGTGATCGATGATGAGGTAGACCGTGAGGAAAAGAACGAGAACGAAGTGGAACGTGAGTCCGGGCAGTCATCCGGCCACCCCGCTCGCCATCTGCGCAGCCAGAACGAACCGCGGGGCCCCGCCGGATGATGGCTCGGCCAGGGGGTAGGTGCCCGAGCTGGCTACCGGCTGAGCGCCCGGATGGCGGGTCGTTCCTTCGTTCGCGCCCGTGAGCCAGGCCTTCGGCTCGTCCTCTTTCGGGCGCCGCGCTCGGTGGCCGCGGGCCATGGCCACCCACCTTCGCTCTTCTCGACCGCGCCTCACGTTCCGACGGTGACTCGGGGGACTCCCCCTTCGCACCACGTTGGCCTCGCGGAGACGAGGCCAGGGGCGAGGCGCGGCCCTGATGACCGCACAGCCGAGGGACGACGCCAGGATCGACGAGCGTGGACGTTGCTCGCCGCGCGGCCCCGACCATCCGCCTTCAGGGGATGTCCAGTTCGTGCCGATGCTCACCTCCTTTGCTCGCCGCGCCGGCACGCTTCGGCAGGCGTCGGCCGGGACCCGCTCCCGCGAGCCGTCCCTCGGTCGCGCGGCGGCAACCCTGGGCGACCGTCCTCCGCGGGCGCTTGGCCTCCGTCAGCGTTGGGCCTTCCGGTCGCGCTCGGCCTCTGTCATCTCCGAGTGCCCCTCCCATGAGGTGCCCGGGTTCGGGGGCTTCAGCGCTCCGTCGGCCTTCGGCCTCGAGGCCTTGCGCTCGCTCTGCGGTTGGCGATGGATCGGGGCATCCCCGCATCCGGCCAGCGGTGGCGATCCTGCCTCCGCCGCCGCGGCATCCTGCTGGCGAGCCAAGTCCGGAGACTGGGTCATCTCTATCCGTACAAAGACATCCAGGGCGCCGAACCTTGTCGCCCTGGGAGGGGGATTCTTTGGGGAGTTTCCGCGGATCGCAGGTCAGGACGCTGTGTGCGACTTCGGGTGATGCTTTCCGGGTCGGCTTCGGCTGAACAGGGGGCGAGTTCCCGTGGAGTTCCGATTTTCGCCCCAGCGAGTTTCAGCCCCTCCACGGACCCTACTCGGGCTCGAGCGGGGCTGTTCCCGCGGAGTTCCCCTTTTCTCCCAGCTGGCCTGACTCGGAGGGGTTTCCCTCGGCAAGGATTTCTGGGCTCAGAGGCCTCATTACCCCTCTATCGCCCCCCTAGGAGGGTCCAACAAGTCTCTACCCAGGAACCAGTGGGTCAGTAGATCGAGGGGTGGCGCTGGCGGGCAGAGAGATTCGTGGAGGTACCGCTCGCACTCGGTGCTCGACAGCGAGCGCATCACCCGAAACCGAGCACGCTCGACCAGCGAGTGCACGTCGAGGACGAAGACCGACATTGAGCCGTCGCTCTGGGCGACGGCGAGGTAGTTCTGGTCGATGATCGGCACGGCCGCGACGGCGGGTTGGGCGCGGAGGGTCAGGAGACTTGGCCCGACCCGTCCGGCCTCCTCGGCCTCGCCGGCGCAACGAGGGCGACACGGCCGTGAAGGCGAGGGTCGCGTCGCCGAGCGAGCGCGCGGCGACTCGACCGCGCCCGAGTATGCGACGACTACGCCGTCGCGCAGCTCGAACCACTCGGCGAGATCCGAGAGCCCGGCGGCGACGTCCACGACAGAGGACTGCCCCATGTCACCTGCAATCCACGCCGATGATCGCGGCCAGCGGAGGCCGGTCGGTGTCGCACACCGCCGCCTGAAGTGCGTCCGCAAGGTCCGCCCACGCGATCGTCCACTTCGGACCTTGGCAGACGGTGAAGCGCACGCCGACGATCCACCTCGGCTCAATCCGGGCGAGCCGGTCGCACGCACGTACGGAAGGGGCGGCGTGGCGTCGGGGTCGGCGACGGCGACGGCGAAGAGCAGTCCTCGGCTTGCTTCCGCCCGCAGCCACCGAGGAAGGTCGCCGCACGTCGGAATGTAATGAACCCCGTTGATGAAAAACGCCGCCGGGCAGTCCCCGATCCCGCAGGGCGCCGTCTGGATCAGGAACACGTCGTGCCCATCGACCGTGGTTCTTTCGGATTCATGGGACGGACAACGCCGCTGGTGCTCGCGGCAATCGTGTTCCTCGTCTCCTGCCCGGGGGCGCGGATTCGGCGTAGCCCGGAGTGGGCACGAACATCCGGTGAGACGAGCCTTCGGCTCAGGTGACGCCGAAGATGCTCCGCCTGCTGGAGGTCCCAAAAGGCGCACGGGTCCTCGAAATCGGCACGGGCTCCGGGTTCAGCACCGCCGTGCTGTCCAGATCGACCCTGTTGAGACTTGTAACGGGCGAGAGGACTTAAGAGGTGGGCCGGGGACGGGAGGCTTCAGAGGGTCGAATCGGATAGACATTGGGGCGATGGCTTCAGATGCGCTTGAATCGTCTCTCTAGACGTATATACGCTCACCCATACCGGCGTTGGTAGATGGCACTTTTCGTTGAGGGGAGGAAGAGATGAAGCCGCTTCTAGTGCATTTTCGGTAGCATCTTCTTCCTCCTTGACAGGCCAGATTTCGGAGCGTTACATACCCTGAGGGTATCGGGGGGACGGGGGGACAGGGGTAAGGAGCAGGTCCGGTGACTTGGCACGTGAAGCGCCGTGTTGTCCTACTCGGGTCGGTTGGGATTCTGGGTTCTTTTCTGGTCCGGGGGTTGGCCACTCCCGCCGGAGCCGAACCCACTACACCTCCAGACGGGGGTGCGAATACCCAAACAACGTGGCTCTTCGAAGCAAGGCAGGTCAATCCAGACGGTTCAACCACAGTTGTCATCCCGGCGCACGAGGTTCCTGGATACGTAGGAGTTGATCCCGACAACATTGATCTCACGACGGGATTGCAGATAGGCGTTCCAATACCAGTCTCTCCACCAGCCCCGTTACCAGTCTCTTCACCCTCGCCATAGGACTCTGAGCAGCAACAGGGGGGAAGGGGGGACCATGCGGCGGATTATGGTTTTGATGGCGTTGGTTTCGACTCTCGTCGTTGATACTCAAGTTGTGGCCGCACCGCCTGCATCAGCTCAAGTCTTCACCTGGACCGTAAACACGTGGCCACCACAACTGAATACTAACGGCAATGTCTTTGCAAAGGCCCAAACAAAAGTTCTAAGCGGTCCAGCTCCAGACAGACTCGGCATCGTGGTCTGCGTGGTCGTGTGGGACGGCAATTCATACTTCCAAATCTCAACATGCGTTAAAGGATCTGGAATCCATATCCTTCAGATTACCCGGAACAAGACGGTGGGCTGCGCCCCCAATGCTCTGTACGGGACAAAGGCTCGAGGATACCTTAAAGATGGCGGTGTGACCTACTACGGACCAGGGCCTACTGCAAGCCAGTTTCTCTACAACCCATCGTCTGGGGGCGTACGGCTGTGCTGATCTTTGGAGTAGGCGCGGCATGCACTAACGGCGACTAAGTCAGGTTCAGATGGGGGGCAAACCTGCTCAACTAAGAGTCTCTAGCGCGGCAGCCCAGCCTCGATCCTTACTCGAATTCTGGTGTGTCGTAGTCGTCATAGACCTTCTCGACTAAGTGATCTTTGTCTGTACGCAGCTTCCTAGCAGCTTCGGATAGATAGTCTCTTACAACGTTAGGCTGTAGAACTCGCCCTTTACTGTCCAAGGTCATAAGCTCTCCGACCTCTCGTGCTGTTGGTCTCAGGTTAGATTCTGCTGGACGCATGTGCGAACCAACAATGCAGAAGATAAGGTCATCATAATCGCACCGCTTCCAAGAAGTTAGAGCTTCTGGGTAACGTGCTCCGAAGACGTAGTAGCCAGCCGCTTCAGCCTGTGGGGGACAAAAACTCCGATCACCCTTGTAACCTGCGGCTTCGGCCGAGCTGCGCCAGTCAGATGGGTGTGAATCGCCTTGCTTGAAGGCCCCGAGTGAGGCCCCCTGCCGCCAACCGGAGGGGATGAGATCTGCGGCCGAGGTACTCAAGTCCTGTACGAAACGGC
>WNGA01007498.1_pt1 | contig 15166 bp, 10 predicted proteins | sample 5400061 | NCBI WGS metagenome assembly WNGA01 (sample SAMN13153366, study PRJNA577476) | soil metagenome | isolation source: 100 cm soil or saprolite under grassland replicate 2 | place: USA:California | collected 2016-06-15
TCGAAGCGGATGACGATCTCGCCACGTCGGTGCTGGGCGTGTTTGCCGGCGGCGACATCGTCACCGGCGCGGCCACCGTGATCGAGGCGATGGGCGCCGGCCGCCGCGCGGCACGCAGCATGAAAGCCTTTCTGAAGATCCGCGATACCGAGACGGTCTATCGGTCGGCGGAGCATGGGGGCCGGCTGTTCGGCATCGACATCGCGGAGTGCAACTTCGCACGCGTGCGCGTGATCCCGAGCGCCCGATACGACACGGCGCAAGGGCAGAGAGCCTCCACGGGGGTTGCGGCGACACCATGAACGAGATGCTCACCGCTGTTCGCAGTGCGGACACCGCAACGCAAACGCGACCGCCGGTGCGGCTGAAGCCGGCCGTGACATTGGCGGAGCATGTCATCGAGATCGTCAGCGACTCGGGCGAAGGCGCGCAGCGATGCGGGCAGTCGCTGGGGTCGATCGCCGCCCGCATGGGCAACGGCGTGTGGACGGTCGAGATCATCCCGGCGGAGATCCAGCCTCCGGCGCGAAGCATCGCGGGCGCCAGCGGCAACCGCGTCCGCCTGGGTTCGGGCCGGATCAGGAACGGAGGCGACGAGGCCGACCTCGTCATCGCCTTCAACGAGCAGGTCCTGCTCGGCCGCGTGCGCGCGGGCGAACTCAAGCCCGGCTGCATCATCCTGCTGGAAAGCATGTGGCGCGAGCACTCGGATCCGAACATCGCGAAGTCATATGTCGAGACCTACGATCGATTGATCGCCGACGGCTACAAGGCCTATGAAATCCCGTTCGAGCGCGAGTGCCGGGCCCTCGTGACCGACCCGCGGCGCGGCAAGAACATGTTTGCGCTCGGCATGCTGTGCAGCATCTACAGCCTGGACTTGCGGCTGGCGCGCGAGCAGGTGCGGCTGACTTTCCGCAAGAAGGCCGACACCGTGGTCAAGGCCAATCTGGCGCTGCTCGAAGCAGGAGCGGCGTGGGCGGAAACCAATCTCGATTTCAAGTTCCGCATTCCGGCAACGCGGGCGAAAGAGCCGCAGATCGTCATCAATGGAAACACCGCGCTCGCTCTTGGCGTCCTCGCGTCGGGCATGGAAGTCTGCGCCATGTACCCGATCACGCCGGCAACGTCGACGTCGCATTATCTGAGCGAAATCTTCGAGCGCGTGGGCGGCGTCGTTCATCAGGCCGAGGACGAGATCGCCGCGTGCGCGTTCGCGATCGGCGCCTCCTACGCCGGAAAATGCGCCGTGACGATCACCTCCGGGCCCGGATTCTCGCTGAAGCAGGAAGCCCTCGGGCTCGCGGTGATGTGCGAAATCCCCCTCGTTGTGGTCAACGTGCAGCGCGGCGGCCCGAGCACCGGCCAGCCGACGAAACCCGAGCAGGGCGATCTCCTCACGGCGATTTTCGGCAGCCATGGCGACGCGCCCAAGGTGGTCATGGCGGCAAGCTCGATCGAGGATTGCTTCTACGCGATCATTACGGCGCGCAAGATCGCCGAGACCTTCAACATGGTGGTCGTCGTGCTGTCGGACTCGAATTTGGGGACCTCGCAGCAGCCGTTCCCGCGGCCGATCTTCAGTGAAGCGTGGCTCGCGCCGCCGATCGATCAGAGCCCCGTTCCAGAGGAAGCAAAGCCTTACGACTGGGATCCGGTCACCGGGCTTGCCCGCCGCTTCGTTCCCGGCCAGCCCGGCGGCATGCACACGCTCACCGGTCTTGCCCACGATCGCGAGAGCCATGTCGCTTATGATCCGGTCACCAACGAGGACGCCATCCGGCATCGCAGCCTCAAGCTCGCGGCGCTGCAAAAGACCCTGAAACCGCCGCCGGTTTTCGGCGGCGACGACGGCGACCTGTTGATCGTCGGCTGGGGCTCGACGCGCGGCGCGATCGAGGAGGCGGTGGAGCGCCTGCGCGCGGAGGGTCGGCGCGTCTCCTCCATGCACCTGCGCTTCCTGCAGCCGATGCCCCCCGGCATCAAGGAGATCATGCAGCGGTTCGGCAAGGTGATGACCATCGAGAGCAACTGGTCCGACCGCCTGCAGGACCCGATCATCGACGAATCCAACCGCCGCTATTCCGCTTTGGCGATGCTGCTGCGCGCGCGCTACCTGGTCGACGTCGACTGCTGGAGCGAGGTGCGTGGCCAACCCATCAAGCCAACCGCCATCTACCGGGTCATTGACGGCAAGCTGGCCGGGGCGAGGTGACGATCATGACGATGCCGGGCCACGAATGTCTGATGCGGCTCTACGAGGAGGATTACAGCCTCGAGGACTACCAGGGCAGCATCCCGCGCTGGTGCAGCGGCTGCGGCGACAATGCGATCCTTGCGGCGGTGCAGCGGCTCTGCCGCGACGAGAACCTGCGGCCGGAAAAAACGGTGTTCGTCTCCGGCATCGGCTGCTCGAGCCGTTTCCCCCACTACATGCGGACTTACGGCTTCCACGGCATTCACGGCCGCGCCCTGCCGGTCGCGGAAGGCATCCGGTTGTCGCGGCCGGATCTCCACGTGTTCGTCAATACCGGCGACGGCGATTGCTGCAGCATCGGCGCGGCGCATTGGATCCACGCCATCCGCTACAACATGAACATGACCGTCATGTTGCACGACAATCATGTCTACGGCCTGACCAAGATGCAGGCTTCGCCGACCTCGCCGAAGGGATTGAAAAGCAACACGACGCCGCGCGGCGCCTACCTCGATGCGCTCAATCCGCTGACCGTCACGCTCGGCGTCCAGAATGTTTCGTTCGTCGCGCAGGCCGTCGATTGGATCCCGGAGGTCGTCCATTCGGTGATCTCGGCGGCGTTCCACCACAAGGGCCTGTCGTTCGTCCGCATCATCCAGCGTTGTCCCGAATTCCTGCCCAAGATGTTCGAGCCGTGGCTGCACGATCCGCAGAAGACGCTGCTGCTGACCCACGACAAGGGCCTGCACGTCAGCGCCAGCATCGGCAAGGTCTACACCAACCAGCAGCGCCACGATCCCGCCGATCTCGACCGGGCGCGCGAGATCGCATCCGTCACCGATCCGATCCCGGTCGGCATTCTCTACCACGATCCGGACGTGCCTTGTTACGAGGACCTGCGCGCGACCGCGACGCTGCGCACCCCTGAGCTCATCCGCACGGGTCTCGAGGCGGAGCTCGACAAGTTCACGATCTGGCCGCAGGCCGATGAGGTCGAAACGAAACTGCCGGCGCGAGCCGCTTCGACGTCTCCGCGACATTAGTCATGAGCTGACGCGAACATGGATGCACAACTTCGAACGCAGGTTGCCTTTCATCTGACGGCCACCAGGCTGGACGAGTCGCTTGGACCATCCGAATGGTTCAATCTTCGTCCCGCCATGCTAGCGGCCTACCGGGATCTTGCGGCGCTGCGCTACGATTTCCCGTTTGTGTTGATCAAAGGCCGCCCGGCGGCGGACTGCGTTCAGTCGCTGTCGAGCATCATCGACGCCGTCCTGCAGAAGATCGCGCCGCGCGGCGTCGAGGGCGAGCGGGTGCGGCGGCAAGTCCTGCACTTGGAGCAGGAGATTCGCCGTCTCAGCGCCGAGGGTCGTACGGGATGTTTGTCGACGCTATGGCGGGCAGCGGCTGAACACCTGCTCAAGGAAACGGGCGGAACGTGTGCGGACAGCCTGAATCGCGCACGCGATGCCCTCGAGCTCGATGGCGAGGTGGTGGATTGCGACGCTCAGCTGCCGATCCGGCTGACAATGCATGCGTGGCGATCCGTGCAGGAGGAAAAACTCCGCCATCTGCGAGGCGAGATCGACCGGCTCAGCCTGAAGCTGTCGGACATCCTCAAGGCGGATTTCGTCCGCTCGGAAGCCGGGCGATCGCCGGCTTCGCTCCGGGCGGCGGTTGGTCCGGTGTTCGCAGAGGCGTTCGACTTCGATGCCATGTCGCGCATTCTGACGCCGACTTCCGCGACGAGCTCGCTTTCGGCCAACCGACGGGGTCGCATCGAGTGGGTGCTGTCCGTGTTTCGGTCCCGGCGCTTCCTGACCCCTGCCGCCAAAGGGAACGGAGCAGCTGAGAAACCCGCGCTCGACGAATTCGTCTTCGACGGCTGCAGCGCTGCACTTCTCGCATTCCGCAAGCGATTGCCGGAGGTGATCGATTTCCTCAAAGCGGTGGCGATCGCCGAGCTTGAGATCGAGGGCCGCTACGTCGAGCAGGAGCACGACCGCTTGTTTGCGGCCTTCGACGAGAATTCGATCGGCGTCACCGATCTGGCAAGATTCCCGGACCACCTGATTTGCATCCGGCCACCGCAAGTCCCCGGTAACGAGACGGCGGGGATCATGGATGTCCTCGCCTCCGGGCTGCCAGCGAAGGTGCTGGTGCAAACCGACGATCTCGTCGGAGCGCTCTCGATCGGCGACGGCGCTTTTGTTCACGGCGGCGCGCCGCTCGGACGGATGGCCATTGGCCTCAACGACGTCTACGTGCTGCAAACGGCAAGCTCCAACCTGTACGCAATGCGCGACCAGATACTGAAAGGTCTGAGTTACCGGGGCGCAGCGTTGTTGAGCGTGTTCTCGGGCGCCAACGACGAGACGACCGATCTCCCGGCCTATCTGAATGCGGCTGCGGCGATCCAGTCGCGGGCCTTTCCGGCCTTCACCTATGATCCGTCCGCCGGCTCCGATCTTGCAGCCCGATTTTCGCTTGCGACCAATCCGCAGCCCGACGCCGACTGGACCAGTGCGGATTTGACCTACGAAGACGAGGAGCACCAGCGGATTACGCAAACGCTGGCCTTCACCTATGTCGACTTTCTCGCCTGCGACCACCGCTACCAGCGACACTTCGCCCCCATCCCGCAGGCGGAGTGGACGGCGGGCATGACCCCGGCGGCCGACTGGATGGCCGCGGAGATGACCGGGCTACCGGACGGGGTGCCCTACATTCTGATGGTCGATGACGACGACGTTTTGCAGCGGGTCATCGCTGACGAGGTGGTGGTCGCAGCCGCGCGGCGTTGCCGCGACATGTGGCACGGCTTGCAGGAGTTTGGGGGCCTCCGCGGTTCCTATGCCGCGCGGTTGCCGTCGCGGGACACTGCGCAGCGCGGAGCGCAGAGCCCAAGCGACGTCGCCGTGACGGCCGATACGGGGGTCGCCACGACCGCTCTCGCCTCGGCGCCTGCGATCGCCGCGAACGGCGCGTCGGGTGCAGGAACTGCTGAAGCGGCAGCGCAGAAACCCGATTCCGATCAGCCCTATATCGAGACCCCGCGCTGCACCAGCTGCAACGAGTGCATCCAGATCAACGGCCGCATGTTCGCCTACGACGAAAACAAGCAGGCGCATATCGCCAAGGCGGATGCCGGCACGTATCGGGAGCTGGTCGAAGCGGCCGAGAGCTGCCAAGTCTCCATTATCCACCCGGGAAAGCCCCGCAATCCCGACGAACCGGGGCTGGACGAGCTCTTGCAGCGGGCGGAACCGTTCCTGTGAGGTGGTGCATAGTCCCGGCTAGCACGACATCGGCGAGGACCGCGGGTCGATCCGGTGCGAGTGTACCGATCATCTGATCGTGCTAAACGAAAAGCAACCTTCGGCGGATTCTTGCGAAATTCTCCACAGGAAATAAAGCAGGACCAACAAGAGAAATCCGGCCGAGCAATAAAGCAGTCCCATCGGTCGCATGAGGATGCGATCAAACAGCCACTCCGTGATCCACCACGATGATGAAAGCGAATTGAACGCCGGACAGTAAGCCGAAAAGGTCAGCCAGCCGGTCCGGTCTTCACTGCTTTGTGCGGTATGGCCTGGAATGGCGCGGTTCCGCGCGATTGGGAACTCGGTCCCTTGAGCAAATAGCCGAAACGTTGCCGGACCGCGCGCCGCTCCTCGATCGAGGGCAGGTTCACCTTGGGGAATTGGTCGCGCCAGTGCCAGGGCCGGCACGCATCGATGATCGCGCGGCTGTTGGTATTGTCGCCCATCGCCTTGCGGTGGGGCTCGATGCGCGGATCGAGCGGCGTGCTCCAGGCATTGTGGATGATGTCGATCGAGCTTGCCGGGTCAGAGCGCGTGAGCATGGCCCAGATCAGCTCCTCCAAGTTGGAAACATCGATGTCGTCGTCGACGACGATCACATACCGTCCCGCATAGGCGCCGACGTGGCACTGGGACGCGATATGGCCGGTCTGCTTGGCGTGTCCGGCATAGCGCTGGGTGATGGCAACTCCGAGCAGCAGGCGGGCTCCCCCGACCTCGTGTGCCCACGCGGCTTTTATGCCCGGCACACCCGCTTTTTCGATGTTCTCGCGCAAGAGGGCCGAGCGAACCACCGCGCGATAGCGGCCAAGTTCGTCCGGGGGGCGCTGGGGCGGACAGCCCAACAGGATCGGATTGTTGCGATGGTAGATCGCCTTGATGTCGAGCACCGGCTCGGGGCGCGTGTCGCTGGCGTAGTAGCCGGTCCACTCGCCGAATGGTCCCTCGACCCGTTCATTGCCGGGCTGGACGTGGCCCTCGATGACGATCTCGGCATTGGCCGGGATCGGCAGCCCGGTGACCGGTCCGTTCACGACTTCCACCGGGGCGCCGCGCATGCCGCCGACGACCTCGTACTCGCATATGCCATAAGGCACCTCGTTGGAGGCCATCAGGAATGTCATCGGATCGCAGCCGACGACGATCGCAACCGGCATCGGCTCTTTGCGCGCCATGTACTTGTCGCGCATGATGCGTCCGTGCTTGCCGGGCGAGATGTAGAAGCCGACGGACTTCTCGTCATGGATCATGACCCGATAGGTCCCGCAGTTGATCCAGCCCTCGTCCGGATCGCGCGTGATGTTGAAGCTGCCGGTCCCGATGTAGCGGCCGCCGTCGGGCTCGTGCCACTTTGGTGTCGGAAATTTCGTCACGTCGACGCTGTCGCCCGTCATGACGTTCTCGAAGATCGGACCGTCGGAAACGAGCTTGGGCGGGATACGCTTGAGTTCGGCCATGTAATGGGTCCGAACCGCCTCGGACAATTCGAGCTTGGTCAATTCCGCCGGGAAGCCGAGCGTCATGTTCTTGCGCTGCCCGCCGAAGAAGTTGACAAGAACGCGGCTGCCCTTGAGCGAGCTGGGAACGTCCTCGAAGATGACGCAGGGGGCATCTTCGTCGTGCAACAGCATCTCCGCGGCGCTGCCGATGTCGTGCTGCCACGACAGGCCCTTGGCCTCGCGGATCTCGCCGAGCTTGTGCGCTTCTTCGATCCACTCGCGCAGATCGCCATAGGGAATCCGGGGTTCGGCGTTCAACCTGCCTCTCGCGACCTGCGCCTCCTCTGCACCGGCAGAGCGGCTCGCTTCTTTACGCTCCCTGCGCGTGTCCATCATCCCCTCGCGATCCACCGCCAGCATCCGGCGGCGGCGCTGAACGCCGAAGCTCTCGGTCGAATTGATATTGGCTGGCCCAGCGGCGAGCCTCGTATGACTGTTCATTCTTGCGACAACGAGCCTTGCCGACATTGATCCAAGTCAATCTTGCGCAGGGCTTCGTTGTCTTTCCCCATTCGGTAGGCACAACGACTAAAATATTTTTTTCGCGCTTCCTTGCTTTAGATCAAGGCAGGCGGGCGGAAGAATCCAGATATTGCCTCCTCGTCGCGAGTCCTACAGGACCGGCGGATCGCCCGGTCCAAGGGGAGAACGCCCGATGAGGGGAGAACAGGTCCGCTGGATGATGACGGCCAGGGGCGAGCCCCTCGTTCAGGTGAAGTTGGACACCCTTTCTCCCGGGCCGGATGAGGTCTTGATCGAGATCGCCGGATGCGGCGTCTGCCATTCGGATCTCGGCTATTATTATGACGGGATCCGCACCATGCACGGCCTTCCGCTCACGCTCGGGCACGAGATCAGCGGGCATGTCATCGAAACCGGGGGGAACGCTCTGTGGTGGGTCGACCGCGCGGTCGTCGTCCCGGCGGTGATCCCATGCGGCCACTGCGACGCCTGCCGGCGCGGCAAGGCCACCATCTGCCCGCATCAGAAGATGCCCGGCAACGACATTCACGGCGGCTTCGCCACCCACATCGTCGTGCCGGCGCATGGGCTGTGCGCGGTCGACGAACGGCGCCTCGCGGCGACCGGCATCGATCTTGCCGATCTCTCGGTCATCGCGGACGCGGTCACCACACCCTATCAGGCGGCGGTTCAGGCGGGCGTGACGGCCGGCGACCTCGTCGTCGTCAACGGCGTCGGCGGCGTCGGCGGCTATGCCGCCCAGATCGCGTCCGCGTTCGGCGGCGTGGTAGTCGCGGTCGACGTCAATGACGACAAGCTCGCCGCCGTTGCCGGGCAAGGCGCTGCCCTCACCTTGAACGCGAAAGAGAAGACGCCGCGCGATCTCAAGGCGGCGATCGCGGCTTTCGCCAAGGAGCGCGGCCTGCGGCAGAGCGAGTGGATCATCTTCGAATGCTCGGGAACCCGCGCCGGCCAGGAGACCGCATTCAGCCTCATCAATCACGGCGCCACCCTCGCCGTGGTCGGGTTCACCATGGACAAAATCGAGATCCGGCTGTCGAACCTGATGGCGTTCCACGCCCGCGCGGTCGGCAACTGGGGCTGTCCGCCGGAGCTCTATCCGCAGGCCCTCGAATTGGTGCTCGACGGCCGCGTCAAGGTCACGCCGTTCGTCGAGAAGCACCCGCTCAGCGAGATCAACCGGATTTTCGCGGCTGCCCATGCCGGCGCGCTCAAGGGCCGCGCCGTCCTTGTTCCCACTCACTGAGGAGCGCAACCATGAACGCCGAAGCGGTACGCAGCATTGTCGCCGGTGAGCCGGAAGCGAAGGACCACAATCTCGTCGCGGAGCGTGTGCGCCTGACGGCCAGCAACGGCGTGCGCTACGAGAAGCGGCCGGTCAAAGGGGAGGACGGCAAGCCGGTGTCCGGCCTCTACAACGCATGGATTACGCTCGACAATCCCACACAGTTCAACTCCTACACCACCGACATGGTCAAGGCCGTGATCCTTGCGTTCCGTGCCGCCAGCACGGCGCGCGACGTTGTCGCCATCGTCTTCACCGGAGCCGGCGACAAGGCCTTCTGCACCGGCGGCAATACCAAGGAATATGCCGAGTATTACGCCGGAAACCCGCAGGAATACCGCGGGTATATGCGGCTCTTCAACGACATGGTTTCGGCGATTCTCGCCTGCGACAAGCCGGTGATCTGCCGCGTCAACGGCATGCGCATCGGCGGCGGGCAGGAGATCGGCATGGCGTGCGACTTCTCGGTCGCGCAGGACCTTGCCCGCTTCGGTCAGGCGGGCCCGAAGCACGGCTCGGCGCCGATCGGAGGGGCGACCGACTTCTTGCCCGTCGTGATCGGCGCCGAGCGTGCGATGGTGGCGTGTGTGCTGTGCGAGCCGTTCTCCGCGCATGAAGCCTATTTCATGGGCATCCTCGCCGACATCGTCCCGGCGCTCAAGGTCGACGGCAAGTTCATCGCCAATCCGCTGGTCGAGACGAGCCGCATCACCGACGAGTACGGCCGCCTCGTGTTCGGCAAGCCGAAGACCGGCGATGCGCTGAAAGCCGGTCAAGAACTGATGAAGCGCGGCACCGTCGACCTCGGCCTGCTCGACGAGAAGGTCGAGGCGCTTTGCACCAAGCTGCTCCACACCTTCCCCGAGTGCACCACGAAAACTGTCGAGGAGCTGCGCAAGCCCAAGCTCGACGCGTGGAACCGCAACAAGGAAAACGCGCGCGCCTGGCTCGCTCTCAACATGATGACCGAGGCGCGCGCCGGGTTCCGTGCGTTCAACGAGGGCACGCGCGAGACCGGGCGCGAGGTCGACTTCATCGCGTTGCGCCGGGCGTTGGCGGCAAATACGCCGTGGTCCGACGAGCTGACCGAGAGCATTCAGCCGCGGGTGCGCAGATCATGAGTGCGCCGCTCAAAATCTGGTTCGAAGCCGAAGGGCGGCTCCTGCGCCTTCGCCTGAGCCGGCCGAAAGCCAATCTGATCGACGCCGAAATGATCGCGGCGCTGGACGGCGCGCTCGTCGAGCACCTGGGCAACGCCGGCCTCGGCGCCGTGCTGCTCGATGCCGAGGGACCGCATTTCAGCTTCGGTGCGAGCGTCGCGGAGCACATGCCCGGCCAGTGTGAGGCCATGCTGCGGGCAATTCACCGCCTCATCATGCGGCTGGTCGAAGCGCCGGTTCCGGTGCTCGTCGCGGTGCGCGGCCAATGCCTCGGCGGCGGGCTCGAAGTCGCGCTCGCCGGGCATCTGGTCTTCGTTGCACCGGACGCCAGTCTCGGCCAGCCGGAGATGAAGCTCGGCGTCTTCGCGCCCGCCGCTTCCTGCTTGCTGCCGGAGATCGTCGGCCCCGGGCGGGCGCTCGATCTGCTTTTGTCCGGACGCAGCATCGCCGGCAGCGACGCGGCAGCGATGGGCATGGCGCGCGAGGCTGCGGCCGACCCGGAGCGCGCCGCGCTCGCCTACTTCGACGAGCACCTGAAGCCGAAGAGCGCAAGCTCGTTGCGCTGCGCCGTCAAGGCGGCGCGTTTCGACTTTGCCGCGCGGGTCAGGGCGAAGATCGAGACCGTCGAGCGCATTTACCTCGACCAGTTGATGACCACGCACGACGCATTGGAAGGCCTCGAGGCTTTCCTCGGAAGGAGGGCGGCGCAATGGCAGCATCGCTGAACGGATCCAAGACCGCCGCCATCGTCGCCCGCGCCCAGGCGCTGTTCGACGACCTCTCCTTCACGGCCGCGCGCCAATGGAAGTCGGCGGAAGCCGGCCGCAAGGTCGTGGGTTACATGCCGATCTACGTGCCGCGCGAGATCATTCATGCGGCAGGTTTCCTGCCGCTGGGAATCGTCGGCGGCGGCGACCAGCTCGAAGTCATCCATGGCGATGCCTATTACCAGAGCTACATCTGCCGCATCCCGCGCTCGACCATCGAGCTCGGCGTGTCGGGCCGTCTCGATTTCGTCGACGGCATGCTGTTCCCGTCGATCTGCGACGTGATCCGCAATCTGTCCGGCATGTGGAAGATGATGTTCCCGAACGTCTACGTTCGCTACTTCGACGTGCCGCAGAACTACAAGGACGACATCGGCGGGAGCTACTATGTCAACGAGCTTTCCGAGCTCATGCACGACCTCGGAGAGCTGCGCGGCAAGCCGATCAGCGATGACGAGCTGCGCCGCTCGATCGCGGTCTATAACGAGAACCGGCGCCTCGTTCGCGAGCTCTACGCCTTCAGGGCGGAGCGTCCCTGGCAGGCGCCGGCGGCCGAATCCTACCTCGTGCTGCGCGCCGGACTGGTGCTGCCGGTCGAAGAGCACTCGGCGATGATCCGCGATTACCTCGCGGCGGTCGGGAACGAACAGCGGCCGCGCCGCGACAACTGCCGCATCGTGCTCACCGGCGTGTTCTGCGAGCAGCCTCCGCTCAATCTGATCAAGTCGCTCGAGCTCGCCGGCTGCTATGTCGTCGATGACGACTTGCTGTTGGTCACGCGTTGGCTCACCGCCGACGTTCCGACCGACGGCAGCCCGCTCGAGAACCTCGCGCTCGCCTTTCTGCATCACTCCGAATCGACCGCCGCCAAGTACGAGCCCGATCTGAAGGAGAAGGGGCAGCATCTGGTGCGCGCCGTGCGGCGTTCCGGCGCCGAAGGCGTCATCTTCGCCTGCCCGAGCTTCTGCGATCCGGCGCTGCTCGAGCGGCCGATGTTGCAGCACGTGCTCAAGGATGCCGAGATCCCCTACATCGCGTTCAAGTACGCGGAAAACTCCGGACAAATGCAGCCCATTCGCGAGCAGGCCGGCACCTTCGCCGACTCGATCAAGCTGTGGAGCGGAACATGACGACCATCGTCGCGCCCAAGGGAGCCCCCGCGAAGCAAGTCGCCAAAGACGACTCCATGCTCAAGCAGAAGGAGATGATGGCGACCCACTACGAGCGGCTGACGAATGCGCCGGAAACGGGCGACAAAGTATGCGCGACCTTCGTGCCCGGCAATCTCAACGAACTGATCATGTGCTTCGACCTTCTCAACAACCTGCCCGAGGTCAATGCCATCCAGAGCGGGTTGCGCCGCCAGTCGGGGGCTTATGTGCTCGAGGCGGAGAAGATCGGCCACTCCGAGGACGTCTGCACGTACGTCAAGTCGGATATCGGCATGATGGCCAAGGGCAACATCGGCCCCAACGGCAAGAAGATGCCGGACCCGGACGTGCTGCTCCTCTCCTATACCGGCTGCTTCACCTTCATGAAGTGGTTCGAGTTGCTGCGCGAGCAGTACAAGTGCGAGACGATCATGCTGCACACGCCGTACATGGGCGACGGCAAGATCACCAGGAACATGACCGAGTACATGGTCAAGCAACTGAAGGAAGAAGTTATCCCGAAGCTCGAGCGCATCTCCGGGGTGAAATTCGATATCGACCGGCTGCGCGAGTACCTCAGGAAATCGGTGAAGGCCGAAGACGACCTCGTGCGCGTGCTGCAGAGCGCCAAGAGCAGGCCGTCGCCGATCGACGCCTATTTCGGCGGGATCTACTACATCGGCCCGATCTTCGGCGCCTTCCGCGGCACCGATGACGCGATCGACTACTACAAGTTCCTGCGCGCCGAGGTCGAGGAGCGCCTTGCCCAGGGCAAGGGACCGGTCACGCCCGACGGCGACATGGGCGAGGAGAAGTATCGTCTCGTCGTCGAAGGCCCGCCGAACTACACCAATTTCCGCCAGTTCTGGAAAATGTTCTACGACGAAGGCGCGGTCGTCGTGGCTTCGAGCTACACCAAGGTCGGCGGGGTCTACGACCTCGGTTTCCGCCACAACCCGGACAATCCGCTGGAGACGCTGGCCGAATACTGCCTCGGCGTCTACACCAACCGCAGCCTGCCGATGCGCATCGACATGCTGGCGAACTACGTCGACGAATACGGCGCCGACGGCCTGCTGATCAACTCGATCAAGAGCTGCAACAGCTTCTCGGCCGGGCAGCTTCTCATCATGCGCGAAGTGGAGAAGCGCACCGGCAAGCCGGCAGCCTTCATCGAATCGGACCTTGTCGATCCGCGCTACTTCTCGGCCGCCAATATCAAGAACCGGCTGGAGAGCTATTTCCAGATGATCGAGCAGAAACGCGCCGGCGCGCGTGCAGCCGCCTGAGGAGCGCCCAGTGAAAACCTTCGTTGGCATCGACCTCGGCTCGACCACCACCAAGGCGGTCCTTCTGGACGAGAACCGCGACGTGATCGGCCGCGGCATCACCAATTCCCGCTCGAACTACAGCACCGCTTGCCGGGTGGCGAGCGAGGAAGCCCGCATCGACGGCCGCTTCACCCTTTTCCGCCGCGCGCTGAACGCGGGAGGCGGCGAGACCGGCGCGCTCGATGAATTTCTCGGCGCCCTCGAACGCTCATTCCGCCTCGTGCAGTTCCTCGAGCAGCTCGGCGATCTGGAGCAGACCTGCCTTGCCCAAGTCAAAGGCGAGCGTTTCGCCAAGCTCGAGGGCAAGGTCAAAGAGGCGATCGGCGAGGTATTGAAACGCCTGCGCGAAGAGGCTCCTTCGCTCTACGCACCCGGCGCGAAGCGCAGGTCGGACTTCTTCCGGGATATTGCCGGCTCCCGCTATCATGCCCACGCGGAAGAGGTCGCGCGTGCCGCGGGGCTGCCTTACGAGCTCCTGCTCAACGTGTACGACAAGTCGATCATCGACGTGGAGAATCGGCCCCCATCGGGGGCCTTGAGCGACAAGTTCCGCCAGGCGCTCGCCCGCGTTCTTGCCGTAGACGGCGTCGTGCGGACCGGATCGACCGACGTGCCGCAGACGATCGAGGACACGCTCCGCATCGACCTCGAGGAAACCTATCTCGTCGGCACCGGCTACGGTCGCGTGACGCTGCCGTTCTCCAAGGAGCACATCCGCTCGGAAATTCTCTGTCACGGGCTCGGCGCCCACATGATGTATCCCAACACGCGGACCGTGCTCGACATCGGCGGCCAGGACACCAAGGGGATCCAGGTCGACGGCAACGGCATCGTGGAAAATTTTCAGATGAACGACCGCTGCGCGGCCGGCTGCGGGCGCTATCTCGGCTACATCGCCGACGAGATGAACATGGGCCTGCACGAGCTTGGGCCGCTGGCGATGAAATCCGATCGTCCGGCGCGCATCAATTCGACCTGCACCGTGTTCGCCGGCGCCGAGCTGCGCGACCGTCTGTCGCTCGGCGAGAAGCGCGAGGACATTTTGGCTGGCCTCCATCGCGCCATCATCCTGCGGGCGATCTCGATCATCTCGCGCTCGGGCGGCGTCACCAACGAGTTCACCTTCACCGGCGGCGTGGCGAAGAACGAAGCGGCGGTGCGCGAGCTGAAGAAGCTCATCAAGGACAACTACGGCGAGGTCACCATCAACATCAATCCGGAGTCGATCTACACCGGCGCGCTCGGCGCGGCCGAGTTCGCGCGCCGCGCGCATCTCGGGCAAACGGAGGGGAGCCCCGCATGACCATCACCGCCGGCATCGACGTGGGCACCGGCGCCGTCAAGGCGGCGCTGTTCCGGGTCGAGAATGGAGAGACGACCTGGCTGTCGCGCGCGACGCTGCGCATCCGCCAGCGCGATCCGATGGAGCTCGCGCGGGTCACCTTCGACCAGGTGCTCGCCGACGCGAAGTTGAACGAAAAGGACGTCGAGTACGTAGCCACCACCGGCGAGGGGGAGGGTGTGCCCTTCCACACCGGCCATTTCTACTCGATGACCACGCACGCGCGCGGCGCGATCTACCTCGATCCGGAGTCCAGGTCGGCGCTCGACGTCGGAGCGCTGCACGGGCGCGCCATCAGCATCGACGAGCGCGGCAAGGTGTTGAGCTACAAGATGACGAGTCAATGCGCGTCGGGATCGGGACAGTTCCTCGAGAACATCGCGCGCTATCTCGGAATCGCGCAGGACGAGATCGGGACGTTGTCGCGCCAGGCCGACAACCCCGAGGTCGTGAGCAGCATCTGTGCGGTGCTCGCCGAGACCGACGTCATCAACATGGTCTCGCGCGGCATCACCGCTCCCAACATTCTCAAGGGCATCCACCTATCGATGGCCGGCCGGCTGTCGAAGCTTCTGAAAGCGATTGGGGCAACCCAGGGCGTGGTGATGGTGACCGGCGGACTGGC
>WNGA01007504.1_pt1 | contig 15163 bp, 12 predicted proteins | sample 5400061 | NCBI WGS metagenome assembly WNGA01 (sample SAMN13153366, study PRJNA577476) | soil metagenome | isolation source: 100 cm soil or saprolite under grassland replicate 2 | place: USA:California | collected 2016-06-15
CGCGTCTGCGGTGTCGATGATCTCGGGGTTGCTGACTTCAATGTCGGCGCCGCTCCAGTGAACGATGCCACCACCGGCCACGCGCAGATTGCGGCACCAGTCAGTTCCCTCGCCCCACGGCAGCGGCAGAACGAAGCCGTCGGGCGTGGGTCGGATCGCGATCGGCGTGGAATACAGCTTCCCGGAGCGCCGGCCTCGATGACGTACGACGCCCCATATCGGAATGAGTCCGGTTTCCGCCACGCGAAGGGCGATCGGCCCCGTCGCATGTGTGATCCGGACGATCAGGCTCTTCTCCAAGAAATGCGCCTCCAGCATTTGTTCCCGCTGGTATGATTCAATCATCTGATTGATTAAACGTCAAGCAACAATTCCCGCGGAGCCTCGGAAGGACGCGCTCGTCGCCGCGGCGTACCAGATCCTGGCTACACGTGGGTTCGAGGGCCTCCGCACGCGTGAGGTCGCCGCGGCGGTCGGCGTCAATATCGCGACGCTCCATTACTACTTCCCGCATAAGGAAGATCTGATCCGCGGCGTGGTGGCTCACGCGATGGGTCGCTTCCGCGGGACACTCGGCGGCGCCGGCTCGGCCGAGGATCAGCTGCGCGCGCACTTCCGTGGCCTGCGTCGTCTCTCGCGCGACGAGCCGGAGCTGTTCACCGTGATGGCGGAGCTCGCGATCCGCGGCGTGCGTGACACGACGCTGCGCAAGATCGTCGGCGGCACCGACGACGCGTGGCGCGCGATGCTGCGAACGCTGCTGCGTCGCGCGAAGGATGAGGGCGCGGTGGCTGCGGGCCTGGACCCGGACGGAATGGCGGCGGTGATCGTCGCGACGCTCAAAGGCACGTTCATGCTCCCGGCATCGGAGCCCGAGAACGTCGAGCGCACGTTCCGGCAGCTCGAGACGCTGGTGGGACTGCGTGCGACCCGGTCAAAGCCCGCGCGTGGTCGCGCGAAGCGCTAGACGAACCGCTCCGCCTTCCACTCGATGCCGAGCTCGCTCGGCGGGCCCATGTAGCCGAGCATCGCGGACGCGGCGACGACCGCGGGGCTCGCGAGATAGCCGAGGCCGCCCACGCCCATGCGGTTCGCCCAGTTGCGATTAAAGGATGTGATCGCGGTCTGCCCCTTCGCGAGCGCATCGGGACCCTGGCCGAAGCACGGGCCGCACCACGATTCGCGGATCTCGCCGCCGACCGAGCGGAACACGCCGGCGATCGACTCGCCGCCGAGTCTCGCGTCGGTCCGCTCGATGTCCTTCTTGACCGCGCCGGACCCCGGGAAGATCACGAACTCGTTCGCGGCGCGCGTCGCGCCCTTCGCGCGCGCCGCCCGCAGGACGAGCGCGGCCTCCAGGAGATCGCCGTACCCGCCGTTCGTGCACGAGCCGATGAACGCCTTGTCGAAGGCGATGTGCTCGCGCGCGACCTCGTCCGCGGGGAACGCGTTGCCGGGGCTGAACGGCTTCGCGATGAGCGGCACCACCTCGGATAGATCGAGGACCTCGTCGATCTCGTACAACGCGTCGGCGCCTGGGCCGAAGCGCGGGTAGGGGAGGTCGGTGAAGCCCTTCTCCCGGTACCACGCGTAGGTCAGGTCGTCCGGCGCGAAGATCCCGTTCGTCGCCTCGCCTTCGGCCATCATGTTCGCGATCGTGTTGCGGTAGCTCATCGGGAGCTGCTTGTCGGCGTCGACGAACTCGACGCTCATGCCCTCCGCCTGACTGGGGCCCCAGCGCGCGAGCAGCGCAAGGACGACATCCTTGCCGCTCACCCAGGGTTGCACTCGCCCCTTGAATACGACGCGCCGCTGACGGGCGACCGTGAAGTACACGTAGCCGGTCGCCCAGCCGAAGCCGAGCGTCGTCGAGCCGACGCCGTATCCGAGCGCGCCGTACGCGCCGTATGCGCGGCTGTGCGAATCGGCGCCGGGTATGAGACCGCCGGGAACGACGAGGCCCTGCTCCGGGAAATAGAAGTGGAAGATGCCGTCGCCCGGCGTCGCGTAGTGCGGGCGCGTGATGCCGTGGAGGTCGGCGAACTGTTTGCCGATAGCGGTCTGCTTGTCGTCGGCCTCGCGGTGGTTGAACACGAAGTGGTCGTTCGCGATCGCGATCTGCCGAGGCCGGATCGTATCGCCGCCGGTGATCTTGTTGAAGGTGTGGATCGAGAACGGCGCGGTGCCGTCCGACGCTGGCAGGAGGTCCGCGTACACCCGCAGTGTCGCGCCGGCGCGCACGACGGCGTCCTTGTCGACGCGGTGCGCCCAGAGGATCTGCTCGGTCGACGTCAGCGTGCGGGCGGTGTCGGGATCGGGCCATGAGATATCGGGCGCGCGAAGGACGGAGTCGCGGAACTCACGCCGGCCGATCTTGATGATCCCGCCGGAGCGGCGGATGTCGTCTTCCGCGGCCGAGAGCGGCGCGGGCTCGTAGCTCTTGCCCTGCGTCTCGTTGGTAAGCGTGCGCGTCTCGGGATCGAAGGCGAACGAGTCGCCCTCCTGCGCATCCTCGACCGCGGCGCGGCTCTGCACCACGTGCAGTCCGAGGTTGAGCGCGTTGCGGCGGAAGATGTCGCCCATCCCCGCGCCGCAGACGATGACCAGCTCGCGGCCGGCGTCCTCGCCGACGCCCTTGAGGCCGGCGGGGCTCATCTCGCGCGACGACCCGATCGCGAAGCGGTCGCCGGCGATGACGAAGTTCTCGCCGCGGTGCACGCGCTCGCGGAAGTCCGGCATCAGGAAGCGGAACGAGCCTGCCCGCCAGCGGTGATCCAAAGTCTCGAGGCTCTCCGACACGCAGTCGTTCGAGGGCGTGATCTGGTCGGTGTCGATCGCGTTCAGCTTCTTCCCCGGCACCTTTGGGTCCCAGAAGATCAGCGCCTTCCCGCGTATCGCGTGACCGCCCTCGCCGCGTGAGCCATCGGCGCGCTCGGGTCCTGCGATGCTTTTCGCGTCGACGCCGGGCAGCGTCTCGGCTGGTCGGATGACCTGTGTCATTGCTTCGATTGTGGCACTCTGCCGCTCGTGTGCTGCGTTCTCATGCTGCTCGCGTTCTTCACGCCGCGGATCGTCCTCTTCATCCTCTGGCTCTTCACGAGCTACCTGAGCCGGGCGTACGACGGATTCGTGCTGCCGTTCCTCGGTTTCTTGTTCCTTCCCGCCACGACGCTCGCGTACGCGATCGCGCAGAACGAGCTCGGCGGTGTGAACGGCCTCGGGCTGATCGTCGTCCTCATCGGCCTTGCCGTCGACATCGGTCTGCTCGGAGGCGGTGCCAGCCGGCGGCGCGGTTAGCTCTTCGCGAGGCGCTCCAGCTCGGCATCAGTCAAGAGACGATCCGAGGCTTTCGCCGCGTCGAAGACGCGCGCGACGAGCCCGCGCGTCGGCTCGTAGCCGTGTGACTCGAGCCAGAACACGACGTTCGATTCGCCGCTCATCGGGCCGACCTCGATGCGCTGCTCGCGGCCCAGCACCGACGCCGGCACCCCGCTGTACACGCGGTCGGCGAGATCGCGGTCGCCCTTCCGCAGCGCCTTGATGACGGCGGCCGCGTGGACGCCGGTGCCGGTGCGGAAGGCGTCCGAGCCCATCGCGGGATAGTTCGGCGGGACCTGGACGCCGCAGTGCTCCGCGACCAATGCCACGTATTCCGCGAGCGGCATGAGATCGCGGTCGATCAGCCCCGAGATCCGCATGTTCACCAGCAGTTGGTCCATCGACGTGTTGCCCACGCGTTCGCCGATGCCAAGCGCGCAGCCGTGCACGCGGTCCGCGACTGCCGTCGCGGTGAGCGCGTTGATCGTCCCGAGGCCGCGGTCGTTGTGCCCGTGGTAGTCGAGCTTCACGTCGCGGCCCTTGATGATGTCGTCGCGGAGGAACGTCAAGAGGTTGCGCACGCCTTCGGGCGTGGCGTGACCGACGGTGTCGGAAGCGCATATTCGCTGAGCGCCGCAGCCGATCGCGACCTCGTAGAGCTTGGCGAGCGTCTCGGGATCGGCGCGGGTGGTGTCCTCGGTCACGAACATCACCGGCAGCCCGTTCTTCACGAGCGTCGTCACCGAGTCCTCGACGTTCTTCAGCATCGTGTCGAGCGACCAGTCCTCGGCGAAGCGGCGGATCGGCGATGAGCCGATGAACGCGCAGCTCTCGATCTTCACGCCGGATCCGACCGCGGTCTCGATCGCGCCCTGCACGTCGAGCGGATGCGTGCGGATCGCCTGGTTCGGGCGCAGCTTCCGGAGCTTCGTCGTTTCCTTCGCGAGCTCGACGATCTCCGCGCGCGCGCGCGGCGATGCGCCGGGGAGTCCGATGTCCGCGCTGTCGATCTCGAGCTGGTCCATCAGCTGCAAGAGGCGCTTCTTCACAGCGAGCGGCGGGTTGCGCACCGACGGGCCCTGTAGCCCATCACGGAGCGTCTCGTCGTCGAGCTCGACGGCGCGGTAGTCGGCCTTCATCGCGCGGCCGTCGCGGTTCCAGTCGTAGATGAGCGATGAGAGCGCGCTCATGAAGCTGCGTCCAGGAATTTCGCGACCAACCGATTGAACACGTCGGCTCGCTCGAAGTAGATCGAGTGCCCAGCTGTCACGCGTACGAGTCGAGTCGCCGGGAACGTACTGGTCACCCACTCGGCGGTCTCCGGCCCGAGGTAGCTCTCTGTCCCGAGAAGCCACAGGATCGGTGGCGCGAGCGCCGCGACCCGGTCCGACGGTGTCGTCATGGCCGCGACCAGCCGCTCATGCACCGCTCGCTTGTCGAGATCCTGGTTCACCCGGTCGATCAGCTGATAGAGGTAGTGAAGCGCGGGCTGCTCGGTCGCCATCCGCTCGCCGGCGGCCGGATGGATGCCGCGGGCGAACAGCGCGGCCGCTCTGACCTGCGCACGCTCAATGTCGGCGGTGCGCCGCTGCAGCGAACCCGTCGTCTCGGCCATCACGAGTGCTTTCACACGCTCCGGGCAGCGCAGGGCGTAGTCGAGGCAAGTCCACCCACCCATCGACTGCGCGACGAGGCGCACGTCGGTCAGGCCGAGATGGTCGATGAGCGCATGGAGGTCGTCCGCGTACGCTGCCGGGTCGGCCGTGCCGGTCGATGGCCAGAAGCCGCGGTGGGCGAACGTGATGCACGTCCAACGATCCTTGAAGAACGGCACCTGCTGCCACCAGGACATGTGATTCCCACCGAGGCCGTGCGCGAACACGAGCGCGGGCCCCTTACCGCTGACCTCGTAGTAGATCTCCGCGCCAGGGACCGTGAGCCGCGACACAGCGCGAGTTTAGATAGCCATCAGGGCCTCTTCGCGAGCGCCGCAGCGAAGCGACCGTACGCGTCGTCCCACGCCGCGGTGTCACGGGGGGCGTACGTCGTCATCGGGAAGGATCGTCGGATGAGCTCCCGGCCCTCTGCCACGGATCCGACCAGACCGGCAGCGATGAGTTGAACGAGCGCGTTCCCGAGGCTCGTCGCCTCGACGGGACCGGCGACAACTGGTATGCCGCACGCGTCCGCGGAGAATTGGCAGAGGAGCGCGTTGCGCGCGCCGCCCCCGACCACGTGCAGCGCGGTGGGTGCTACACCCGTTATGCGCGCGATGCGTTCGAGGATCCACCGGGATCGGAGCGCGAGCGCCTCGAAGATCACGCGCGTGAGCGCGCCGGGATCGGACGCAGGTGTATCGCTTCCGAATGCCATACACGCGGCGACGATCCGTCGTGGCATGTCGCCAGGGGAAAGGAGGCCCGCGTCGTCAGGGTCGAACATGCCGGCGAACGGTGTCGCCGCACCGGCCGACGCGACCACGTCGTCGTAGCTTGACGCGGCACTGACGGTGCCATCGGCCTCCCAGGTGCGTCGGCATTCCTCGAGAAGCCACAGACCCATGACGTTGCGCAGGAAGCGATATGTGTCACCGACCCCGCGTTCGTTCGTGAAATTTGCCTCGAGCGCCGCGGCGCTCGTGTTAGGCGTCGCTAGCTCCACGCCGACAAGCGACCATGTTCCGGAGCTGATGTACGCGGCCGTCGGCCCCAGGGGCGTCGCCGCGACGGCGGACGCAGTGTCGTGACTGCCCGGCGCGACCACCGGAACTCCACGCAGGTCGCTAAGGCCGGCGACGTCGTGCCGGATCGGGCCGAGCGTCGCGCCTGGCTCGACCACATCGGGGAAGATCGCGAGCGGAAGATCGAGCGCGGTCAGGATCTCCCTGGACCAGCGTCTGCGCGCGGGCTCATAGCACTGCGTTGTCGAAGCGATCGTGGCTTCGCAGACCCGGGCGCCGCTGAGGTGATGGTGGAAGAGGTCGGCGATGGTGAGAAGAGTCGCCGCGTCGTCGAGTGGGGGCGCGCCCGTCAGCCGGGTCGCGCGCAGCTGGTACAGCGTGTTGATGGGGAGGAACTGCACGCCGGTCCGAGCGAAGATCTCCTCGCGGGGTACCAGTCGCCAGGTCTCCTCCATGACGCCTTGCGTGCGCGGATCGCGGTAGGAGTACGGAAGCCCGAGTAGCGCCCCGTCGCGGTCGAGCAGTCCGTAGTCAACTCCCCACGAATCGACGCCGACGCTCCGCGGACGTCGTTCGCTCGCGAGCGAGGCGAGCCCTGCGTCCACCTCGGCGAACATGCGCGGAACATCCCAGTGAAGTCCGCTCGCGACGCGCACCGGCGCATTGGCGAAGCGCCGCGCCTCGTGCAGCGCGAGCCGCGCCCCGTCGAAATCGACCGCGACGACACGTCCGGTGCCCGCACCGAGGTCGACCGCGGCCACGCGTTCGACGAGCACGCGCCTTAGCGCGGGTACGCCGCCGGAATGCCACCGTCCACGTTGAGAAATGCGCCCGTGGTCTTCCCTGATCGCGCAGAGGCGAAGAAGAGCACGGCTTCGGCGACGTCCTCGACCGTTACATCGACCTTCAGCGTCGTGCGTCGTCGGTAGAACTCCTGGAGCTCTTCCGGCTGGATGCCGTGCGCCCGCGCACGTTCCTCGCGCCACTCGGTCTTCCAGATGCCCGATCCGCCTATCACGGCATCCGGATTCACCGTGTTCACACGTACGCCCAGAGATCCGCCCTCCTCCGCGAGACAGCGTGCGAAGTGAAGTGCTGCCGCCTTCGCGGCCGAGTAGGCCGCGGCGTCGCGGCCCGCGACCACCGCATTCTTCGACGCGACGAGCACGATCGCTCCGCCGCTTGCTTGCTCCCGGAATAACCGAAGGGCCGCACGACCGATCAAAAAGGTGCCGCGAGCGAGCACGGCTTGATTCCGCTCCCACTCCGCGAGTGAGGTGTCGACGATGGGTCCCGCGGTGGCGAGGCCCGCATTCGACACGACAATGTCCGCCCCTCCGTAGTTGAGGACGAGCTCCTCCACGGCGCGGGCCACACTCTCCTCGTCGGTCACGTCGACGTCCACAGCGATCGCCCGCGCCTCGCCGTGACGCGCCACGATCGCCTTGGCGGCACCGTCGGCGCCTTCGTGGTTGATGTCGGCCACGACCACGTGCGCGCCCACCGCCGCTAGGCGATCGGCGACAGCGCGGCCGATCCCGGAAGCTGCTCCGGTGACGAGCGCGACGCGTCCAGCCAACTCACCCTCCGTGGGCGCGAGCGACAGCTTGTATCGCTCCAGCGGCCAATACTCGATGGCGAACGCCTCATCCTCACTCAGCGCCGAGAAGCCGCCGAGCGCGACCGCCGTTGCCAGCACCGCCCGGGCCCGCTCGTAGAGCGCGGCACTGAGGCGCGATGCTTCGGCGTCGGCACCGGCACCGACGATGCCGATGCCCGGGATCAGGATCACGCGCGGCGATGCGTCCAGTGCCGGATCGGACCGACCATGGCGGGCCAGGTAAGCGCGGTACCGTGACTCGTAATGCGCGACGCCCTCATGCAGGGCATCAGCGAGCGTATCGGCGCCAGCGATCCGCACCACCAGCGGCCACGGGCGCGTGTACATCAGGTGGTCTGGGCAGGCAGGGCTCAGCGCGGCGAGCTCGTCTATGTCGGACCGCGCGGCGAACGCCGCAGCGGCGTCGCTCGCGTCGGTGTGCAGGATCACCGGGCGCCGGGCGCCGAGCGCTCCACGCAATGCCGGCAGGGCGACGGCGAGGCGCGAGCGGCGATCACGCTCGGGCAACGGTGTCGTGACCGGGAATACGCGTCGTCGGTCGACACGATCGGCGAGGGCAAGCGCGGCGCGCCCGATCGATTCGATCGACGCGTGGTAGCACTCCTCGGCGGTGTCGCCCCAGGTGACGAGGCCGTGCTTCGCGAGCAAGACAAGGCGCACCTCGGGTCGCTCGTTCACCGCGATGCCGATACGCCGGCCGAGCGAGAAGCCCGGCCGCTCATACGGTACCCACAGCGCCGCGTCGCCCCAGATCCGGCGCGCAAGGTCGGGACCCTCGGGCACGGCGCACAGCGCGATGATCGCGTCCGCGTGCGTATGGTCGACGTGGGCAGCGCGGAGGAAGGAGTGGAGCGGGGTCTCGATGGATGCGCGGGGCTGCCGCGGGCGGAACGCAGCCTGCTCGAAGTACGCGACGAGCTCCTCGTCCGAGACATGCTCGCGGTCAGCGAGCGCGCGAAGATCATCGAGACGCAGTCCGGTGAAACGTTCGGCCGTTATCGTCGCGAGATCGGAACCTGAGCCTTTCACCCAGAGCACAGGCGTCGGCCGGCCACGATGATCCGTTTCGATGACCTTGCATGAGGTGTTGCCTCCACCCCAATTCGCGACAGCGCGATCGCTGCCGAGGAGGTTCGAGCGATAGGCCAGCAGCTCGAGAGGACTCTTGGCGGCGGCGTCGGCGCGATCCCACCGATCGTCGGGCGCACCGATGGCGAGTACGTCGGTCGTGCCGGCGCGCTCGGCCGCGCGCGTCATCGCCAGCCCGCCGCGACGCCGCCGACACGCGTCGTCGCGCGATCGTGCTCTTCCCCGCTGGCGAGATACGCGCGGTACGGATCGCGTGGAAGGCTACGCTCGGCGCGCAGCTCCGCAAGGGTCTCGCGGACATCCGTGTCGTAGGCATCGCGCAGGATCGCATTGGCTTCGAGAACGTCGCCCGCGTTCTGGGCCGTTCGCAGCGATTGGAGATCGACGAGTAGCGCCTTCGCGTATGCCTCCTGGAGATTCATCACCGAGCGGATCATCGCCGGCACCTTTGGCTCGATGTTGTGGGACTGGTCGATCATGTACACGACCGCGCGCACACCGGCCGACACGCGCGCGTCGGCGTCGTGCGCAGCCTTGACGATCTCGTGGAAGATCCGGAACAGCTGGTAGGGGTCGATGCTGCCGACCATGAGGTCATCGTCGCCGTATTTCCGGTCGTTCAGGTCGAATCCGCCGAGTCGCGCCTCGTCGAGCAGGATTGCGACGATGTGCTCGATGTTCACAGCTTGCGCGTGATGACCCAGATCGACGACGACGGCCGCCCGATCGCCGAGCTTCTCGCACAACGTCAGAGCGGTCCCCCAATCCTGGACGTCCGTGTGATAGAGGGAGGGCTCGTAGAGCTTGTATTCCAGCAGGAGTCGGGCCCCCGATGGGACCGCGCCGTAGACCTCCTGAAGGCACTCGATGAGCCGGTGCCGTCGTCCGCGGATGTCGTCCTGCCCCGGGTAGTTCGTGCCGTCGCCGAGCCAGACCTTGAGAACTTCCGATCCTGTGGCGCGCATCACCTCGCAGCACTCGACCATGTGATCGACGGCAGCTCGCCGGACCTGCGGGTCCGTGTGGCAGAGACTTCCAAGGCGGTACCTCGCGTCTTGGAATGTGTTCGAGTTGATGCCGCCGATCCGTATACCGCGCTCGAGCGCGTGCGCGGCGAGAGCCGCGTAGTCGTCGACGGCGTCCCAGGGGACATGGAGGGCGATGGAACGAGCGCCACCGGCAAAGCGGGCGACGCGCGCGGCATCGTCGACCTTCTCGAATGCGTTCCGTGGCGCGCCGTCCTGCGCGAAGACCGCGAACCGCGTCCCAGAGTTCGCGAAGCCCCACGAAGGTAGCTCGATCTCAAGTTCCCAGAACGCGGTCCGGATGCGCTCCACAGTCTCGATCGTCACACCACCTGGAGCTCGGGGCCGGCACTCCGGATCCACGCGAGCTCATCAGCATCGCCGTCGGAGTCGGTGATCACGAGGTCGATGCGCGCGATCGGCGCGAATGTCGCGAGCGCCACCTGCCCGATCTTGGTGTGGTCGACGACCGCGACGACCTTGCGGCAGGCCTCGACCATCGACGACTTCATCTGGATCTCCTGGATGTCGGCGTCCGTAAGGCCGTTCTTCGCCGTGAGCCCAAGGCCGCCGAAGAATCCCACGTTCGCGTTCACCTTACCGAGCAGCTCCTCAGCGAGCGCACCGGTGACCGAGACAGCCGTCTCGCGCACGAGGCCTCCGGTGATGATCGTCGTGACTCCCGGAACTCCGACCAGCTCGATCGCGGTGAAGATGCCGTTCGTGACGACCGTAAGGTCCTGCCAGCCGCCCTGCTGCTTGATCGCCCGCGCGATCTGAAGCGCCGTCGTGCTGGCGTCGAGGATGATCGACTCGTGATTCGCGACGAGCGCCACGGCCGCACGCGCGATCCGCTGCTTGAGCTCGACATTGGTGTGCTCGCGTGCAGCGTGCGAAAGCTCGAGCTGCCTCCGCTCCGGGAGCGTCGCGCCGCCATGCGTTCGGATCACGAGTCCACGGTCCGCGAGATACGCGAGGTCGCTGCGGATCGTGACGTCTGAGACGCCGAAGAGCTCGCGGAGTTCGGCGACACCGACGCTCGGCCGCTCCTGCAAGAGCTGGAGGGTTCGGCCTCGGCGGTGCGCGGCCGGCTTACTGTCGATCAATGCTTCGATTCTCTTCCGTTCTTGCTGCGAATCCTAACTCTTCTGCTTCCGAATGGTTGACATTGCACGGTCGAGATGCTATCAGCAGTCCTGCAGAACAGTGCGCGCCGCCTCGCGGCGTCCGGGGGAGGATCCAGGTGGTAGAGGACCGAATCGTGGATAGCCGGTTGTCGAGAAGGAAGCTGCTCAGGGGAGCCGCGGCCGTTGCGGGCGGCGTCGTTGGAGGAGCCGCTCTCGCTGCTTGCACACCGACGACGACAGCCCCGGGCACGGGCGCGCCGTCGGCGGCTCCGAGCGCGACGAGCGGTCCGCGCAAGGGCGGCAGCGTCATCATCGCCTCCGGCGATGCGCTCGTTCCCGACCTCTCCTACGGGCAGGCCTTCGGGCCGCAGGGCTTCACGGCGCTGCAGTGGATGTGGCCACTCTTCCGCACCAAGCCGGCGTCGTTCGAGATCATCAACGCGCTCGCGGCCGAGTACGCACCCTCGGCCGATCGGCTGAGCCACAAGGTCACCCTCCGGTCGGGCCTCACCTTTCACGACGGCTCGCCACTCGACGCGGCCGCGGTCGCAGCGAATCTGAAAGCGGCATTCAACACGACGGACCCGCTCCGTGGCGCGGGCGCCTACCAGGGTGTGACGACCTTCTTCGGTGGCTTCCCGGGGAACTTCAAGTCCGTGGACGTGAACGATGCGAAGACCCTGACCATCAATCTCGTCGCGCCGCGTGCGGATCTCCGCGGTGCTCTTTGCTACATCTACATCGTCAATCCGAAGGTCCTGCAAGCGAATCCGAAGGGATACGGCACCGATCTCGCGTCGCTGAAGAACGCAGGCTCCGGCCCGTTCCGCATCTCGGACTTCCAACCGGGGCAGTTCGTCGAGTTCACGCGGTTCGATGGCTTCTTCGAGGAAGCGTACCTGGATAAGCTCCGGATCCAGGCCGTGGCCGACCCGGCGGCCCGCTATCTCGCACTCAAGGGCGGTCAGGCACACGTGGCCACGGGACTGAGCCGTGCGGACTATGAGGCCGCGACCAAGGACGCTGCGTTCCGGACCCATATCAGCAACCCCGGCGGCAACGTCTTCATGGTGTTCAACGCCACGAAGAACGAGCTCTTCAAAACAAGCAAAGACGTTCGTGAGGCCATTGCTCGTGCGATGAATCGCCAGGCCTATGTGGACAGCTTCTACCCGAAGGGCTTGGCAACCCTCGGAACGCAGGTCGCGTTGGCTCCCGGCACGCCGGGTTACAACCCGGACGTCAAGGCGCTCCCATACGACCCGGACATGGCAAAGGCACTGCTCACGAAGGCGGGGGCCACGAACCTCACGCTCAAGATGATCGATCCGCCGGCGTTCGGCGGCGCGTCCGAGCTCAAGTCGCAGATGGAGGCCATCGCCGCAGACCTCGGCAAGGTCGGGATCAAGGTCGAGACGAACCTCACCGATCTGGCCGGGTACCTCGCGGGGACGATCAACAACGACATCGCGGTCACGGTCTATGGGAACTCCGGGAACGACATCGGGGTCGCGAGTCTCTACTTCCGTCGTCCGCCTACGACGTACCAATCCCCACCGGATCCACGGTACGCGCAGCTGCTGGGCGAGGCTGAGCTGGCGCTCGATCTGAATACGCAGAACGCCAAGCTGAAGCAGGTCATGCAGATCTCCGCCGAGAACGTCGCGGGTGTCCCGATCGCATACCTGTCGGTGGCGGCGGTGTCGACGGCGAAGGTCCACGACATCTCGATGACCGCGTCGCCGCTCGACCCTCAGCATCGGGCGTGGATCGAGGCGTAGTCCGGCGAAGAGGAGCATGCTCGCTTCGGAATAGATGGGGGCGCTGATCGCGCGGAGGCTACTGGCGCTCCCGGTACTCCTCCTCGGCGTCAGCATCGTCGTCTTCGTCGTGGGTCATCTTGTCCCTGGAGATCCCGCGCGCGTCCTTGCCGGCCCGTTTGCCACCGAGACGGACGTCCTGCGCCTGCGTACCGAATACGGTCTCGACCGTCCTCTGGGTGAGCAGTACATCAGCTACATCGGACGGGTCGTTCAGGGAGACCTGGGAAGATCGTTCAGATCGCAGCGTCCGGTCGCTGTCGAGCTCGGCGACCGACTGCCAGCCACATTGGAGCTGACCGGCGCGGCGCTGCTCATCGGTATCCCAGTGGGTTTCTGGCTGGGCATCACCGGGGCGCGCCGACAGAACGGCCTTGCCGACAACGTCGCGACGCTTGGGTCCATCATCGGCCTCTCGGTCCCGCTGTTCTGGATCGGACTCATGCTCGCCGCGCTCTTCGGGGTCGTGCTGCAGTGGCTGCCGTTCAGTGGGCGCGCTGCCCCCTTCACTGAGCTGCCGCGGATGACGGGACTGCTCATCCTCGATTCGCTGCTTTCGCGTGACTGGGCAGTGCTGGCCGATGCGCTCCGCCATCTGGTGCTGCCCGCGATCACGCTCTCCGTCGTTCCGCTCGCGCTCGTCGCCCGCCTGACGCGGGCGAGCTTCATCGAGGTCTTGCGCCAGGACTACATCCGTACCGCCCGCGCGTATGGCGCCTCCGAGGGGCGGATCATCAGGAACCACGCCGCGAAGAACGCGCTCCTTCCGCTGGTGACGCTTGTCGGCGTTCTCGTGCCATCTCTGCTGAACGGAGCCGTGCTGACCGAGACGGTCTTCTCGTGGCCCGGTCTCGGCGCGCTGCTGCTGAGCTCGATCGCCGGCCGCGATTACGCGGTCGTACAGGGCGCGGCGCTCATGTTCGCCACCCTGTACGTGCTCGCGAACCTCCTCGTTGACATCTCCTACGCGTGGCTGGATCCACGGACGCGCGAAGCATGAGCGTGATGGATGAGGTCGTCGTTCGACCGCGGGCAGCAACGGCGGCATGGAGCGTCGGCATCGGGCGCGCGCTCCGGAACCGCCTCTCGATTCTTGGCGTGGTCGTTCTCGGCGTCCTCACGCTGCTGGTCACATTCGGCCCACTCGTCTGGACGGTCAGCCCGACCGATCAGGACCTTACGAATCGCTTGTCCGGGATGACAACCGTGCATCCGCTCGGGACCGACACGCTCGGACGGGATGTTCTGAGCCGCCTCCTGACCGGTGGCCGCGTCTCGCTCTCGCTTGCCGTGTCCGCCGTGCTCGCGTCGGCGTTCATCGGTGGTGCCGTTGGCGTCGTGAGCGGTTACGCGCGTGGCAGGATCGACAGCGTGCTCATGCGCGTCATGGAGGTCATCCAATCTTTCCCGGCGTTGGTGCTGGCGCTGGCCATCGCCGGTGCCACCGGTGCCGGAGCCTTCAGCACCTTCGTGGCGGTCGCGGTGCCTGGCACTCCTCTGTACGCTCGACTCGTCCGCTCCATGGTGCTGTCGGTGCGCTCGCGCGACTACATCCTCGCCGCGCGTGCGGTGGGTGTACCGGTGCAGCGTCTGATCCTGCGGCACGTGCTCCCGAACAGCATCTCGCCGCTCATCATCCAGGCAACACTGGGCGTTGGCCTCGCGCTCCAGTACATCGCCGCGCTGGGCTACCTCGGGCTCGGTGTGCAGCCGCCGACCCCAGAGTGGGGCGCCATCCTCAGTGATGCGCAGACTTACCTCGTTCAGGAGCCGCTCGTCCTAGTCGCGCCCGGCGTCGTGATCGCGATGGCGATCCTGTCGTTCAACCTTGTCGGCGACGCGCTCCGCGACTTGCTCGATCCCGGGGGTGGCCGATGACGAGCGCGCTGAACGTCGCGCTCGTGGGCGGCGGTGCCATCGCCAAGGCACACGCCGCTGCGTTGCGCCTCGTGTCGCTCTACTTCCCCGACGTTCCACCGCTGCGCCCGCGCCTCCTGTGCGAAGCGACCGAGGAGCTTGCTCGCGCCGCGACCGCGCGACTCGGGTTCGAAGAGGGCGTCGTCGGCTGGGAGGACGCGGTCCGTCGCACCGATATCGACGCCGTCATCGTCGCCACACCTCCCGACCTGCACCACGACGTGGCCATCGCGGCCATCGCCGCGGGGAAGCACGTGCTCTGTGAGAAGCCGCTCGCTCGCACGGCAGAGGACGCCGCCGACATGCTCGAAGCGGCGGACCAAGCGGGCGTCGTCGCGCTCGTCGGGTTCAACCTTCGGTACGCTCCTGCGCTCCTCCAGGCGCGGAAGATGATGGACGAACGTGCGTGCGGCGAGATCCATCACGTGAGCGGCCGGTACTTCCAGGACTTCGCCCGGGATCCCGCCCGCCCCATCAGCTGGCGGTATCAGGCCGCACGCGGTGGCTCTGGAGCGCTCGCGGACATTGGTTCGCACTTACTCGACTGCGCCCGGTCGCTCGCCGGA
>WNGA01008345.1_pt1 | contig 15162 bp, 11 predicted proteins | sample 5400061 | NCBI WGS metagenome assembly WNGA01 (sample SAMN13153366, study PRJNA577476) | soil metagenome | isolation source: 100 cm soil or saprolite under grassland replicate 2 | place: USA:California | collected 2016-06-15
CACTCGCCCGAACGCAGCTCTTCGAGCTGAGGACGGGACTCGGGGGTCCCACTGCGACCGGCCGCTCGGGGGCGCACACGACGCCACCCGCAGCCGCCGCGGGTCGTGACCACTCCCGAATCGTGGGGCGCTATTTAGGTAGCCGGCGCCTGAACGACTCGCGGGCTGCTCGAGCAGGGTCCGGGTGCGAGGGGGCGCCCGATGGCTCCACGTTCGAGGTCAGGCTTTGACTTCTTAACGAGCGCACGCACAAGGAGTCGGGCGCGATCCCGCCGCGGGTGTCGTCGACACGAGGGAGAATGTCGAGAAGTCAAAGTCTGACCCTAACGGTTGTCGTCGTTGGTGATGGTGCAGCGCCCTCGAGTCCGCTTGATGGCGGCGTTCGTCGCTCCGGTGAGGTTGACGAAGAAGGTCTCGTTCCGCTCCTTCACCGTGTCGCTGTTGATGGCGACGGCAATGGTCTTGCTGGTTTCCCCTGGCGCAAAGGTCAACGTTCCCGACGTCGGCACGTAGTCGTTGCCGGCGACGGTCCCCGTACCATCGGCGGTGGCGTAGTTCACCGTCACGGTCCGGCCGCTGGCCGGAGTGAGCTTCACCGTGAAGACGGCATCGGTCGTCCCGGCATTGCCCTCGACGGCCGAGATGTCGTTGATCGTGAGCTTGGGCAGCGCGTCATCGTTCAGAATGGTGCCTTGCCCCTGACCCTTGCCGATGGACGCGTTGGTCGGGCCGCTCAGGTTGACGAAGAACGTCTCGTTCGCTTCGTTCAGCGTGTCGCCCTTGGTGATGACCGTGATCGTCTTCGTCGTCTCGCCGGGGGCAAAGGCGAGCGCCCCCTCGGCGCTCAGGTAATCAGTGCCGGCGGTGGCGGTGCCGTCGGCGGTGGCATAGGTCACGGTCACGGTCTGAGCACTGGCTAGTGTGAGGCTCACCGTGAACACGGCGTTCCTGGTGCCGCTGGTGCCCTCGCTGACGGACACGTCGTTGATCGAGAGGGCAGGGAGCGTCGGGTCGTGGTTCAGAATGCTGCCTTGGCCCTGGCGCCGCGCGATGGTCGCGTTGGTGGGGCTGCTCAGGTTGACGAAGAACGCCTCGTCGGGCTCGATTACCGTGTCGCCCGTCACCAGGACCGTGATGCTCTTCGTGGTCTCCCCGGGAGCGAAGGTCAGCGATCCGGAAACCGCCGAGTAATCGCTGCCGGCCGTGGCCGACCCGTCGGCCGAGGCGTAGGCGACGCTCACGGCCTCCGTGCTGGCGGAGGACAGGCTCACGGTGAAGACGGCCGGGGTGGTGCCGCTGGTGCCCTCGGCGACGCTCACGTCGTTGATCTCGATGGCGGGCCGCCGGCCTACCGCATTCAGCACGGCCTGGTTGATCGCGTAGACGGTGCCATCCGGACCGATGAGGGTGGGGGTGTAGGCCTCGCCGATGCCGGGGGACAGCGTGACGACTTGCGAGAGGGTGTTCGTGGTCAGATCCCACCGATAGAGCTTCCCGTCCTCGCTGTTGGCCATGACCGACTTGGTGGCCGGGTCCACCGCGGCCGTGTTGATGCACCACTCGCGCACCGCGGTGGGAAACTGTGCGGTGAATTCCGGGTCGGGCGTGGGACCGGCGATGGTGAAGACCTTCTTCATGACGAGCACGCCCCCGGAAGACGTGTGCGGCTCCACCATCGTGTCATTGGGATCGAGCACGGCGATCTTGTTCACGCCGTTGCCCCCGTCCAGGCCGGCGTAATTGTTGTACTTGGTGAAGATCAGGTAAGAGGAGCTACCGGCGTACGACGGCACTGCCGACCTCGGGACGATGGCCGCCGTGTTGTCCCATCCGAAGGCCCCCGGCGTCTTCGTCTGGGTGAGGTCGCCGGAGAAGTGCAAGAGCCAGCCCCGCGACCCGTTGAAGGGATTGCCGAGGACCCCGTAGTACACGTCGCCATCCGGTCCCACCATGGGCGACGCGGAGCTGTCGTCCAGTACGAGCGCGTTGTTGGTCCCGCCGTTACGCGGATCCTTCAGGGCGACGCGCATCTTCGTCCCGGGCGACGACTCCTTGAGGCCGAGCGTCGTCGGATCGAGGCCGACCAGATACTGACTCGTGGTGCCAGCCCCGGCGACAACGACGTACACGGTGTCCTCGTCATGGCTCAGGGCGGGCGCCGCCTGGTGCGGCACGCGGGTGATGTTGGTATCGCCTCCCGACGCGGCCATCGCGGAGACCCACGAGCCGTTGCCGTTGGCGTCGATGCGCGCGATGCCGCTCCGGAGACCGAGGGGGGCAGTGCCATTCGTGCGGAACCCGAAGTAGATGTTGCCGGCGGTGTCCGCGGTGAGCGGCGTGTTGATGAACACCGTGGAATCGAAGCTGGCGGGGTTGGCCTCATAGCTCGATAGGCCGAAGAAGGCCAGCTGACCGGTGGCGGCGGGCTGGGCCCCGTCCAGGTTGTCACGAAAGTAGACGGTGCCACCGGCCCCGGCGAAATAGAGCCGGTCGTTCGGGGCCGAGTCGCTCGGGCCCAAGGTGGGCGAGTAACTGGGCGTCCAGTTGTGCGGGGGGAGGATGTAATCGGTGATCTCGGACCAGATCAGCGACCCGTCCTTGGCCGATCTCGCCTGCACCTCGTAGCCACCGCTGGCGCCCGTCTTGACCGGGATGATGACGGTGTTGGCCGGCGTCACCAGCGGCGAGCCGTAGTGGATCGGGATGTCGCCGTCCGGCGGGGCGAGATCGACCGGCGTTGACCAGTGGATGACGTCGAGCGGCTGCGCGGCCGCGGAGGAGAGGCCGGTGTGCTGCGGGTTCCCGGCAAAGGTGCTCCACGCCCCCTGAGCGTCGCCGCGCGCCGGCGTCGCGCAGACGAGGAGGAGCGGGCCGAGAACCGACACCAGCGCGCCGACGAGCACGCGGTTCACCAGCGATGCGCCAGAACGCATGTCAGCCCCCCTCGGGATCGTGATGGGCCCTCGAGAACCGGACGAGCAGGAGGATAGTACAACGAGGGCGTGGGGAGGCCAAGCGATGCGATCGGGCGCTCACGACGCCGCGCTCGCTCGCCATCACACGAGCCGCAGGAGGAGATGAATCCCGTAGATGGCGCCGCCGGCCAGCCCGCCGACCACGGTGCCGTTGACGCGGATGTATTGCAGATCGTCGCCGGCGTGCTCCTCGATGAGCCGGACGGCGCCCTCGGGCCCCAGCGCGTGGACCCCGCGCTCGATGAAGTCGGCGATCCGGTCCTGGTAGCGCCCGACGAGCGCGGCCGCCTGCGCCTTGAGCCATCGGTCGAGGTCCTGCCGGAGCGCGCCATCGGAGGCCACCATCGCGCGAACCCGCTCGAGCTGGTCGATGAGCCAGGCGGCGAGCTCCGATCGGCCGCTACCGAGGTCGTCGACCAGGGCCCGGTGGAGCCCGACGGCGACGTCGTCGACGAGCTTCGTCATCACCGGGCTCGAGAGCAGCTCCGCCTTGGCGGCCTCGACGCGAGCCGCCAGCTCGGGCTCGACGCGCAGGCGCGCGGGCAGCTCGGCCAAGACCTCGGCAAGACGCCGTCTCAGGGGATCGTCCGGGTCGTCGACGACCCTTCTCAGGGCGGCGTGAAAGGCCGACACGAGCCGGTCGCGGTTGATGAGCCCGAGCACCTTGGCGAGCCCGATCAGCAAGCTCGGGTAGGCGCCCATGCGCTCGCGGTAGCTGCCGACCACGCCGTCCACGAGATCGGCGACGGCCTCGCGGAAGTCGGGCCGCTGGAGGGCGTCGACGAGGATGCCCGCCAGCGCCTCGATCACCCGCTGGTCCCAGCCATGACGATGAGCGACTTCAAGGAGCTCGGCGAGGAGCGGAGCCACCGGGCGCGCGAGGAGCAGGCGGCGGAGCCACGCCACCAGGTCGACCGCCGCGTCCGGCGGAAGCTCGGCGGCGGCCCAGCGGGCCACGGCCCCCACCACGGACTCCAGGTCGGCGGGCCGGACGCGCCCGGCCGCTCGGGCGAGGAGGTCGGCGACGTCCACGCGCGAGATCTCGCGCGTGACATACTCGGCGGTCAGCACGCGGTCGCCGACCATGGTGCCGACCCGCGCGGCCATGAGCTGCCAGTTCGCCGGGATGAGCGCGGTGTGGGGGATCGGCAGCCCGAGCGGATGCCGGAAGAGGGCCGTGACCGCGAACCAGTCCGCGAGGCCCCCGACGACGCCGGCCTCGGCGATCGCCAGGATCCACCCGCCCCACCAGGTCGCGCGGAACGGGAAGGCGACGACGGCGAGCCCGACCGCGGCGAGCAGCACGCCCAGGGCGAGCCGCCGCTGACGCCGCGGCGGAACCGTGGAGGCCACTGCGCTCGTCAAACCCGCCGTTTCCTCTCCCATCCTCGCTGGCTACGTCGCCGCCCAGACGTCGACCAGGTAGCGGTTGCCTTCCGTCATCTCGTGGAGCCACCGGTCGGCGCCCTGCTCGTCGGCGCCCGTCTTGTCGCGATGGATGGCGGCGAAGGCCTTTCTCACGTCGGGCGCCATCCGCGTCGCGTCGCCGCAGACGTAGATCACGGCGCCGCCCTGGATCATCCGCCATACCTCGTCTCTGTCCTCCAGGATCTGATCCTGGACGTAGGTCTTCTTCTCGCCCGAGATCCGGGAAAAGCACGTGTAGAGCCGCGTCACGCCGCGGGCGGCGAGGTCGCGCAGCTCGTCGGCGTAGATGAAATCCTGCTGCGGGTGACGGCAGCCGAAGAAGAGGAGGGAGGGGCCGACGCGCTCGCCCTGTGCCTTGAGGGCGGCCCGCTCCTGGAGGAATCCGCGGAACGGGGCGAGACCGGTTCCGGGACCGACCATGATCATCGGCGTGCGGGGATCCTCGGGCAGCCGGAAGGCGGACCTCGTGTCCTTCACGAAGGCGTGGATGACTTGGCTCTCGGGCTGACGGCTGAGGTAGTTCGAGCAGACTCCCTGGAACGTGCCCCGGCCCGAGCGGGCCGGCCCGTCCACCACCGCCACGGTGATGCTGCAGCTCCGCTCCTGCTCGAGCGGAGAGGAGGAGATCGAGTAGTAGCGCGGGCGGAGCGGCGGGAGGATCTCCAGGTAGACGTTGAAGGGGAGCTGGCACGCCGGGAACTCCTCGAGCAGGTCGATCACCGACTTGCGCGACGCCAGCACCGCTTCCTTGTAGCGCCCCTCGTCACCGGCCAGCGCCAGGAGCTTGGGCCTCGTGAACGGGCACTCGGTGTGCAGCGCCATGCTCTCGATCTGCTTGCGTGTCGCCACGTCCTGCAGCTCGACGTAGTCGCCCAGCAGCCGGGAAAGCCGGATCGTCTGGTCCACGGGGACGAAGCTCTTGCGGCCGGGGCGGAGCCTGAGCCTGATGTGGCCATCGCGCTCGAGGCCGAACCGCGCGGCGACCCGCTTGACGAGCGCGGGGCTGTTGTGGGCGATGACGCCGAGATGGTCCCCGGCGCGGTAGGTCACGCCGTCCGGCAGCTCCAGCTCGATGTGCCGGGTCGATCGCTCCGACGGCTGGGCGCCGTCCTTGGTGTGAAGCTCCCGGTTCGCGCTGACCCGCATGGCCTTGGCGTCCAGGGAGTCGACGAAGGGGCTCAGCTGCTCCCCGGGGACCAGCTCCACGGAGTAGAGCGGCCCGGTCTGCCCCGCCTCCGGCCGGCCGAGCTCGAGCTCGAGGCCGGTCGCGAGTGAGGCCCACAGCGGCTCGTACCAGGCCTGGAACTGCCCGTCGAAGTCCTCGCGGGCGTCCCCCTCGCCGCGCGGATAGAGCCGCCGGGCGCCGAAGGCCTCCAGCTTCGCGTCGATCAGCCGGGGAATGGCCTGGAAGGTGGAGGCCCAGTCCCGGTTGCCGCAGCCGAAGACGGTGTAGCGCACGCCGTCGAGGGAATCGGCGCCGAGCTCGCCCCCGCGCAACCAATCGCAGAAGGTCACCGCGTTGTCCGGCGGCGTGCCGTTGTACGAGGCGGTGGCGATCATCACCACGCCCTGCCTCGGGAGGCGGTTGGTGTACTGGTCGAGCGGCGCGAGGGTCGTGGCGAACCCGTGGGCGTCGCCGGCCTCGGCGATCTGCCGGGCGAGCCCCTCGGCGGTCCCGAGGTTCGACCCGTAGAGGACCAGCAGCGGCGTCTGGTGGGTCGGCCGCTCGCGGCTCGTGTCCGGCGTCGACCGGTCGGCCGGGGCACGCGAGGCGACCGCGGCCGGCGCCGCGATCGTCCGATCGCGATCCGCCCGGCGCCGCACCGTGAGGCGGAGCCCGTCGGGCTTGATGGTCAGGGTCTCCTTGATCTTGAGCTGGTAGCGCGCGTGGTCGATGAGCCGGAAGCGCTGCAGGATCATGCCGAGCACCAGGGTCGCCTCCTGCATGGCGAACTGGCGGCCGATACAGGCGCGCTGCCCGTTGCCGAACGGCTTGTAGGCGTTCGCGGGCCGCGCCCGCTCGGCGTCGCGGCCGAAGTTGTCCGGGTCGAAGACCTCCGCGCGCTCGCCCCACACCGTCTTGTCGCGATGGAGCATGGGGACGAGGACGAGGATCTGGCAGCTCTTCTTCAGCCGGTACACGCCGCCGCCGAGGCTCGTGTCCCGGTAGGGGTAGAGCGCGAACACGGGCGCGGTGGGCCAGAGCCGCAGGGTCTCCTTGAGGATCTGCGAGACGTAGGCGAGCTGGTTGACCTGGGCATAGGTCGGCCTCGCGGCCGGGTCGGGGCCCAGGACCCGGTCGACCTCCTCGTGGGCCCGCGCGAGGACGTGGGGGTTGTTGAGCAGGGCATGGATCGCGAAGGAGAGCAGGCCGCTCGTCGTCTCGTGTCCCGCGATGAGAAAGGTGATGATCTGGTAGCGGATGTTGAGGTCGTCGAGCCGCTCCCCCGTCTTCCGGTCGACTCCCGAGAGCATGTAGCTCAGGAGATCGGGCTTGGACTGGACGTCGTCGCCGCTCGCCCGCCGCTCCTTGATGATCCGGTCGACCATCTCGTTCATGAAGCGGATGTCGGCGCGGAGCCTGCGGTCGCGGTCCTTGCGGATGAGATCCTCGAGTGGGAGGCGCCGCGCCTGCTCCATGGACCCGCTGAGGGCGCCGACGATGGCGTCCACGAAGGGATGGTTGCGGTCGCGGTAGAAGGAGTTGAAGCGATAGTCGAACCCGCAGAGCCCGATGGTGTCGAGGGTCAGGGAGGTCATGTCGCGCACGACGTCGACCTCCTCGTCCGCGTTCAGCCGCTCCCACTTCAGCACGAGCTGCTCCGCGATGTCGAGCATCATCGGGTGGTACCCCTGCATCGCGCGCTGGCCGAAGTTGGGGAGCAGGATGTTGTGCGCCTTCGACCAGTTCGGCTCCTGCGTGTAGGCGGTGAAGAGCCCGTCGCCGGCGAAGTTGCGCACCTTGCGGAGGGCGCCCCGGACGCTCTTGTCGAACCGCGCCTCGTCGCACAGCTCGTCCACGAGGGAGGAGCCGGAGACCACGATCACGGGCTTGCCCATCATGTCCAGCCAGTAGATCGGCCCGTACTGGCGGGCGAGCTTCATCATGTCCTGCACCGGTGTCGTCGCGCCGAGGGCGAGGAGGTTGCCGACCAGGAAGGTCTTGGGCGGGTGGGGGATCGGGTCCAGGATGTTCCGGCTCGGCATGGTGGTTCCTCCGTACGTGCTCACCGCGCGATGGGCGCCGAGATCAAGCGAGAGTCGAGCCCGGTCTTCCACGGAGCGCGGCGGCAAGTTGACGCGGGGGATCTCGGAGCGAGCCGCGTCTGCGCCATAGTATCCTGTTTCGTCACGTAACGCGCTGATTCAGTAGTGATCCGGGCTAGCTGGCGACCTCGGTGCGAGGTGGAACGGCTGTCGCTCGTCAGCGGGCGGCGAGGACGTGACGGAGGGCGGGTTCGAGCTCGGGGTAGCGGAACTCATAGCCGCTCGAGAGCAGGCGAGCGGGCTCGAGCCGCTGGCTGGCGAGCAGGACATCGGTGGCCATCTCTCCGAAGATGAGCCGCACCCCGAAGGCGGGCACGGCCAGCACGGTCGGGCGTCCCAGCACCCGCCCCAGCGTTCGGGCGAACTCGCCCTGGGTGACCGGCTTCGGCGACGCGACGTTCACCGGACCACGGAGCGTCCGGCTCGAGAGCAGATGGCTGATCGCTCCGAGGGCGTCGTCCAGCGCGATCCAGCTCACGTACTGGCGGCCGGAGCCGATCGGTCCGCCCATCCCCATCCGGAACGGCCCGAGCATCTTCGCGAGGGCGCCGCCCGCCGCGCTCAGCACGACGCCGAAGCGCAGGTGCAGGACGCGAATCCCGGCCTCCACGGCCGGCGTCGCCGCCGCCTCCCAGTCGCGACACACGGAGGCCAGGAACCCGGCGCCGGGCGGGCTCTCCTCGGTGAGCGCGTCGTCGCCCCGGTCGCCGTAGTAGCCGATCGCGGAGGCACACGCGAGCACCGCCGGCGGCCTGTCGAGCGACGCCAGGGTCCGGGCGAGGAGCGCCGTGCCCTCCACGCGACTCTGGCGGATGCGCGCCTTCTTGGCTGCCGTCCAGCCGCCGCTCGAGATGTCCTCGCCGGCCAGATGGACCACCGCCTCGAGGCCCTCGAGGGCCGCGCGGTCCAGCGTTCCCGCTTCCGGGTCCCACCGTGCGGCGGCGCTTCCCGGCGGGACCTCGGAGCGCACGAGGCGTATCACGGCGTGGCCGCCCGCGCCGAGAAACGGCACGAGGGCCGACCCGATGAGGCCCGTGGACCCGGTGACGAGAATCCTCACGAGGTCGCCACGCCTCCCTCGTTCCTACACGATGGGTGTTCCGCTTCGAGCGCGGGCTTGGGGCCGCCGGCCCCCTCCGATGAAACGAAGCAGACGACCCTCGTTCAGCGGACTGCCCGGAACCGGCGCACGAGCCAGTCCGTCATGAGACGGTTCAGCTCCTCGGGCCTCTCCTGCTGGGTCCAGTGGCCGCACTCGCGGATGAGATGCATCTCGAGGTCGGAGCAGAGCGCGGGCATGCCCGCCGCCAGCTCGGGCGGCAGGGCGAAGTCCCACTCGGCGGTGATCATGAGGCAGGGGAGGGCGAGCGTGCGGGCCCCGATCTCGGGGAATTGCCGCTGGTTGTGATCGACATTGCGGTACCAGTTGATCCCGCCACGGAAGCCGCGCGCGGCGTACGCGCGCGCATAGACGTCGATCTCCGCCTCGGTGAGCAGGGCCGGCCCCGCCGGTTGCATGCTCTCCAGCCGGCGGAAGGGATTGGCGTCGCGGCCCTCGCGTCCCGCGCGGAGCATGGAGCCCCGCGTGGCCACGCCGCCCCGCATGAGCTTCTCGAAGACGAGACGGGGATGACCGTCGAGCACGGTCTCGGCCACGCCGGCCGTCTGGAACCAGAGGATGTAGAGCTTGTCGTCGTCGGGGTAGGCCTGGCGCAGGACGCGCGTCGTCGGGAAGGCCATGTACGGCGTGTTCACCCCGATGACGCCGGCGACGCGATCCGGATGCAGGACCGGCATGGCCCAGACCACGAATCCGCCCCAGTCGTGGCCGACGAAGACGGCGCGGTCGAGGCCGAGGGCGTCCAGCAGCGCGACGAGATCGCCGGTCAGGCGCTCGAGGTCATAGGCTTCGATCGGCTCCGGCGCATCGCTGCCGCCGTAGCCGCGCTGGTCCGGCGCGATCACGCGGAAGCCGGCGGCGGCCAGCGCCGGGAACTGGTGGCGCCACGAGTACGCCAGCTCGGGGAAGCCATGGCAGAGGACGACGGCCGGCCCGGCGCCGGCCTCGTGGACGGAGAGCGTGATGCCGGGCTCGCGGGCGCCCGAGGCGCTCACGCGCTCGGGGAGCGAGACGCGACGGGCGGGGGGAAAGTCGGCCATGACCGCGCGCGTCTCCGGGAATGCCGTCGGACTCAGTCCGGGCTGATCACGGCGAAGGTCCAGCCGAACAGCGTGGCGGGAGACAAGAGCGCGTCCGCGACGGCGCGCGCGAAGGGCGGGAGTCCGTCCGTGGGGGGCGGCGGCGCCCCGGGAGCGAAGAGCCGCGCGCATCCGCGGCGCGCCTGGCCGCCGAGCCAGTAGCGGACCTCGCGCCGGGCCCGCAGGTTTCTCACCCACTGGGAGCGGGCGCCGCGCAGCGTGCTCACGAAGACGCATCCATCGAACACCGTCGCCATCAGCGGGACCCGCCGGGGGCGGCCGCTCGTTGCCCCGGTCGTCTCGAGGACGATCATGCCGCTCGGAAGGAGGCCGGGGCCGCCACAGCCGGCCATGATCATGGGCTCCACGAAGGCGTTCAGCGTGCGGAAGAACTCCGCCTCCGCACCCGCGGCGCGTCCGGCGGTCGAGTCGCTCATCGCGTGGGCGCCCCGAGGGTGGGGCAACGTGGTTGCCGGCGGATCATCGTGAGCGGACTCTACCGTCGGCCCGCGGGGACGTCAAGCTCGTGGTCAGGGCTGCTTGGGTCCGGTCCCCGCCGCCGCTCCGGCCGCCTTGAGCGCTTCGACCCAGAGCTTGTACGCGCGCCCCTGCGCCTGGGTGAGCCGCGTCACGGCTTCCTGCAGCTCGCCCGGCTGGCCGCCGGCCGCAAGGAACAGGGGCAGTCGCATCCAGGCCTGCGCCACCGCGAAGGCGGCCTCCTGTAGCTCGCGCCACGCGGCCGCCGCCTCGCCCGACAGCGGTGGACCCGACTGCGGGAACTGGCGCATCCACGTCCCTGCCAGCTCGCCCCAGCTCCGCGACGCGTTGTTCCAGAACTCCTGCGCCTGTCGCCAGCCGTCGGTGAGCGACTTGGCGCCGGCCTCCCACATCTGCGAGATCTCTTGTGGACTCGGCCCCCGAGCTTCCATGGCATGCCTCCGTGGCTGCGCGAGCCGGCGCGGGCCCGCCCGCGCGGTTCGGACACTTCGCGGGGAGAGCGGAGCAGGGTCAGGCGCCCTTCCCTGGAGGAGGCGATTCTGGGCGCGCGCCGGCCACTTGTCAATCTCGACCCGGCACATCGCGCGCCATCAGCACGAGGTCCCGGGTGCGGCCGGCGCTGTCGATGACGAAGTCCTGGAGCAGGGCCTGCCGGGTGAAGCCGAGGCGCTCGAAGGTGCTGATCGCGCCCGTCTGGTCCGGGGTCATCCGGGCCACGAACTTGCGGAGCCCGCGCTCGCGCGCGATGGCGGAGATCTCGCGGGTCAGCTCGCCGCCGAGCCCCCGGGAGCGGCAGCGCGGACCGACGTGGACCCAGATCTCGCCGAGGTGCCGCTGCCAGCTGACCTGGTCGTGCAGGAGCGCCGCGTAACCGGCCATGGCTCCGCCGCTCTCCGCGATCACCACGATCGCCCGGCCGTCGTCCGCGCTCTCGATCCAGCGCGTCACCGCGTCGGGGTCGGTGATGTCGATGCCGAGGAAGAGCAGGTCGTCGGGCGGAAGCTCGCGCGCGAACGCCACGATGCGATCCGCGTCGGCGCGGCTCACGAGCCGGAGAGAGACGGTGGTGCCGTCCTTGAGCTGGACCGCGCGGGGATACCGGGGCTCCATGGCTGACCTGGTCGCGTCCATCGGGGACTCCTCTCGGGTGGATCGAGGCGATAGTATACCCGGGAACCCATGGCGCCGCTGGTCGAGACGAGCTACGGCAAGCTTCGCGGGACGGAGGAGCGCGAGGTCGCGGTGTTTCGCGGCATCCCGTTCGCGCGCCCGCCGGTGGGCCCCTTGCGCTTCAGGGCGCCCGAGCGACCCGCCGGCTGGGCGGGCGTGCGCGACGCCATCCGCTTCGGCCCCGCCGCGCCGCAGCAGGCGAGCACGCTCGGACCCGTGCTCAGCATGGGACTGGCCGAGACGAGCGAGGACTGTCTGTATCTGAATATCTGGACGCCGGCGCCCGATGGCCTCCGCCGTCCCGTCCTCGTGTGGATCCACGGTGGCGCGTTCATCCTCGGCGCCGGCTCCCAGACGCTCTACGACGGCTCCGTGCTCGCCCGTCGTGGGGATGTCGTGGTGGTGACCATCAACTACCGGCTCGGCGCGCTCGGCTTCCTTCGCCTCCGGGAGCTCGGCGGAGACCATGCGGCGGCGAGCGGGAACGAGGGGCTCCTCGATCAGATCGCCGCGCTGGAGTGGGTACGGGACCAGATCGCCGTCTTCGGCGGGGACCCGCGCAACGTCACGGTGTTCGGCGAGTCGGCCGGCGCCATCAGCGGCGCCGCGCTGCTGGGGGCGCCGCGCGCTCGCGGCCTCTTCCGACGGGCGATCCTGCAGTCGGGCGCCGCCAACTACGTGGCGACGCGCGAGCACGCCGGGAAGGTCGCGGAGGCGCTCCTGGCAACCCTCAACCTCGGGCCGGCGGCGGTGGATCGGCTCGGCCAGCTCGCGTCTTCCAGGATAGTCGAGGCGCAGGAGCGGCTCTTCTGGGCGCTCCTGGACCGCCGGCGCCTCTTCACGAGCTTGTCGCGCCACGAGCGCCGGGCCGCCCTGGGGCTGTTCCTCCTGGTGTCCCTGGCCCGCCGATCCTCCAGGAAGCTCGGTACGGCTGCCGGGCGCGGGCTCGTCCGCGCGCTCCGATGGGTGGAGCGCCGCCGCGGTGGACGACTCCGGGACGCGGTCGCCGCGCTCGTTGCCGCGATCCCGCCCGGCCAGCTCCCGTTCGAGCCGGTGGTGGACGGCGAGGTGCTGCCGCGCGATCCCTTCGCGGCGATCGGGGACGGTCTTTCCAAGGACGTCGCCCTCCTGGTGGGGACGACGCTGGACGAGGCCAAGCTCTTCGGGCTGATGGATCCGGAGACGGCGAGCCTCGACGAGGCGGCGCTTCTCGCCCGCTGTAGGGAAATGATCCCGGGCGGGGCGCTCGCCGCCGAGCGGCTGGTGGACGTCTATCGGCAGGCGCGCGCAGCGCGCGGGGAGAGCACGACGCCGTCGGAGCTCTGGTTCGCGATCGAGTCGGACCGAACGATGCGGTATCCCGCGATGCGCCTGGCCGAGCTGCAGCGCGTCCATCAGCCCCAGACTTACGCGTATCTCTTCACGTGGCCCTCACCGCTGATGGGCGGGGCGCTGGGCTCTTGCCACGCGCTCGATCTGCCATTCGTGTTCGGGACGCTCGATCATCCCGTGCTGAGGCGCTTCGCGGGAGGCGGGCCCGAGGCCAGGATCTTGGCCGAGCGCATCCAGGACGCCTGGATCGCGTTCGCGCGCACCGGCCAGCCGAGCCATCCCGGCATCGGGGAGTGGCCGAGCTACGATGCGGAGCGCCGGACCACGATGATCCTGGGTCGTGAGTGCCGGCTGGAAGAGGCGCCTCGCGAGCCGGAGCGCGCGGTGTGGACCCAGCTGGGCGGTCCGCTCCGGAGCACCGGGACGGGGGTGCGGTCAGCCGGCCCGGCCGGAGGGTGAGTATGGTCGCCAGCGGCCTTCGGGCTGGGCCAGCCGGTTGGCGATCACCAGGAGCGTGGCAGGATGGTGGCCCATGCCGATGTGGCTCGATGCCACCTCGACGTTCTCCCGCTGGGGCCCCGGCTCCTCCACGCAGACGCGCCACGGGACGATCCCGTCGCTCCGGCTGTAGATCGACGTGGTCGGTACGGGGAGAGGGTGCCTCGCGAGGACGTCGATCGCCGGCGCATTGTACGGGCTGGCCAGTGTGATCACGCAGCGCACCTGCGGGGCGAAGCGGCGCGCCAGGCCCCGCGCGTAGACGCCGCCCAGGCTCCAGCCGATCAGGCTGACCTTTCCGCCCTGCCGGTCGCGCACCTCCGCGAAGCGGAGCCCGAGACCCCTCAGGATCTCCGGCGTGGGGCCGACGTTCCGGCCGAGCCTCCAGCCGCAGGCATCGTAGTCCCGGTCTCGCAGGAACCGGCGGAGGATCCGCGTGGAGCCGTCGTCGGCCCCCAGGCCCGGCAGGACCAGCACCGTGTGGCCGTCGCCCCGCGGCGCCGTGGCGAGGAGCGGAAGGGCAGGAAGCAGCGCCGCGGCTTCCCAGAGGGCGCGCCCTTCGAGAGCGCGGAGGAGCCGAGACGGCGGCTCGATCGTTGCCATGCGGCTACCGTATCGTCCCGCGTCGGAATGTCAAGCGTCCCGGACGCCACGCCTCGGTCAGCCTTCACGTGACGATCTCCCAGCCCGACTGGAAGCGGTCGAGCTGGCTCGCCGTGTACTCGTCCATGGGGTGATCGCGCTCCGGGATCTCGACCGTCTTCGCCTCCCCGCAGAGCGGTGTCGTGAAGTAGCGCTGGCCGGTGTCGTTGATGACGGTCACGATGGAGGTGAGGTCGGGGTGCCGGCGCGCCGAGATCCCGCAGAAGATGCCCTCCTCGGCCGCCAGCCGGCGCGCCGCCTCGACGCTCTCCTCGGTGGTGGTCGTGATGACGCCGGTCAGCAGCGCCACGTCGAGGTTCCTCGGCACGAAGCCGTCGCCGATCCCCTCGATGCCGTGGTGTCCCCATTCGCGGCGGGCGAGGAGCGCGCACTCCGCCGGCTCCACCGCGTAGAGCTTGACGCGCGGATCGCGCTGGCGCAGGTAGCGGCCGACGCCGGTCAACGTCCCGCCGCTGCCCTGCGCGTCGACGAAGGCGCCGATGGCGCCTCCGGTCTGCTCCCAGATCTCGGGTCCGGTGGTGAGGAGGTGGGCCTCGACGTTGTCGGGGTTGTCGAACTGGCCGGGCACCCAGTAGCCCTCCGGGTCCTTCGCGCGGATCTCCTCGAGGTGCCGGAGGGCCAGGTCGACATCGCTCTCGCCGCCGGGCGTGAAGACGAGCCGGGCGCCGTAGGCGCGCATGATCTTCTTCCGCTCCTCGCTCATGCCCTCGGGCATGACGATCGTGCAGGGATAGCCCTTGACGGCCGCGACCCATGCGCAGGCGATGCCGGCATTGCCGGTCGAGCACTCGAGCACGGTCATGCCGGAGCGGAGGGCGCCGCGATGCTCCGCCCGCACGAACATGTGCAGGTAGATGCGGTCCTTCAGGCTGCCGGTGGCGCCGTACCACTCGACCTTGACGTAGATCGCCGGCTCGACGTCGGCGGTGATGCGGTTGAGACGAACGAGGGGCGTGTGCCCCACGGCGGCGGCGATGGACGGCAAGGCGTTCGCGTAGCGGCTCCAGTCGGCGCTCACAGCGCTGGCAGGACCTCCTTGGCGATCCGTTCCACCTGCTCGGATTGGTAGCGGTAGGGGATCAGGATGATGCGATGCACGCCGGTCGCGACGTGAGCGCGAAGCTGCTCGACG
>WNGA01007506.1_pt1 | contig 15161 bp, 12 predicted proteins | sample 5400061 | NCBI WGS metagenome assembly WNGA01 (sample SAMN13153366, study PRJNA577476) | soil metagenome | isolation source: 100 cm soil or saprolite under grassland replicate 2 | place: USA:California | collected 2016-06-15
CCACCCCGCTGTACTTCGTGTGCAGCACCTTCGTGATCGCACTCGTCAGCGTCGTCTTCCCGTGATCGATGTGCCCGATCGTCCCGATGTTCACGTGCGGCTTCGACCGATCAAACTTCGCCTTGGCCATGCCTGTCTCCTGTCGCGGGCTAGCGGGAACCGGCCCGAGGAGCGCCCTTGCCGGCGACCTTCGCCATGATCTCTTCGGCGATGTTCCGGGGGACTTCCTCGTAGCGGGCGAACTGCATCGTGTAGGTGGCCCGCCCCTGTGTCATGGAGCGGACATCGGTGGCGTATCCGAACATCTGGCCGAGCGGGACGTTGGCGCGGATGACCTGGGCATTGCCCCGGACCTCCTGGCTGATGATCCGGCCGCGGCGGCTGTTGAGGTCGCCGATCACGGCGCCCTGGTACTCCGAGGGGCACACGACCTCGACGTCCATCACGGGCTCGAGCAGGACGGGCTTGGCCTTGCGGCAACCCTCCTTGAAGCCCATGGACGCGGCGATCTTGAAGGCCATCTCGTTCGAGTCGACCTCGTGGTAGCTGCCGTCGGTCAGCGACACCTTGACGTCGACCACGGGATAACCGGCGAGCACGCCCGTCTCGGCCGCTTCCTTGATCCCCTTTTCGACCGCGGGCACGTACTCGCGCGGGATGGCGGGGCCCTTGAGCTTGTTCTCGAAGACCACGCCCGCGCCGGTCTCGGAGGGCTCGACCTCGAGCCAGACGTCGCCGTACTGGCCGCGGCCGCCCGTCTGCCGGACGAAACGCCCCTGCGCCTCGGCCTTCCGGCGGACCGTCTCGCGGTAGGCGACCTGCGGCTTGCCCACGTTGGCTTGGATGTTGAACTCGCGCAGCAGCCGGTCGACGATGATGTCGAGGTGCAGCTCGCCCATCCCGTGGATCAGCGTCTGGTTCGTCTCGGGATCCACGTTGACCTTGAAGGTCGGATCTTCCATGGCGAGGCGCGCCAGCGACTGGCCGAGCTTCTCGTCGTCGGCCTTGGTCTTGGGCTCGATCGCCACCGCGATGACGGGCGCCGGGAAGTCCATCGACTCGAGCACGATGGGCTTGTCGGGGTCGCACAGCGTGTCGCCCGTGCGGGTGTCCTTGAGGCCGGGAATCGCGGCGATGTCGCCGGCCGAGACCGACTCGATCTCCTCGCGCTTGTTGGCGTGCATCCTGACCAGGCGCCCGATGCGCTCCTTCTTGTCGCGCGTCGAGTTGTAGACGCCGGTGCCGGACTCGAGAGTCCCGGAGTACACGCGCACGAAGGTCAGCTGGCCCACGAACGGATCGTTCATGATTTTGAAGGCCAGGGCGGAGAACGGGGCCTTGCTGTCGGCCGCTCGCGTCTCCTGCTGCTGCGTCTCAGGGTTGATCCCAACCAGCGGCGGGAGGTCGAGCGGCGACGGCAGGTACTCCACGACGGCGTCGAGCATCGGCTGGACGCCCTTGTTCTTGAACGAGGCGCCGCAGATGACGGGGAAAAGCTTCATCCTGATCGTGCCGGCCCGCACGGCCGCCTTGATCTCCTCGGGGCTGACCTTTTCGCCGGCGAGATACTTCTCCATCAGGTGGTCGTCCACCTCGGCCAGCGCCTCGATCATCTTCTCCCGGTACTCGGCGGCCTGCTCCTTGACGTCGGCGGGAATGTCGACGGTCTCGTAGGTCTGCCCGAGGTCCTCGCTGTCCGACCAGAGATAGGCGACCTGCTCGATGAGATTGACCATGCCCCGGAACTTGTCCTCGCGTCCAACCGGGATCTGGATCGGCACAGGGTGGGCGCCCAGGCGGTCCTTCAGCATGGCGAGGCAGCGGAAATAGTCGGCGCCGACGCGGTCCATCTTGTTGACGTAGACGATGCGCGGCACCTTGTACTTGTCGGCCTGCCGCCACACGGTCTCCGTCTGGGGCTCGACGCCCGAGACGGCGTCCAGGATGGCGATGGCGCCGTCCAGGACGCGCAGCGAGCGCTCGACCTCCATCGTGAAGTCCACGTGGCCGGGCGTGTCGATGATGTTGATCCGGCAGTCCCGCCAGAAGGAAGTGGTCGCGGCGGACGTGATGGTGATCCCGCGCTCCTGCTCCTGGACCATCCAGTCCATGGTCGCCGTGCCCTCGTGCACCTCTCCGATCTTGTAGGACCGGCCGGTGTAGTAGAGCACCCGTTCCGTGGTTGTGGTCTTGCCGGCATCGATGTGGGCCATGATGCCGATATTCCGGGTTTTCTCCAGCGGGTACTGCGCTTCCACGACGCGACCTTCCCCTCTGCTCGGCGCTACTCAAGAGAAGAGGGGGGTCGAGGCTCCGGCCCCCCTCTTCGAATCTCGGTCGCTACCAGCGGTAGTGCGCGAACGCCTTGTTGGCCTCCGCCATCTTGTGAGTGTCTTCGCGCTTCTTCACGGCCGTCCCGCGGTTGTTGGCCGCGTCCAGCAGCTCACCGGCGAGCCGCTCGGACATGCTCTTCTCCGCGCGACGCCGCGCGGCCCCGATCAGCCAGCGCATGCTGAGCGCCGTCCGCCGGTCGGGTCGCACCTCGACCGGCACCTGGTACGTCGAGCCGCCCACGCGTCGCGACTTGACCTCCACGGCCGGCTTGCAGTTGTCCACGGCCGCCTTGAAGAGCTTGAGCGCGTCCTGCTTGGCCCGGTCCTCCATGGCGCCCATGGCCTCGTACATGATCCTCTCGGCCGTGCTCTTCTTGCCGCCGTACATCATCATGTTGACGAACTTCGCCACGATCCGGCTCCCGTACTTGGGATCCGGCAGGATCTCCCGCTTCGCCGCGCCCGCCCGACGCATCTAGGCCGCGCTCCCGGGCTTGGGCTGCTTCGCGCCGTACTTGGATCGGCTCTGCTTCCGACCGGCAACTCCGGCCGTGTCGAGCGACCCCCGGATGATGTGATACCGGATGCCAGGCAGATCCTTCACCCGGCCGCCGCGGATCAGGACGATCGAGTGCTCCTGCAGATTGTGCCCGACGCCCGGGATATAGGACGTGACCTCGAGGCCGTTGGTCAGGCGCACTCGAGCCACCTTCCGCAGAGCCGAATTCGGCTTCTTGGGCGTGGTGGTGTACACCCGGATGCACACTCCGCGCTTCTGCGGGCAGGCTTCCATGGCGGGCGTCTTGGACTTCTTCCGCACCGCTTCACGTCCTTGCCGCACGAGCTGATTGATGGTCGGCATATCTCCCCTGTGGCTCTGATCGACCCCCCGGTTAGCACCTAAGCTCCGGTCAATAGGGCCAAAACTCTAACTTTCTACCTGAAATAGGGCCTCTTGTCAAGTCGCTGACACCCCCGCTCCTAGCCCGCCTGGGCAATCTCCTCGCCGCCATCGCCCTCGAGGGAGTCGACTATGGCCTCGGCGGAGGCTTCCTCGACTGCCACCGCGGCCTCTTCGCCGCCCTGACTGAGCACTTCCGCCCGCGTGTAGTGCCCCAGCCCGGTGCCTGCCGGGATCAGCCGGCCCACGATGACGTTCTCCTTGAGGCCGCGCAGGTCGTCCTGCTTGCCGCTGATGGCGGCTTCCGTCAGCACCCGGGTGGTCTCCTGGAATGACGCCGCCGAGATGAAGCTGTCGGTCGACAGCGACGCCTTGGTGATCCCGAGGAGCACGGGCTTGGCCGTCGCCGGCGGCTTGCCGGCCGCAATGGCCCTGTCGTTCTCGTCCTGGAAGACGAACTTGTCCACCAGCTCTCCCACCACGAAGTCGGTGCCGCCGACCTCCTCGATGCGAACGCGGCGCAGCATCTGCCGCACGATGATCTCGATGTGCTTGTCGTTGATGGTCACGCCCTGCAGCCGGTAGACCTCCTGCACCTCGTTGACGAGGTAGCGCTGCAGCTCCCGGTCGCCCAGGACCGCCAGGTAGTCATGCGGGTTCGGGGAGCCGTCCATCAACGCCTCGCCCGCCTTGACCCGGTCGCCCTCGTGGACGGAGATGTGCTTGCCGCGGGGGATCAGGTACTCCTTGGTCTCGCCGTCGTCGGCGCGGATGACGATCTTGCGCATGCCCTTGACGAAGCCGGCGAACTCGACCGCGCCGTCGATCTCGGTGATGACCGCCTGCTCCTTCGGCTTGCGCGCCTCGAACAGCTCGGCCACCCGCGGCAAGCCGCCCGTGATGTCCTTGGTCTTCGTCGTCTCGCGCGGGATCTTCGCGATGATGTCGCCCTGGTGCACGTCCGCGCCGTCCGCCACGAGCAGATGGGCGCCCACCGGCAGCATGTAGCGCCCGCGCGTCTCGCCCGCGCCGACCTCGCCCTCGGGGCTGTCCACGCCCGGGACCTTGATCGACACACGCGGCTGGAGCTTGCCCTCCTGGTCCTCGATGATCACGCGCCGCGAGAGGCCTGTCACTTCGTCGAACTCCTCGCGGATCGTGACGCCGTCCAGGATATCGCGGAACATGACGGTGCCGCTCACCTCGGTCATGATCGGCGTCGTAAACGGGTCCCACTCGACCAGGAGCTTGCCGAGCGTCACCTTGCCGTCGTCCCTGACCTTGATCCGGGCGCCCGGCACGACGGGGTACCGCTCCTTCTCGCGGCCGCGCTCGTCCACCACCACGATCTCGCCGTTGCGGTTGAGCACGACGATGTCCCCCTCGCGGTTCACGACGGAGCGGATGTTGTGGTACTTGACGATGCCCGCATGCTTGGCGTCGTGCTTGGAGGCCTCGACCACGCGGCTCGCCGTGCCGCCGATGTGGAAGGTCCGCATGGTCAGCTGCGTACCCGGCTCGCCGATGGATTGCGCGGCGATGATGCCCACCGCCTCGCCGAACTCGGCCAGGCGGCCCGTGCCCAGATTGCGCCCGTAGCACATGACGCAAATGCCGCGCTTCGACTCGCACGTGAGCGCCGAGCGTATGCGCACGCGCTCGAGGCCCGAGTCTTCGATCTTCTGGGCCAGCTCCTCGGCGATCTCGGTACCGGCCTGGACGATGATCTCGCCCGTGAACGGGTCACGGATGTCCTCGGCGGCCACGCGCCCCAGCACGCGGTCGCGCAGGGACTGGATGATGTCGCCGCCTTCCACCAGCGGCGCCGCGTCGATGTACTTGACCGTGCCGCAGTCGTACTCGGAGACGATGACGTCCTGGGACACGTCGACGAGCCGCCGCGTCAGGTAGCCGGAGTCCGCCGTCTTCAACGCGGTGTCGGCCAAACCCTTCCGGGCGCCGTGGGTCGACGTGAAGTACTCGAGCACGGTCAGGCCTTCGCGGAAGTTGGACGTGATCGGCGTCTCGATGATCTCGCCCGACGGCTTGGCCATGAGGCCGCGCATGCCGGCCAGCTGCCGGATCTGCTGCTTCGAGCCGCGGGCGCCCGAGTCGGCCATCATGTAGATGGGGTTGAACTCGCCGCCCTGCTCGCCGCCCTCGAGCTCACGGAACATCGCGTCGGCGATCTGCTCCGTCGTGTGCGCCCAGATGTCAACGACCTTGTTGTAGCGCTCGCCGTTCGTGATGACACCGTCCTGGTATTGCTGCTCGACCTCGTTGACCTGCTTACGGGCGCGCTCGATCAGCTCGCCCTTCGCGGCGGGAATGTGCATGTCCTGGATGCCGATCGAAAGACCCGACAGTGTCGCGTAGCGGAACCCGATGTCCTTCAGATCGTCCAGGAAGGCGACCGTGGCTTCGTTGCCGAGCCGGTTGTAGCAGTCGGCGATGAGCGCGCCGATCTCCTTCTTCTTGAGCTCCTTGTTCACGAACCGAAGCGACTCGGGCACCACGTCGTTCAGCAGCGTGCGTCCGACTGTCGTCTCGATGACGCCCCCGTTGTACCGCAGGCGGATCCGTGCCTGCAGGTCCACGTCCTCGTTGTCGTAGGCGATGCGAACCTCTTCCGGATCGGCGAAGAGCCGCCCCTCGCCCTTGGCGCTCGCGCGCTCCTTCGACAGGTAGTAGATGCCGAACACCATGTCCTGCGTCGGGATCGCCACCGGGGCGCCGTTCGAGGGAGACAGGATGTTGTTGGCCGAGAGCATGAGCACCTGCGCCTCCATCTGCGCCTCCATGGAGAGCGGCACGTGCACGGCCATCTGGTCACCGTCGAAGTCGGCATTGAACGCGGTGCAGACCAGCGGATGGATCTCGATCGCCTTGCCCTCGACCAGGATGGGCTCGAAGGCCTGAATGCCCAGACGGTGGAGCGTCGGCGCGCGGTTCAACAGCACCGGGTGCTCCGTGATCACCTCCTCGAGGATGTCCCACACCTCCGGCCGCTCCTTCTCGACAAACTTCTTGGCGGCCTTGATGGACGAGGCGATGCCGCGCTCCTCGAGCTTTCGGAGGATGAAGGGCTTGAAGAGCTCGAGCGCCATCTTCTTCGGCAGGCCGCACTGGTGGAGCTTGAGGTACGGCCCGACGACGATGACCGACCGGCCGGAGTAGTCCACGCGCTTGCCCAGCAGGTTCTGCCGGAAGCGCCCTTGCTTGCCCTTCAGGGTGTCCGACAGCGACTTGAGCGGCCGGTTGTTGGGCCCCGTGATCACGCGGCCGCGGCGCCCGTTATCGAACAGCGCGTCAACGGCCTCCTGCAGCATCCGCTTCTCGTTGCGGATGATGATCTCGGGCGCACGCAGCTCCATCAGCCGCTTCAGCCGGTTGTTGCGGTTGATGACGCGGCGGTAGAGGTCGTTGAGGTCCGAGGTCGCGAAGCGGCCGCCGTCCAGCGGCACCAGCGGCCGCAGCTCGGGCGGGATGACCGGCAGTACCTCGAGGATCATCCACTCGGGCTGATTGCCGGACTTGAGAAACGCTTCCACCACCTTCAGGCGCTTGACGATCTTCTTCCGCTTCTGCACGGATGTCTCCACGCTCATGCCGCTGCGCAGCTCGCGCGCGAGCACGTCCATGTCCATGGCGCGCAGCAGCTCGCGGATCGCCTCCGCTCCCATTCCGACCCCGAAGGCGTCGTGGCCGTGCTCCTCCTGGAGCTTGCGGGTCTTGTCCACCGCAACCAGGTCCTTCTTCTTGAGCCCGGGCACCTTGCCGGGATCGAGGACGACGTACTCCTCGAAGTACAGGATCTTCTCGAGCTCGCGCAGCGACATGTCCAGCAGCTGGCCGATGCGCGAGGGCAGGCCCTTGAAGAACCAGACGTGCGAGACGGGCGACGCGAGCTCGATGTGCCCCATACGCTCGCGTCGCACCCGGGCGCGGGTCACCTCGACGCCGCACTTGTCGCAGATCACGCCCGCGAACTTCATGCGCTTGTACTTGCCGCAGGCGCACTCGTAGTCCTTGGTCGGCCCGAAGATGCGGGCGCAGAACAGGCCGTCCCGCTCGGGCTTGAACGTCCGGTAGTTGATCGTCTCCGGCTTCTTGACCTCGCCGTGCGACCAGTCGCGGATCTTCTGCGGCGCGGCCAGCTTGATGCGGATCGCGCCGAAGGTCATGGGCTTCGGGTGCCGATCGAGAATCCCCCACAGGTCCTTCGCAGGCTTCTCGTCCCGAACCAAACTGCCGAATGTCCGGTCCGTCAGCATTCTCAGAATCTCCTTTTACTTCCTGCTATGTTCGCCTCGTACGGCTGGGCACCCGCCCCACGACGTCCCGCGGCTAGGCCGGCTTCTTGGCGTCCTTGGGCACGAGCTCCACATCCAGCGCCAGGCTCTGCAGCTCCTTCACCAGCACGTTGAAGGACTCCGGCGTGCCAGGCTCCAGGAAATTTTCCCCCTTTACGATGGCTTCGTAGATCCGGTTGCGGCCCTCGACGTCGTCCGACTTGACGGTGAGCATTTCCTGCAGCGTGTGGGCCGCGCCGTACGCTTCGAGAGCCCACACCTCCATTTCGCCGAAGCGCTGGCCGCCGAACTGCGCCTTGCCGCCCAGCGGCTGCTGGGTGACGAGGGAGTAAGGCCCGATGGACCGCGCGTGCATCTTGTCGTCAACCAAGTGGGCCAGCTTGAGGATGTAGATCTGGCCGACCGTCACCTCCTGATGGAAGGGCTTACCGGTGCGCCCGTCGCAGAGGAGCGTCTTGCCCGAGGCCGGCAGGCCCGCCTGCGTCAGGTGCCCGCGGATCTCGCTCTCCGTGGCGCCGTCGAATACCGGGCTCGCCACCCACATCCCGAGGGCCTTGGCGGCCCAGCCGAGATGGGTCTCGAGAATCTGTCCGACGTTCATGCGGGATGGCACGCCGAGCGGGTTCAGCACGATCTCCACCGGCGTGCCGTCGGGGAGGTACGGCATGTCCTCCTCGGGAAGCACCCGGGACACGACCCCCTTGTTGCCGTGGCGACCCGCCATCTTGTCACCGACCGAGAGCTTGCGCTTCACGGCGACGTAGACCTTGACCATCTTGATGACGCCGGGCGGCAGGTCGTCGCCGCGGCGCAGCCGGCCGACGCGCTCCTCCAGCATGCGGTCGAAGAAGGCGATCTGGTCGTCCGCCAGCTCCTCGATGCGCTTGATGGTGTTGGCCAGCCCCTCATCTTCCTTGATCCTGACCTTCTTCAGCTCGTGCCAGGAGAAGTTTTCCAGCTGCGGCCGGTCGATCTTGTCGCCCTTCTTGGCAATCCGGTCCTTCTTGATGGGATCCACGAGGTCCTGCGTGAGGGTTTTGCCCACCAGGATGTTCTTGAGCTTCTGGTCGCGCTCGAGCTCGACCATGGCGATCTCGTCCTGGTAGTCCTTCTCCAGGCCCGCGACCTCCTCTTCCTCGATGGACTTGGCGCGCTCGTCCTTGTCCACGCCGCGGCGCGAGAACACCTTGACGTCCACCACGGTGCCCTCGATGCCCGGGGGCACGGTCAGCGACGTGTCGCGCACGTCACCCGCCTTCTCGCCGAAGATCGCCCGCAGCAGCTTCTCCTCGGGCGTCAGCTGTGTCTCGCCCTTCGGCGTGATCTTGCCGACGAGGATGTCGCCGGCCTTGACCTTGGCGCCGATGCGGACGATGCCCGAGTCGTCGAGATCCTTCAGCGCCTCTTCGGAGACGTTCGGGATGTCCCGAGTCACTTCTTCCTTGCCGAGCTTGGTGTCGCGCGCCTGGACCTCGAACTCCTCGATGTGAATGGAGGTGTAGCGGTCCTCCTTGACGAGCCGCTCCGAGACCAGGATCGCGTCCTCGAAGTTGTAGCCGCCCCACGGCATGAAGGCGACGAGCACGTTGCGCCCGAGGGCCAGCTCGCCCCGGTCGGTGCCGGGCCCGTCGGCGATGACGTCGCCGGCATGGACCCGATCGCCCTTCTTCACGATCGGCCGCTGGTTGATGCACGTGTTCTGGTTCGAGCGGCGGTACTTCGTCAGATTGTAGATGTCCAGCGGAAGGTCCTGGACGGGATCGGCCTTCTTGGAGCGCGTCTCGGCACGCACCACGACGCGATTGGCCGAGACGTACTCGACCACGCCGGGCCGCCGGGCCAGCACGACCGCGCCCGAGTCGCGCGCCACGATGTGCTCCATGCCCGTGCCGACGTACGGCGCCTCCGGCTGCAGCAGCGGCACCGCCTGGCGCTGCATGTTCGAGCCCATGAGGGCGCGGTTGGCGTCGTCGTTCTCCAGGAACGGCACCATGGCGGCCGCGACCGACACGAGCTGCTTCGGCGACACGTCCATGTAGTTGAGCTCCTCGGGCGAAACCATCTTGTACTCGCCGCTCTTCCTGGCCGACACGCGGTCGCGAACGAAGCGGCTGCGGGCGTCCAGCTCGGCATTGGCCTGGGCGATGACGAACGGCTCCTCTTCGAGCGCGGACAGGAAGACGATCTCGTCCGAGACCGCGCCGTTCTGCACCTTGCGGTATGGCGTCTCGATGAAGCCGAACTCGTTGATCCGGGCGTACGTCGACAGCGACGAGATGAGGCCGATGTTCGGGCCTTCAGGCGTCTCGATGGGGCAGATGCGCCCGTAGTGCGTCGGGTGGACGTCGCGCACCTCGAAGCCGGCGCGCTCGCGCGAGAGACCGCGGGGGCCCAACGCCGAGAGGCGGCGCTTGTGGGTCAGCTCGGCCAGCGGGTTGGTCTGGTCCATGAACTGGCTGAGCTGCGACGAGCCGAAGAACTCCTTGACCACGGCCGAGACCGGCTTGGCATTGATCAGGTCGTGGGGCATCAGGTTCGTGATGTCGGAGATCGACATCCGCTCCTTGACGGCTCGCTCCATGCGGGTGAGACCGACCCGGAACTGGTTCTCCAGCAACTCGCCAACCGACCGGACGCGGCGGTTGCCGAGATGGTCGATGTCGTCGGTCGACTTGGTGCCGAGCCGCACCTGGAGGAGATGGCGAATGACGTACACGACGTCTTCACCGCGTAGCGTTTTGGCGTTCAGGTTGGCATTGATGCCGAGCTTCTTGTTGATCATGAAGCGGCCTACTCGCGCCAGGTCGTAGCGGCGGGGGTCCATGAACATCCCGCGGAACAGCGCGCGCGCCGACTCCACGGTGGGCGGGTCGCCCGGGCGGAGCCGCCGATAGATCTCGACGAGTGCCTCGTCCGGGTTCTTGAAGTGGTCACGGGCAAGGGTCTCGTAGATCGACGCGTCCGCCTTCCCGGGTACCATCGTCAGCAGCTTGAGCGCGGAGATCTTGCGCGCCATGAGCTGCGCCAGCAGCGTCTGGGTAATCTCCTGGTTGGTCTCGACCAGCACCTCGCCCGTGTCGGCGTCGACGACGCGGTCGCCCGTGCGGCGGCCCACCAGCGAGTCGGCCTTGACCGGAATCTTGGTCACGCCCGCCTCGATCAGCTTCTCGATCAGCTTGGGGTTCAGCGCCTTGCCGCTCGCGACCAGCACCTCGCGGTGCTTCGGCGGCTTGACGTCGTCAGCGACCTTGATGCCATTGTGGGCCTCGGGGTGCAGCTTCACCCAGGCGGTGCGGTCCTCGAAGCTCAGGACCTCCTCCAGCTCGTAGAACTGGCCGAGGATCTCGCCGTCCGAGAGAACAACGCCCTTCTCGAGGAACGTGAATGCGCGCAGGAAGGCTGTCGCCAGCATCTTCCGGCGGCGGTCCACCCGCACGAAGAGGATGTCGTTGGCGTCGAACTCGAACTCGACCCACGACCCGCGATAGGGAATGACGCGCGCCGAGTAGAGCAGCTTGCCCGAGGCGACGGTCTTGCCCTTGTCGTCGTCGAAGAAGACGCCGGCCGAGCGCTGCAGCTGCGACACCACGACGCGCTCGGTGCCGTTGATGATGAACGTGCCCTTTTCGGTCATCAGCGGCAGCTCGCCCAGGTAGACCTCCTGACCGCGCTGCTCGCGGATGGTGCGGGTCTTGGCCTCCTTGTCGTGATCGTAGACCACGAGCCGCAGCGTCACCTTGAGCGGGATGGCGAATGTCATCCCGCGATCGTGGCACTCCTCGACCGTGTACTTCGGATCACCGAAGTGGAAGCTATCGAACTCGAGCAGGGCGTTGTCGTTGTAGTCCGCGATGGGGAACACGGACTTGAACACCGCCTGCAGCCCCGTCTCTTCGCGGCGCTCGGGCGCGACGTCCTTCTGCAGGAATTGCTCGTATGACCGCTTCTGGATCTCGATGAGATTCGGAATCTCGACGATGGACGGGATCTTGCCGAAGTCCTGGCGGACCCGGCGCCCGCACTGGATCGTGCCTGCCATACACCCTCCGCGCCCCGACGGCATCAAGCCGCCGGGTGCTCAACCCCGCCGGACGGGCCGGGGCCACACGTTGGTTGAGGGGGGCGCGCGCCCCCGTTCTGTGCTCTCCCGCGCGTGCGGAGGCTACTTGACTTCCACCGTCGCCCCAACCTCCTCGAGCTTCTTCTTTATGTCCGCAGCCTCGCCCTTGGCGATCTTCTCCTTGACCGCCTTGGGCGCGCCGTCGACCAGGTCCTTGGCCTCCTTGAGGCCCAGGCCCGTCAGCTCGCGCACGACCTTGATCACCTGGATCTTCTTGTCGCCGGCCGCGTTGAGGACGACGTCGAACTCCGTCTTCTCCTCGGCCGCCGCCGCGCCGGCCGCCGCCGCGCCACCGGCCGCCGGAGCCGCCACCGCCGCCGCCGCCGATACACCCCACTTTTCCTGCAAGAGCTTCGAAAGCTGGGACGCCTCCAGCAGCGTCAGCGTGTCCAGCTTTTCTGCGATCTCTTCGATGTTCGTCGCCATGTCATCCGCCTCCGTGTGTGGTTGCTACGTCGTGATGTAAAAACCCGGCTCAGGCCGACTCCGCCGCGCCCTTGGCCCTGGCATCGAGCACGTACGCGAGCTCCCGGAGTGGCGCCTGCAGCAGGCTCACCAGCTGAGCCATCGGTCCCTGCACGACACCCACGATCTGGCTCCGGAGCTGCTCCTTGGACGGAAGATCCGCCAAGGCCTTGAGCTCAGCCGGCTGCACAACCTTGCCCTCCACCAACCCAAGCTTGATCAGGAGCTGCGGGTTGGTCCTGACGAAGGCCTGCAGCGCCTTCGCCACCGCCACCGGGTCCTGCTTGGTGAACACGAGCCCCGTCGGGCCCTTGAGGTGCTCGCCGAGCGCGTCGAGGGCCCCACCCTTGACGGCCAGGCGGGCCAGGCGGTTTTTGACCACCTTGTACTCGGCCGCTGCCCCCTTGAGCTGCTTGCGCAGGTCCGACAGCTGCCGGACGCTGAGCCCGCGATACTCGGTCAGCACCGCGGTCTTCGCGGTGCCCAGCCGCTCCTTCAGGGCCTCGACGCCTTCCTTTTTCGCTTGAGTCGGCACGTCCCCGCTCCTTGTCCGGCTAGACCTGTTTCTTGAACTGGTTCGCGACGCGCTGGGCGTCCACGGGGATGCCCGGCCCCATCGTCGTGGACAGGGTCAGCGAGCGCAGGTACACGCCCTTCGACGCCGCCGGCTTGGCCTTGACGATGGCTTCCAGCAGTGCCATCGCATTGGCAACGAGATTCTCCTGCGGAAATGACTTCCTGCCGACCTGCACGTGCACGTTGCCGGCCTTGTCCACGCGGAACTCGACCTTGCCGGCCTTGACCTCGCGCACGGCGCGGGCGACGTCGAACGTCACGGTGCCCATCTTCGGGTTGGGCATGAGCCCGCGCGGGCCCAGCATCTTGCCGAGCCGGCCGACCTGGCCCATGAGATCGGGCGTTGCGATCGTCGAGTCGAAGTCCATGAAGCCGCCCTGGATCTTCTCGACTAGGTCCTCGGCGCCCACCACGTCGGCTCCGGCCTCGCGCGCCTCGCGCTCTTTGTCACCCTTGGCGAACACGGCCACACGTACCGTCTTGCCGATGCCGTGGGGCAGCACGATGGCCCCGCGCACCATCTGGTCGGCGTGCTTGGGGTCGACACCGAGCCGGAGCGACAGGTCGACGCTCTCGTCGAACTTCGCCGCGGGCGCCTTCTTCACGATCTCCATCGCCTCCTCGATGGAGTACGTCTTCGTCCGGTCGATCAGCGCCTCGGTCGCCTTCAGCCGCTTCGTCATCACTGGCATGTGTCTTGGTCTCCAATCTCGACCATTTCACCGCTCGTCTCGCCGCGCTCGTGCCTTCGGGACTATCTCAGCCCTCGCCTCAAGACGCGCGGGCCTTCGGCCCTTCGCTGTCCCTCGGCTCGAAAAGCGGGCCGCGTCTCATCTCGCACTACACAACGTCGATGCCCATGCTGCGGGCCGTGCCTTCGACCGTACGCATGGCGGATTCGATCGAGTCCGTGTTGAGGTCCACCAGCTTGGTCTGGGCGATCTCGCGGACCTGGGCACGCGTGACCTTGCCGATCTTGTCCTTGTGCGGCACGGCCGAGGCCTTGGCGATGCCGGCCGCCCGCTTGAGCAGCACCGCCGCCGGTGGTGTCTTCACCACGAACGTGAAGGACCGGTCCTGGTAGATCGTCACCACCACGGGCAGGATCAACCCCTCCTGCGAGCCGGTCTGGGCATTGAAGCCCTTGCAGAACTCCATGATATTGACCCCATGCTGGCCGAGGGCGGGGCCCACCGGCGGCGAGGGGTTGGCCTTGCCGGCCGGGATCTGCAGCTTCACCATCGCCTGGACTTTCTTCGCCATGGATCAGAGCCTCTCCACCTGGTAGTACTCGAGCTCCACCGGCGTCATCCGCCCGAAGATCGCAACCATGACCTTGAGCTTCCCGCGCTCCGGGTTGAGGTCGTCGATCGAGCCCTGGAAGTTCACGAACGGTCCCTCGATGACTCGCACCTTGTCCCCCTTCTGGAAGGTGGACTTGAGCTTGGGCTTCTCGGCGCCCTCCTCCATCTGCTTGAGAATGCCCTCGACCTCTTCCGCCGGCAGCGCCACGGGCTTGTTGCCGGACCCGACGAACCCCGTCACCTTCGGGGTCGAGCGCACCAGGTGCCAGGTTTCGTCGGTCAGCTCCATCTCCACGAGCAGGTAGCCCGGGAAAAACTTCTGCTCCGTCTCGATCTTCTTGCTCTTCCGGATCTCACGGACCTTCTCTGTCGGGACGATGACCCGCCCGAACAAGTCCTGAAGGTTGAAGATCTTCGCCCGCGACTCGATCGCCGACGCCACCTTGTTCTCGAACCCCGAATAGGTGTGAACGACGAACCACTGCTTCGCCGATGTGCTGGTCTCGCTCATCGCGGCATCACTCCCGCCTCCTGGACTAACCAAACCGAAGGATTCGTTCCACGATCCACGAGAGCCCCATGTCCACGGCCGCCAGGAACACGGCCAGCACCACCACCACCGCCAGCACCACAACGGTCGAGTTGATAACCTCGGCCCGGTTGGGCCAATTCACCCGACGGAACTCGCCCGCCACCTCGTGGACGAACTGTTTGACGCGCTCGAAGAATCCCATGCCCTCTCACTGGTTCCGGAATCTGGCAGGCGTGGAGGGATTCGAACCCCCATCCCCCGGATTTGGAGTCCGGTGCTCTAGCCGTTAGAGCTACACGCCTACAAATCTTGCTATGGTTCGCCCTACTTCGATTCCTTGTGCGGCGCGTGCTTTCTGCACCACTTGCAGTACTTCTTGATCTCCATGCGGTCCGGATGGGTCCGCTTGTTCTTCGTCGTCGTGTAGTTCCGCCGCTGGCATTCGGTGCACGCGAGCGAGATGATGTCGCGCATCGTCTACTCCACGATCTCCGCGACGACGCCGGCGCCCACCGTGCGCCCGCCCTCGCGGATCGCGAACCGCAGCTCCTTCTCCATCGCCACCGGCTGGATCAGCTCGATCGCCATCGTCACGTTGTCCCCCGGCATCACCATCT
>WNGA01007507.1_pt1 | contig 15160 bp, 10 predicted proteins | sample 5400061 | NCBI WGS metagenome assembly WNGA01 (sample SAMN13153366, study PRJNA577476) | soil metagenome | isolation source: 100 cm soil or saprolite under grassland replicate 2 | place: USA:California | collected 2016-06-15
CCGAGCTCGGCGACCCGACGGTCGCCGCACTGTCGCCGCGAGCCGCCGCGGAGTTGTACGGCCTCGAGACGTTGGCCGCCGACGTCGAGGACGAGCACCACAACACCACCCGCTTCCTGGTGCTGTCACGCGAACCCGAAGTACCGCCGGTCGGCTCCGGCCCGGTGATCACGAGCTTCGTCTACCGCGTTCGCAACGTGCCGGCCGCGCTCTACAAGGCCCTCGGCGGGTTCGCCACCAACGGCGTCAACATGACCAAGCTGGAGTCGTACCAGCTCGGCGGCATGTTCTTCGCCACCCAGTTCTACGCCGACATCGAAGGCCATCCCGACGACCCCAACGTCGCGCTGGCGTTGGAAGAGCTCGCCTTCTTCTCCGTGGAAGTCCGCCTCCTCGGCGTGTATCCCGCCCACCCCTTCCGCGCCGAAATCGCCGAGCCCGCGGCCAACCGCGCCCTCCGCCCACACCACTGATCAGACCCTCGTCCGCTTGAGCTTTCAGGCAACTCTTCGACCGGGTAGTGCGCTTCGAGGGGAAGTTGCATACGCGGGGTGCGAAGGGTTGTGCGCGCGCGGTGATGGGTGGAAGGTGTACGGAGAGCAGTGACTTGGGGGCACGCTGTTCGGCGCGGGAAGGCGGATATTCCGTCCTCGATCGAGGGGTGGGTCTGGGGAATACCTTTCGATCCGGGATCGCGTCGTGATTCCGACCTGCTTGTTCGCCCCCGCTGGAAGGGGGAGAGATGCCGAGAAAGGCCAACGGGAGAGCAGACAAGCACCACGACGACGACCACCGGATGCCGGGCGAGGCGCAGGCCACGAACGGGAAGCCCGCGACGAACGGCATGCCCGGCGAGACCGGCCGAATGCCGATGACGGGCATGGCAGGTACGCCGAGCTCAGGCGGATCCGGGGAGATGCCGGGCGGCATGAGCGGCGGCGGCCAGGCAGGTGGCGCCGGGATGAGTGGCGGCGGCCAGGCCGGTGGCGCGGGGATGAGTGGCGGAGCCGGAGCCGGTGGTGCGGGTATGAGCGGCCCAGGATCGGACACAGGCGGGCGAACGGACCAACCGACCAGGCGGCAGTGCGGTGTGATGGACGTACACCGGCGGCTGCTGTCGAGCTCACCTGAGTACGCCGCAGCGCGGTCGGCGCTGGAGAACGCGACGACAGAGTACGTCGCCCGCCAGCAACGCTTCGCCGGTATAGCGCGGATCCCGGTCGTTGTGCACGTGGTCTGGAACACGGCCGCGCAGAACATCTCACAAGCTCAGATCGACAGTCAGATCGACGTACTGAACCACGACTTCCGGGCGACCAACTCCGACATCGGCCTCGTGCCGTCGGTGTTCACCGGGTTGATCGCGGACGCGCGGATCGAGTTCTTCCTCGCGACGGAAGACCCGAACGGCAACGCGACCACCGGTGTCACCCGGACGCAGACAAGCACGGCCTCGTTCAGCACCGACGACAAGGTGAAGTCGTCGGCCACCGGCGGCATCGACCCCTGGCCGACCGACCGGTACCTGAACATCTGGGTCTGCCAGCTCGGCGGCGGCCTGCTCGGGTACGCGCAGTTCCCGGGCGGTCCGGCGAACACCGACGGCGTGGTCATTCTGCACAGCGGGTTCGGCACCAACGGGACGGCTGCCGCACCCTTCGACCTGGGCCGCACCACGACCCACGAGATCGGTCACTTCCTGAACCTGTTCCACATCTGGGGCGACGACGGCACCGGCTGCAGCGGCAGCGACGAGTGCGCCGACACCCCGAACCAGGCCGGCCCGAACTTCGGCGTACCGACGTTCCCGCACGTGACCTGCAGCAACGGGCCGAACGGCGACCTGTTCTACGACTACATGGACTACACGGACGACCGCGGCATGGTCATGTTCACCGATGACCAGGTGGCCCGGATGGAGGCCTGCCTGGACACTGTCCGCACGAACCTGATCAGCACGACCGCACCAGGTCGTACGCCGGAACCCGCCGGCTCGGTGGTGTCGTGGGGATCGAACCGGCTCGACGCGTTCGTACTCGGCACCGACCTGGCGATGTACCACAAGTGGTGGGACGGATCGGCCTGGGGACCGTCCGTCGGCGGTTACGAATACATGGGTGGAATCTGTATGAGTGCTCCTGAAGTCGCGTCCTGGGGGCCGGACCGGCTGGACGCGTTCGTCCTCGGCACCGATCACGCTCTGTACCACAAGTGGTGGGACGGCTCGAACTGGGGACCGTCCGTCACCGGGTACGAGTACATGGGCGGCGTCTGTATGAGCCCGCCGCGGTTGGCCACCTGGGGCCCGGACCGGCTGGACGCGTTCGTCCTCGGCACCGACCGCGCGCTGTACCACAAGTGGTGGGACGGCACGAGCTGGGGACCGTCGCTCACCGGCTACGAGTACCTCGGCGGCATCTGCATGAGCCCGCCCGAAGTGGTTGCCTGGGGCAGCGATCGCCTCGACGTGTTCGTGCTCGGCACCGACAACGCGGTGTACCACAAGTGGTGGGACGGCTCGAACTGGGGGCCGTCGGCAACTGACTACGAGTACCTCGGCGGGGTCTGCGCTTCTCCACCGCGCGTCGTCGCCTGGGGAGAGAACCGACTGGACATGTTCGTCATCGGCACCGACTCGGCGCTCTACCACAAGTGGTGGGACGGCTCGTCCTGGTCGGGCTGGGAGTACATGGGCGGTGTCTGTACGACGGCCCCGACGGTCGTCTCGTGGGACGCGAACCGGCTCGACGTGTTCTTGCTCGGCACGGATTCCGCGCTCTACCACAAGTGGTGGGACGGGTCCGCCTGGGGACCGTCCGTCACCGGCTACGAGTACATGGGCGGCATCTGCACCGACGAGCCGCGCGTGGTCTCGTGGGGTGCGAACCGGCTCGACGTGTTCGTCACCGGAACCGACAAGCAGCTCTACCACAAGTGGTGGGACGGCTCGGCCTGGGGACCGTCGGTCACCGGGTACGAACCGCTCGGCGGCATCATCAGCGACTTCCGGGTGACCGTCCCGGAGAAGCTGCCCGAAACGATGCCAGGGGCAACGATCGAAGAGGCGGTACTGAGCTGACCGATCACGCGCGAGGCCGGTGGACGCATTCCTTCGAGGAGGACCACGACGGGATCAGCGTCTACCGCCACGACGACTTCGCCTTCCCGCCGGCCCGCGGCCGGCGGGGGGTGGAGTTCCGCCCGGACGGAACCTTCGTCGAATGGGCGATCGGCCGTGGCGACGCTCCGGAGGCCCGGCCCGCGGGCCGATGGGATCCCAACGGCGCGATCACTCGCGGCTCGGGTGGCACCGCCCGGATCGTCAAGGCTGAGCCCGATCGCCTCGAGATCATCTGGCAGGACTGACATGACTGTGCCTTTGGCCGGGCCTTCGGCGCCGGCGTGGTCATGGGGCCCTGACTCCCGGCCTTCCCTCGTCACTCCAGTCGCTTCGCTCCCTCCGCTCCTCAGTCCAGGCCGGGAGGCCCCATGACCGGGCTCCCTCCGCTCCTCAGTCCAGGCCGGGAGGCCCCGTGACCGGGCTCCCTCCGCTCCTCAGTCCAGGCCGGGAGGCCCCATGACCGCGCCTGTGCGCTATCTCGTCGTACCGACCGCAGCGGCCGCCGAGGGCGCGCACTCGGCCCGGTTCGGCGACAAGACCCTCCTTTGGGTCCCGGCCGATCAACGCCTCGGCCGGGCCTCCCGGACCGCACCCGGCCTGCTGCTCGTCACCCAGGTGGGCCGGAGTTTCCAGAACGACTTCCCCGACGTCACCCCGTTGCTCGACCACGGCCGGCACCTGGTGATCTCGTCCGCGGACAAACCTCGTCGCCGCTCGAACAACTGCTGGCGGGTCGAGCCATTGCGCGCCGGTACGACGGTTGTCGACGTACCGGCTGTATCGGGCGCCCGGGTGGATCCGGCCGTCGCGGCTCTCGTCGGTCAACTGTCGCCCACGTCGTACCAGGCCGATCTGACCTGGTTCGCGAGCTTGCCGACGCGGCATTCGCTCAGTACGTCGTTCATCACCGCGCTGGATTTCGCCGCCGCCCGGATGATTGCCCTCGGCTACGGAGTCACCCGTACGGCGATCACCGTGGGCGCAGGCCATTCGGAGAACCTGATCGGTGATCGGCCGGGAACTGGTGGAGGTGGACTCGTCCTGATCACGGCTCACCTCGACTCCATCAACCTCGCCGGTGGTCCGGCCGCCAACGCACCCGGCGCCGACGACAACGCGAGCGGCTCGGCCGGAGTGCTCGAGCTGGGGCGGTTGTTGTCGACGCGGTCGTGGCGGCACGACGTACGGCTGATTCTCTTTGGTGGTGAGGAAGAGGGGATGTTCGGCAGCAAGCAGTACGTCGCCTCGCTGCCGCCGGCTGAGCGAGCGCGGATCCGCGCCGTACTCAACATGGACATGATCGCCAGCAAGAACACGGCCGTCCCGACCGTCTTGCTGGAGGGAGCCCCGGTGTCGTCCGGTCAGATGGCGGACCTGGCGGCGGCTGCAGCGACGTACACCGGGTTGAAGGTGGAGACGTCGCTGAACCCGTTCGCCAGCGACCATGTGCCGTTCATCAACGCCGGGATCCCGGCCGTGTTGACGATCGAGGGCGCGGACAGCGCGAACGGTCACATCCACTCGGCCAACGACACGCTGAACTTCCTCGACTGGGGGTTGGCGGCCGAAATCCTCCGCATGAACGTCGCGGCGCTGGCCGCCTGGCTCGAACCGGTCGTCGCCGTGACCCGACCCAAACCTGCTGGTTCGGTGGTCGCCTGGGGACCTGGCCAGCTCGACGTCTTCGCGGTCGGGGTGGATTCGGCGATGCATCACAAGGCGTTCGACGGGACCTGGCACGACTTCGAGTCGCTCGGCGGTGTCCTAAGCTGAGCGCGTGTGGAGCGGATGCCTGAACGCGCGTGACCTCGGCGGACTTCCAACCCGGTACGGCGTGACGACGCGCTCGGGAGCTGTGCTGCGCACGGACTCGCCGGACAACCTGGACGACGCGGGACGGGACGCGTTCGTTGCCGTCGGCGCCGGGTTGGTGCTGGACCTTCGCTCCGACTGGGAGCTGAAGCAGTCGCATCTGCTGGACGGCTCAGCGTCGTACCAGCGGATCCCGTGGATCGACCCGGCCGCAGATGTCATGCGCGATCCTGCTTCCGAGCCCCTTCTCGCCGATATCTACCGCGGCAGCCTCGACCGCAACAAAGCCCAGATCGCCAAGGCGTTCCGCGCCCTGATCGACGCGCCGGCTGACGCACCGGTGGTGGTGCACTGCAAGTCCGGCAAGGATCGGACCGGTCTGCTGGTCGCGCTGTGGCTCGATCTGGTCGGCGTACCGCGGGAAGTGATCGCCGCGGACTATGCCGTGAGCGAGGAACGGCTCGGGATCCAGGCGAAGCTCGCCGAGCTCCCGCCCGACGAGCGGCCGGCCGCGGAGATCCTCTGGCGGACGTTGCCGTCGACCATCCTCGACTCGCTCGAGTACGTCGATCGGCAGTACGGCGGCGTGCGGTCGTACCTCACTGGCATCGGTCTCACTGACGCGGAGATCCACCGGCTGGCGGCCAGGCTGGTGCCTGTGGGCGTGCGGGCTGTGGTGTTCGACTTCGACGGGTTGTTGATGGACACCGAGACCACGATGGTGGAGAACTGGCGGACGGAATGGGCGTACCACGGGCTCGAGCTGGATCTCTCGGAGTTCTGGCCCGGTCATGGTGGTGACATCACCGAGCAGCGGTACGAGTTGCTGGCCGCGGCGGTCGGGGCCGGCTTCGACCGCGCGGAGAGCCACGCGCGGCGGGTCGCCCATCGGGAGCGGCTGCACTCGGAGCTGGACTTCCGGCCGGGGATCCGTGAGTGGGTGTCGGCGGCGCGGGAGTTGGGTCTGCCGGTGGCGATCGCGAGCAGTTCGCCGCGCTCGTGGGTGCGCGGTCACTTGGAGCGGGTGGACGCGATCGAGCACTTCGATCTGATCGTGACCGGCGACGAGGTCGGCAGTCACAAGCCCGATCCGGCGATCTACGAGCTGGCGCTGCAGCGTCTCGCCGTACCTGCTGAGGAGGCGATCGCCATCGAGGACACGGCGCACGGAGTCGCGGCGGCGCAGGCGGCGGGGATGTTCGCGGTCGCGATCCCGAACCCGTTCGTCGCCGAGGCCGACGTGGCCGCAGCCGACCTGGTGTTAGGCAGCGCGGCCCACCTCCCGCTCAGCGACCTGCTTCTTTCAACGACTTCGAGAGGGTCGACGCGTCGCGGCTGACGGGCTCCCGGCCTGGGTCAGACCACGGAGAGTGGGAGGAGTTTCTTGCCGGTGGGGCCGACTTGGATCTCGGTGCCCATCTGAGGGCAGACGCCACAATCGAAGCAGGGGGTCCAGCGGCAGTCCTCGACCTCGATCGCGCCGTCCTCCTCGAGCGAGTCCTGCCAGTCCTCCCAGAGCCAGTCGCGGTCCAGGCCCGAGTCGAGGTGGTCCCACGGCAGGACTTCGGCGTACTCGCGCTCCCGGGTGGTGTACCAGGCGAGGTCGACCGGCTCGTCGGCCAGCGCCTTCTCGGCGGACTCGATCCAGCGGTCGTACGAGAAGTGCTCGCTCCAGCCGTCGAACCGACCGCCGTCGCGCCAGACCTGCTCGATCACCCGGCCGACCCGGCGGTCGCCGCGGGACAGCAGTCCTTCGATGATGCCTGGCTTGCCGTCGTGGTACCGGAAGCCGATCGCCTTGGCGTAGTTCTTGTCCGAGCGAATCGCGGCGGCCAGCTTCGACAGCCGGGCGTCGGTCTCCTCGGCGCCGAGCTGCGACGCCCACTGGAACGGGGTGTGCGGCTTCGGCACGAACCCGCCGATCGACACCGTGCAACGGATGTCGCGGCGGCCGGACACCTCGCGCCCGGTCGCGATCACCTTCTTGGCCAGGTCCGCGATCGCCAGCACGTCCTCGTCGGTCTCGGTCGGCAGGCCGCACATGAAGTACAGCTTCACCTGCCGCCAGCCGTGGCTGTACGCCGCGGCGACGGTGCGGATCAGGTCCTCCTCGGTGACCATCTTGTTGATCACCTTGCGCATCCGGTCCGAGCCGCCCTCCGGCGCGAAGGTCAGGCCGCTGCGCCGGCCGTTGCGGGAGAACTCGTTGGCCAGCGTGATGTTGAACGCGTCGACCCTTGTCGAAGGCAACGACAACGACACGTTGCTGCCCTCGTACCGGTCCCCCAGCCCCTTGGCCACGTCGGCGATCTCGCTGTGGTCGGCCGAGGACAGGCTGAGCAGGCCGACCTCCTCGAACCCGGTCTGCTTCAGCCCGTTGTCGACCATGTTGCCGATCGTGGTGATGCTGCGCTCGCGCACCGGTCGGGTGATCATGCCGGCCTGGCAGAACCGGCAACCGCGAGTACAGCCGCGGAAGATCTCCACCGAGAACCGCTCGTGCACGGTCTCGGCCAGCGGGACCAGCGGCTTCTTCGGATACGGCCAGGAGTCCAGGTCCATCACCGTGTGCTTGGCCGTCCGCCACGGTACGCCGTTCCTGTTCGGGGCGACGCGCTTGATCCGGCCGTCGGCCAGGTATTCGACCGTGAAGAACTTCGGGATGTAGACGCCGCCGGACTTCGCCAGCCGGAGTAGCACCTCATCGCGACCGCCCGGGCGGCCTTCGTCCTTCCACTCCCGGATCACGTCGGAGATCGCCAGTACGATCTCCTCGCCGTCACCCAGTACGGCGGCGTCGATGAAGTCGGCGATCGGCTCCGGGTTGAACGCGGCGTGCCCGCCGGCCAGCACGATCGGGTCCTCGTCGGTCCGATCGACGGCGTACAGCGGAATCCCGGCCAGGTCGAGCGCGGTCAGCATGTTCGTGTAGCCGAGCTCGGTCGAGAACGACAGCCCGAACACGTCGAATGCGCGGACCGGCCGGTGGCTGTCCAGCGTGAACTGCGGGATGCCGTTGTCCCGCATCACCTTCTCCATGTCCGGCCAGACGGAGTACGTCCGCTCGGCCAGGATGTGGTCGCGCTCGTTCAGCACTTCGTACAGGATCTGGACGCCCTGGTTCGGCAGCCCGACCTCGTACGCGTCCGGGTACATCAGCGCCCACCGCACACTGACCGAATCCCAGTCCTTACTGACCGAGTTCAGCTCACCTCCGACGTACTGGATCGGCTTCTGCACCCCCGGCAGCAGCCCCTCCAAGCGCGAAAACAGCGATTCAACAGTCATCGGGAACTTCCAGTCGGGATCAGAGCGCCTACCAGCCTAACGCCGACCCTCCCGTACGCCGGAATCGCCGGCTCAGGCGCCGGGATGGAACGCTCAGGCGCGGACGAGCCCCCGGCCGGCCAGGAACGACTGCCATTCCGCAACCTGCTCGGCGGTGAACAGATCCTTCGGAAGGCTGAATCCACCGCCTGCAGGCACCCGGACGATCCATGAGCTCGCGGTCTGCCGGATCGATTTCACGGCTTCCCACGAGCACTCGAGATTGGTGATCGCCGTCCTGATCGTGATGCAGTCGTCGGTCAGCGTGTAGGTGTAGGTACGGCCGAACCGCCTGGCCCTCACCTGCATCAGCACGCCGAGGAGCTCAGGGCCGAACAGGTACAGAACGCCTAAGAAGAGCAGCCCGACGTCGTAAGACGGGGTCGTGCCCCAGACCAGGAGCCACGCACCGACGAGCCTCACCAGCCAACCGACCCAGCGCAACCGCTGCCGAGTGTTCCGCACCCGCTGCGCAAGCGTCATCTCGACCGAGATGGTGATGTTCATGCTGGCTCCTCCCATCCAGCCGGACGACTGGCCGGGGCAGCCTACAGTCGCGTCAGCTCAGGTGGGCGAGGAGGAGGGGGTTGATGATTTCCGGGTGGGAGTAGGTGACCAGGTGGGCGGCGTTTTCGATGATTTCGAGGTGTGCGCCGGGGATGGCTGACGCGAGGGGGATGACGGTTTCGGGTGGGATCGAGGCGTCCTGCTCGGCGGTGACGAGGAGGACTGGGGCGGTGATGTCGGCGAGTTTGTCGCGAAGGTCCATGGAGCCGAGGGCCTCGCAGCAGGCGGCGTAGCCCTCGTCGGGGGTGTCGAGGAGTTGTTGCCGGAGCGGTTCGATGTCGGTGAAGTCGGGGAGGAACCAGCGGCCCAGCGTGGCTTCGGTGATCGCCTGGGTGCCTTCGGCGCGGACGGTGGCCGCTCGGTCGGTCCACATCTGGGCGCCGGCGGCCGGGTATGCGGGCGGGCAGAGGAGCGCGAACCGGTGGAACCGCTCGGGCGCGTTCTCGGCCAGCCAGAGACCGACCGCACCGCCGAGTGAGATCCCGACGTACGACGCCTGGTCGACGCCGAGCGTGTCGAGCAACTCGATCACGTCACCGCCGAGATCCTCGATCGTGTACGGCCCGGGCGGCACCTCCGACCCGCCGTGCCCGCGATGGTCGAACGCCACCACGCGGAACCGCTCCGCGAGTACGCCGAGCTGCGGTGCCCACATCTCATGCGTCGCCCCGAGCGAGGAGCCCAGCAGGACAACGGGCGCGTCCTCGGGACCGGTCTGCTGATAGTTGAGTCGCATAGAGCCCACCTTACGGATGCTGTTACATTCCGCGGCATGATCAAGGGTGTGCCGGGGCCGGATTCTGTTGCTGAGCTGGCGGTTGTGGTGCGCGGCGGGTTCGTGGAGAGCCGGCACTTCGGGATAGCCGTGGCGGTCGATCCATCGGGTACGCCGATTGTCGGGGTCGGGGACGTGGACGCGGTGGTGTTGCCCCGGTCCGCGACGAAACCTCTGCAGGCGGTGGGATGCATCGTCGCCGGCGCCTCACTCGAGGGCGAGGAGGCCGCGATCACGGCGGGGAGCCACACCGGCGAGGACCGGCATGTCGCCGTGGTGGACCGCATGCTCAGGAGCGCCGGCCTCGATCGTGGCGCGCTGGGGTGCCCGCCGGATCTACCCGAAGACGAGGAGACGCGGTTCCGGTTGATTGCCGCAGGCATCGGTCCGGCGAGGGTGCTGATGAACTGCTCCGGCAAGCACGCGGCGATGCTGAAGGCAACTGTTGCTTCCGGCAACGCTCCGGCCGCGTACCTGGATGCGGAAAGTCCGGTGCAGAAGACGATCACGGCGGAGATCGAGCGGTTGACCGGGGCAACGACCGGCGTCATCACCGTGGATGGTTGCGGCGCTCCGCTGATCGGCGTACCGCTGTCAGGGCTGGCCGCGAGCTTCGGCCGGCTTGCGACCGCCGAAGAGGGCACGGCGGAACACCTTGTGGCGAAGGCGATGCGCGAGTACCCGGAGTACGTCGGTGGCCGCGGGCACCGCAACAGCCTGGTGATGCAGCTCCTGCCCGGTGTCATCGCCAAGGGCGGCGCGGAAGGCGTGATCGCGATGGCCGCGCCGGACGGTCACGCCGTGGCGGTCAAGGTGATCGACGGCAACCCGCGAGCGACGACAGCGCTCGGCCTGACGCTGTTGAGCAGGTGCGGAGTTGACGTGTCCGCGGCACAGGAACTGTTGGAGGTCCCGGTCCTCGGCGGCGGCCAACCAGTCGGCTCCATCGAACTTCGCCTCTGACCCCATTCGTTGCGTCCGAGGATCTGTGGGTTATAGCCCACAGATCCTCGGACGTCAGCGGTAGAGGGCGAGTGCGCCGCTGAGGGAGTCGACGGCGGCGCGGGGGCCGTAGAGGGCGAGACCCAGGTACTCGACGTCAAGGACACCCAGGCGCTGCGCGAGTTCGTCCTCGCGCTGGCCAAACGGCAGGAGATCGCGGACATCCGCAGCTCGGTCGTCTTCGAGCACCACCGCCGGACGACGATCATGCCCCTGAAGTCTTGAGCGCTGACAGCATGCGAGCTGGCGCCGGTCACGCGCCCATCTTCAGCACCTGCTGGGCCTTGGAGACCGCGGCTTCGGTCGCGCCCTCGAGTTCACCATCCTGGCCCGCCAGCAGCGAGACGGACACGATCACGTCTTCGACGCCGGCCGTGGCAGCGGTGAACTCGAGACCGCGGCGCGAGCCGGAGGTGGCGGTGAGGCGGAAGGCGAAGGGCTTGGTGCCGAACTGCGGGGCCGAGATCTCCTCGACCTTCATCGAGGAGCTGGCATCACCGATCTGCATCGTCACCTTCGGGCAGTCGTTCACCGCCTTCTTGTAGGCGTGCTGCAGGTAGGCGACCTCGTCCGCGTTGCCCATGGCATCCAGTCCGAAGTCGACGAACGTGCCTTCCTGGCCGGCGGAGAACGAGCGGTGCGTGGTGGCCTTCGCTCCTGGTGCCTCGTTGGCGTTGAGGAACCTGACAAGCGTCGTGCACTTGCTGCTCGCCGACGAGAACGGTTTCGCGTCGGCGTCGGCCGGATCGTCCTTCTCCAGCTGGTAGCCGTCGGGCATGTCGACGAGTTCGAGCAGTGCTTTGGCAAGCTCGGCCGAGGTGCGCTTGACCGTGGCCGACGGCGTCTTGGTGACAGCCGGCGTGACCGTCGTTGCGGGCGTACTCGCGGCTGGGGCGCTCTTGGCGTCTCCTCCACCGCAGGCGGTGAGCGACAGGCTGAGGACGGCGGCAAGGGCGAGCGGGAACCTCACGAAGCTGGGCATGGACCCTTCCAAAACCTATTCCCACCGGTGGCGGAGCAGGCAGCAGCGTACCTGACGCGTCAGGTCGTTCCTGCGAGGACGCTCAGAACTGATGCGAGCGGAGGTGGATGTTCTGCAGCAGGCCGACCGCGAGCAGGCACGCGAACATGGACGAGCCGCCGTAGGAGACGAACGGCAGCGGCAGGCCGGTGACCGGCATGATCCCGAGCGTCATCCCGATGTTCTCGAACGCCTGGAACGCGAACCAGCAGACGATCCCGGTCGCCACCAGCCGGCCGAACGCGTCCCGGGCGTTGACCGCGATCCGCAGGCCGCGCACCAGGATCAGCGCGAACAGCGCGATGATCGCTCCGGCTCCGATCAGGCCGAGCTCCTCCCCCGCCACAGTGAAGACGAAGTCGGTGTGCTGCTCGGGGACGAACGCGTTCTGCGTCTGCCCGCCGTGGAACAGCCCCTGCCCGAAGACCCCGCCGTTGCCGATCGCGATCCGCGCCTGGTTCACGTTGTAGCCGATGCCCTTCGGGTCCTGGGACGGATCCGCGAACGCGATGAACCGGGCCAACTGGTACTGCTTCAGCACCTGCAGCTTGATCGCCAGCGCGGCGATGACCACGCCCGCGGTGACGAGCCCGAGCATCCACCGCTTCGGTACGCCGGACACCGCGATGATCCCGAACACGATCGACCCGAGCACCATCACAGTGCCGAGGTCGGGTTGCAGCATCACCAGGATCACCGGTACGGCGGCCACCGCGATGGCCTGCGCCACGTCGATGGTCCGGGCGGTCTCGCGGTGGTCGGTCTCGCCTTTCTCCGCGATCAGCAACGCCATCCCGACGATCACCGCCAGCTTGGCGAACTCACTCGGCTGGATCGACATCCAGGGCAGCTGGATCCACGACCGCGATCCGTTGATCACCGCGCCGACGCCGGGCACCAGGACGAGGATGAGCCCGACGATCGAGGCGGCGTACAGAACCGGGGCGAGGATGCGGACGCGGCGGTGATCGGTGATGGCGGCGCCGATCGCGAGGACGAGGCCGATGGCGAAGTTCAGCGCGTGACGGACCAGGAAGGCGTACTGGTTGCCGTCGGTGAGCGAGGTCCGCCCGTGCGTCGCCGACCAGATCAGCATCGCGCCGATGAACGACAGCGCGAGTACACCGAGCGCGAGGACCCAGTCCACCTGCCACACGGTCGACCGCCGATCCATCCGCGGCCGGGTCCGGATCGGAGTCAGCAGCGCCATAGCCCAGCCCCTGCTCTGGCCGTCATTGCGTCGGCTTCTTCTGCTCGTCGGCCGGTGTGGGCTTGATGTTGTAGAGGGTCTCGTAGATCTTGCGGACCGCGTCACCACCGGCGCCCGAACCGGTGCCGGCCTGGCTGATCATCATCACCACGGCATAGCGGTCCGTGTACGACGCCAGCCACGACGTGGTCTGCTTGCCGTAGACCTCCGCCGTACCGGTCTTGGCCCGGATCTGCACCTTGTCGACCGGGAACCCTTGGAACTTCCAGGCCGCCGTCCCGGTCTTGACCGTCTCCTTCAGGGCGCGGTCGATGTAGCTCAGCGTCGCCTTCGACACCGGCAGCTTCGCGTTCACCTTCGGCCTGATCTCGTGCGGCTTGCCGTTCGCCCCGATCCACCCCTGCACGACCCGCGGCGCGTACAACGTGCCACCGTTCGAGAGGGCCGAGTAGACGGTTGCCAACTGCAACGGTGTGAGTGTGGTGTCGCCCTGGCCGATGGCGAAGTTCACCGCGTCACCGGCGCGGTACCGGTAGCCGTCGACGCAGAACTCGCGGGAGAACTGCTTCAGGAACGCCGACGTCCCGGCCGGCGGGTTGGCGGCAAGCTTGCAGTAGTAGTCCTTCTGCGAGTCGTAGTACTCCTTCTTCCACTTGCGGTCCGCGATCCGGCCGCTGACCTCACCGGGCAGGTCGATCCCGGTCGGCTTGCCGAGGCCGAACTTCTGCGCCATCTCCACCAGCGGGTCGTGCGCGTTCACGTCGCCCGAGTTGCCGCCCTCCTTCAGCCAGAGCGCGTACGCGATCCGGTAGAAGAACGTGTCGCAGGACAGTGACAGCGCCCGGGCGAAGTCGATCATCCCGTACGACGCGGACTCGTAGTTCTTGAACCGCCGGTTGCCGACCTCGAAGGATGGCGAGCAGTCCAACCGGGTCTTCGGGCCGTACCCGGCGCCCATAGCGGCCGCGGTGGTGATCGGCTTGAACGTCGACCCAGGGGCCAACTGCCCTTGTAGCGCTCGAGAAACCAGCGGCGTCCCCGACTTCGATGAGTAGAGCGCGTCCAGCTCGCGCTGGGTGATGCCGCCGACCCACACGCCAGGGTCGTACGTCGGGTAGCTCGCCATCGCCACGATCCGGCCGGTCTTGGTGTCCATCACCACCGCGGCACCGGAGTCGGCGACGTACTTCTTGTGCGTGATCTTGTCGTACTGCTTCCGCGCGTTCATGATCGCGTCGCGCAGTTGGGTCTCGACCGACGCCTGGATCCGCGCGTCGATCGTGGACACCAGGGTGGCGCCCGGGACCGGGGCGGTCTGTTTCTCGATGCCGGTGGTGTACCCGACGGCGTCGACGATCACGTCCTTCTCGCCGGGTGTGCCGCGCAGGAGGCTGTCGTACGTGCGCTCGATGCCGGCCCGGCCGACGAGATCCGAGCGGTGCGGGACCGAATCCTGGCCGGCCTTGTCCATGTCGGCCAGTTCCTCGGTCGCGATCGGCGAGAGATAGCCGAGGATGTGCGCGGCGGTCATCTTGTACGGCGCCGGGTACGCGCGCAGCGTCTGCGATTCGGCGGCGACACTCGGGAAGTCCTCGCGCCGCTCCATCACCTCGATCGCCACCTGCTCGCTGACGTCCTTCGCCACCGGGATCGGCTGGTACGGCGTCCCGTTCCAGCAGGCGGGTGGTTTCGACGCGCCGGGCTCACCGCACAGCATGATCCGGGCCTTCAGGTCCTTCGGTTTCTGCCCGAGCACCTTCGCCAGCCGGGTCAGCACGTCGTTCTGCTGGCTGTCCGGCAGCTTCGCCAGCACCGACCGGTCGACGGTGATCACCAGCGACACGCGGTTGCCCACCAGCGTGCGGCCTTTCGAGTCGACGATCGTCCCGCGCGGCGCCGGCACCAGCACCTGGCGCATGTGGTTCTGCGTCGCGGCCTGCGTGTAGTCCTCGTTGGACATCACCTGCATGTACCACAGCCGCGCGAACAACGTGCAGAACAACGAGATGACCAGCACTCCGATCACGAACAACCGCAATCGAGCCTTCAGCGGCGCCTCAAAACCGTCGAGGCTCATGGCAGGACTCGCCGACGCTCACGCGCGGGGACGACGCGGCTCATGATCCACATCACCAACGGGATCACCACGATCGCGCCCACCACGTCGTACCCCGCGGCGATGCCGAGGCGTACGCCGAACTCGCCCCAGTCGACCGACGGATCATGCAGCAGCGACCCGGTAGCGCAGTACACGAGCAGCGACAATGCGGCCCCGAAGACAACGGTCAAAGCGACCCCGAGCGGCCCCACCGGCCCGGCCGAGGT
>WNGA01007508.1_pt1 | contig 15160 bp, 14 predicted proteins | sample 5400061 | NCBI WGS metagenome assembly WNGA01 (sample SAMN13153366, study PRJNA577476) | soil metagenome | isolation source: 100 cm soil or saprolite under grassland replicate 2 | place: USA:California | collected 2016-06-15
GTTTAAATCAATGCAACAAAATATGGTTTAAAAATGATAGATGCAATTAGTTTGGCAAAATAGTCTCGTTTGCTTCAGTAAAAATAAAGTCGTGCTTGCTACAAAAGTACATTCTGAATTGCTCTGAGTCAAGAGTAGAAACACGTGATTTTTGGGCAACCATCCCGTACTTCTACGCATTCTTGATAAAAAGAAAAAATATGTGAAGGTTGCGCTGAAAAAACTTTTTCCATTTCGGAATTAATCCGAAAAATTGAATCATATCAGTAAACGGCCTCAAAAAAAAAGAGCGCTACTTAGAACGGTGTTATGCTCCAAGAGAATCTACAAACTTGAAATCACAAGCCATACAAGATAGAATGGCCCTGTTAACTCTATAATTTATCATTGAGACAAAAAGATATTACCATACGCTAGATGAAGAAACAAACAGTATGAGATTAGAGAGTATTTATTGTTGAAAGAGTGATCACAAAACGCGCTCAGAATATTTTTGAAAGTGTGACTATCAAAAAATATAGAATAATCAATAAACTGAAAAATTAGTGAGCACTCTGGCAAGGACGATCAAAGGAGAAGTGAGTATTTATACGCGAATTCATTTGCGGTAAATACGTATTTTAAGTATTTTCTCCTTATTATAAAATACCGATAATCCTCTCTTTTTTAAACTTTTTTATTTTCCAAAATTTGTATCACCAATTTTATTAAGGCAGTAAAAGGTAAGCTTATGTGTTGTGGTAAAGAGCAATAATAAAATGAAACAAAATTTTTGCAAAAATTGCAAATGTAAATTCTTTCTGTTGTAAGCTGCTTACATCATTTGTCAATACTGTAAAATTTGAAATCTTTTCAATAAAACAATGCTCTGCCAAATAACAGAATTTATATAATTCCTCTACTCCAATTACACATGCCAATTTGAATGTGTAGTTCTTGTAATCTTAATTTGGGGATAAGAATGAACATAAAAAAAGAGTAATTGAAAAGTCTTAATCTCAAAAATTTTAAATTATGAAAACCGTCTTCATTAAAAAGATCAGGGCAGATAGTAACACCAATTCTTCCGGCTCAAAAAAATTAGCTAAAGATTGGTGGGATAAGCTTGGGACAATCGGCAGCATTTTTCAATCTTTAGTTATTGGAATCGTTACTTTATATATAACAACGCTTTGGCTACCTGCTCGTGAAGAAAAGAGCAGAAAGAATGAAATGAAAACTGAAATCATGAGTGCAAGGGAGCAGGCATCGCTTTCTTTCAGAGGTGAAATGTTTAATGAATTATACTCTTCAATCGTTGCGTCTAAAGATTCGGTTTCGATTACTGAGCGTGTAGAGAAGCTTCGTATTTTCCAGGAATACTTTCATGACGTTTTTGATGGAAAGCCATTTTTTAAAAGTTTATATGAAGAAGCTTTGATTAAACAGGATACGGAAATCATCAAAAGTCTCATTACTATAGCGAAAGGAAATGGTCACTGTCAGGAAAATCACATAAAAGAATCTTATTCTGACGCCATTATTATTCAAAAAGTTCTTAAACAAAATGATTCAACTGAAATTTATATCGATGAAAAACATTATTGCATAAAAATTAAAATTCTCCAATTTAAACCTAGTACAGATATTCTTGTTGCAGTTCCCGTTACTGTTTCTGTAAATGATAACCTTATTGACGAAATTGACTCATTATCCTATTTTAGTTTTCCCTTTTCAGATAATCATCGTCTTTCAAATAATCACAGAATCGCCTTTAAACTCGATTCTATTCATTATGTTAAAAACCAATGTGAAATTATATTTACAATAATAGAATTAAAAAATGATTTCCTGCAATCAACCTATTGGCTTCCATTGAACGAACTTGTGGATGGATTAGACAGCACTAAAAGAAATAAAAACGGTCAAGGCTCATAAATGTTACCCTTTAAGGCCCCTCTATTTCTGAGCCGAAAGACCCTAATGATCGGATGAAATATACTGTGGTTGGAAACGGACTGAGTGATAATAACTTACTCTTTACCTTGCGCCTGCCTTGCAAAGATATCACAGCGTTAATATGTAAACGACATATATAAAGATTGAAGAAACGCCATTTAATTGCCAGTACACAAGAATTAAAAAGAGAAAGATGAAAAAGTGCAACTGAATTTTTCTTTGAAGGCATAATAGCTAAAACAGTAATATGTCAACAATCAAACGGAAACTTAGCAAAGGATTTATAGCCAATTTTTAATTCCTCATAACTGATTATCAAAAAAGCCCACAAGTAAAATGCGGGCTTTATTTTGGTTATAATGGGGTGCTATTTTTTATTAACTATATTCTGTTTTTGCACAGGAAAAATTCCTGATCGCCATAGGAGTATTGCACTAACTGCATAAATTATTAGAATAATTATTAAAATCAATCGTGCAGTTTTACTGATTTTCATGATTGCTAAATTTAAAGTGGTGTGGTGTCTAATGCTTTGTGCTTGGGTTCGGGACCCATTTGTGATATAACCTCCTTACATTTTCTGGTAAGCTTCTGCCGAGCCCGTCAGTATAAAATTGTATGATGCCTTCATATTCCATAGTTATTGTTGCTGAATAATTATTAAGAATAGGAATATTTACACCAAGTGTAACATCGCCAAAAGCATCCCAATAAATAGTGTGATTGACATTATCAATATGTATGTATGGTGGCGGCTGTGTTACCTGAGCGTAAGATTGATAAATACCACTGCCCCAAATTCCGGTAGTGACCATTGCCTCTGTTATCTGTCCGTTTACAACATTATACCATACGGTGACTTTATAATTTATGGCTGGCCATGTATAGTCATAATATAAGGTGTAATGATACTGATAAGTAGTAGCTGGTGCAGGATCAGGGTCACCATCATGTGCATCATCCTGTGAATTGGCAACAGAATAAGAGGTCATTTTATAAACTGCTGTATCCGAAAATATCTGGGTTATTGACCACTTAGTATTTGAGAAGCTCGTTCTTGTAGCCTGCTTTACTGAATCAAAGACATTTAATTGCCTTTGCACATAGCCAATAGACTGCGTTTCAGTTAAGTTTTCTGTTGGCAATTTTGCTATATTGCCACTTCGTTTGTAAATGTAGAATTCCTCCGTTTGAATTTTTACCAACCATCTTGCAGTATAGGCGTTATCCCCAGTTTTTGTCAGAAGTTCATCCTCAGAAGCAGAGTTCAATTTTTTCTGAATTGACAGGTTTTCTTTTTGGCAACTGCATGCGATTAGCAGCAAAATTGCCCGTGATAGTTTTTTTCATTTTATTTTTGATTTAGGATAGCAAATAATAAAAGGCAAATTTTGTATGCTACATTTCATTGGTGTATTTTACTCCCCACAGCTATGTATTTTACAGGATAATATTTAATACATTTGTTTTCATTAATAACAATATGGTAAACACTGTTCACGAAGGAAGAAATATTAAACGCATACGCGAAATGCTCGGCATTAACCAGGAAGCGCTTGCAACTGAACTGGGCGTAAACCAGCAAAAAATTTCTTTACTCGAACAAAAAGAGACCGTTGAGCCGCAACTTTTGGAAGAAGTAGCAAAGGCATTAAAAGTGCCGGTTGAAGCAATTAAGAATTTCGATGAGAATGCTGCCATTAATTATATCAATACATTTCATGACAATAGTGTAAGTCATGTCATTGGTAATTACGGAACTTATAATTTTAACCCTATTGAAAAATGGATGGAAGCACTAGAGGAAAACAAAAAATTATATGAACGCTTGTTGCAAGCAGAGAAGGAGAAGATACAAATGTTACAATCTTTATTGGAAGAAAGGAAATGATTTTTTTGCAGTGCTCCTTCAATAGTTTTTGTTCCATGGCCAGCTTCGGGAAGTCGGTTTATCAAAAAAATATTTCACGAGAATTGTTTCCGCATTCGCTCATTATCAGTAATTGTTAAATCTTCAAATTTTTTTCTTTCTCAAAACATACCAAAAACTATCAAACTTAATTTCTCTTTACACCTCTTTATTTAATTTGTTTGAGTTTGAATGATTGGTTGTTAAAGGCAATTTTGTTCCTCTTGTTTCAATTGCTCTTTTGTATTAATTTCATTTTGTCTTTCTTAAAGACCAACTAACAGGCATTCTCAATTGTGTAAAAGATAAATGTGAAGAAGTATGAACGAGACACCTATGCTGTTTCCAATGGCTCCGGCGGAGTTTTGGAAACAAATCAGAACAACTATCGAGGAAGTGGTAAATGAAAAATTAAATCAGCAAACTGCATCTCCTCCTGTTTCCCATCTTCCTGAAAAAGCGTTATTAAAACCTGCAGAAGTTTGCGCAATCTTCCAGGTATCAAAACCCACTCTTTACGAATGGCTGAAACAAAAAAAGCTAAAGAGCTTTAAGATCAAATCCCGAAGATACTTTTCGAGAATTGATATTGAAGCCATTGTCCTTCAAACCGAACAAACTTCTAAAACAGAAAATTAATTCACCAAAAAAATGAGGTTATGAATTGTGAAGAGGCCAATCAAATTGACTTGGTGGATTATCTTTATTCACTCGGGTATCACCCGCAAAAAATCAGAAATTACGATCACTGGTATTTATCCCCTTTAAGAGAAGAAAAAGAAGCTTCGTTTAAAGTAAACAGACAGAAAAATTTACAACAATTAAATCTTGGTAACAATCAAATAAAGGAAATAAAGGGCTTCAACCAGTACTGAGAATACGTACTATAACGACAATAGTAACAGAGATACAAATGAAAGTGGTATAAGTCGCTTTTTTAATTCACTCTTCGGCGATAATGATGAAGCGACCAGGTATACCAGGGTGGCAGAAAAAAATAGTAGTATTGTTACAGTTCATGCTCAGTCAATAGAAGACGCACGTAGGGCAGCAGATATTCTTGATGCATCAGGTGCAATGGATGTGAATGAAAAGGCCACAGAATATGGATATGGTGCAACAGGAGAAAACGTCAGGAAAACATCAATGGATACAAGGTCTGGTAATGAATCAACATCTATTCCTATTGTAGAAGAAAATGTTCAGATAGGAAAAAAAGAAGTTGAAACCGGAGGAGCTCGTTTAAGAAGTCGTATTGTAGAAAGGCCAGTAGAAGAAAATTTAAGATTGAGAGAAGAACGAGTAACAGTTGAAAGAACACCTGTTGACAGAAAAGCTACAGATGAAGACTTGAATAGTTTGCAGGACAAGGAGATTGAAGTTGTAGAGCATGCTGAAGTGCCTGTTGTCTCAAAAGAGGCACGTGTGGTAGAAGAAGTAAAACTTAACAAAGAAGTAGAGGAAAAGGATGAGACAGTGCGGGATACAGTTCGCAAAACAGAAGTTGACGTGGAAAACATTGAAGGAAAAGAAACAAAAAACAAGAGACGTAACAAGAACACTGATTATCAAGATTAAGGTGGCATTCAGTGAAAGTGATCCAGTGAAAGTGGCTGCGTACGCAGCCACTTTCTTCTTATAAAGTATATCAGGTTAACGGAGCATAGAACGGCGGCATTCGAAGAACCGAACGTATCCCTGATAGCGGTAGCGTATCGGGATGCTATATTAATGATGAGTAAAGTTGTGAGCACAAGTGAGTTTGCCTACCGCCTGCCTGCCGGTAGGCAGGGCAGGCAGGTGACACAACTTAAGTTGATCAGATAAAAGATTGCCTGTAACATAAAAAGGTTTCAAACGTAATATATGGGCCACAGGCTTTTTAAACAATATTTATTCAATGCTTTAAATTTGTCCTGATCTTCGTAGTCTGTTACGAATAAAAACAACCCCAACGTTGTCCGTATGTCTGCGACGCAACGAAGTTCAATAGCACCAAAAGTGCCGGGCTCAAAAAAATCAATGCACAAAGCTATAAGACGGACAACATAAAAACCAAACTTTGAATATGACAATTTTTTTTTTAGATTTATATGCAAAACATATTTTAATCATTCCTCCAAAACTACCTTTATGAAAATATTTACAATTCTTATATGCATTGCTCTTATAGCGTTTGCATGCACTCAAAAGCCTTCTTCAGCATCAGAAGAAAAAACGCACAACGCAGCGCCAGACCTTATTACTGAAAATGTAAAAGGGAATGTGCAGCAGATTGTAACGGAAACTTATTTGATCGATTCTTCAACAGGTAAAATGGGTAAGCTTGAAAGCAAAAGCACTGAAGTATATGATGAAAATGGCTATGCCACATCTTACAACAACTATACCGCAAACGACAGTGCAACAATGCTCACGAAATATGATCGTGACGCGAATGGATTTGTTACAGGTATTGTCACGACAAAAAATGATAAGCCTTCCTCTTCTATGAAAATAACGGTTGACAGTATGGGCAAATATACTTCTGCGGTTTCCTATGATTCAACAAGTAAATTAGATGTGTACTATGATGAAATAGGCACAAACGAATTTGGTGAAGTTACCGGCGCAAAAGGACATCATGCAGATAGTACAATGAAAATGAGCTTTACTAATAATTTCGATAGTGTTTATTATATCGGTGGTGAAAGCAAAGACAGTGTTGGCAAAGTAACATATTCTTCTGTGTTGAAACTTGATGATAAAAAGAATCCGGTTCAAATGGATGAAACAAATGTGAAAAAAGATTCCACTACCAAGACCACTACTACATACACTTATGATAAATGGGATGATAAAGGCAACTGGACCCAACAAACAACAACCGAAAATGGAAAACCTAAAAAAATCATTGTGCGTACTATTACTTACAAACAATAGAGCTCAATAAAAAATCAGTCCCGCGGGGTCTTCCTAGCAAAGCTTCGCAGAAGAGCATGAGACCCTGCGGCATTCGAAGATCAACAGTTGAAGTGAGTGACACAACAAAAGCCTCATACTATTACCAAAGCCGGTCAAAAAAATCCATTTCATTGCTGTTGATTTTTCTACAGCTGCAAAAAAGAGCATCATTTTGTTGCTTTTGTTGCTGGCACAGGTGCTTAAGCTTAATGGCAAAAATGAATGGCGAAGAACCAACTGCTGCAATAATGGATCCAAAGGTTGATGAAGGTATAAGAAGCATGACGTTGATACTGTTGTCGCTTCTTCACAAAGCGATAAAAAACTGGCAGAGTTTGTAGTGTAAAAAATAAAGAATTGATGAGATTGTAAGTTGCTGTATACTCATCAATTTGGTTTCTTTAATACGCATAAAAACTATACTTATAGATGAGAATAAAGGATTCAATTGCCTCGTTTTAGCACTTATACTTTTATTTCAATTCTTCATTTATCTTCAATACATTAGTCTCTGCTAATACCAAATAACTGGAATGGAAATTTTCGAACAACTGCATCAGCAAAATTTTATATCACAACGGGAGTTGGATAAAATAAAACAACAACAACCTGTTTCTGTACACTGGGATGTTCGCACTTTGTTATATCTCGGCATATTGCTCGTTACAACAGCGATTGGTATTCTTGTATATAAAAATATTGATACGATTGGTCATACAGCCATCGTTACAGCAATTGGTGTTTTGTGTGCAGCATGTTTTGTGTATTGTTTTAAAAAAGCAAACACGTATGCACACACAAAAGTTGAATCGCCAAATATTTTATTTGATTACATATTGCTCACTGCTTGTTTGCTATTGCTCACATTTATAGGTTATCTGCAATACCAGTATGATGCCTTTGGCAATCGCTGGGGATTAGCTGTTTTTATACCGATGGTAATTTTATTTTTTTGCGCTTATTATTTTGATCATATCGGTGTATTAAGCATCGCTATTACAAATCTTGCTGCTTGGCTTGGTATAACAGTTACGCCGCTGGAAATATTAAAGCAAAATAATTTCTCAGATACACATTTAATTTATACAGGCATTGTATTGGGTGCGGCGCTTGTTATTTTTTCTATCATTACTCAACAAAAAAATATCAAAACACATTTTGCTTTTACTTACAAAAACTTTGGAGCACATATTCTTTTCATTGCACTGCTTGCTGCCATGTTTAATTATCACAGTATATATCTTGTATGGTTTCTTGTTATAATGGCTGTAGCATATTGGTTCTTTAATAATGCTGTTAAAGAAAATGCTTTTTATTTTTTGGTGATAACAGTGTTATACGTATACATAGCTGTTTGTTATGTAGTGATTGACCTGTTATCTGCGATGGAAGACACAGGTTCAATTTACCTTGGCGCAATGTATTTTATTGGTTCCGGTATTGGATTAATATGGTTGCTGATGCACTATAATAAAAAGCTTAAACATAATGCAGGCATATAAATACAAAGACCTCTATAAAAAATTTGTGCAGCAAAAAGCATCAGAAGCTTTTGAAGCGCAACACATCAGTGCAGAAACATATAAAACTATATTAGAAGCACATCCATCTGCATTATATACGCCCAATTTTTTTATTCGCATTGCGTTGGGTTTACTTACAGTTGTTGCAGTTTTCTTTTTTGGTTTGCTTGTTTGGCTTATATCAGGGGCATCAAACGATTATGCTTTTGTTGTTGTGTTTGTGTTTTTATGTATTGCTTGTTATACAGCGCTGGAACTGCTCATCAGCACAAAACAGTATTATAATGCCGGCGTTGATAATGTATTAATGTGTTGCAGCATCATATTTTTAATCGCCGCTTTCCTTACAGGAAATTTTGCAAACAATGATGTTATAACAAGCGGCGTAATGATATTGTTTTGTCTCTGGCTTTGTGCTCGCTTTACAGATGGTTTTATGGCGATGTTGTCTTATGTTTCATTGTACATATTTGTACTGTTGCTTTGTGCAAAAGCAGGTGTTGCAGGTAAAGCTTTTGCACCGTTTATATTAATGTGTACATCTGCAGTTATATTCATCATTGCTACATTATTAAAAAAAGAACGCCTGCTGATCTATCATTTCAGTTGCAGGGCTGTTAAGTTACTCGCTTTAATCCTGTTCTATATTTCAGCTAATTATTTTGCAGTGAATGAAGCAGGCAGGCAATTGTTTTCACTTTCAGCAAATATGCCCGCAGTGCTTGCAATTGTTTACTGGATTTTTACTGTGCTGATTCCTGTTTCTTATATACTGTATGGAATAATAAAAAAAGATTTGCTGTTTATTAGAACCGGCATTGTATTATCCATTGCCTCCATTCTTACCATTCGTTATTATTATAAATTGTTACCTGCCGAAATAGATATGCTGATTGGCGGACTACTACTTATCGCTATAAGTTATGCATTCATACAATATTTGCGCACACCAAAACATGGCTTCACTTTTCAAAATACAAATCGCAATAAAAAAGATTTACTGAATGCTGAAGCACTCATTATTGCACAGGTATTTGGTAAATCAAGTAATAAACACAAAGGCTTCGAATTTGGCGGTGGAAGTTCCGGCGGCGGTGGCGCTACCGGAAGCTATTAAAACTGGTCACAACTATACAAGGAAGAATTTGTTTTATATTCAACAATCTTTTAATTGTACCCCTCGCTCTTCGTAGTTTGTTACAAATAAAAACCACTTGCCGCTAGCCGTATGTCTGCGACTATGCTTTCAAATTGCTATTTAAAATTTTTATCTTTCATCCTGCGCTACAAAGTAAACTCACTACTCAAATATTAATAGTACACGTTATGCTTAACAGGAGAGAACTTTTTAAATTATCGGGCGCTGCTGCAATGGCAACTTTAATACCCGCTTCATGGGCACGCGCAGCAGCAACATCAAAAGGACCTTTTTACTTTTGTTTGAACACAAGTACAATAAAAGGACAAAACCCCGGTTTATTAAAGTCGATTGATATCGCAGCAAAGGCAGGCTATGATGGTGTTGAACTTTGGGTAAACGACATTAAAGAATTTTTGAATCAGGGAAATTCTTTACAATCTTTGAATGCGTTTATAAAAGCGCACGGACTTGTTGTGGAAGACGCGATAAGCTTTACAGAGTGGATGGTGGATGATGATGCAAAGCGACAAGCCGGGCTCATTGAATTGGAGGAAGAAATGAAAATGGTGGCTGCGCTTGAGTGTCATCGTATAGCAGCGCCACCGTCGGGTGTAGAGAAAAATGAACCGATAAGTTTTCAAACTGCAGGTAAGAGATATCGTGAAATACTTGTCCTTGGAAGAAAATATAATGTAATGCCTTTATTGGAATTCTGGGGCGCTTCGGGCACGTTGTATAATTTCTCACAGGCACTTGCAATTGCAGCAGCAGCAGACGATGCAGATGCACGCATATTACCGGATGTATATCATCTCTTTCGCGGGGGCTCGGGTTTCAATTGCCTGAAACTTGTAAACGGCAAAGTGATTGATGTTATTCATATGAATGATTATCCTGCTTCAAAGCCGGTGGAGGAGCAAACAGACAGTGACCGTATATATCCGGGTGATGGAGCCGCACCTCTTAAACAAATATTGCGCGATCTGATGAGAATGGGTGGAAAAAAAGTTTTGTCGCTCGAATTATTTAATGAAACATATTGGAAACAAGATGCATTGAAGGTTGCAAGAACAGGTCTGCAAAAAATGAAACGACTGGTGGATGAAGTTATTGCAGGCAAATAATTTTTGTTCTTCCGTTCTCCGCAGACTCTCCACAGGTGTGTATAGCCGAGTACTTTGCGCATTCGTTCTCCACTCGATTTCTATGTCTGTGAATACTTCGCTCTTCGTAGTTTTCTACAAATAGAAAACAACTTGCCGCTATCCCTATGTCTGCGACTGCGAATGCAAATAAAAGCCAGTCTTTAACAGCTCAGTAAAGAACCAAACGTACAAGTGAGTGACACCACGAAGATGCTATAACAAACAACAGAAGGGTTACCAAAAAACTTGAACAGAAGTCTTATATTTCAAAAACAATAAGGCAAGACTTTAAACTTCACACAGATCATGTACATTCGAAGTACTACTAATTAAACAGCTATAAAGAATTATCATGTCTATCAAAAGAAGAGATTTTCTGCAACTTGCGGCTGCTACTACTGCTACCGGTTTTGTTTCATCGTTCGGTAATTATGCAAGTGCCGCTTCTGCATGTTCAACAGCAAATGCGATCTATCAAAATGTGAACGGCAAATTCACAGATGTGCAACCGGTAACCCTGGAAGAAAGAAAACAACGTATTGCTAAAGCACAGCAATTGATGCAGGAACATGATATCAATGCATTGATATTGGATAGCGGCACATCGCTTTTATATTTCACGGGTATATCGTGGTGGCCAAGTGAACGCACGATGGTTGCAGTAATACCTGCGAAAGGTGAGGTACAATATGTTTGTCCCGCTTTTGAAGAAGGCCGCTTACGCGAATTGATCACCCTGGGAAACAAAGTAAATATTTGGCAGGAAGATGAAAGTCCCTTCAAACAGATCAGGCTTACACCATTAATGATTCAGGAATTAATTCAGGCATGATAGCGATCGATGAAACAGCACGTTTTTTTATTGCAGATGGCTTGCGTAAAGAAGCGCCGGACTTTGAATATATAAATGGAAATGCAGTTACCATGCCATGCCGCATGGTAAAGTCTGATGCGGAGATCGCATTGATGCAACGTGCGGCTGATATAACTGTTGCAGCAATAAAGGTTGGAATAAGTAAGCTGAAAGAAGGAGTTTCGCCTGACAGTATTTCTGCAGCAATTGCAGAGGCGCATGCACAAATGGGTGCCGTAAATGATTTTGCTGATGTTACGTTTGGAAGAATGACATCATCACCGCATGGCAGCATCATCCCTGAAAATTTAAAAAAGGGCGATGTTGTTTTACTGGATTGTGGTTGTAAGGTAGAAGGCTATTCATCTGACATTACACGCTCCATTATTTTCGGAAGCAATTCTTCGCCAAAGCAACTACAAATATGGCAGCTTGAAAAGAAAGCCCAGGCTACAGGTTTTGCCGCTGCCAAATTGGGAGTACCATGTGAGGCTGTTGATGCCGCAGCACGAAAAGTAATAACTGATGCAGGTCTTGGGCCCGGGTATAAACTGCCGGGTGTACCGCATCGTACCGGTCACGGAATAGGCATGGATGTTCATGAATATAGTTACATTGTAAAAGGAAATAAACAACCGCTGGTGCCGGGTATGTGCTTTAGTATTGAACCAACGATCATTATACCCAATGAGTTTGGTATTCGATTAGAAGATTGTGTTTACATGAAAGATGAAGGACCAAAATGGTTCTCACAACCGAGCCCTTCTATCGATCAGCCTTTTGTTTAGAATATTTTATTACCTCGCCCCGTTGTTCCAGATCTTCCTTTAGGATGACCTAAGAACTTTTGATAAAAGCTGTTCTGTGAACGGTATTTGAAAAACAACGTTGAACATTAAAGCTTTGCTCCTCGTAGTCTTCTACTAATAAAAAACAACTCACCGCTATCCGTATGTCTGCAACTACGGATGCAAATAAAAGAGGCTGTCTCAAAAGCTCGTCATTGCGAACGAAGTGAAGCAATCTCAAAAAATCTGATCATTATTAGGAGATTGCTTCGGTCGTTCCTCCCTCGCAATGACGGTTAATTGACTTTTGAGACAGCTTCATTCAAAGAACCGAACGTATCCCGATATCGGGATGCTATATTAATATTAATGATGAATAAAGTTGTAGAGCACAAGTGAGCTTGCCTACCGCCTGCCTGCCGGTAGGCAGGGCAGGCGGATGACACAACTTAAGTTGACCAGATAAAAGAAAGCCTGTAACATAAAAAGTTTTTAAACGTATTATATGTGTCAAAGGCTTTTAAAACTACATTTTTCAATGCTTTAAATTTGACTATGCACACATTTAAACTTTTTTTCGCCATACTGCTCCTGCTGACAGGCATCTCTGCAACAGCACAAACAAAGATGGTTGACCATTTTACCAAAGTAATTGTTAGTCCTTATATACAAGTAACCTTTGTTGAAGGCGAAGAGAGTGTAACCATCAACCAGATAAAAGTTGATAAAAACAAACTGCACATAGAAGTGAACAATAAAACCTTGCGTATCTATCTCGAAGGAGCCAAAGACATACCCAAATACGAAAAGGATCATTCAAATGAATATGAAGGATCACACTCTTTATACCAGAACACAACGGTAGTGGCAACAGTCACTTACAGAACATTGACCGATCTTTCACTTCGCGGTGAGGAAACACAGCTTTGCAAAAGTGCTGTTGATGCGGTGAAATTCACACTAAAGATCTATGGTGAATCAGAAGTGATCTTTAATGAATTGAATGCGCAGGAACTGGAGACAACCATTTATGGCGAAGCTTCGCTTAACCTGAAAGCAGGTTCTATAAAAGAACAGAAATATACCTGCTATGGCGAAGGCCGGATCAATAGCCTGTCTATTGCCGGCAACAGCAGCCGGATAATTGCTTATGGTGAAGCGGATTTAAAAATCAACGTGTCTGACAGGATCAGGATAACTGCTTACGGTGATGCAAAACTCCATTATAAAGGAAACCCTGAAATTGTGAAAGGCATACATTTTGGCGACATGATTATTGACAAGATAGATTAAATTGATCGATCGCTCACCGTTATTCGAGGCCTTCCGCAGGGCACTTCGAACTATAAATAAAGCCAGTCTCCCACGCTATCCGTATGTCTTCTTCGCTCCTTTTCGTCTTCTGGAAATAAAAAAACAACCTGCAGCTATTCGTATGTCAGCAACTACGGATGCAAATAAAAGCCAGTCTCTAATTAAAATTTTGCTTTATTCATCCCACGAAATGAGATAACAATTTTCAAAGTCTTCCCCAATGCTGTTTTCAATGCTGCCTTTTTTACAATTGCCTCATTCTTTGAATGATCAATTTTTACTTTCGATCGAAATACCGCACCAGCTTTGGGACTGTCTGAAGTAACATTTACAAGGAGCATATAGTCGGGAGAATCGGGAAGATAAACAAGCATGTAATCCCAATATTCTTCTTCACCGTACGGTTCATGAAGCATCAATCTGATCTTTGCTCCTCTCCATAATTTCAAATTTTCATCTATTTCTGATAGCCGAACTGGTACTTGATTTCTCATAAAGCAATATAAGTTTTCGACATTACTTAATACCCGTTTCTCTTATAAATATAAGCACTTTCCCCCTCACTCTTTGTAGTCTCTTACAAATAAAATCAACTCAGCTGCTATCCGTATGTTTCCCCTAGGCTATTCGTAGTCTTGCGCAGCGGACTACGGATGCAAATGAAAGCCAGTCTGCGACCGGCATTCAAAGAACCGATAGTGGCAATATTCTCGCTCGTCGTAGTATGGTACGCTTATTAAAGCTTGCTTACTGAAATAACAATTGTATTCGGATTGCTGCTTGTATTGCAATCAAAAATTAAAGTACCATTTGTATTGCTCTTCAGATTTTTTACAATTTTATCATTTACTGAAATGCTGTAATAATTGCCCGGTTTAAGGTCATTTAGCTGGTAAGTTAAATTAGCCGGATGTATTTCTTTAGAAGATTGTATCCATAATACCTGCCTGCACCACGTCTGTATGTTGAGCGTAAAAATTTTTCTTTGCTGTTGTTTGGATGGTAGGATATTTGTGCATTAATAATTTTTTCATTTAATAAAATCTCAATTATGAAACATGTACAAATCAAACACATGTTACAGTGTTTATTAGTAGCATTATCATCATCTGCAATAATTTCCTGCGGTGGCTCTACATCAACAAATAGCACAGAGGATACTTCTTCATCTACGTCAATGGATACATCAGTAAGCTCGGAAACAACCGCTACGCATGCCGAAGCAATAATAAGCGGAACTAAAGCCGATACAACTGTTGATGGCAAAGCAAGTTTTGACACAGATAGCGGCAAAGTAAAATTGATGCTTGAACTTACCATACCTAAAATGGCGAATAAGACTGTGGCGGTTCATATACATGAACACCCGAATTGCGGCGACAATGGTAATGCTTCACATGGTCATTGGAACCCAACACATGCCCAGCATGGAAAATGGGGCGTTGGCAGCTTTCACCTGGGCGATATTGGTAATGTGAAATTAGATGCGCAAGGTAAGGGCACCCTGGAAATGAGTACAGATTTATGGACGCTTGGTGCAGACACAACCAGCAGCGTTTTAAACAGAGCCATTATTGTACACAGTGGTATGGATGATTATAAATCT
>WNGA01008104.1_pt1 | contig 15159 bp, 14 predicted proteins | sample 5400061 | NCBI WGS metagenome assembly WNGA01 (sample SAMN13153366, study PRJNA577476) | soil metagenome | isolation source: 100 cm soil or saprolite under grassland replicate 2 | place: USA:California | collected 2016-06-15
GGCTTCAAGGTGCGCCTCGCGCTGAACGAACGCTGGCCCAGTTTCACAATCGGTCCTTACACGAACGGCGAGCGCGCGGTCGACCAGCAAGTTGAAGGCGGGATCGCGTTCGCCATGCCGCTGCCATTCTGGAATGCGAATCGCGGAAACATTGCGACGGCGAAGGCGCGCGAGGAACAGGCGCGAATTTCGTTAACGGTGACCTGGCGCGAAATCGAACGAAAAATCGTCGCCGCGGTCAACAGTTACCGAATTCAACGCGAGCAAATCCAGAAGCGACGACCGGAAGCATTACACGAACTGCGCGACGCGGCCGCCCTGGCTGACGAAAACTACCGCGTCGGCGCGCTCCCCATCACCACTTATATCGAGCTGCAAAAGGAATACCTCGACGCGACCGATGCGCTGCTCTCCGCGCAAGCCGATGCGCTCGCGAGCCTCGACGAACTGCAATTGCTGACCGGCACTCGACTGCCGCGCGCGAGTCGCTCAACGGAGTAATGCCATGATCGATTACATTCTCGATTTTTCTCTGCGCCAGCGCGCCATTATTTTGCTTGGGACATTTGCGCTGCTGGGCGGCGGCATTTGGTCGGCGGTAAATTTGCCGATCGACGCGGTGCCGGACATCACCGGGGTGCAAGTGCAGATCAACACCGAGATTCCGGCGCTCGCGGCGGAGGAATCAGAAAAGCTGGTGACGCGCCGCATTGAAGTCGAAATGGCCGGACTTCCCGGGATGGAGGAAATGCGTTCTCTGACCAAGTTCGGCTTGTCGCAGGTAACGCTGAACTTCAAAGACGGCACCGATATTTTTCGCGCGCGTCAGCTCGTGGCCGAGCGTTTGCAGGGATTGGTCGAAGAATTGCCCGCGGGCGCGCGACCGAAGTTGTCGCCGATCAGCACCGGCTTGGGCGAAATTTTTTATTACAACGTTCAATATCGCCCCGACGCGAAAAAGAAGCCTGCGACGGAGCTGGAGCAGTTGATCGAGCTGAGTGAAATCCAGGAATACACGATCAAGCCATTGCTGCGCACCGTGCCGGGCATCGCCGAGATCAACGAGAGCGGCGGCTACGAAAAGCAATTCGTCATTCACCCGAACCCGGAAAAGCTGGCGCGCGTAAACATGACCTTCAGCGAACTGGCTGATCTGGTCGCGCAGAATGTGCAGAACGCGGGCGGCGGCATCATTAGCCGCGATGGGCAACAGCTCACCATCCGCGCGGTCAGTCGCGTGGCGACGACAGCGGAAATTGAGAATCTTCCATTAAAATTCGGCGCGGCGGTAAAGCCGTTGCTGGTGAAAGACGTGGCGATTGTCGATGTTGGCACAAAGTTTCGCACAGGCGCGGCGACGTTGAACGGCCACGAAACGGTCATCGGCACAACGATGATGCTCCTTGGCCAGAACAGCCGCGAAGTGGCCGAGCGCGTGAAAACACGCATCGCGGAGATTCAGACGAAGCTGCCGGACGGCGTCGAGATCCGGATTCAGTACGATCGCTCGGAGCTCATTAACCGAACCATTCACACGGTGCGGAATAACTTGTTCGAGGGCGCGATCCTAGTCGTCGCGGTGCTGTTGCTTTTGCTCGGCAACTGGCGCGCGGCCTTAATCGTAGCGCTGGCCATTCCGTTGTCATTTCTCTTTGCGCTCATGGGTATGGAGCGGCTCGGTATTTCCGGAAATCTCATGAGCCTCGGCGCGATCGATTTCGGCCTGATCGTCGATGGCGCTGTTGTGATCGTGGAAAACATCGTTCGCCAGCTCGCTGAGAAACAACATCATTTGGGACGCAAGCTGACGACAGCGGAACGGGCCCACGTCGTTCTCGCCGCCAGCAAACAAGTTGGCAGCCCGATGTTCTTTGGCGTTGTCATCATCACGATGGTTTACGTCCCGATCCTGGCGCTCACCGGCATTGAAGGAAAAATGTTTCACCCGATGGCGCTGGCAGTAATGCTCGCGCTGACCGGCGCGTTGTTGCTCACACTCACGCTCATGCCGGTGCTCTGCTCGTTGTTGCTGCGCGGGCGAATGGGGGAAACCGACAATTTCATCATCCGCGGGCTGAAAGCGATTTATCGTCCGGTGCTGCAGGCCGCGCTAATGTTGCGTTGGGTGGTAGTGGTCGCGGCGCTGGCCGTCTTCGCCGGTTCGATCTGGCTGTTCAATCAACTCGGCGCTGAATTCATTCCGAAACTCGACGAAGGCTCCATCACCTCGATGCTCTACAAACCGGTCGGCATGAGTCTGGAGGAATCTCTCCGCACGGACATGGAAGTCGAGAACACGCTCCTGCGCGATTTTCCGGAAATCACCCGCGTCTTCACCCGCATCGGCACAAGCGATATCGCGACCGATCCGATGCCGCCGAACGAGAGCGACGTTTACATCTTTTACAAGCCGCTGAACGAATGGCCGAAGACGGCTGGGCGGCCGCAGACAAAGGCCGAGCTCAATGCTCAGATCGGCGAGGCACTTAAGAAGCTGAATCCCAACTACGACATCCTCTCGGCCCAGCCGATCGAGATGCGTTTCAATGAGCTGCTCGAAGGCACGAAGGCCGAACTGGCGGTGAAAATTTTCGGGAACGATTACGACGTGCTCGAAAAACTCGCCGAACAGATCAAAGGCATTCTCGAGAAAATGCCTGACGCCGCGCAGGTGGAATTCGAGACCGAAGGGCGCACCCCACAATTGCAGATGAACGTGAAACGCGACCTGCTCCAGCGCTACAGCCTGCAAGCGAGCGAAGTGAACAAAGCCGTCAACGCGGCGCTCGCTGGCCAGGAGGCGGGTCAGATCATCGAAGGCAATCGCCGCTACGACATTGTCGTGCGAATGCCGGAGGAACTGCGGATTGACGATGAACAGATAAAGAAGGTGCCGTTGCGCGTAGGCGAAGCGGGGCTGTTGCCGCTCGGCGATGTCGTGGAATTTCAAACTCTCAAAACGGTCGAGCCGATTCGCCGTGACGAAGGCCAGCGCCGCGCCGCTTTGATGGTCAATCTCAAGACGCGCGACATCGAAGGTTTCGTGCGCGAAGCGGAACGGCAAATTAAGGAACAGGTGAAGATGCCTGAAGGCTATCTCGTCGAGTTCGGTGGCCAATTCCAACATTTGCAGGAAGCGCGGATGCGACTGGCCGTTGTCGTGCCCGCGACACTGGCACTGATTTTTGTTCTCGTTTTCATGTCATTTCGCAGCGTGCGACAAACATTGATCATCTATACCGGCGTCCCGCTCGCCGCGACCGGTGGAGTGCTCGCGCTGTGGATTTGCGGGATGCCATTCAGCATTTCCGCCGCGGTCGGTTTCATCGCGCTTAGCGGCGTAGCCGTGCTCGACGGTTTGGTGATGCTCAGTTACTTCAACGAACTGCGCGAAGAAGGAAAAAGCATTCGCGACGCCGTCATCGAAGGTTCGCTCACGCGATTGCGTCCCGTGCTCATGACCGCGCTCGTGGCCAGCTTCGGTTTCGTCCCAATGGCGCTCGCCACTGGCGCCGGGGCGGAAGTGCAAAAGCCGCTCGCTATTGTCGTCATCGGCGGGTTGCTCAGCTCCATGTTCCTGAAACTAATCCTGCTGCCGGTACTCTACGCCTGGTTTGAACGGGAACGGAAAAAGAAGGAGACAGGCGTTGCGGAGCCGGCGCGTGAGTTAGTCAAAGTATAAAGGACTATGAACGGCTTGGTATTTCCGCTGCATCGCCGTCAGAAAATCGTGCGCGGTCGTACCAGACCCGCCCTGCTTCCAACACGCGATCGCAGGGGGCTGCTAAAGCGCCTCGGCGAACTTTTGCTGTTAGTCCTGCTTCACTACAAGTGGGTGTTACTGGTGATTTGGATCGCGGCAATTATTTTTTGGTTCGTTTTCGAAGTATTGTTGATCGAACTAGAAATTCTCAAGGCCGACCTAGAAGAGACGAGGTAGGCGCTCCGAATACATCATTGTGCTGGAAATTTCGCCACTGCCGGTCGGCGCAAACTGCGGTTCATGCCGCTCTCGTCGGCGGTAAATTGCCGCAGTAAACGTCGCTGGTTTTTTATGGTTCGCCGGTTTGCGTTCTTCTTGGCATTAGTCGTCTGCGCCGTTAGCGCCGACGCGAAGATGAAGCGCAGGTCAGCGGCGCGCATTTCCGTGTCATCCGGACCGTTCTCGACCGTTGTGATTGATCCTGGTCACGGCGGATTCGATCGTGGCGGGATCCGGCAAAACATCATACCGGAAAAAGGCGTTGCCCTTGATGTATCATTGCGCCTGAGTCGAGCACTTCAGCAGGCGGGCATCCGAACGGTTCTCACGCGTGACAGCGACACCTTTGTAACGCTCGGGCAACGTGTGTCGGTTGCGAACGCACATCCTGACGCAGTTTTTGTCTCGGTGCATTTCAATTCGGGGCGTCGAGTCGGCGCGCGTGGAATCGAGACCTTTTACTCTTCTGCAGCTTCTGCGTCACTGGCGACGCGAATTCATCGCTACGCGATCAGGACGACCCCCGGCGACAATCGCGGCGTAAAGCGCGCATCTTTTTATGTGTTGCGCAAACCACGAATTCGGGCCGTGCTAGTTGAATGCGGTTTCCTCACGAATCCGCAGGATGCCGCCTTAGCGAACAATGCAGCCTATCAACAAAAGCTTTCCGAACGGATCGCCGCTGCCGTCGTCGCCTACCGCGACAGCTTTCGCTAATCGGTGTTAACGCCGCAGCAGAAGCAACCCGATAATCGGAAGCGTGATTCCAAGGATACGCTGCCAAGATGCTGGTTCGCGGAAAAATAGGATGCCTGCGATCGCCATGAGTGCCGCACCGCCGGCTAACATCGCTGGAGCGGTCGGCAGGTCCCACGAGCGCACCCGTAATCCTTCCAATGTTACTAAATTCTTCATGGACAATTCTTGGGCTGCCTCAGTCCGATCCACTGAGATAGGGCTGGACAACTAACGTTCAACGCAGATGCGCGTAGCCTGCAAGTGCCACATAAATGCCCATGCAGATGAGGATCGCGCTCGAAAAATACGGCGCGCGGTACGCGAGAGTGGAGAATCCTTTAAAGCGTTTCGCGGCGTGGCCGACGCCCCACGCGGCCAGCGAGCCCGCCGCGATGAGCGTGAGCGCGAGGCCGATACTGAATGAAAGCACGAGGATGAAGCCGAGAACGTAGCGTTTGAGTTGCAGGCAGAGCAACAGCACTGTCACCGCCGCGGGACAGGGAAGCAGCCCTCCGGTCAATCCGAACAGCGCGAGCTGGCCGGTGGTGACATTGCGATTGGCGAAACGCTTTTGAATTTCCAGCGCGTGCGCTCGCTGGTGCGCGTCTTCGAAGTCCTCATCCGCGTCAATGTCGTCGCGATGATGATGATGCTCATCTTCGGCGAACTGCGTCTGATACCTATGCGCGTGGTCGCCGTGCGAAAGCGTGAGCGTGACGGCAAACTCGTGCGGCTCCGGGATGTCCGTCGTCGATTCGAGGAACTCGCCTTTTTCGACGAACGCGAAGAGCTGCGTCGAGCCGTCGGGCCGCAGCGTCTCGATCGAAACTTCGTTTGCCGCGAAAAGCGCCGCCGTCCGCCCCGCGCAATCGTAGAAATAAAGCCGGAAGCATGGCGGCACACCCGTCTCAAAAATCGAGATTTCACAGCGGCCATGGCCGGTATCTATCATGATGCCGCCATGCGGACCGTCCCCCGTGGGGGCATGATGATGGTCTGCCGCCGCGCGGCGTTCACGATGCGTGCGAACGATCATCCACACGGCGATGCCGGTGATGATCGCTCCGGATGCGATTTGAAAATACGGCTCCGTCGCCTCGGCCTGGAACGACTGTCCGAACTTCAAGGCAAAAGGCGCGAGAATCCAAATCACCGCCGTATGCGAGATCGTCGCGCAGATTGCGAGCAGCGCCGCCTGGGGGATCGTGCCGCGGACCGCGACGATAAACGCCGCCATCATCGTCTTTGAGTGTCCCGGTTCCAGCCCGTGCAACGCACCGAGCAGGAGCGCCGATGGAATGAACAACCACCCGTGGGCTGCGCTATGCTGGACGAGATCAGGTAACGACGTGAGTGCGAACCTCATTATCCTGGGCCTTAAGATTCAACTCCCCTTTTGGCTTTCGCCTCACCGCTTGAAGCAGTTTCGGCGGCATTCCCCCGACGAACAAAGGCAGCCAAGGAGGCCGGCTGAAGCGCGACCGAAACCATTCTGCCGATCGATACGACGATTAGTAAGGCGCCAAATGTGCAAACAATCGCCGCGCCCGAGGGCAAGTCCCACCAAAAGGAAAAAAACAAGCCGGCGACTCCACCGAGGAGCGCGACGATCCAGCCGATCAGGAGCCGGTGGGAGATGCGCCGGGCGAGGTTGATTCCGCAGACTGCCGGCACAATCAAATAACTAAAGACCAGCAACACGCCGGCGATGCGGACGAAGCTCGTGACGACGAGACCGAACACGGCGTAAAATAAAAAATCCCACCAGCGGACGCGTAGGCCTTGTTCATACGCTTTGTCGCGGTCGAATGAAACAAGCAGGAAGTTCCGGCGCAACACGAAATGCACAATGCCGACAGCAACGAAGAGGGCGAAGCATTTCCAAACTTCCAAAGGCGTCACGAGCAGAATATTACCGACAAGCATTTGCTTGATTTGCTCGTCTCCTTCCGCAGCGCGGCTAAGGAGCAACACAGCGGCGGCCGCGGCGACGACATACGAGATTCCGATGACCGCTTCCTGGGGGATCTGACTCGTGCGTTTCCCGGTTATGGAAAAAACAGCCGCACCGAGCAGAGTGAAGCCGAGCGCGATCGCGAACGTCGCCCAACTGGCGAGATCGAGATGAAAAAGCACCGCGAGACAAATCCCAAGCGACGCCATTTGCGCCATGGCGATGTCGATGAAAATGATTCCGCGTTGAACGACATGCAGGCCGAGGTAAACAAGGAGCCACGGCAATAGAACGCAGGCCGCTATCGGCCAGAACATCACTTCCCACATAATTATTTCATCGCCGCGGCGATTCGTGAGACGAGTGCGTCGATTAGGGCCACGTAAGTGTCGGTGTTCGGCAGTGCGCCAGGAAATTGCGCTACGTCTACAACCTTCGCGCCGGTCGATGCAGCGACTTTCTCGGCGATTTTGCGGTTGTGATACGGCTCGACCAGAACCGCTTTCACGTGCGCCGCTTTCATTTTTTCAATGATCTCCACGAGATGCGATGGCGACGGCGGAATGCCCGGCTTCGGTTCGAGGAAGATGTCGATGTTGAATCCGAATCGGTGCGCGAAGTAAACCCACGATTCGTGATATGCGGCGGCTGGCTGGCCTTTGAACGGCAGCAAGGTTGTGCCCCACTCCTGGAGCTTCGAATTGATCGTCGCTTCAAATTTCTTGTAGTTCGCTTCGTAGGTCGCTGCGTTCGTCGAATCGACCGCAGAAAATGCTTGCGCGATATGCTGCGCGACCGCCTTGGCGATGATCGGGTCAATCATGAAATGCGGATTGCCGAGAGCGTGCACGTCGCCCGCGGCGCGCGTGAGCGTCGTCGGCACACCCATCAACCTGATACCTTGTGAAGCCTGCACGCGACCAGGCTTGCCGAGTTCGATCTTCGGATTGCGCGCATTTTGCAAAAGCGGCGGGAGCCAGCCGAGTTCAAGTTCCGCGCCGCCTTCGATCAGCACATCGGCCGTGCGCAATTGGACAACAAAGCTGGGACGCGCATCAACGAAGTGCGAATCCTCAGTGGGCTTCGCCATGACGGTGACGGCAACTTTGTCACCGCCGATCTCGCGCGCGACGGCGCCGAAATCGGGCAAAGTCGCGACCACATTGAGTTTGGCCTGCGCCGAGAAAGCACATGCGAGGATTGTGGAAAGAATTAAGAGGATTTGTTTCATGAATTTAAAATTTGTGAGCGCCATGCGCGCCGAGAATGAATTCGAACTGCAGGAAAACAGAATCCACCTGCCGATCAGAGAGGAAGAAATTCGATTCCAAGAAATCGTGATTGTACTGCAAGCGCAGTTTTGAAAACTCCGTCGGATACCAGGTTAAGTTCGCGCTCACGCGCCAGCGGGATTGCCGATCAAGATCATCGGTGAAATCCGAGTCCTGTATGTCCACATAATCGCCGCGCACGCCCGCTACCCAGCCTTTCTTAAAACCCCACAACACCTGCGAATAAATGCCCCAGTCGTGGAATGTCTCCGCGACCGGAAATGATTCATTAGCGCCGCGTCCGGCTTCGAAACGCCGATACATCGCTTCGGTCTGCCATTTCACAAACGGAAAGCCGCCCTCCGCGTGCGCGCTTTTCCATTTGTAGAAAAAATCTGCGCCGTAAATCTGAGTGCGCGAATTTGCACCGGTCTCGTTGGAGCCGAACGCGCCCGAAACGCCGGCCAGCACCACCTGCGTTGGACTGAGATCGACAGAATTTTCCCAGCGCGGAATCCAGACGAAATCCTGCAAGCCGCGCATTTCGCGATCAGTCGTCACGCGGCCGAAAAATATTCCGTCGTCGCCGGGATTCCGAAACGAAAATCCCGTGCCGCCGCGACCATTTTGCGCCGCTAGAATTAATTGCGAGTACCACGGGGTCGGTAGGGTCCAGGAAAGTTGCGCGCCGACGCCGCGCAATCCATCCGGCCCGAGGAAGAGACCGTTGACAAGCGAATCATCGACAAAATCCCAAGCATGCGGATGAACCGGATTGAGCCGGCCGAACGCCGCAAAGAACTGCCCTCCCTTTAACTGCAAATTGAATGGAAGGTTCGTCGTTTGCATGAATGCTTCTTCGACTTCGACCTCGGTTTCATTGTCGTTGTCGAGCTTGAAAACGATGTTGGCAAACCCTTCGAAGTACGGGTCCACCGCCCCGTCGAGCGCGAGCTCAATGTTGCGCGCGTTGAAGCCGCGCTGTTGCGGGTCATGATCGCCCACTTCGATGTTGTAGAGATCGGGCGCGCTGGAATAAGCGAGGGCAAACAATCCGTCGAACGAGATGTTCATGTAATTTTTTCCGCCACCCGCAATCGTAATCGGTTGTGTTAATGACGCGCCTGCGCCGCTGCTTGAAATCGTTTCCGGTGCCGACGTGACGACCGAAGCATCGGTCGTTGGAAACGTTCCCGGCAAAGCGGTGCCGCTTGTATTCACGCCCGGACCGCTCGGCGCAGCTGGCGCAGCGGTCGATGAAACCACCGATGTGTCTTCAGTCGGAAAGCGCGGCGGTGCACTCGCGCCGGGGGCGGGCGAATTCTCCGCGGCCGCAATTGGAGAAGGCTCCGGATTTTGCGGAAGCCCCGACTCACCCGTGAGGTTTGCCTTTTCCAACGCGGTCTGCTGATCTTTCACTTGCTGCTGGAGCGACTTCACCATTTCGGTCAGCGATTGCACCTGCTGGCGCAACGCTTCGACATCGGCTGCTGCGGCCGGCGTTGAGCTTGAAGCCGTCGGCGGAGATGACGAACCAACACTTGGCGCCAGCTCCTGCGCGTAAACGAGCGTGCCTGCACAAAAGGCAAACGCGATTAACAAAAATTTTCTCATTGACCTGCTGATTGAGTCCGAAACTTTCCCGGACAGAATTCTTAACCCTCAAGTGCGTTCGCGCGCATTGGATCAGCGCCAGGGTTGAACGCAAAGAAGGCGCTGCCGCGCGAAGCGCGCGGGAAAACCAATCGTTAGGCGAAGCGTGGAGGCGCGTGCTCGAGCAGAGAAAACTCAAGACCAGCCTCTGCCAACAGGAATGATTGTAGAACGATGACCGATGTCGAGGGTACGACAAGTGGCAAGGCCGAAGGCGGGACACACGCCGAATGATCACACGCGCCAGATAAGAACATCGTCACCGCGCATTCATGATCTGCTCCAAGCGCCCGGTGAAGCTGATCGTGAAGTCGCGGGGCATCGGAAACCACAAACGCAAAAAGGAAAGCGCCGATGATCGCTAACGCGAAAACCTTGCGCCAAGGCGAGGTCTCACTGCGAAGAAAATCCAACGGCATGGAAGCGAGTTTGCTGCCGCGCAAGAATTACGCAAGCCCGATTTCAGATCGCCTGAACGTCGATCCGATCGAACAAGGTGGCGAAGAATTCCATCGCACCACAAAAAAACGCGACGTAAACTGAGATCGACAACGCGGCCGTGGCCTCCACAACGAATCCGCCCAAGCCTTCGCCGATGCGGTCCGCCGCAAGCTTGGTAAAGATTTGATGCGCCCCGTAAAGAATAGCGGCGGCAACTGCATACCAGAACCAAGCTCCCACGAAACAAGAGTCTAGTTTATGAAATGGATCACGCGCGAGAAAATTAAAGTGGACCGCGTGGCCTGCCCTTGGCTCATTAAGAAATTCATCGACCGAGACGCGGAGTTTGTCTTCCTGTCGCACGACACTGATTGGGCAAAAGTCGATGACGGAATCGTGTTCGACGTTCCGAACTGCGAACTCGGGCATCACGGCGAAGACGTTTCGTTTAATTCAATCTTGAAAAAGTACAAGCTCACCGATCCAGCACTCGTTTTGCTGGGCGAAATCGTTCGCGCGGCTGACTCGCACCCGGACAATCCGCACGCAGCGGGAGAAGGGCTGCGCTGGATAGCTAGCGGCTTCGGCGCGCTGGGATTGAGCGATCACGAAATTCTTGAGCGCGAGTTCATTCTTTACGACGCCCTTTACGCGGAATGCAGACGCCAGGTGAGCAAAGCGTAAGCCGGAAGCGTCAGTTCGCGGATTTCTTCGGGCTCAAACGGAATCTCGTCATCCTGCTCATCGCCATTTTTGTCATCGGCGCTGGCGAAGAACTTTGGATGCGTTTTGTGCCAAAGTACCTGCAAGGAGTCGGCGCGACGGTTTTTGTCATCGGTCTTTACGATGCACTGCGTACTTTGCTCGGCGCGATCTACGCGTACCCCGGCGGAGTATTCGTGGACCTTTGGGGACATCGCCGGGCGTTTATCATTTTCAACCTAGTCTCCATTGCCGGCTACGCGCTGGTCCTACTTGTTCCGCATTGGGCCGCCGTGATTGCTGGAATGTTTCTCTTCCTTTCATGGACTTGTTTTTCGCTGCCGGCGACGTTTTCGCTAGTCGGAGCTGCACTCGAAGCAAATCGCCACTCCATGGGTGTAGGCGTTCAATCCGTCATCAAACGGCTCCCCATCATGATTGCGCCATTTTTCGGTGGGATGTTGATCGACCATTTCGGAATCATCAACGGCGTGCGCATAGCGTTGATTGTGTCGGTATTCCTCTCTGCCATCACAATCCTCGCACAAGTCCAATTACGTGAAGAACCAAAGAAAAAAGTTGAATGCGATCGTTGGACTCTTTGGCAAAGCCTGCGCGAATTCAATTCGCCGATGCGCCGGTTGCTTTTGAGCGACATCCTGGTCCGCTTTTGCGAACGGATTCCGTACGCGTGGGTAGTAATCTTCGCGATGGATTATATCGGCGTGAGCGCGAAACAAGTTGGCGTACTCACCACCGTGGAGATGCTCGCCGCGATTTTATGCATCATTCCGGCCTCCCATTTTGCCGATCGACATGGCCGGGAGCCTTTCGTGATCGTAACCTTCATCATGTTCACGCTGTTTCCGATCAGCTTGCTCATGTCGCGGAGTTTTTCCGCTCTGGTAATCGCGTTTGCCATCCGTGGTCTCAAGGAATTTGGCGATACATCGCGCAAGGCGCTCATCATCGGATACAGCGACTCCGACCGACGCGGCCAAATGATCGGCGCGTACTATCTTGTCCGCGATCTGATCGTTAGCGCCGGTGCAATTCTAGGCGCTTTTCTTTGGAAGCTCGGACCTGCGCTGAATTTTCTAGGAGCAGCGGCTCTCGGAGTCGCTGGAACAGTTTTCTATGTGACAACGATTCGCCAGAGCCGGCAATCAGCCTTGAATGATCCAAAAAAGCAGTTGGAGATGCGTCGAACTCGCTCGAAATAACAAATAACCAAATCAAGATGTCGATTTCACTTTTTCGGATTGCAGCTGCGCTTTGTTTTCTTGCGGTCGCGCTGGGCGCATTTGGGGCACATGGCCTTAAGCAAACCCTCGAAACGCACGAAATGCTCGATGTGTGGAACAAAGCGGTGCTTTATCATTTCATTCACGCGCTTGCGCTCCTGGTCCTTGCGCTTTTCGGCGCCGCTAATCGCAGCGCATGGTGGCTGCTCTTTGCTGGTATTGTCATTTTTAGTGGCAGTTTATATGTAATGGCACTGACAAATATCCGGTGGCTCGGAGCGATTACGCCAATTGGCGGTCTCTGTTTTCTAGCGGGCTGGGCATGGCTAATCATCGCGCCGCCGAAATAAGAATTTACTGTAAAGGCAGCCGTGTCGGCTGCGCGATTAAAAGTTTTTGCAGGCGGCATGCCTGCCACTACAGGCGAGGCTGCGTTCGCGTTGTCTTCCACCGGGTACTGCAAGCCCGCAGTACAGCACAAGAATGCTGTTCCGGAGCTTCTCTTTTGATATACTTCCCGCCTGATGTTTAGCGCAGTGTCTGAAGCAGAACGGGATGCGATCACGGTGATCGTATTCATCGGGACGTTTTTTGTGGCGCTCGGCATAGGCCGGTTTTTGAAGCGACGCGCGGGAGTGCGACTCGGTCTGTTGTTCCGGCTTTTCTGTTTAATGCTGGCATTCTATGCCGCCATAGCCGTTTACGGGATCCACGCGTCCTGGAGAAATCACGTCGGCGCAGCAGTGATTTTGTTAAGTACGGCGCTCATTGTCGCCCTGGTGAACCGATATGTGTGGGATCTTTATTACGAAAAAAAGCGCCAGACGACGATTCCGCATTTTCTCCGCGAGGTTGTTGGCGGGATCATTTTTTTGATCGTACTGCTTCTGGTCCTGAGTTATGGGTACCATGCCGAAGCGCAATTGAAAGGAGTGCTCGCCGGCTCGGGCGTTGTTGCAATTATCCTTGGTTTCGCCGGGCAGAATTTTTTTGCAGGAATTATCGGCGGCGTAGCGATCCAGCTTAATCGCCCTTATAAAGTCGGCGATTGGTTGCAGGTCGGCGAGCGCTTTGCCCAGGTGATGGAGATCAACTGGCGTTCGACACGATTGCGCACCAACGACGCCATCTATCTCGACATCCCGAACAACGAGATGGTGAGCCACACCATCGTTAATCTCCATTATCCCACCGAAGTCCACGCCATGCGGATTCGCGTTGGAGTTGAGTACAAGAATCCACCTAGTCGCGTAAAAGATGCACTGTTCCGAGCGGCTTCGACGGCGGAGGGCGTCCTGGCGGAACCGAAAGTAAAGGTGTTTCTGGTCGACTTTGGCGATTTCGCAGTGATCTACGAAATCAAGTACTACATGGGCAATCACGCCAGAATCAACGAAATCAATGACGCGGTCCGCACCAATGTTTGGTATGAGCTCAAGCGCCAGGGCATCACCATCCCCTTCCCGATTCGCACGTTGCGCGTGGAACGCAAAGCGGTCGCACCGATACAAGAAGAACACGAGGAAGCCAGGGCGATTTTGCGCTCTGAAGCTCTATTCGAGTGCTTGTCGGACCAACAAATCGAAAGCCTCGTGGAGCAATCTCGTGTTAGTCATTTCGGTCGCGGCGAGCGCGTGATCCGGGAAGGCGCCGAGGGTGATTCCATGTTCGTATTGTTGAGCGGGGCAGCAGAAGTATCGATTTCGAAAAACGGCACTTCAATTCCCGTGGCTACATTGAAGGCGCCCGATTGTTTCGGCGAAATGTCTCTTCTCACAGGCGAACGTCGAACAGCGACGGTGCGCGCCGAGACCGATTGCCAGGTCATGGAGATTGGCAAGCCAGTAATGGCAGAGCTGCTCCGGGCTTCGCCCGATTGCCTCGAACGGCTCAGCGAATTGCTTGCCAAACGGAAAATGGAAACCGAGGGTTTACTGAAAGAGGCGATGTCTCACAGCCAGACCGCGAGAAAAGAGCGCGAATATAGAGACACGTTCCTGCACCGTTTGCGGACATTTTTTGAGCTATAAACTCCCGCGCGATCCGCGCAAACCATACGTGTACGTTCATCCCGAGCCTCGACGGCTTTCGGGGTGAGGAACCTCACAGCTGCGGCTTGTGCGTCTGATCTGCTTTGCGTGATCAACGAGTCTGTGTGCGATCCTCCACTTCGTTCAGGATGGCAGCACAACTGCCACAAATAACGAATTGCCAGTGGATGAAAACCCACTAAAGTCCCCAGCTTTCAGCCGGAACATTCATGAGCATTTTATTTGGCCTAACGATCCTCAATTCAGGTGTGCCATTGTCGATGGTGTGCGCCGCAATTGGACTCGTGTTTGCGCTCTTTTTGATCGCGGCGGTCATGCGGTCGCCGTCGGGAACTGAGCGGATGCGAGAAATCTCTGCCGCCGTGCAGGAAGGTGCCAAGGCGTATTTGAATCGGCAAGTCAAGACCATCAGCATCATCGCGGATGGTGGCTCGGTGACTGGTCTGTTGGTGGTTGGGCTCGCGTTGCTTTCCGTGTCCATCTTTTACACGGTCGCCGCGAAGCTGATTGGAAGTGACGCTGCGATACGCAGCTTGGTGGGACTCGCCTTGGGCGGGAGTCTCATCAGCGTTTTCGCGCGACTGGGTGGCGGCATTTACACTAAAGCCGCCGACGTAGGCGCCGATCTCGTGGGCAAGATCGAGAGCGGTCTTGAGGAAGACGATCCGCGCAACCCAGCGGTCATCGCTGATAATGTGGGCGACAATGCTTGGCGGAATTTCCGTCGTAGGTGCGATTTGCGGAATTGTGTTTGTAAACGTGGCGCGGGGTAAACCGGCGGCCGTGTTGATCGGAGCCGTGATGATCAACGCGCTGATCTCCGCGATTTTATTCTGGCCTGTCACGCAAAACCTTTTCCCGGGCGGTGTCACGATTGACGGCGTGTTGCGCTCGCCTGCCCAGCTCTATTTTGCTTCCCTGGTTGGTCTCGTCATGACGCCCGTCATCGTAGCGCTCACAAATTACTATACCTCGTCACACTATCGGCCGGTGCAAAAGATTGCGCGGGCATCCGAGACCGGTCACGCCACGAACATTATTGCCGGACTCGCGGCTGGAGAACATGCCACAGCGCTCCCCGTGCTCTTTATTGCGCTGGCGATCCTGCTCACTTTTCATTTCG
>WNGA01007511.1_pt1 | contig 15157 bp, 9 predicted proteins | sample 5400061 | NCBI WGS metagenome assembly WNGA01 (sample SAMN13153366, study PRJNA577476) | soil metagenome | isolation source: 100 cm soil or saprolite under grassland replicate 2 | place: USA:California | collected 2016-06-15
ATCCCGAGATAATTGTCCTCACTCTGAATGTTGAGCAAACTCTGACCCTGATTATCAAGTGGAAGCAATGCTGCGCGACCCGCATGATCGGATTCGAGCAGGCGCATCGCTTCTTCAAGTTCCCCGGGATCGAGAATGATGGCATCTAGCGTATCGCCGAGAGCAGCAGCAATGGCAGTCTCTAGTTCGGCGGGGACATCAAGCGCGGCGCTGAACGCACCCCGCGCTTTTAGGCGTGCTTGGCGCGAAGCATCAAGCAGGAAGCGCGCACCTTCGGCATATCCTGCCAGGGATTGCTCGGCTTGTTCGAGTACCTCGAGTTGCGCCTGCAGCCGTGAGTGTTCGGCTTCTTGTTTGGCACGTTTTTCTATTGCTTTGCGCCTTTCTCCTTCCAAACGCTCCACTTCTTTCTTTTTGATTTCAAGATTTGATTCCACCTCTTTGAACGCGGCAGCTTTTTCTTCTCGCAATTTGCGCGCAGTTTCATAATGCTCCTGCGCTTGCCACGCCACAGACTCAGCGGATGCAATTGTCTGTTTGGTCTGATCGAGCTTTTGTCCTTGCGCTTCGATGCGCGTTTTCAATTCATCGAGGCGCGCCTGAGTTTCTGCGCGTTGCTGGCTAAGTAAATCAATTTCACCCCGTATGAGTGCAAGCTGTTCCTCTAACCGAACGCGCTCCGTCTGACGTGCTTGCAATGAGTTTTGTGCACTGGAGAGCTGCGACCTGGCTTCATCAAGTTCAGATTGGACGCGTGTCACTTCCTGCTCAGCTTCTGTGAAACGTTCACGAGCGATCTGCAATTCGTCCATGGCTCTTTCATGATCGGAAAGCATCGAGGTTTGAGAAGTAGTCAAGGAACGGCGTCGTTCTTCGAGAACGGCCAGTTCGCGGCCAATCGTCTCACGCTGGCTATGCAAATCTGCCGATTGCCTGTGCCAAGCATTCAGTTCAGCACGCAAACCAGATAGTCTCACTCGAAAAGCCGTGTATTCTTCCTGCACTTTTTGTTGATTTTCGCGTGCCATGCGTACACGTGCTTCCTGAGTACGGACGGCCTCACGGGCTGCCGACAACTCGCGTTGCGAGTGATGCCAATGATAGCCATACCATTCCAGCAGAATCGCTTTCAAGTCCTCTTGGGCACGTCCATATTCAATTGCACGTTTCGCTTGCCGTTCGAGGCTCCTTAGACGCGGCTCCAATTCAGCCATAATATCAAGCACACGTTCGAGATTGCGTTCCGTGTTTTCCAGCCTTTTGAGAGCATCTTCGCGGCGCGCACGGTATAGCCCCACGCCCGCAGCTTCCTCAAAGAGACGGCGGCGCTCATCGGCTTTAAGAGCAAGAGACGCGTCGACGAGACCCTGCCCGAGAATGGTATACGTACGTTCGCTCAAACCTGCCTGTGAGAGCAATTCGTTTATATCGCGCAGGCGTATATGCTGATCGTTCAACAGATATTCATTGCGCCCATCACGATAAGCATAACGTGCCAGCGCGACTTCAGAGAAATCTACGGGCAACCACATATCTGTGTTGTCAAAGATGATGGTTGCTTGCGCCATACCCGCGCGCGGGCGATGTTCCGAGCCAGAAAAAATCATGTCTTCAGTCTTCTTGCCGCGCAAGAGACTATACGATTGCTCGCCCAACACCCAGCGCAAAGCATCGGCAATATTCGATTTGCCTGAGCCATTTGGCCCGACAATCGCAGTAATCCCGCTCGCGAATTCAAACACAACACGCGAAGCGAAAGTTTTATATCCTTGTAGTTCGAGAGATTTAAGACGAAGAGGCATTTAGAATTTACGATCGACGATTTATGATTTTACCTAATTACACGACACCCAAATGGCCCAATGCGTCCGCCGCAGCGGCATGTTCAGCAGCCGCCTTGCTAGGGCCTTTACCACGTCCAACCACTTGCCCGCCAACTTCAACTTCCACTTCAAAGATACGGGCATGGTCGGGGCCATATGAATCTACAGTTCTATATCGTGGTGTACCTAGCTTTTGCGATTGCGCCCATTCCTGTAATTGGCTTTTCGGGTCGCGTATTTCATCGAGAACGGATATGCGTGCATCTTCCAGCATGGGGCTGACAAATGCTTCCACCCGCTCGAGTCCCGAGTCCAGATATAAGGCACCGACCAGTGCCTCAAAAGCGGAACCGAGCAAATTGTCCCTTTGATAACCGCCTGAGGAAGTTTCTCCTCGTCCCAGTCTAAGCGCGCGTCCTAGTTCAAGACGACGTGCAAAAACCGCCAACTGGTCGTTGCGGACTAGCGCTGAGCGCATCTTGGTCAGATCACCTTCAGGCATTTCAGGAAAACGATGATAGACCCATGCACCGACGATGAAATCCAATACCGCATCGCCCAAGAACTCAAGGCGTTCGTTATCTTCAACGGCATCTACATGCTCATTGACATAAGAACGGTGCGTAAGAGCACGTGTTAACAGGGCAAGATTGGAAAATACCAACCCCAGCCTGCGGGCCAATTCTGGTGCGGGTTCTATATCCCGCGCATTGAGAGTGGAAACCACGGGAACCTCCCCAGAACTCAGGGAGCGGCAGTCCCCCCTTCACCACCACTGTCTCCTCTCCTATTTGCCCTATTTTCTAGGGCTCGGGAGAGGGATGGGGTGAGGGACTTGCGATCCATTAGTTCTGTATGATACGCGCGATTGTAACCTGATTTCTAATCGCAGACAACTTTTTAAGATACAATCAGGCAACTTCAGCTAGTACCGCAACCAAATTAGATTGTAAATTACAATTAACTTTATTCCTTGAATTTAGGAAAGTATTCTCTATCCTAAGGAAGTTGCGGCACGAGGAGGCCCAATGACCGAAATCAGCAGTGAAACCAGGTTTCTGCATGCGATTGAATTAGGATTGGGCGCCTGGCAATGGGGCGACAAACTGATGTGGGGTTATGGCGGAACATACGGTGATAAAGACCTCAGGGAAACATTCGATGTTTCTCTCAACCAAGGCATTCGTTTTATTGATACAGCGGAGATTTATGGCTCAGGACGCTCAGAGCGACTGCTTGGTCAATTCCTGAAAGAGACCGAGCAACCAATTTTAATTGCGACTAAGTTCTTCCCGTGGCCGTGGCGTTTATCGAAAAAATCACTTCTCTCTGCTTTGAAAGGAAGCCTCAACCGCATCGGTGTCGAGACTGTTGACTTGTATCAGATTCACTGGCCGAGTCCCATCTTCAGTCTTGATAAGATGATGGAAGGGTTGGCGGAGTGTGTAAAGCAAGGCCTGACCCGCACGGTCGGTGTTTCGAATTATGGACAAACACAAATGTTGCGCGCTTATTCTGCGCTTGCGCGCTATGGAACTACTCTCGCATCCAATCAGATGCCTTACAGCCTGCTCAATCGCGGGATCGAAAAAAGTGGATTGCTTGCACGCTGTAAAGAATTAGGAATTCGCTTGATCGCTTATTCACCACTGGAAAAAGGTCTGCTCACAGGAAAGTACACACTTGAGAATCTACCACCTGGTGTGCGAGGTCAACAATATGGAGAGTTGGTAAAAAAGATCGGACCGTTGATTAAATTAATGACAGAAATCGGTCAAGACCGCGGAGGGAAATCCATTGCACAGGTGGCTTTGAACTGGTTGATCTGTAAAGGAACGCTTCCAATTCCTGGTGCAAAGAACGCTCAACAAGCGCTCGAGAACGCAGGCGGCGCCGGCTGGAAGTTGACCGAAGAAGAAGTCTCAAGGTTGGATGAATTAACGGATATCATTCATAAGTAGTCGGCGAGTTTAATATACCAGACCTCTTGCATAAGTATTTGTAGGGCGAGTTTACAACCCACTAAAGTTCGTACCTTTCAAGGACTGTCAGGCTTTAAGCCTGACCTACATATGACTTTCGCAAGAGGTCTGTTTTTATATCAGAGATTGCTCAGTGCATTTGGCCGACCCTGGCTGGTTGATTGGTGACCGGGTTCTCGTCCGCATCGTAGGAGAAATTAATGTCTTTATTTCCGTTAATCTTGACTGTATAAGCGATGATCTGGGATTCGATGCCGACCACTGCGGTAGTAGTATCAGACGCGTCAGCACCGTTTACCGTAACATTACAGGATGGTGCGAAGATTGCACCCCTATAAATATTAAGGGAACTACCAGTGATGGTGCAGTTTTGCGGTGACCAAAGATCAGGATAGGTAGCCTCAGTATAATTAGGCTCCAAAATGATAAGGTACCCGGCATAGGCACCACTATCCGGCGCGTCGATCTGGATTTTGCCACCATTCATATTGAATGTGTATCCTGCACGGATAAAGAAAGTGACATCGTAACCAATCAGCGTTAAATTTGTGGTGGTCAATTTGACCACGTTATTCACACAATAAACGCCGGGCTGCATATAGATCGTGTCATATAAATTACCTAAAGGCTGTTGTTTCTTAGGTGGAAAGTCGGCGTACGTGCCGGGGGTCAGAACTGTGACAGGGCCAGGAATGCTAGGGTAGCCCGTATAAGTATAGCCACCCGGGTAGTTATGGTAAGTACCCGCTGGAGCATCACATTCTGATGGAACATCAATGCCCATATCATCAAGGTATACGGGGAAATCGTACTGCTCTCCATTGGTGGCTTTGTCGCCATCAATATTTTCCTCACAATGATCGCTTAAGTCGAATGAACCACCTGAAGTTACAATATCGGCCGTGACAGTACCAGCACTCGTTTGGCATTTAAATCCACAAGCCGGGTTGCTTGTATTAATGTACAGACTACCGCCGGTGACTGTTACATCGGAATTTCCCTCAACAATAAAATTATCCGGGCTCTCGCACTGAGTACTTAATGAAATAATTCCTGCCCCGTCGTACAAAGGTCCTGAATCATCGTCGTCGGCGAGTGCTATTGCCTCCACCCGGTTGTGCGTCTGGGTGATGCCAATCACCCTGGCAAAGAACGTATTGACATTCGTTTCTATGATTACCTGAATATAATCCGGTTTACCAGCGTAATACCCACAACTAGAATCAGCTTCATCACAACCATAAACGTAAACTTCGCTGTTGACGATATCGTCATGATACCCATTTCGAAAGGCTGAATCCCAGGCTGCATTCTTCCAATAGCTCGTAAGAGCAGAACCCGTAAGGGGAGGGCTCTGTATTGCCCCATCGATTTTCGCCACAGCTCCGGCCGTCGCGGCTGCATCGGCCGCATTCTGCGCAGCCCTACGGTCAGAAAACGCCATGCCACCATCTACTGCCAATCCCACCATAGCAAAAAGACCCATCATCGCAAATGCCATGATGATTATTGCCTGTCCACTTTGAGTTCGCTTTATTTTTCCCATATTAACCTCTGTACAAAACTGCCAGTTTAAGAAGCACAATAGCTAGGATTAGAACTAAGCTTAACTATGCACCTAACCGTCCGCGCAGCGGAAGAGACAATCGTCTCACCCGAGAGGGGAAGGAGAGGCACAATCGGACTATAACTGGCTGTGACCTTCACGAGCATACGTGGCGGATGTTGGGGGTCATCGAAAGTCAGATCAACATCTTCATCCACCCCTGTAGCGTCACATTGATAAGTGACATCCGTGCCCGGACCGGTGTCGTATTGAATCAAGATATCGTCATCTTGAAGGTTTAGAAAAAAACCAACTTTTTTAGCGGTGTCCCGGATTCCCGCGCAATCTTGATAGAATGGATCTCCCGCCTCGTTGAGGCCCACAAGAGCACCGTAACGTACCGCCTCCCGGGCCGATGTAACAACTGAAGAATAAATAAAGATAAGACGGCCCACCTCCAAAATGCCATAGATGACCATTAGGAGAATCACTATCACAAGAGAAAATTCAACCAATGCCTGACCTTGAAAAGCACGCTTTCCCATCAATTTTTCCTCCGCTATCAAATAATCCATCGAATAAGTATGAATTTAAATAATTTGGTAATTAAGCGAAACCGACCATTGTGATCTGTTTCGCTATTGGCAATGCCCGAAACAAGCTGGGGCAAACAATTATTTTAAGTTTTTTGCGCCTGTCTGGCGTGTGCTAGCCTTACACGTGATCAGACACTTGCATCGTGATTATACAACTTCCTTACAAAAATGCAAGCCGTTAATGATTTATGCAATGAATTTAATATATCAAAGTGATGGACTACTTCAGTTACTATCGGACCCTCATATCCTAATTACAAAATCACCCTACAAAAATGCAATCTTTTGACAAACTATACGAAGTCCCCGAAAGGAATAGCCTGACAGTCGTTTGAAAATGCAAGCTTTGGCGGGTTGCCCCGTACGTTCATTGAATAATTTGGATGAACCGTACGGGGTTGTCCCTTTTTAGGGATGCTTCGCAACCAACCCGCCCTGCGAACACTTATACAAGAAGTCTAATAATTTATGTACTAAGTTTAATACGAACAAGGATCGGCATATTTATGGCACCGCCGTCAGCACCAACCTGGTGTCCGAATCCGGATTTACCAGGATCAGCAACAAACAAGGAGATTTTTGTTCCAAAGCCGACACTTGATCCACAGGCACTTCTCGAAGAGACTGCACCTTGAAAGTCAAATGGTCTGTATTGCTCATGATCAAGTCAATCGGGTCGTCTTTTTCGAGAGTATGCAATACAGCCTCAAGTTGTAAACTCCAAGGGAGCGCCACCCATTTGCATAATTCAGTCCCCTCCAGCCACTCGGGCCCTGTTGGATTCCACTTTCCATCTTCCACTTTTCCCCTGTTAAGATAAAATTCCCATCCGCCGGGTAAACTCACACCAGTAGGATAGGGCGTATCTCCCACTGAGGTGGGAACCACTTCTACGGCTTGAGAGTTCCTCACCATCAGTGCTGTGCCAAATATTCCTGCAAGAATCATGATCCCTGCGGCCCCAATCAGCACAAATCTTTCAACCGGCTTCAAACCCGCGATAAATATCCTGAGTCGCTGCCGTCCTGTGACTGCTTCCGCTTCCTCTGGCTGCAACGGTTCAACACTATAATCCTCCAAAGCTACTTCGCGCAAACTGTCGATGGTTTCTTCAGCGGATTGCACTCGAAGGACCTCGCGTCCTTTAGCCTCTCTAGCCACCTCTTCTTTTAATTCGGATGGAGCTTCATCCTTGGGACGTTCGACCAACGCAGTCTCTGGCGCTTCACCAGGAGCCGGTTTCGCGGCCTCGCCCTCTTCCAACATCGTAAAAAGATTCTCGATCTGCGCGTCGAGCTTGGACGATTCATCTACTTCCGTTTCCTGCAGATCGACTTCCTCTGAGGCTGAAGTTGGCGATTCTGCAATCGTATCGGATTCGCTTTCAGCAAGAGGAATTTCATCTTCTTTTTCGGTTTTTGCAGCCTCGATTTTTAACTCCTCTTTCAAAGAGGATGGCTCAGGTTCAGTAGTTTTCGTTTTCCGTCGGAAAATTTTCCTCCAACCAGGCTTACTCTTTGAGGCTTCTTCCTCTTCGATCAACGAACGCCGCACATCAGCAAGCAATTCATCCTCGTCGAATTGCGGTTGTTCCTCCGGAGATTCGATTTGCTGCTCTTGAGGCTCATCCTTTGTAGAACGGCGCCGGCTGCTTTTTCCAGTCCGCTTTTTCTTCGGCCTATTTTCAGTTGGTTCTTCTACACTAGGCTCAGGTAAATCCTGATTTTCCATTTCATCTGATGGGGAAGATGGTTTTGATTCATCACTCATGACATACTCCTCTAAGGAAGTTTTTCCGGCACAGGAGGAAGACTAAACATAAAGTCAATCTGGACGGTTCCTTCTTCAGGTAAGGTGATTAATTTTTCACGGTACAGGCCAGGCAGGCTGACAATGGCATCCATTCCAGCTGGATAGCCGGTCATATCAAAAATCACCTCGCCTTTAACTGTTTTTTCAACTAACCTCGTCTGGTTTCGCAAGACAAGCTCAACGGTGATTCCATCCAATAATTCAAGTTCATCCGGCACGCCATTTTTGTTCGTATCTATGTACACACGAACCCATACCTTTGCATGAGACGGAATGGCTGTAGGAGGCGGAATAGGCGTTCGCGTTGGGAGAAACGTGGGAGCCACCTGTACGCCCCCAAGAGATTCTCCACTCAGCAAATAGAGATCAAAAGAAAGCAGGTTATCCCAGAGACCATTGACATAATCTACAGTGCCCTTGCATCTTATCCTGGGGGATACATGTTCCCAGTCTTCTCGCTCTTCGGCTTTCCTGGTCGCTGCTACAGCATTTTTAACGCAGCTATACCCACTATGATAAGAGGCAAGTGTGAATTTCCACAGATCAGAGTATTCAACACTAGTCTTGCCAGGGACATCCAAATAATCAATCAGTTTGCAATTCGCCTGCAACATTTGGGCGATTAGAGGAATGCTCTCGGCTGCCTTTGTTAGATCTATGCCATTGGGGCAGGTCGCACAACTGGCATCGACAGAATTCAACAAGGCTCCGCGGATCATTGCTTGCTGTGCTGGATCCAGATTTGCGTAGGGTGTAAAGCAATCAGACAATACACCCGAGCAAACCTCCTGATATAGGGCAGGGTTTTGTCGTAGAAGAACGTCAACCCCCAATTGATTAATCTGTCCTAGGCCAATTTCGTCAACGTAAAAACGTGCGTTCAACGGCCAAAATTGGGATTCATATCCAATGATGGATTTCAAAAGCTTTGGTGGTATTCCCACCTCCAAGCTCGCTGTCCAGATAGGCAAATCAAATTGGTTTTGCCATTCAATCATCTTTGCAGTCGCACGTTCAACACCACAGCCTGTTGGCCAATCACCCCCAGACGCTAGGCCACCACCTGGGCAGGATTTAGCATCAACAATGCCATTGGAAATCAACTCGGTGATTAGCAGATGGTATGTCCTATCTGTATTCAATCCAAAGGGAGACTGTGGAAACTCAGACCAGGGTTGCTGGACCTCATCTTTAACTCGCCAGAGATCAGAACATGAATCTCTAAACGAAGCGAATTGGTTAACAGAGTCAATAAATACGAGGTAGCCGTTTTCTACAGTTTCCACCCGGACCCGGGCTAGAATCTCTTTACTTGTATTACCCTGATCATCGGATGCTGTGAATGTGACCGTTGAACTCTCGCTCACCGGAAGTGCACAAGGAGAGCCAGTACAGACAAATTCGAGCAGGTTTAGGCGCCCTCTGATCTCTACTTTGCTACCAGGAGTGGATGAAAATGCTGTCAAGATAACATAAGGTTGAGGCAATACCCCAGGCGGCGCGTGGATAAACGCTGTCACCTCGTTCTGTAAGGTAAACGCAGAAATTCCTGATGGTTTAGGCGTGCTGACCTGTTCAAGGAACAAAGTCGGTGTTGGAGAGAGAGTTGGAAAAGAAATCGGAGTTTGTTGCAAAGAGGGCGGGCTACCTACCACAAATACGGTTGCAGCCACAAGCTGGCCAAATCCGCTTGCCGAAGACGGTTCATTCCCAGGAACTCGGGCATTGACCTGATCTATCTGAATTATCAGGATAACAGGCAAGCTCAGCCCCAGGATGAGGCAAAAAACAAGCAGAGGCCTTACTAAGAGATATTTCAATTCAAAGCTCAGATTATTTCTTTGCTGCAATCCTATCCATTACCCGCTTCCAGGTGGCTGATGGAAGGGCAGGTGGAATATTCCTGTAGAGCTCATCACTCAGTGCATAGGCCATATCCTCAAACCGTGCAGAAATGGGCAGCTCGGGATTACTCAGAATAAATGGCTCTCCAAAATTCAGTGCTCGAATGACTTCGTCGCCTTCATAAGGAAGGATATATGTAACAGGGACACCCAGTGCCTTTTCAATTTGAGATTGCTTAATCCCACCGCGGTTAATAGTCTGGTTAAGGATAATTTTGATCTTCGATTCCTCAAAACCAAGGCGCTCATAAATATTTAATGCATTTACAGCGGCCCGCAAAGATGCAAGTTCAGGTGCCATCACCAGCAGCACCTGAGACGCAGAATTCAGCATTTGAATTGCGATATCCGAAAAATCGTGAGGTGTATCAACAATAATGAACTCATTTTGATGGATGAATTTATCCAATAATTTGCTCCAGAAATCATGCGAAAACGCATCCTCAGCAACAGGCAGTTTTGGAGCGGCGACAAAATAAAGTCCATTCTTGTGCAAGATAGATAGATCTTCAGCCAAGGTATCTTCATCAATTGATGATGACGGCATATCAGCATAATTTCCCAGAGTCACACGGGGTGAGGTATTCAACATCATTGCAACTTGCCCCGCCGTAATGACTGAATCGAGCACCAGTGTCCGTTTTCCCCATAGCTCTTTAAAGGCCAGTGCCAGATTTACCGCAATTGTTGAACAGCCCACGCCTCCCCTTAAGCTATGGACTGTAATCATGGTTGAAGTCGTCTCTTTATCAGTTTCCATCTGGCGTACATATTTCATAGCTTCGCCACGTCGCGCCAGAATGCCAAGCCGGGCCACCAGCTCGTCAAGCTCAAAAGGTTTGACCATGTAGTCATCTGCCCCTAGCTCAAAAGCCTTCAGTTTGTCGCTTAACTCATCCTGGCCCGTTATGACAAGAATAGGGATATATGCGAAACCCCTGTCGCTGCGTATTCGCTTGATAATATCGAGACCTGGAATGTCCGGCAGTTTGAGATCAACAATAACTATGTCTGGGGTCTTGGCTGGAAGAGCCGCCAATCCCTCGTTGCCGGATTTTGCATAGTCCAATTGATGGCCTACCTTTTCCAGGCCTTTGACCATCATTTTGAAATAGACTGGTTCATCATCAATCAATAATATACGCATTGAATTTACCTCATAGACTAAACTATTCGATCATCCTCTTCAGCCTAAGTGGTCGTTCTCTTACGTCAACGGACGCGTTAAAGAACGCGTCCTTCACTGATAAATATTATCGAGCGACTACTTAGTACCGTAACCCCGCCGGTTGGAGGCGGGGCAACCACATTAAATTGTCAGGCCGCAATCAATTCTGTCCCTTGAATTTTTACAAAACGCCCTACACTAAGGAAGTTGCGGCTTTAGAATTGTTCCAATAACTCAATTGCCATCGTCTGCAAGGCATGAACACTAAACTCAATCTCTTGCAATAACTGTTCAGTATTTTCAAATTGCCCCTGTGATAGCTGTCTATCAAGCTTCTCAGCCTTTCTTGAAAGTTGCATTGCGCCAAGGCTGGCAGATAGGCCTTTCAGGTTATGAGCAAGAATGGATAAAGTATGCCAATCACCTGCCTCAAAATTATCTCTTAAATCATTAGATTTTTGCGGCAAGGACGAAATAAATGCATCCAGCGCCTCCTCAAAGGCTTCGCGATCCCCGCCAAGACGGTCGATCGCGCTTGGAACATCAAGGATTGGAAATTCTGTCAGTTGTGGACGTGGAGGATTTCCATTTTTTGATTTGATACTTCCGTTACCTTTTACAAACACCGAAATGACCTGATAGATTTGACTAGAATCAAACGGTTTCCATACAACCGCATCCATTCCAGCCTCCAGACACCGTCTGTGTTCCGATTCAAAGATCGCAGTTGTCCCAATAATTGGAACGTGCCCCATTCCATTTTCCCATTGTCGTATACAGCGAGTCGCATCCAACCCATCCATAATCGGCATAAACACATCCATAAAGATCAGGTCGAATCGCTCCATTTTAACTGCTTGGACGGCTTCTTGTCCATTAGAAACAATGGTCATCTTATAGTTGTAACGCGCCAAAATAAGCCGCATAATGGCTTGCGTTTGTTGATCATCCTCTACCACTAATATCTTCAACTGAGAATTCATAGCCTGATCCACCGTTGTTGCGCTAGCTTCACAGTCGCCTTTCTGGGGAAACCTATCTAAACTGCTGAACATTAATCCACCTTATCCTTAAATATCCGCCCGGGTATATCCCGATTCGAATGATAATAATCCCCTGCCCCTACATAGAATAGAAAATTTTTGGGTCCAGACGGAAACCTGCCGTTTCCAAATTACGGGCGAACGACGGACGCAGACCTGTGGGTCGAAAAACACCAGAGACCTTTTTCTTATCGTTCACGCCGGTTTGCTGGAATTGAAAGAGATCCGTCATGGTGATGATGTCGCCTTCCATCCCAACTATTTCAGCAACTTGTGTCAGTTTGCGTGAACCGTCTGCAAACCGGTTCAGGTAAACGATCATATGGATAGCGGAGGCAATCTGCCTGCGAATGGCAGTGATAGGCAATTCAATTCCAGACATAAGCACCATCGTCTCAAGACGAGCAATCGAGTCCCGTGCTGAATTGGCGTGGACAGTTGTCATGGAACCGTCGTGGCCTGTGTTCATCGCCTGAAGCATATCGAGTGCTTCACCGCCGCGCACTTCGCCCACGATTATTCGATCCGGGCGCATGCGTAACGAATTTCTGACCAAATCCCGTATGCTGACTGCTCCTTCACCGCGAAAATCTGGCGGTTGTGCTTCAAGCGATATTTTGTGTTGCTGGATGAGGGCCAGTTCGGCCGAATCTTCGATGGTGATGATCCGGTCATGGTCCGGAATGGCAGTGGTTAATATGTTCAGCAAAGTCGTCTTGCCGGAGCCAGTATTGCCAGCAACAACAATGTTCAAACGCGCCTCGACACAGATAGACAGGAATTCTGCAATTGTGGGAGTCAGCGAGTTTAATTCGATTAACTGCTCAAGGGTAAGCTTATCCTTCAAAAAACGGCGAATCGTGATGCATGGAAATACGGGGGAGGCAGGGGGAATGATAGCATTGACGCGCGACCCATCGGGGAGACGAGAATCAATAGTGGGTTGCTTGCGGTTTATGGAACGGCCGAGGGGATTTATGATATGGTTAATCGCAAATCTCACATGGTCGTTGTTATCGTACTTTGCATCCGTCAAGATAATCTCCCCCGCTTTCTCAATAAAGATCTGGTCTGGCCCGTTGACCATAATTTCATTGATTTGAGGGTCTTTGAAGAATTCTTCTATGGGTCCGTAACTGGCGACATAACAAAAGATATCTTCTATGAGAGTCTCCTCGTCTGCTCGAGTTAAATTGACTCCGGTATCCTTAATAGAAGACGCAATTATATTTCTTATAAGGACAGGATATCTTTCCCCCACTGGGGGTTCAGTATCAACCTTGTCATAAATGGTTCTTAAAATGGCTTTTCGATCAACTTCATCCAGTGATGATATTGTCACCGGCGTTGGCTGCTTCCTTGGCATAGATCCCTCCAGCGACCATAATTGCGATCTACCCCTTCAAGATCGTGGGCTGTAGACCCATTATAGTTACAATCGCCGGAAAAAAGCAAATTAAAAAGGGGTAACAAGATAATCCGTAAGGGAAGTGCAACTTTTGAAGTTAAGAAACGGCGGCTTTCGGTACCCTCATGGTAGCAGGAAAATCAGAAACGGACGGCAATGGGTACATGGGTTTCTGGTCAGATTCTCTGAAAAGACCGGTCCTGTCGCCGCCCACGAGAAAAACCGATTCAAATTAAATATCTTTGTGCTATAATGTCGCCACTATGCAATGCCAACCTCGCTTCGCCGACAATAATAATGACAATGACGACCTCCAGGTCGTTGGGCGAAGCTTTGCTGGTTAATAGATAAACTCGAGTCAAACCAATCGCCCAACGCATACGCGAAGGGCGATTTATTTTGTCTATCACACGTCATTGCCCCGCCGATCGCAGGCGGGGCAATGACAGAGATTATTTCGGAGGCGCATCATGTACAAGACTCATACCTGTGGTGAACTGAGAGGCACCCATGTAGGTCAGCAAGTGACTCTCGCGGGCTGGGTGCATCGTCGTCGTGATCATGGCGGGGTTATTTTTCTCGATTTGCGCGACCGCTATGGCATTGTTCAAGTAACCGTTAATCCCAATTTATCCAAAAAGACTCTTGACACTGTTGCGAACGTCCGTATGGAATGGGTGCTTCAGGTCAAGGGCACGGTCCAGAAGCGACCCGCGGGCATGGAAAACCCCAGAATGCAAACAGGCGAAGTGGAAGTGATTGCCGAATCCATTGAGGTATTGAACCGTGCAAAGACTTTACCTTTTGTGGTTAGCGGCGAGAATGATTTGCCAGATGAGAACACGCGCCTCAAATACCGTTATCTCGATCTACGCCGCGAACGTATGGCCCGCAATTTGATCCTGCGTCATAATGTCGTCAAGTTCATGCGCGATTTTCTTGATAAACAAAACTTCATCGAAATCGAAACGCCTATTCTTTTCAAAGCAACCCCGGAGGGCGCGCGTGATTATCTTGTCCCTTCGCGTATTTATCCTGGGCAGTTTTATGCTCTGCCACAGTCACCACAACAACTAAAGCAATTGCTCATGGTAGCTGGCATGGATCGCTACTTTCAAATCGCGCGCTGCTTCCGTGACGAAGACCTACGCGGCGACCGTCAGCCTGAGTTTACACAATTGGACCTTGAAATGTCTTTCGTGCATCGCGACGATGTGCTGGCGTTGGTCGAAGACTTGTACACGGCGATGATCCCTGAAGTTGCAGCGCACAAGAAGATTGCATCTATTCCATGGCGCAGACTTTCTTACCGTGAAGCAATGGAAAATTACGGCACGGACAAACCCGACCTGCGCTTTGGCATGGAATTGATTGACGTCAGTAACATTTTCGCGAAGAGTGACTTCCGCGTTTTTCAATCTGCACTTGAAAGTGGCGGCGTGATCAAATGCATCGTTGCACCTGGTTGTGCGAATTACTCTCGCAAGGAAGTGGACGCGTTGACGGACTCCGCGAAAGGGTTTGGGGCAAAGGGTCTGGCCACTTTAGCGGTAACAAGCGAAGGCTTGAAAGGAACCGCCGCGAAATTTCTCAAACCAGAAGAAACGGAAGCAGTCAAATCTAAAGTCGGCGCGAAGGAAGGTGATCTCATCTTGTTTGCAGCAGATGCACGCGCGACCGTCAATAAGGTGCTCGGCGGTCTGCGCCTGATCTTCCGCGATCAGTTGGAGCTTGCTGACTCAAATGTGATGGCGTTTGCATGGGTGGTGGACTTTCCGATGTTTGCGTGGAATGAAGAGGAAAAGAAATGGGACGCGGAGCATCATCCATTTACCATGCCACAAATTGACGATCTGCCAAGATTCGATACAAATC
>WNGA01007513.1_pt1 | contig 15157 bp, 16 predicted proteins | sample 5400061 | NCBI WGS metagenome assembly WNGA01 (sample SAMN13153366, study PRJNA577476) | soil metagenome | isolation source: 100 cm soil or saprolite under grassland replicate 2 | place: USA:California | collected 2016-06-15
AAGAGACTGATCTCTTGGCCTCGGTGCAATACGACACGGCAACGCGCCTCTACCCCGGTACCGCCAAGCCGGCGGTCAACGAGCTGAACCTGTCGATCGCGGATGGCGAGCTGCTCGTGCTCGTCGGCCCGTCGGGGTCCGGCAAGTCGACGGCGCTCCGCATGCTCGCCGGGCTCGAGCCGCTCGATGAGGGCAAGATCCTGATCGGCGGCAAGGACGTCTCGACGGTGCGTCCCCGAGACCGCGACATCGCGATGGTGTTCCAGAGCTATGCGCTCTACCCGCAGCTCGATGTCGCGGCGAACATGGGCTTTGCGCTCAAGCAGCAGGGCGTTCCGAAGGAAGAGCGCCGGAAGCGCGTATTGGACGTTGCGAAGCTCCTCGATCTCGAGCCGTATCTTGACCGAAAGCCGAGGAACCTCTCCGGAGGTCAGCGCCAGCGGGTCGCGATGGGGCGCGCGATTGTACGACATCCGCAGGTCTACCTGATGGACGAGCCCCTCTCGAATCTCGATGCGAAGCTCCGCGTGCAGACACGCGCCGAGCTCGTCGAGCTGCAGCAGCGGCTTGCGGTCACGACCGTCTACGTGACGCACGATCAGGTCGAGGCGATGACGATGGGGCATCGCGTCGCCGTGCTCCGCGACGGAGATTTGCAGCAGTGCGACACACCGTCGATCCTCTACCACGAGCCGGCAAATCTGTTCGTCGCCGGGTTCATCGGGTCGCCCGCGATGAACATGTTGTCGGTGTCGGCGAGCGGTCCGCTGCGAATCGGCGGCGCCGAGATCGGCGTGGCCGACGACCTCGGAGGCGAGCGCGCGACGGTCGGCTTTCGACCGGAGACGGTCGTCGTTGGCGAAGGCCCCATTGCCGGCCGGATCCGCGTCGTCGAGGATCTCGGCTCCGAGGTGTTCGTCCACCTGGTGATCGATCACGAGGGTGACGAGCGTCGCATCGTGGCGAAGGCCGCCGCGCCGTTCGGCGGAACGCCCGGCGACCACGTCCGCCTGACGCTGCGCGGCAGCATCCACCTCTTCGACACCGCGGAGGTGAGGCGGAGGACCGTCACGTTGTGACGACCGTCCTCGTGACCGGTGCAGCGGGCGACATCGGAGCCGCGATCGCCGAAGTGCTCGCGCAGCGGGGGCACAAGCTCGCGCTCGCCGATCATCCGGATGTCACAGCGCGTCTGGACGAGACCTTGGAGCGCTGCCGCGGGCTCGGCGCCGACGCCGAGAGAGTGACCTTCGATGTGACCGACGACGCCGCCGTCACCGCGGCCGTACGAGAGTTTGGTTCACTCGGCGGGCTCGTGAACAGCGCCGGGTATCAGGGCGTCTTCATGCCCGTCGACAGCTATCCGCCCGACGACGCGCGACGCGTGATCGAGGTCAACGTGCTCGGGGTCATGACCGTCCTCGCCGCTGTCGGCCGAGCGATGATCGCCGCCGGATCCCGCGGTGCGGTCGTCAACGTCGCTTCCATGGCGGGCGTTTCCGGCGCACCGAACATGCCCGCGTACGCCGCATCGAAGGCGGCCGTAATCGGGCTGACGAAGGCGGCGGCGAAGGATCTTGCGCCGCACGGCGTGCGCGTCAACGCCGTTTCGCCCGCGTTCGTCGGGCCCGGCCGCATGTGGGACACGCAAGTCGCTCGTCAGGCTGCAGCCGGCAGCCAGTACTACGCGACCGATCCGGACGCGGTCGCTGCTCAGATGATCGGCATGGTGCCGCTGCGTCGATACGGCTCGGCGCACGAGGTCGCGACAGTAGTCGCCTTCCTCCTCTCGGACGATGCGTCGTACGTCACCGGGGTCAACGTCGAGGTCTCCGGCGGCTCCACCTAGCTGCCGAGCAGCCCCTCCATCGCACCGATCGCCCCGCGTTCGGCGAGCGCATTGCTCGCCGCGACGAAGGCGTCGCGGAACCGGCTGCTCTCGCGGAGGCGGGGTGTGAAGACCAGGTCGAATTCGAGAAACGCCTGAGGATCGGCGATGGATCTGGCAGCGAACGTCGCCGCGCGATCCCCGTGCGGGTCCTGCGCGCGCTCGGCGGCCGGCACGGTCGCGAGATAGCGGGCCCAGCCTGCGAGCGCGAGCGCCGCGCACTCGATCGGCCCATCGAGCTCGAGCTGTCGTTCGACTGTCGGAATGAGGAAGCTCGGGAACTTCGCCGTCCCGTCGATGCAGAGGCGGGCGATCTGGTCGCGCACGCCCGTATTCTGGAACCGGCCGAGCACAGTACGGCCGTAGTCCGTCGCGGGATGCCCGGGAATCTCAGTGAGTGTCGGTATCGCTTCTCTCGAGAGGAACCGCTCCAGGTACTGCCTCGTTGCGGGAACGGCGACCGCCTCGTCGACGTAGACGACGCCTGCGATCGCCATCAAGTACGCCATGCACGAATGCGTCGCATTCAGCATCCGCAGCTTGTATAGCTCCCAATCGTGCACGCGGTCGCTGAAGAGAACGCCGACGTCCTCGAACCGGGGCCGACCCGCCGCGAACGAGTCTTCGAGCACCCACTGACGAAACAACTCCGTGACAACGGGCCACCCGTCGTCGAGCCCACACTCGTCGTGCAGGAAGGCGCGATCGGCGTCGGTCGTCTGCGGCGTGATGCGGTCGACCATCGAGTTGGGGAAGCTGCACGCTGTCTCGACATAGCCAAGCAGAGCGTCGCTGCGGGCCTCGCAGATACGCGTTACCGCCTCCCGAGCGACGTTGCCGTTCCCAGGCAGGTTGTCGCAGCTGAGAATCGTCAGCGGCATCCCGCCATTCGCACGGCGAACGTCGAGGCCGGTGGCGATGGCGTCGATCGTCGGGTTCGGCTTGTCCAGGAAGTAGCCGCCCTCGGTGATCGTCATCGACAGAATCGCGACATCCGGCTGCGCGACCTGCTGCGCGAACGCGGCGGCGTCACCGGCGACGAGTTGGAAGTCGACGATGCTCCCGACGATCCGGGGACGGGAGCCGTTGCTGTCCCGCTCGATCAGGGTGTACAGATGATCCTGCGACTCGAGCACGCTCGCGATGCGACGATCGGCGTCGAGGAGCCCGATGCCCCGAATCCCCCAGCCGCCGCCGGCTTCCGCCAGTTCGTCGATGTAGCGCGCCAAGTGGGAGCGGTGGAAGCCGCCGACGCCGATATGAAGGACTCGCGGAGTGAGCGCTGCGCGATCGTAGTGCGGTACGGGGATGCCGGCACGTTCGATCGCTTCGAGCGTCGACGTCGAGAGTCGAAGCGTCACGTCGCGAACGTAGCACGGGAAATCCGTCGAACCCTGAAGCCGCGCCCGACGCGCTCGCCCACGGCGAAGCCCGCTTCCGGACTCGAGCGAACCGGGGATTGGCGCTGTCTCCTGTTCCCTGACTCAATCATGCGGACCGAACGCACTGACGGAGAGCGTGATGGGGCGGTTCGGAGTTCCAGTCCGATACGGCGACACGCACACCACGCGCACACGGGCTGGGCGCCGCACGGTCGACGTTCAGTCGCCTCGCGTTCGTCGAGTTCAACCCTGTCCTTGCCGATGCGCTCGAGCAGCGTCTCCGTGCGAGAGGCGCCGGCCCCGATCGGGCGCGCGTTTTCTGCGGCGACGCGAACGACGCTGACGTGCTAGCCGAGGCGCTCGCTTTCCTACCCGACCCGCCATCTCGCGAATGCGCTCGAAGACGTCAGCGCGACCCGCGCGGCGGTTGAGGCGCTGCGACCGGCGAACTCGCGGAGGAGGCGCCCATGAACATCGCGACGAGCGTCGGCCGGCTCCGGGTTGTGCCGCGGCCGTGGGGGACGCGCGGCTACGACGACTTCCGCATCCGCGTCGTTCCGTGGCTCGGGCCGCAGAGTACGCGATCGTTCGGGAGGCTACTCGTGTCGAGCGGCTCGTCTATACGCGCACGCAGGCTGCCGAAGCGCTCGGCGTCAGCAGGTCGACCTTCAACCGACGAGTGCTGCCGCTCATCGAGACGGTCGAGATGCCGTGGGGTACCCGGCTGATCCCGGCCGACGAGCTGGAGCGAGTGATCGCGGAGCGGCGACGGCCAGCTCGAGAGCAAACGCGAAAGCCGGCGAAACCCGGTCGGCCCACGGCTGTTCCGCCGCAGCTCGTCGACCAGATCCGAGCAGCGCACCTTGAGGGCCAGAGCTTCGCGCAGATCGCGCGCGAATTGAACGCCACCGGCACACCGACCGCGCACGGCGGCGCTCAATGGTGGCCGTCGACGGTACGCGCAGTTCTTGACCGCGGCTCGGGTTGAGCAGGACACCGAATGACGTGGAGACGTGCAACGTCGGTTTCGTCACTCGTTCATACTTTTGTGGTGATGAACAAGAGAAGGCTGAGTGGCGACCCCACAGTCGAACGGTCTCCGCGGAGGATCGCGTCGGATCGCCGCGTCGTGGTTGCGCTCTGGTCCCTTGCCGCGTACTTGCTGATCGTCTATGCAGCCATCCGGTGGGGACACCCATCAGACGCTCGTTACCCCGGAAGCGATTAGGTTCGAGGCTGAAGTGCAAAAGGCGCACACGCAATGGGTGCTGCTTGCCTACCGGCTCCCGCGGGAACCATCGACTCCGCGGATTGCGCTCTGGCGAAAACTGCGCCGGCTCGGCGCCGCGCAAGTGATCGACGGCCTGGCGGCGCTCCCGCTTGACGCGCGCAACCGCGAGCAGCTCGAGTGGCTCGCCGAGGAGGTGTTGGAGGCGGGCGGCGAGTCGACGATCTGGGTCGGTGAGCTCGCCTTGGCAACTCAGGACCGCGAACTCGCCGCGCGGATGAGCGACGCTGTCGCCGCCGAGTACCGAGCGTTGGTCGCCGCTGCGGTAGCGGCGCGCGCGGAAGCGCCTGGCCGGCGGCGACGAACGCTCGGCCGGCTACGCCGTGAGCTGCGCCGGATCAAGGCGCGCGACTACTTTCCGCCCCTCGAGCGCGAACGTGCGCAGCAAGCGGTCGAGGAGCTGGGCGTGCTCGCCGAGGAGCCCGTCGGATGAGGTGGGCGACCCGCCGCCACTGCCACGTCGACCGCGCCGCCTGCGCTTGGCTGATCCGCCGCTTTTTGGATGATGAGCCGGAGTTCGTCTTCGTCGACGACCCGGACGAGGTGCCGGCGGATGCAACGCCGTTCGATATGCGCGGCGTCGATCTCTCCCACCACAGTGGCGCCTGCAGCTTCGAGACGTTCCTGCGCATCTACGAGCTTGACGATCCGGTGCTGTGGGAGATCGGCGAGGTGGTGCACGAGGCCGACCTCGCCGATGAGCGCTACGACGCTCCGGAGGCGCGCGGGCTCGACGTGCTCCTCCGGGGGCTCTCGATGATCCGCGATGACGACGAGCTGCTCAGGCTGTCGGGCCCACTGTTCGATGGGCTGTACGAGTACCGCAAGCAGGCGCTCTTGCTTGGTCGGGAGCCGTCCTGATGCCAAGCTGGGGCGCGCTCGTCTATGGGGCGATCCTTTCCGGGCTCGTCGCGGCCGCAGGACTCCGGTTCGTGCTTCGCGAGCGACGGCCAACCGTGCTGCTGACCGGGGCGCTAGCGGCGGTCGCGGCGCCATTCGCCTGGAATGTGATCCTGCGGCACACGGGCGGCGATTTCTTCGTCGACGCGCCGGTCGTGGTCTTTCCGATCAGTTTGCAAGACACCGGGTCGGGCGTCTTCGCGACTGCGCTATCGGCTCTGCTGCTCGGCTTCGGCCCATTGCGCGCGGCAAGTGGGCAGCGGCTCGCGCTGGCAACCACGATTTGCGGTGTGGCTGCTTTGCTGGTCGACATTTACCTCTACTGAACCGCGACTACTTTCGAGCCCGGGGGGTAGGTTGCGACGTGTGCAACGCTGGTTGCAGATTTCCGCGTTCCCGTTTCAGCGCGCGGCGGGAACGCGTGGGCAGGGAACACGGCCGCGCTGGCCCCGAATATTCAAAGGAGGCAGCATGCGTAGAAGCCTGACCGCCGTTGTGCTTTCTCTCGCAGCGCTCGCACTCGTCCTCAGCTCGGCGTTCGCCAGCGGTCCACCTCAACGCACCCCGGACGCGAAAGCTGTGCCCCTGCTCGACACTGCCAAGGTCACGCTGGTGCAAGGGATCAAGCAGGTACAGGCGAAATTCGGCCCGGTCATCGAGGCGAAATTCGAACTCGATGACTCCGGCGCTCTCAGCCTGAGCGTCTACCCGGTCACCAAGGGACTCCGGACCAATGCTGAGTTCAACGTCTTCGAAGAGGCCGCGGGCCCGGCAACGGCGTCACCCTGGAAGCCGTCCATCGAGGTGTTCAAGGACAGGGAGCACCTCACGCGTTCTTCCTTCGACCTCACGGTGATGCAGTTGAGCAGCATCAACCTCGCAACAGCCGTGCAACGCGCGCTCGCCCGGCAGCCGGGAATTGCCTATTGGGCGATCCCGACCTTGCAGGGCAAGAAGCCTGTGATCGGCATCTACATCCGCTCGAGCGACGGCAAGAGCCATCACCTCTTTGTTCCTGTGAGCTGAGCGTCCCGGAGACTGGGCCGGCTTCCTGAGCGGGAAGCCGGCCCGCTTGGGACCGACTGGGAGGAGTAGACACATGAAGTGGGTTACCCGCGAACGCCCGAAGACCGACCGCATCGCCTGCCCGTGGTTGATCAAGAACTTCATCGACTCGGAGGCGGAGTTCCTCTACGTGCCCGCCGAGCAAGTGCTGGCGGCCGCCGAGCGCGAAGGCGCATATTCGTACGACGCACCGGGCGCCGAGTTCACGCACCGGGACGGGCTCTGCTCGTTCGAGGTCCTGGTCGAAGAGCACCGGCTGGAGGATCCGGCGGTGAAACTGCTGGCGCGAATCGTGCACGGCGCCGACATCGCCGACGACCGCGACGCGACACCGCAATCGCGCGGCCTGCTCGCGGTCGCCGAGGGCTTTCACCTGCTCAACCTCGACGACCAGCGTCAGCTCGAGCTCTCGCTGCCCGTTTACGACGCCCTGTACGCATGGTGCAAATCAGAAGTCGAGGTCAAAAGCGCGGCGTGAGCCTCGCGCGGGCTGCCTTCATCCCGATTCCGCCGGGCGCGAAACCCGGTTTCGACCACGCCGACGTCTACCGCGCGGGCCGCCGAATGTACGTCGCACATACCGGTGCGGACCGGATCGACGTGCTCGACTGCGCGGCCGGCACCTACCTCCGCGCGCTCCCCGGCCTGCCCGGCGTTGCGGGGGTCTTGATCGACGAGGAGCATGATCTGCTCTTCTCGAGCGATCGCGGCTCCCGGCGCGTGAGCGTCTTTCGCTGCTCCGACGAGCGGCTGCTCGGACAGGCCACGGTCGGAGCGCATCCCAACGCACTCGCCTACGACCGTCGCCGGCGCAGGTTGTACAGCTTCAACCTCGGCGAACCCCTGGGCGAAGAGTGCACCGCCTCCGTGGTCGCCGTCGAGTCGATGGGCGTGCTCGCGGAGCTACCGTTGCCCGGCCGACCGCGCTGGGCTGTCTACGACCCAGAGCGAGATGCCGTCTACGCCAACATCCAGAAGCCCGCGCAGATCGTCGCCATCAACTGTGAGCACGTGCTAGTCGAGCATGCACTCCATGTCCCGAGCGTTGGCCCGCACGGACTGTGGCTCGATTCAGGGCGACTGTTCTGTGCCGCCGACGGCGGCGCGCTGCTCGTCCTCAGTCGCGACAGCGGCGAACTACTCGCGAGCGCGCCACTGCCCGGCGTGCCGGACGTCGTCATGCACGACCCCGACCTGCACCGGCTGTACGTGGCGATCGGCGATCCCGGCCTTGTCTGCAGCTTCGACAGCAAGAGCCTCGAGCAGATCGAGCAGGTCGAGACGGAGCAAGGTGCACACACGACCGGCTGGGACCCGGTCGGCCGCCACCTTTACGTCTTCTGTCCCGGCAGCGGCGGGGCGGCGGTCTACGAGGAACGCGCCTGAGCGCGGACGCGCGCCGGATCGTCGCCGCGCAAGGCGCACGAGCGCTCGCCTACGGGCTTGGCTCCGTATTGATCGGCGTCACGCTTGCCCGCCGCGGCCTCTCAGATACGGCCGTCGGCGCCGCGCTAGCCGCCCTTCTGGCTGGAACGACGCTCATGTCGGTGCTGATCGCCCGCTACGGCGACCGCTTCGGGCGGCGTCGCTCCTACCGGCTCCTGTTCGTCGGGATGGCCGCCGCCGGCACCCTGTTCGCGCTCACCGGGTGGCTGCCGGTCCTGATCCTTGCCGCTCTGACCGGCACCGTCTCCACCGACGTCGTCGAATCGGGACCGTTCACCTCGCTCGAGCAGGCGATGCTGCCCCACGCCGGCGACGACGCCATCCGCCTCTTCGGCACCTACAACACCGTCGCGACCCTCGCCGGGTCCCTGGGCGCGCTGATCGCGCTCGTCGGCTCGTCGCCGCATTGGCTGCTCGCGTATCCGCTCGCCGCGGTAGCAGGACTCGTTGCCGTGTCGAGGCTCTCGCCAGCGGTCGAACGGGGTGAAGAACTCGAAGCCGAACCGCTCCCCCCGCTGCACCGATCACGCGGGATCGTGCTGCGGCTGTCGGCGCTGTTCGCGCTCGACAGCTTCGGCGGCGGCTTCGTCCCGCAGACCTTCATCGCCTACCTGTTCGTGCGCAAGTACGGCGCCTCGCCGCACACACTCGCCGTGGTCTTCTTCGCGATCGGGATCCTGCAAGCGCTCTCGTTCCAAGGAGCCGTTCGGCTCGCGAATCGGATCGGCCTCTTGCGGACGATGGTGTTCACCCACCTGCCCTCGAACTTGCTCCTCGCCGCGATCGCGTTCGCGCCGAACCTGCCGACCGCGATCGCGCTCCTACTCGCCCGTTTCCTGCTCTCGCAAGCCGACGTCCCGACCCGGCAAGCGTACGTCGTCGCCCTTGTGGATCCGAGCGAGCGTACTGCGGCGGCCGCCTACACCAACACCGCCCGTTACGTGACCCGGCCGCTCGCGCCGCTGCTCGCCGGTGCCGCGCTTCGCGGCGCCCTCGGCGCGCCGTTCGTGATCGCGGGTGTGCTGAAGAGCGTCTACGACGTAGGCTTCTACGTCCTCTTCCGCAACGTCGAGGTCGCCGGCGAGCGCGGGATCAGGCCGCCGTGATGCTGAGCTTTCGGAATCTGGTGATGCTGTCGGCTTTCGTCCCCAGTCCCACCTTGCCGATGCGCCACTTAGCGTCGCTTGCCGTTCCGACTTTGCGACCGTCCAGGAAGATCGTCACGGCGTTCCTTCTTGCGACGAGTCTGACCTTGTGCCACTCCCTGCTGCTGATCGACGCATTGAAGCTCCGAAGGATTGCGCGGACGCCGTTGTCAAAGCGGGCGAAGAAGACGTTGTTCTCCGAGGCGGAGAAGCGGACGGCGTAGTAATTACGGGCATCGCGCAGGCGGAACACGAAGCCGGCGTACCGATCCTCGTTGCCGGACTCGATCAGGAACTCGCCGGTGTAGTCCATGCCGCCGAAGCGAGGGCTGTTGAAGACGAAGAGGGGGAAAGCGACCTTGCCGCTCCCGTCGGCTTGCAGGATCGAGTTCTTGTCGTCCTTCCAGTTCCCGCCATGTGCGACGCCCTGTCTCGTCGACGTGAACGTGTACGTCTTTTCCGTTGACGCGCTGGACGAGCTTGCTACGAATCCGACAGCGATCGCCGCAGCCAGCGTGATGGTCAGCGAACGGTTCCGGCTCGACAACGTTGATCCAGCCGGCCTCGCCGCATCTCTCGTCGTGCTCTGAGTCGCCGCAGCGTTGGACACTTGCCTCATTTGCGTCCGACTATATCCCCGGCCGATGGACCGAAAGTAAGTTCGTGGTCGTCTCTGCAGTTGGCTCCGCTTCGGAGTCCGGAGAGCAATGACCGCCGCTCAGTGGTCGTGCAGCTCGACGAGCTCGCCCGGCTCCGTCGTCGACACGGTTCTCCACGACTCCCAGGTGATCTTGAGGATGACGAGCGTGATCGCAAGGCCCACGATCGGATCACCAACCGGTGCGCCAAGCGCAACGACTGCCGCGCTCGCGCAGACGCCCAGCGAGACGAAGGCATCGATCCGGGCATGATTGCCGTCGGCGATCAGTGCCGGGCTGGAGAGTCGCTTCCCTGCCCGAAGCCGCACCTGTGCAGCCAACTCGTTGCCGACAAACCCGACGATCCCGGCGGCGGCGAGCACCCACAAATGCGACAGCTGCTGCGGCTCGATCAATCGCTGGATCGTCTCGTACAGTGCAACCAACGCTGAGATAAAGATCGCGAGCACGACCGCCAAGCCCGCGAGCTTCTCGCCACGAACGCTGCGCAGAAAGAAGGCGATCCCCAAAGGGACCGCCGTCAGCGCGTCACCGAAGTTGTGGATCAGATCCGCGAGCAGCGCAACCGAGCCGGAGAGGACGAAGATCACGACCTGCACGAGCGCGGCTACGCCCAGCAGCGCCAGGCTCAGCGAGACCGCCTTCACGCCCTCGCGTGAGCGCACCAGCGAGCGGTCGACGAGACCGTGCGAGTGCCCATGCCCGCCGCCGTCGTGATCGCCGTGGTCGTGCTTCCGCTCAACAGCCCCGGACGGGCGACGCTCGCTCACGAGATCTCCTCGACCGGCTGCGCGTAGCCAAGCCGAACGTGTTCGACGTGGAAGACAGCTTGATCGAGCAGATCGGCGACGTGGGAATCGTGCAACGCGTACACGACCCGGCGCCCGCGCCGCTCGCCGACGACGAGACCAAGGTGACGCAACAGCCGAAGCTGATGCGAGACCGCAGAGGACTCCATGTCGACCGCCTCCGCGAGCTCGTTCACCGCGCAGGCGCCGTCGCGCAATCGGGCCAAGATCCGGATCCGACTCGGTGTGGCGAGCGCCTGCATCGCCTGCGCAACCTGCGCCGCCGTGGCCAAGTCAATCGCGGACCGCCGCGCGTGTTTGCGGACACCGTGGCTCACAGCCCGTTACGATAGCTGACCGTGTGTTCAGTCATTCATGAGTCAACACCAGGGGGGCCGACACGATGACCTCTCGAAGCACGAGCCGGCGCCTCCTCGTTGCGCTCGTTTGCTTGGCGCTCGCGCTCGTATTCACCTCGGCAGCTGCAGCGCACTCGTCGATCAGCCCGCCAATCGCGAAGGCGAAGACTCTGCAGCAGTTCACGCTCGAGGTGCAGGCAGAGAAGCAAGACGCCCGCACGACCCAGGTCGAGGTGACATTCCCCGACGGATTCAACGTTGAGACGTTCCCCGCCACGCCGGGGTGGAAGCGCAGCGAGGTCAGGCAGGGCTCAGGAGAAGAGGCACCCGTCCAGAGCGTCGTCTGGACCGGCAGCGAAAAGTCTGCGCGCGCCGATCCTGTCTTTCACTTCACCGGCACGCTCGACTCCGACAAGACGTACGGCGTGAGAGTGCGACAGCTCTACGGTCCCTTGGGCTAGTACGAGAACACCGCGGTGACCACTCTCGCACCCTTGATCGCGTCCGTGTTGACAGTGACGTAGCAGAGTGTCGCCCCGTCGAACACGGGCGGGTAGTGGGTCACGCGTCCCACGCCGCTGAGCTTGCCCGAGTAGTCCTCGGTGTAGCCGTCGTCGCTTTGCTCCTCGCAGTAACTCGACCAGGACACGTGAATCCGGCGCGGCGAACGCGAAGCAACGACCAATGCCAAAGCCTTCATGCCCAGGACGGTCCTGTACATATGCGCTTTCGCGTTAACGCGGGAAGTGACGGCCTTGCCGACCTGCTTCCACGGGCCGGGCCGCGACGGCGGATTAACCGACGCACCCGACGGCACGAAAGCAAGCGCAGCCATAGCCACAGCGACCGCCTTCCAAATCACGCCGCGATCGTAGCCCAGCTCTCGTGCCGTTCGATTGATGCTGTCAGCTTGTTTAGTGACGACGACGCATCGGGAATCGTCTCGGACCGGCTACCGGCAGGCGGTGGCCCGTGATTGGAGGTGGTCTTCGTCGGTTGGCTGCTGATTGTCATCATCGTCGTCATCGTGCTCGCGGTGATCGGATTGTTGAACCTCATTCGCGGGAGAGCATGAATAGACGGTACGCGGAGGCGCTCCCGAGGAATCTGGGCGCCTCCTGCTTTTTCCGACCTTTCCAATTCGGGACCTCGGAGCCGTAGCGCGCGGGAGAAGAGGGACGCGCTGGAAAGTCCGGAACTCGAGGCAAACGGCGGCTGCCGTTTCGTTCCACCACCGGCGCGTGTACTTAACCGAGGAACCGACTGCCGCTTTAGGCGGCAGTTCGTCGCGCCGTCGCTGCGCTTTTCGCCGCCGAGGACAACGTCACATGGCCGACAGGACAGTGAAGCGGTGAGATCAGAAGGTCGGCTACATCGGCAAACCACCAATTACAGCGAGACGCTCGATTCATACGCGAGTCGGTCTGTCTCGTGCGGCGTTTATGCCCGAGCGGGGTCTACGCGGGGTCTACGGGTTTGTCGTTCTCGGTCTTCGGCCGCCATCGCGCTCGCCCGGATTCCTTGGAGCCATGCGACTTTGCGCGACCACGCGCGTCCTGAGCCGACACCTGATCAACCCTCGGAATGAAGGGGTCCGCGGTTCGAATCCGCGCGTCGGCTTTGGCGCTTTGCAGGGTAGATGTGGGCACCGGCAGCGCTTGCACGGCGAGGCATCCGGAACACATGCCCTGCAGAGGCGCATTCCAAGACCGCGGTTGAGACAGGCGAAGGCGGGTCCGAACTTGGCTCAGATGACCCACGCCGGAGCATTCGGGATCGGGTAGAGATCCCATACCCCTTCATTGCGTTAGCAGAGGGGGGCGTTACCGAAACGGATCATCGGTCTCCTGGTCATGGTCCTCCCCCTAAACGACCCGAGCCACTTATCACGGGCGCGGCAGTCCGGCGCGCCGCAGATAGATGCACCAGGAGCCAGCGGTGGCCCCGGCGCGACGCCGGAGCCACCGTTCACTCAGGTCGGTGTGGGGGTCAGCCGGCGGGCTGGTTGCGGCCGCCGGTGGCGAGGTAGCTGACGCAGTCGCCCTGATTCTTGAACGTCACGCCGTCGATGTGGAAGCGCGTCCAGCCACCCTTCTTGCAGTCGCCCGCGGTCAGCGGGATCACGTCGGCGTTGAAGCGGACGTCGTCGATAGCGAAGGCGTCGCCAGGGCTTGACGATGGTCCAAAAGTGATCGAGGAGATGTCTGCTTCCGGCCGCGCGAAGCCGACCCAGACCCCGCACCCATCGACCGTGCAGGCCGGCGCGATCGGCAGCTGACCCGCCAGGATGGTCTGCGTCTCCAGCACGTTGCCGCCGGCGTCCCGGGCGGTCACCGTGTAGTTGCCCAGCGGGGAGGTATCCGAGAAGTACGCCCCGGCGAGGTTCGTCGGCAGCGCGAAGGTTGCGGTCATCCCCGCCACCGTCGGAAACGGTGCGCCACCCTCTGTCGACCCGGTGAGCACGCCGTTGCCCGAGTTCGCCGTGTAGAAGAACAGGAACGGGTCGTTGTCGATCATCGGCCGGCCGCCGTCCGGTTGCAGGAACGTGACACCCAACGTTGCGTACTGCGTCGAGATCAGGGCGCCCTCAGCCTGACCCTCGAAATCAATCACGGTGTCGGCCGCCGGTGCCACCGGTGACGGGCCGGGAACCACGACCGGGGACGCGGACGCGACCACCGCCGCCATGAGGGCGCACGCGGCCGCACCAGCAACAACTATGTACTTCATATACCGGTGCTTCACTCTCGTCTCCTTCATACCGTTGGAGTGAGGAACTGGACAGCGGCGACGCTACACGCCGCTGAACTTCACGTCTGTCCCTCATTCGAGTGCAAAGAAGGCGGAGGTTGTTGGTGTTTGTTGTTCCGCGTCAGCACAGAGCGGCCTCATCGTCGAAGTCGATACCTCTAGCTTCCCCGCGTGCTCGCTGATCTTGAGCGGCGAGCTCGAGCACACCGAGCAACGGACTGAGTGGAAAGGTCTTCCGGACCGCACAGCTCCAGATCAACGCGGGCCCCGATTCGATGCCCGCTCGGATCGAGCGGAGGGGAGGGATTTGAACCCTCGTCGGACCCAAAAGCCCGAAACGGTTTTCGAGACCGTGCGAAAATAGTAAGCGTTCAGGTCCCTGCTGTGGTCAGGCGAGTGCGGGGATGGGGTCGCCGCGGATGTTGGCGGTGAGGACGGCGGTGAGGTAGGCGAAGAGCGAGCGCTTCTGCAGGCGGCAGGTGATCGACGCCGAGAGCAGCCGCTCGATGGTGCGTTCGCCCTGGTCTGATTGGCTGCCGAGGGAGAGCTTGCGGTAGATGACGGCGCCGCGGAGGCCGCGTTCGGCGTGGTTGTTGGTCGGCTCGACCCCGTTGGTGTGGGTGAAGGTCCAGAGGGCGGGCCAGCGGTTGAGGAGGTTCTTGGCGAACTGGCGGTGGTACTTCGTTCTCGAGCTTTTCCGGGCGGCCTGCTCGAGCAGCCGGTGGAGTTCTTGTTGGAGCGGCGCGGTCTGCGCTTGCAGCCGGACGCGGTCGGGCTCGGCCTGGTAGCTGGCCCAGGCGGCGAACAGCTCGCGCGCGATGCGCAGGCCCTGCTCGCCGAATTTCTTTTGTTCGGCCATGCCTTCGCTGTGGGCGGTGAAGTCGCGGAGCAGGTGCGCCCAGCAGAGCTGCCGGTGGCTGGGGTCGAGGTAGTCGTAGCCGCGCCAGCGGTCGGAGCAGACGATCCCGGCGAAGCGCTCGCCGAGGAGCGTCCTGGCCTCGAAGGCGTGGCGGCCGGCGGCGATCCGGAAGACCGCGGTTCGTGCGGTCAGGGCTGCCCAGAGCGTGCGGTTGCCGCCGGCGGTCTTCCAGCCGGTCTCGTCGATGTTGACGACTGGCGCCGATTTGATCTGCTGCTCGAGCCGGATGTGCGGCGCCGCGAGCGCCGTTCCGGTGCGCTGCACGATCGCGTCGACCGAGCCGGTGGCCAGCTCGACGCCGAACAGCTCGCGCGCGAGTTCGGTCGTGTCGCGGCGCGACACACGGTTGCGGACCGCGAGCGTGACGATCGCCGCCTGCAAGCGGGGCCCGAACGCCGACCGCGGCAGCTCGCGGGGAAGCTCGGCCCGAGTCGCGGTAGCGCACTCTGGACAGCAGACGCCGTGCAGCCGATGCTCGCTCACGCGCACCGCGAGCGCCGGCAGCTCTGCGACCTGATGGCGCCACGGCTCCACCGCATCAACAAGCTCCTGCGCAGCGAACATGTG
>WNGA01028665.1_pt1 | contig 15149 bp, 9 predicted proteins | sample 5400061 | NCBI WGS metagenome assembly WNGA01 (sample SAMN13153366, study PRJNA577476) | soil metagenome | isolation source: 100 cm soil or saprolite under grassland replicate 2 | place: USA:California | collected 2016-06-15
CTTGGTTCCGAATCGTCCGATCCGGGGTGAGCTTCGTCGCGTCCACGAGTCCCGACGGATCCACATGGACGACGTTGGACACGTACACCCCCGGGATGGAATATCCAATTGAGGTCCGGCTCGCCCTGTTCGTCGCGGATGGGCTCTCCGGCACGGCCCACACGGTCGACATCGACTACTTCCGCGTGCAGATCTCGAACGACGCGACGGTCGCGGTCTCGACGCGGCTCGGGAACGCGAGCCCCGTTGACGGCACTTGGACGGGCTGGTCCTCGCCCTACCCGACACCGTCGGGCTCCGTGATGACCGGCGTCTCCCGGTACGCCGAGTTCCGACTCTCCTTCACGGTCACGTACCCGGACCACACGCCGAACATCGGGGCGGTCAATGTCTCCTGGTCCGTGTACCCGGCCTCGGGCACGCTAACCACCGAGGACTTCGCTCCTCCGGATCTGAGCCAGTGGAGCTCTTTCGCGGTGGTCCAGACGCTGAACGGCCAGACGATCGCCTACGAATACTCGACGAACTCGGGAGGCAGCTGGACGAGCCTCTCCCCGCCGGCATCCCTGCTTTCCGTCTCCACCGCCTCCGGGAAGATCCGCTTCCGAGCGAGCCTGTCGACATCGAACGCCACGATCACGCCGACGATCAGCGAGATGCGACTCACCTACCGCCATCTGCTCGACCATTTCTTCGTCACGGCCGCCGCGACCGCGACGGCGGGCGCCTCCTTCACCGTCACGATCACGGCCAAAGACATGGGCAACGCGACGATGACCTGGTGGACGGGCACGGTGGCCATCGACGCCCGGCTGACGGACGGCATCACGCCCGGCGGCGGCACTTTGGGGACCACATCGATCGCGATCACCGCAGGCGGGTCCACGACCCTCAGCACGGAGACGTACACGAAGGCGGAGACAATCCGGATCCGGGCGAGTTTCGGGAGCGCCTCCGGCCTGAGCGGGCCGGTCGTCGTCTCTCCCGGCGCCCTCGACCACCTCCTCGTGACCCCGAGTGATGTGACAATCCTGCCCTTCGATGGTCGGGACCTCGCCGCGCAAGGGTACGACCTCTGGAACAACCCGGTTGCAAGCCTGGCATACTCGTGGAGCGTCACGGGAGGCGTCGGCTCCCTCAACGCGACTTCCGGAGCGAACGTCAATTTCACCGCGAGCCCGCCTCCCGCGAATGGGACAGTCGTCGCATCGGTCGGAGCGGTCAGCGGCATCGCGCAAATCCACGTTATCAGCGGGGTCCTACCGTGGGTCGCCGTCGCCTCTCCGACGAACGGCGTCCACCTCACCGGCGTCGTCGGGATCACGTTCACGAACAGCGCGGACGCCATTTCGGTCCGATTCGACTACAATGCCGGGAGCGGATGGACGACGATCGGCACGACTTCGCCGCCGAACGGAACGTTCGTATGGGACACGACTCCGCTCGACTTCGTCGGCGGAAGCTTCCGCGCGGTGGTGACCAACAACCGCACGATCTCGAACGCGACGCTCGTCACCCCCATCGAGGTCGACAACACGCCGCCCGCCATCACGCTCGGCAGTGTGACGGACAATCAAGCGACGGGGGGCACGCTCACGCTCACCTACGCGACCTCCTCGGACGTCGTCCGCGTCGACTTCACGTATTTCGACGGCGCCTGGCGAGTCATCGGGACCGACCTGACGGTCGACGGGTCCTACGTCTGGACTCCGGGCGGCCCGGTCAACGGAGTCACGGTCCACGCGGTCGCGGTCGATGACGTGAATCTGCGGGGCTCTGCGGACAAGGTCGGCGTCGGGAGCCGCACGATCGGGACGAACCCGCCGCGAATCGCGGGCGTCCCCACGATTCACGTCCTCACGGGCGCGCCATACATCCTGAACTTGACGTTCTATGTGTCGGACCTCGACACGCCGCTCTCCGGTCTGACGATCTCCGACGCGGATAGCGCGAACGTCACCGCGCTCGGCGGTCCGTATCCATCCCTCACGATCACCTACGCGACCGCGGGGACGTACGTCGTGACCGTCTGGGTCTCCGACGGAACCGACACCGCATGGATGCTCCTCACGATCGTGGCGGCGGGCACGAATCCCCCGCGCGTCGTCTCGACGCCGCCGTCCGTGCTGTTCGACGAGGACACGACGGCGCCGAACGGCCTCGGGGCGATCGCGACCGCGTTCATCGATGATCCCGACGGGGACCCTCTCACGTTCACGATCATCGGAAACCGTTCGGTGCACGTCCGCATGAACCCGAACAGCACGCTCGACTTCTCGGCGGACCCGAACTGGTTCGGATCGGAAGCGATGCGCCTCCGCGGGACGGACCCGTCCGGAGGCTTCGCCGAAGTCGCTTTCGGCGTGACCGTCCGCTCCGTGGATGACCCGCCGGTGTTCGCCGCTGTGCCGAGCCTCTCCATCGAAGCGGGGATCTCGTACGTCCTCGATCTCGATCCGTACATCTCCGACGTCGACACGCCGCTCGCGTCGATCACCGTGACGACGGACAGCCCGTACGTCAACGTGAGCGGCCATCGCCTCACTCTCGCGTTCCCGTCCGACTGGACGACCGCAGAGTTCAATGTCACAATTTCCGATGGGACGTCGCTCGCGACGCGCGACGTGTCGGTGGCCTTCCACATCACACCCGCATGGTGGCAGGCACCGTACATCCTCGCCCTGCCGCCGATCGGTGTCTTCGTGGTGGTAGCCATGTTTGTGCAACGCGCGCGTTGGAAGCCCGCCAAGGCCTTCCTCGTGGACGAGAAGGGACGAATGCTCAGGGAATTCACCCTGGACCCCGGCTGCCAGGTCACATACGACCAGGCGGTCCAGGCCGGCGTGCTCGACGCGGTCGAGAAGCCGATCAAGGTCACGAAGTACCACGGCCAGACCGTCCGCGGGGACGCCCTCGCGGTCGTGTTGCTCGCCTACGGGCCCGTGACGCCGGAACAGGTCGGGTTCGCCCGAGAGATGCTCGTCCAAATCCAAGACAAGTTCGAGGACGCCGTGAAGCAGCGCCTCGAGGAAGTGCGGGCACGCGATGCGGAGCTCGCCGCGCGCGCCAAGGTCCTCGACGAACGCCAGAGCGCCAGCGAGGCGCGGGCCATCGAGGTCGAATCGATGCTCCGCCAGGCGCAAGCGGCTCAAGTCAAGGTCGACGCTGACGTCGCCGCAGTGGCGGCGAAGGACCAAGACGTGATCCACCGGGAGCAGACCCTCGCGGAGGGCCGCCAAGCGGTTGCCGACCTGTCTCGGCAACTCGAAGAGCTGCGTACCTCGCTCGACCGGCGTTCGGCGGAGACACAGAGTCAAGCCGCAGCGGTCGCCGAGAGATCGGACGCCGTTCTGGCGCGCGAGGAACGCGCGACGACGAAGGAGGCGGTCCTCCAGGACCAGGCGGCGACCCTCGGGCAGGAGGACGCCCGTTTGCGGGCGGAGTCCGCTCGGTTGAACGCGCTGTCTGTCAGCCTCGAGACGACGGGAAAGGATCTCGAGGGCCGCGAATCCGCCGTCGTCCGTGACGCGGCGGGGCTCAATGAGGATCGCCAGCGCTTCGAGTCGGACCAGAATGGCCTCCTTGAGTTCCGACGGACGGTCGATGAGCGCGTTGTCAATGTCGAGAAGGCCGAACATGAGGCGGCGGTAAAAGCCGCCGACCTCGCACGCCGAGAAGCGCAGATTCAGCCGATCGAGCTCGATCTCACGGCCCGCGAGGCCGCCGTTTCGGGAAAGGAATCGGACGTTCAAAGCCTGAAGGCGATTACGGACGCGGCCGCCCGAGAAGTCGCGGAGCGCTCAAAGTCCATCGAAGATCGCGAGCTGGCTTTGTCGGAAAACCGCGTCGTCCTCGACGAGGCGCGAGGCGCGTTCGATTTCGAGCGAAAGGAATTCCAACAGCGGAGCGCGCAATACGAGGACGAACTCCGGCGCAGGCGTGCGGATCTCGATGGCCAGGCGGAGGACGTCGGGGAAGCGCAACTCCGGCTGGCCCACGAGAAGGAGACGTTCGAGACGAGCCGTATGGAGAAAAATCAGGCGATCCTCTCCAAGGAGATCGAGCTTGAGGCCCGGGAACAGTCGATCCGGGACAAGGAGGACGCGATCCGCGCCCAAGCGGAAGAGAACGGTCGGCGTCTGTCCGAACTTGCGTCCCGCGAGGAGACCTTGGAAATCGAGAGCGCGCGAATCGACAAGGCGCGTGCCGACTCGGACGAACGGAAGGCAGAACTGACCGCGCTCACGAAGGATCTCGATGAGAAAGCCGCGCACCTCCGAGACGAGGAGGCACGCCGCGCCGAGGAGCTCCGGACCTGGCAGAAGACGCTTGAATCGGAGCAAGCCCTCCTGAAGGAGCAGCGAGAGACCTTCGAGAAGGAGATGTCAGACCTCCGGTCCTCGTGGGCGGATCGCGCGATGCGCGTCGAGGAGCGAGAAGATGCCGTCAAGGACCAGGAGGAGAAGGTCCGGACGGACATCGAACGAGCCACGAAGAACGACGAGGATTTGAGACGCCGAGAGACAGCAACCGCCGAGGCGGCCCAGCAAGCCTCGGACCTGAAGGACAAGGCGGATGGGATCGTTCGCGAAGGCGAGCAGCGGACCCTCGAGCTCGACTCCCGGGAGCGCGCGATGCGCGAGGAGGCGGCCCGACACGCCATCGAGCTCACAGAACGGACGGAGGCCTTGAAGGCCCTCGAGAGCGAGTTCGGCCTGCGGCGCTCCGAGTTCGAGCAGGCGCAGACGACACGAACGCAGCAGCTTCAACAGATGGAAGCCGAGATCGAGAAGAATGGGCACGCCGCGGACGTGAAAGCCCGCGAGCTCCTCGAACGGGAGACGCGGATCGCCGCCTCGGAGGAAACGCTCCACGAGGCGGAACAGCGGATCCAGCGGGACCGGGGCGACGTTCAAGCGACCACCCAGCAGCTCGAGGCCCGACAGCTCGAATTCACTCACATGAAGGACCGCCACGACGCCGAGGCGGCGCGGGTTCGCTCCGAGGGGGAAGCCACCCGCCTGTCGCTCGCCGCGAAGGAAGCGGATTTGAAGGCGGAGCGCGAGCGGATCGAGCGGGACTCAAGCATGCTCCAGGAGACACTCGGCGCGAAGGCGAAGGAAATGGCGGCGAGAGAAAAGGTTCTCTCCGCGCGGGAGCTGGAACTCCGGTCGGAGGAGCAAGACTTGGACGCGCGCGGCCGGGAGCTGGAGACGAAGGAACGCCAAGCGGACGGGAGGACGACGGAACTCTCGGCTCAGGCCGGCGTCTTGAGCCGGAGAGAGCTGGACATCAACGAGCGCGCCTCTCAGTTCGACCAGACGGTCAAGCGGTTCGAGTCGGAAGCGGCCGAGAAACGCCGCGAATGGGAATCGCTCCAAGGAGACCTGAGGACGCAACAGGCCCAGCTGAACGCGTCCTCCGAGTCGCGCGCGACCGAATTCGCAAAGCGGATGGAAGAAATCGATAGCCGCGAGCGCACTCTGCGGGCCGCGACGGCCCAACTCGAGCTAGAACGCTCGAAGCTCGAGTCGCAGGCGAAGTCCGCCGCGTCCAAGGCGAGCGAGGCGGATGCCGCGTGGCAGCGGTCGGAGGCTCGGATCGCGGATCTGAAGGTGAAGGAAGACGATCTCCTTCGGTCGCGACAAGGCTTCGAATCCGAGAGGTCCACCTGGTCCGCAAAGCGCGTGGAGGAACTGAAACAGCTCGAGGCGACGCGGGACGCGGCCGGTCAGCAGACACAGCAGGCGGAGCGCCTCGTCGCCGAAGCCCAGCGTCGGGTCTTCGTCGCGCAGGAGGCGGAGAAAGCGGCGAAGAGGCAAGCGGACGAACTCGTCGCCCAGCAAGGCCTTCTTGAGAAGCGCCGTGCGGATGCGGAGAAGGCGGAGCGAGACCTGCAAGTGCGGATCGCGCAGGTCAATGAAGCCTCGCAGGCATTCGCGACGAAGGAATTGAAAATCAATGCCGCCCTGAAAGAGCTCGAGGCGAGACAAGAGAGGGTTGCGATCGCCGAGCGGGACACGGCCTCCGCCTCGGCAGAGGTTCGGTCGCGAAAGGCCGCGCTCGATCAGGAATCGGCTCAAGTTGCGACTCTATCGGACCGATTCGCGACGCGGCAGCGGGAAGTCGAAACGCGAGCGAACGCCTTGGATGCGAAGGGCGCACAACTGTCGACGAAGGNGAAGGGCGCACAACTGTCGACGAAGGAGCAGACACTCACCACCGAGCTGCAACGGGCCGACAATTTGATGGAGGACCTCTCCAAGAAGGAGCGCGAAATCCGAGCGCGGGAGGATGCGCTCCGTGCCGCGGAAGCGGAGATGTCAAAGCGCGCTGTCAGTCAGTCGGCGAAAGAGGCCGAGCTCGCAGATGCAATGCGATCCGCCGAACGATCGCGGAACGAGGTCGAATCGCAACGCGCACAGATCGAGGAAGACCGGCGGGTCAGCTTCGCCGCACGCGATGAGGCAGAGACGCTGAAGCGCGAAGCGGAGCGGCTCCGGACTCAGGCCGCCGGCATGCAGGCCGAAGTCACGAAAAACCTCCGGTTCCTTCAGAAGAAGGCGCTCGACGTGCTCGATCAGGAAGAGAAGATTCGCGGGCGCGACGCGAAAATCGCGGAGCGCGAGAGAAGCCTCGATACGCGCCAAGAAATCTTGGAAGGCAAGGAGGGCGCGATCGAGTTGGACCGCCAGGAGCTCGACTCGAAGACCGCGAAGCTCACCGGGGAGGTGGAGCGCCTGCGCGCGAAGGTCGCCGAGACGGAGAAGGTCGGCGGCCCGACTAGCGCCGCGATGGAAGAGTGGAAGAAGGACGTCGAGAACCGGGTGAAGATCATCCAGAAGAAGGCGATGGAGCTCCTCGACCGGGAAGAGAAGATGCGCAAGAAGGAGGAGGAACTGCGCGCCCTCGCCGAGCAACTCGGCGTCCAGCTGTGATCTCCCTGCAACTGTGTCGGTACCGGTACTCGTTGGAAGATGGTCTTCCGCGCGAAGGAAATCTACTTCGAGCGACGCGGGCGCGACGCCTTCCGGATGGATGAATCGAAATCGTCGACCAAGTCATCTGCGTCTTCGAGGCCCACGCTCACGCGGACGAGTCCTTCGGTGACCCCGCTCACCCGACGCTCCTCCTCGGTCAACGGGCCGTGCGTCATCGAGGCGGGATGCTGGACCAACGTCTCGGCTCCACCCAAGCTCACGGCCAGCGTTGCGACACGCACGGACTCGACGAACGCCTTCGCGGCGCGAAACCCGCCCGCCAGCTCAAAACTCAGCATCGCGCCGAAGCCAGACATCTGCTTGCGCGCGAGGGCGTGTTGCGGGAACGAGCGCAGCCCGGGGTAGTGCACGGCGCGCACGGCGGGATTCCCTTCCAGGAATTCGGCGAGGGCCTGAGCGTTCGATTCATGGACGCGCATCCTCAGAGGGAGGGTCTTCAGTCCGCGGCGTACGAGGAACGCCTCGAAGGGACCAAGCGTTGGACCGAGCATCTTGTACGTGAACCAGATCCGGTCGAACACCGGGGACTTAGCGGCGACGACTGCGCCGGCAACGACGTCGCTGTGGCCGCCGATGTATTTCGTCGCGCTGTGCAAGACCGCGTCGACCCCGAAGTCGAGCGGCCGCTGATTGATCGGCGTCGCGAAGGTGTTGTCGGCTAGAGTGCGCGCTCCGACCGAACGCGCCGCCTGGACGGCCTCACGGATGTCGGTGATCATCATCGTTGGGTTCGCGGGCGTCTCGATGTAGACGAGTCGCGTGTTCCGTCGCACCGCCTCGACCCAAGCGCGAGGGCGACGCGGATCCACCAACGTGGTCTTCACGCCGAACCGAGGCAGCAGGCGCGTGAAGATCTCCGTCGTCGCCGTGTAGAGGCTTGAGCCGGACACGACATGATCACCGCCGTCCACGCATGCGAGGATGGCGGAGGCGATCGCCCCCATCCCGGATCCGGTCACGAGACCGCGCGCCCCGCCTTCGAGGTCGGCGAGCACCTCCTCGAGATCCCGGAGGGTCGGGTTGCCCCATCGCGTGTAGTACGCGTCAGGAGCAAACTCGACGGCGAACTCCGCGCTCTGACGCGCCGATTCAAGAGCCCACGTGGAGCTCGCGTAGATCGGCGTCACGAGCGGTCCGTGGCCTTTCCTTCGGCGGCCATGGATTGCGCGAGTCCGGAGACCGGGTCGCCTGGCCATGAGGTCGGGCCACGGCGAGAGAGCCGAAATACATTGCGAACGCTCGCAGTCGAAATCGTCCGAAACGCGCGCGGGAATCCGCGGGCTCCGTCAAACCGGAAAGGTCAAAAAGGGGGGGTGTATACAAGCCATTGCCCGGCCCGGTTACAGGGTCGGACGGCACCGCCAAGGGAGGCAACCGCATGTCGCGGGAAGTGGACTTCAACGCAAAGCCGATCGATCCGGACTTCATGAACAAGCCCGACGAATATCCGGAGACGGGGACCCATTTCGAGCACAAGGTCTTCGCGGAGGGCAAGGAACGGCTCGACGCGGACGGCAAACCGTATCCCACGAAGCTGGGAATCCACGGCACCCATGTGGCCGTCGACTTCGACGGCTGCGTCGCCGATGGCGTGTGCATGGACGTCTGTCCCGTCGACGTCTTCGAGTGGATCCTCGCCCCGGGCAAGAAGGGAACGGGCAACGACAAGATCGTCGAGGAGGGCAGCGAGGAGTGGGACCAGTACCGGACCGACAAGTCCGACATGATCCGCGAGTCGGACTGTATCGATTGCATGGCGTGCGAGACGGCCTGCCCGACGAAAGTCATCAAGATCAGTCCGTAAGCGGATTCGCTCCCGACCCGGTCGTCGCTTCGCGGCCGCGGTGTCGCTGCCGGAACCTAGTCGCCTTCCACGTTCGCCGGCTCCTTTCGCCCAGAGATCGCACTCCAGACGCGGCGGAGCGGCCGAGTCACGGCGGTGATCCGGCCGCCGCGGATCCCGAAGTATACCACGATGACGACGGCCCAGTATGCGACGTATCCCGCCGCCTCGAGGACGGTCGGCGCGGCATTGTAGCCGAGAATCCCGCGAAGGAGATATCCGGCCGGGTTCGACGCGTCGTCCGGGAAGACGAGGGTGAGGTCGTAGAGGGCCACGGACCCGAAAGTCCAGGAGAAGGCTTCTTGGAGCTCGTGGATCGCATGCGCAAACAGGCCGGCGGCAATCAGGACGAGGAAAACACCGGTGCCCTGAAAGAACCGCTTCAAGTTGATCCGCCAGGAAACACGGATGATCCCGACGCCGATCACCGCAGCCACGAGCAGGCCGAGGGACACGCCCACGACCGCTTCCGACGGTGATGTGAGGGTCCCCGCACCGAAGACGAAGAGGGCCGTCTCGATGCCCTCGCGGAGGACCACGACGAACGAGAGGACCATCAGGCCGACGCCTTATCGATGCGCCGCTGGACATGCGCTTTGATGCTCGTGGATGCCTTCATCATCCAGAGGACCATCGACGTGAGGACGGCGACCGCGACGAGCATTGCGGCGCCCTCGAACACCTGCTCGCCGAAGCCCTCCCATTCGATCGTCAGGGCGACGAGGATCGCGGCGACGCCCGCGCTCACGACGCTGGCGGCGGCGGTGCCTCCGTAGACGTACCGCTTCAGGTGGCCGCGTTCGATCTTCGCGAGATAGCCAAGAATGATGCCGATCACGAGGGCGGCTTCAATCCCTTCCCGAATCCCGATGATGAGACTCGGGATGATTCCGACCGACGTTGCCACGCGCGCCTCTCCTGATTTCTGGACGGTTGGACGTCCCCGGCATCGCGTCGATAACGGCGTATTACTTAAGGGTTCGGAGACGCGTCTCGACGTTCGTTCATCGACCCGCTTCGGTACCCCAGCAAGTCGACTGTCGTGTGGGAGAACCCTGCATCGCGGACCGCCTGAGCGACTTTCGCCGCGAGGTCCGGCTGGACGATTCGCGGGATGTCTTCCGGGAGGACCTCGATGCGCGCAATCTCCCCGTGCGCCCGCACCCGCACGACCCGGAACCCGAGCGCGCGAATCGCCTCTTCCGCCGCTTCGACTCGGTGCAACTTGTCCAACGTGATGACCTCCCCGTACGCGATGCGCGAGGAAAGGCAGGCGTTGCTCGGCTTGTCGTGAAAACTCAGCCCGAGCCGCTGCGCGAGCGATCGAACGTCGGACTTCGCGAGGCCGAACTCGACGAGGGGATGCCAGAAGCCGGCCTCGTTCATCGCCTGGATTCCGGGTCGATGGTCGCCGAGGTCCGAGAGGTTCACCCCGTCCGCGATGACTCGATAGCCCAGTTCCGCCGCGAGCGGCCGCAGCGCCTCACCCAGTTCCTGGCGGCAGAAGTAGCAGCGGTTCGTCGGATTCGCGACGTACCGGTCGTTCGCCAGCTCGGACACGCGGATCACCTTCACCTGAATCCCGATTTCCGCAGCCTCGTCGAGCGCTTCGTCGAGCTCGCGTCGAGCCAGGGATTCCGCGTCCGCGATCACGGCGAGCGCGTCCCCGCCGACCGCGTCGTGGGCGATCCGGGCCACGAGACCGCTGTCCACGCCTCCGGAGTACGCGACCAGGATCCGGCCGCGCGACCGCATGGCGGCGACCATCCCCTCGTACGCACGCTGAAGGTCGACCGCGGGGGCCGTGATTTCCATCGACGCATCGAGTGCGCCCTCGATGATAAAGCCATCGCGGGACAAACCGTAAGGGCGTCGCCGGCATGCCCGGTACCGTGCGCCCCGCGTTCCTCGAATGCACCGCCTGTTCGAAGAAGTACGAGGTCCGCCTACGGAATGTCTGCGACTGCGGCGCACCGCTGTTCGCGCGATACGAATGGAGCGACGTCCGGCGGGAGGATCTCCCGGCGCGGAAGGATTTGTGGCGATACGCCCCACTGCTCCCGCTGAACGACGCCGAGATCCGTTCCCGCGGCGAAGGCGGCACGCCGCTGTACAAGTTGGACCGAATCGGAGGTGGCGGACGGGTCGCGCGGCTCAAGGTCGCCTCGTTGCACGTCAAGGACGAGGGACTCAACCCGACGGGTACGTTCAAGGCGCGCGGCATGGCGGTCGCAGTGCCGATGGCGGACGCCCTCGGCGCGTCGACCCTCGCGGTCCCGACCGCGGGCAACGCGGGCGCGGCGCTCGCGTTGTACGCCGCCGTGTACGGGGTCCGGGCGATCGCCGTCATGGCCAGGGACGGACCGACCGCTGCGGCGCTGGAAACCCTCGCCTATAGCGCCCACCTCCTCCAAGTCGACGAGGACATCGCGGACGCGGGCCGGATCGTCCAGGATCTCGCGAGGACCACGTCGACGTTCAGCGTCGCGACGCTCCGAGAGCCGTACCGCGTCGAGGGCAAGAAGACGATCCTGCTGGAAATCTGGGAGGCCCTCGGGACGATGCCCGACTGGATCCTCTTCCCGACGGGAGGCGGGACCGGAATCGCCGGCGCGTGGAAGGCGCTCCACGAACTGCGGGAACTCGGGTGGTTCGAGGGGCCATGGCCCCGGATCGGACTCGTCCAATCGGACGGGTGCGCGCCCCTCGTCCGCGCGTGGGCGGAGGGACGGGAGTCCGCGGAGCCGTGGCCGCACCCGAAGACGAACGCGGCGGGACTGCGCGTCCCCTCGACCCTCGCGGACCGGATTGTCCTCCGGGCGCTCCGGGAGACACGGGGCGCTGCCGTCGCGGTGTCCGACGAGGCGATCGCGGTCGCGGCCCGCACGTTCGCGGCCCTCGAGGGGATCGGAGCGTGCCGAGAGGGCGCCGCGACCTTGGCGGGACTCCGCCGCTTCTTCGACGAAGGGACGATCACCCCGGACGATCGAGTGGTCCTCGTGAACACGGGCGCCCCGCGCGACTCCGAGCCGCCGCTCCCGGACGTCCCGATCGTCCGCAGCGCCGAGGAAATCCGGACCTACCTGGGGCTCACCCCGACAGCTCCTTGAGCCTCTCGAGGATCGCCGCGTGGTCCGGGGGAACCGTCGGGTCTTCCGTGACCCACTTGTACCGCACGACGCCTGCCTTGTCCAGGATGAACACGGACCGCTTGGCGACGCCCTGCAGGCCGAAGCCCCCGAACCGGTCGTACTGCACCCCGTACGCCTTGCTCACGCCCCGGTTCCAGTCGCTGAGCAGCGGATAGTTGATCCGATTCTCCTTCTTGAACACCCGGTGGCTGTGGTGGCTGTCCGTGCTGATCCCGTACACCTTCGCGCCGTACGAGCGGATCGTGTCGAAGGAGTCGCGAATCGCGCAGAGTTGGCCCTGACACACGTTCGTAAAGTCGAACACGTAGAACGAGAGCACGACGGGACCGTGGCCGAGTTCCTTCGAGAGCGTCACGGGCTTCGCCTCGTCGTTCAGCAGCGTGAAAGCGGGCGCCTTCTCGCCGACGTCCACCATGGGCATCGCCTCGCGCTCAGCGAGCCCGACGACGGCGATGAACCCTTCGCTCTTTCGGGTGCGTCCCAGACGAACCGAGACGTTGGGAATCGCGCGTGCCAAAGGAACGCAATGTATATCTAACGGCACCGGCCCTTTCGGGGTTCCCTAGGACCTGACCGCTCAGCGAGACACTCCGTCCAGACGGTCGCCCGCCTGGAGGTGGGGGGAGGCAATGGCAAAGTACGTCCTCGCGGCCGACTACACACTGATGACGGACTACCGTAACGTCCCTCTGGCGACGTTCTTCAGTTGCATCCCCACCGATTTCTGGCACTCCCGGCTCGTCTTCCGAATCCTCGCGGACCCGCCAAAGCTCGACGCGGACGGCCGGCCGATCCGGGTCCCGTACGGCCTCCGGAAGGTCGAGGCCTCCCTCGCGCGAGTCCACGGCCGGAAGGATGTCGTGATTGCGCCGCCGAACGACATCGAACGGTACATCACCGACGACACGGAGATCGTCGGGCTGCACTCGATGGACCCGCTCGGCCTCGGCCCCGTGAGCATGTCCTTCACGATGGGGGGCATCTTGACCCCATACACGAAGGCGAAGTTCCTGGAGCTAGCGCGACGGGTGCAGCGCCCCGGACGGAAGTACAAGGTCGTCTTGGGCGGCCCGGGCGCATGGCACTTCGACTACCGCACCGAGATGCAGGAATCCCTGGGGATCGACCACATCGTCCACGGGGAAGTCGACCACCTGATTCCAGAGATCTTCGAGCGGATCGGGAACGGGGACGCGCCTCCTGTGATGCGATTCACGAACGCGACCGCGCCGTCCGTCGACCAGATCCCGAAGATCCTCGGGCCGACGATGCACGCGATGAACGAGGTCATGCGAGGGTGCGGCCGCGGATGCGAGTTCTGCGAGGTCACGCTCCGCCGTCCGCGGTACTTCCCCCTCGACTACATCGCCGACGAGTTGGCGATGAACGCCCGCATCGGGGAATCGTCGATCCAGCTGCACTCGGACGACATCTTCCTGTACCAGCTCGAGAACTGGAGGACGATGGAGCCGAACGAGGACGCGGTCAAGGAGCTCTTCCGCTTCGTCATGGCCCAGCCGGGGGTCACGCACTGCTATCCGACGCACGGGACCCTCAGCGCGGCCGTCACGAACCCCGGGCTGATCGAGGACCTATCGGAGATCGTGAAGGCAGGGCCGGACAAACTCGTCGGAATCCAGAGCGGCATCGAGACGGGCAGCCCGGGCCTCTCCCGCGCCGTCCTGCATCGGAAGGCCGCGCCGTTCACGGCAGAAGAGTGGCCCGACGTGGTCGTCCAAGGGACGGAGATCCTATGCCGGAACTACTGGTATCCCGCCTTCACGATCATCCTCGGCCTCCCGGGGGAGACGCCGGAGGACGCGTGGATGACCGTCGATCTGATCGATCGGATGGAGCAGATCCCGGGAGCGCACTTCATCACGGCGCCGCTGACGTTCGTCCCCGTCGGCGTCCTTCGAGGGGAGGAATTTTACAACCTCGACGAGATGATCGACGAGGCGCGGTTCAACGTCGCGTACCGGGCGTGGCGGCACGTCCTCATGGAAATCGACGAAGACCTCTGGCGCCTCACGCAATTGCCGAGTCCGATGAAGGCGATGGTCGTCGCGACGGCCCGGATCGGCGGGCGGTACATCCTGGGGATCATGCATCGCTACGCCCGCCACAAAGGGTTCCGGATCCGGGCTCCGGCGAAGACCCGACGCCAGGCGGAAGGCCACACCCTCAGCTTCCCGGCGGCCTAGCCTCGGAACCCGCCTGAGCGGTCAGGAGCCGTCGGTGATCCATGCGAGATACTGCTTCGCCTTCACATCGGCGCCGTCCTCCCCGATGACGGACGGCAGCGTCCGGGCGCGGAGCAGTTCGACTACCTTCACGAGGTCGTCCTCCGTGAGGGTCGAGCGGTCCGCGCGAACATCGCGCAGCCGCTTCCTCAGCATCGCGAGGGCCATGTCGCCCCAGATGGCCCGCATGTCGGCCTCGATGCGGTCGTACGCTCCTTGCGCGCCCACGCTCTCACGCTTCGGTCGGCATCGAATGGGCGCTGAGCCATGCGCTGTACCCGACGTAAAACAGAATGACGAGGGCCACGACGAGGAACGCATCCGGGAGCGGGGTGTCGGCCACCAGGATCCGCGTGGCCGCGCTGAGGCTCAACGCGATCCCGACGGCAGCGAGACCCATGCTGAGCCGGTACAGGAGACCGCCTCGCATCATCCGCACGCCCTTGTGAGCGAGCAGAAACGCGCCGAGGACGCCGCACGAGATGCTCAGCACGAGGACCACGAACTGTTCCGCGGAGACCGCCATCGACCCGACCGACCTTCGATGCGGGCCTGCGCGCCTTAAGTCTACGCTCGCTGGATTCACGCATGAGAATAATCACGGCTCGAGGCGTGCGGTGACGGACTGCCCTCCGACCTGAACGAAGCCGGCAGACCCGTACAGCGCGACCGCGGGATCATTTCCCACCGTCACGTACAGGGCCAGCCGTCGCTCGCCGAGGCCTTCGAGCCGGTTCATCGCCGCTTGAAGGAGACCGCGGCCCAAACCCCGACCGCGCTGGGCCTTCACAACCCCCAACTCCGCCACGAGCGGCATGCCCATCCAATGGGTGATGAGGATCGCGCCCGCGATGCGTGGGCCGTCCAATGCGACGAAGGACGCATCGGGCATGAACCGGCCGGAATCGCC
>WNGA01007517.1_pt1 | contig 15148 bp, 17 predicted proteins | sample 5400061 | NCBI WGS metagenome assembly WNGA01 (sample SAMN13153366, study PRJNA577476) | soil metagenome | isolation source: 100 cm soil or saprolite under grassland replicate 2 | place: USA:California | collected 2016-06-15
AGAGGACATTCCGGAACCTCGTAGGGCGATGGGCACGGGTTGGATGGGTGGTGTGATGATCCCACTCATGACCACTCTGGCCGACCAGCTTCTGCCCGACGGGCTGTGGCAGCGCCTGCAGCCGCTGCTGCCACCACCACCCTCCCGAGCGCGCGGTGGCGCGCCCCGCACCGTGTCGGATCGGGCCTGCATGGCCGCGGTCATCTTCATGGCTCGCACCTCCACGCCGTGGGCGTTGCTGCCGGTGGGCGAGTTCGGCTGCGGCTCGGTGACGACCTGCTGGCGGCGGTTTGCCGAGTGGGCCCACGCGGGGGTGTTCGAGCGGCTGCAGGAGCTGCTGCTGGATGAGCTCGGCGAGGCCGGCGGGCTGGACTGGTCGCGGGTCAGCGTGGACAGCTTCAGCCTGCGCGCCGTTCGGGGGGGACCAGGTGGGCGCAAACCCGGTCGATCGGGCCAAGCCCGGGTCCAAGCTGCACCTGGCGGTTGACGGCGGCGGGCTGCCGCTGTCGCTGCTGGTGACCGGGGCCAACACCAACGACAGCACCATGTTCGAGGCGCTGCTGGACGACCTCCCTGCGGTGCGCACGCCAGCGGGTCAGCGGCGGCGCCGCCCCGACAAGTGCCACGCTGACAAGGCCTACGACCATCGCCGCTGCCGCGCCTACCTGTCGGGGCGGGGCATCAAGGTGCGCATCGCTCGCTGCGGGATCGAGTCCTCGCAGCGGCTGGGCCGCCACCGCTGGAAGGCGGAGAGGACGATCGCCTGGCTGGCCGGGTGCCGGCGGCTGCGCATCCGCTACGACCGGGACTCCGAGCGGTTCTTCGCGTTCGCCATGCTGGCCTGCGACCGGCTGTGCTACAACCGGCTGCCCTGCGCGGCCACCGCCCGGCTACCATGATCCCGGTTGCGGATCTGGCGGGCCCGCGGCGCGTAACGCAGCAGCACCTGACCTGGCCATCGACGGCAGCCGGAACCGCTGGGCTGACCAGACAAGCGCGGCGTGGACACGGAGATGACCCGAGGAGGGCCGATGCGGGTCACCGAGCGTGCCCAGCGCGCGGTCCTGTACGCCAGGTCAGAGGCCAGCCGGCTCGGCCACGACCGCGTCGGCACCGAGCACCTGCTGCTCGCACTGCTCCGCGACGAGGACTGCCTGGCTGTGGCCACCCTCGGCAAGCTGGGGATCCCACCAGAGACGGTCCGCCGCCGGGTCGAGGAGACCGTCGGCCCGGGTCAGGGTGAGCGGGGCATGGGTTTCCACCTCCCGATGACCAAGCCCGCCGCGCTGGTGCTCGCCCTGGCGGGACGCGAGGTGATGGAGCTGGATTCCGACCGGCTTGGCACCGAGCACCTGCTGCTCGGCCTGGCCCGCGAGGGCGAGGGCGTCGCCGCCGGGGTCCTCCAGGAGCTCGGCGCCGGCCTGCTGGAGCTCCGGGAGGCGGTGGCGGCCCAGTACGCGGCCGGGGTCGATCCCGAGCCGTTCCCGCCCGACCGGGGGCCGCCGCCCTGGGAGCCGCCGCCGGCGGCGAGGCTGCGTGGCGTGGTCCCGCTGGCCCAGGAGCATCCGCTGCCGTCGGGGGACCGCCTGGTGCTGCTGTCGCTGGAGGTCTGGTCGGACTGGTTGGACCTGCGCTACGCGGTGGTCTACGCCACCCCGGAGCCGGAGGGGGAGCTGCCGCGGCCAGAGGTTATCGGCGGCTGCGAGGTGTCGGACCGGGCCGGCACCGAGTACGTCAACTGGACCAGCTCCCACCCCGGCTTCGGCATGGTGCGCGTCATCCAGCGCACCTTCGTGCCCGCGCCGCCGGTGGGCACCGAGCTGCTGGAGCTGCGGTTCAGCCAGCCCGACACCATGCCGGGGGAGGCGCCGCCGCTGATCGTCAGCACCGTCGATCTGCGGTAGGCGTGGCCAAGCGAGCGGCTTGGCGCCGCTTGATTAGGGCCGCCATCAGGTTCGGGAATGTCCTCTAAGACGCCGTTTCGCTCCCTTTGGGGGTGCCGGGTCCAAGACGCCGAATGTGGCGACCAGGCATTCGGATGATCCCCTGTCCGTAACGCTCTCGAGACGGATGGCGGCCACACTGACACCTCACCCACAAGGCTTGTGACGATGCCTGGAGACCGGAGGGCCTGGATGCGCCGAGGACCATGCCAGTGACCCCTGACGCCCGACTCGCCCGGCCCCGCCGCTGGCCGGGCGTGGTGGCCTGGACGCTGTGGGCGCTGGCCATGGCGGTCTGGCTGGTGATCCCCTGGCTGGACGACCGGTTGCGCCAGGCCGGCCGGCCCGACCTGACCCAGTGGGACCTACGCCCTGGGGTTGCGGCGGTGAGCGTGGCCACGGTCGGGGCGGTGCTGGCCAGCCGCCGGCCCCGCCACCCGGTGGGCTGGCTGCTGCTGGCCCAGGTCGCTACCAATCTCGCCACCGGGGCTGCTGCGCAGTACCTGGCCTGGGGACTGCTGCCGGGTGGGTCCCTGCCAGCCACCCGCGCTGTGGCCCTGGCCTATCCGGCCAGCGCCGGTGGAGGGCTGCTCCTGCTGGGCTTTGTCCTGCTGTTGACCCCGACCGGGAAGCTGCCCTCGCCCCGCTGGCGCTGGTGGGCCAGAGCCATGGTGGCCGTACCACTGCTGCTGGTGGTGCTGGTGATGCTGGCACCCGGACCGGTCGACCCCTCCGTCCAGGTGCTCGGCAGCCCCTTCGAGTTCGGCGGCCTGGGTGGGGTGCTGCTGGTCGCCAACCAGCTGGCTCTGGCCTTCACCATCCTGGCCGTGGCGGTCTGTGCCGGGTCGCTGGTGGCGCGCTTTCGCCGCGCCGGGGGAGTGGAGCGCCAGCAGCTGCGCTGGGTGGCCTTGGCAGCGGCGCTGCTGGTGGTGGCGGCGGGGGCCGCGCTGGTCGGCCTGGCCCTGGACGCCCCCGAGGTGGTCACCTGGGCGATCAGTGCCTGGGTGGCCGGGCTGCCCCTCGCGCTCGGCGCGGCGGTCCTGCGGTATCGGCTGTATGACCTGGACCGCATCATCAGCCGCACCCTTGCCTACGGGCTGCTGACCTTGCTGCTGGGTGGCGGCTACGCCGCCGTGGTCCTGGGGCTCAGCCAGCTCCTGCCCAACGACTCCAGCCTGGTCGTGGCCGGCGCCACCCTGGCGGTCGCGGCAGCGTTCCAGCCGGCCCGCCGCCGCATCCAGCAGCTGGTGGACCGCCGCTTCAACCGGCGCCGCTACGACGCCGCCCAAACGATCCAGGCGTTCAGCGCCCGGCTGCGCCAGCAGACAGACCTGGACACCCTGACCGGTGAGCTCCTGGAAATGGTGGAGCAGACGATGCAGCCGACCCAGGTGTCGCTGTGGCTGCGGCCCTCACACGCGGCGCCCAGTGCGACTGTTGGCCCCACAGCGCACCAGTGATCCTCCCAGGCCCGACCTCCAGCCGGTTGAAGCAGACCAGCGCGCAGGCCACCAGCACAAAGGCAAACCACCGCCCCGCGTCGCGGTCCCAGCGCACCTGCAGCCGCCTAAAGCAGCTCAGCCACGACAGCGCCCGCTCCACCTTCCACCGCTGCCGGCCCAGCCGCGTCGACGACTCCACCCCACGCCGAGCGATCCGCGGCCGGATCCCATTGTCTAAGCGGTCTGCCTGAAGTTCTGCACGTACCTGGCGTTCCTGCCAGCCGATCGGAAGGCCCAAGGCGAGATCCTGACCTTCGCGATTGGGTCGCCGATGGGATCAGCGGACCAATCCGGCGACGAGGTTGACGGAACCCCCCACAATCACCACGCCGAACAGGTACGACAGGACAGCGTGGGAAAGCACGGTGCGCCGGATCCGGGGATCGCGCACTGTCGTGTCGGACACCTGGTAGGTCATGCCGATCGTGAACGCGACGTAGGCGAAGTCACGGTAGTTGGGCCGCTCCTGCCCGACCGAGTCACCGAAGGCGATGCCTGCGGTTGTCGATCCGAAGTGCAGGTCGGCGTAGCGCAGGGTGTAGATCGTGTTGACCACGGTCCACGACAGCATGACGGTCAGCACCGCTACGCCGATGAGCAGCACCCGCTGTGCGCCGCTCTCCCGCCCCGCAAGGCTCAGGGCGAACCCGACACCCAGCAGGCTGGCGACGCTCGCCCCGACCAGCAGCACCGTCGCGGAGCCGCGCGTCTCATCCTCGCGCGTGGCCAACTGCTCGGCGTGTGGGCTGTCCGCTCGAAGAATGATCGGCCAGACGATCATGAGGAAGGTAAGCGCGGCAGCGTCCCAGCCCCCGACCACCGCCAACCCCCATGGCAGGAACCGCAGGAGCAACACAGCGATGACCAGCCCGATGAAGGCCACCACGGCCGCTCGCCGCATGGCCGGGGCGTGCCAGCCCATCCATCGGTGGTACAGCGTCGGTGGCGGGCTGGCGGTCATCGTCGGAGTGTTGCCGATCGCATCGGAGCGTGCCAGTTCGCATCGGGCGCTCCTCGCTCAACCAGAGTTACGGACGGAACCTCTGGCGGCCCGCTAAGACGTCGTTCGCTCCTTTGGGTAGGTTTGGCATGATCCGCGCCATGACAACCCTCGCTGACGACCTCGTGCCCGACGAGCTGTGGGCACTGGTGGCGCCCTTGTTGCCGGCGCTTCCGCGCCGCCCTAGGGCGGCCGGCACCCGCCATCTCCGACCGGGCGTGCTTGAAACGGAGCTAGCCCCATACCCTCGAAGGGAACGAAACGCTGGCTAAGGTGGGAGGGTGGCCCAGATGGTGGTCCACGGGAAGGGGCTGGTGACCTCGCGGACGTCGGCGACGCCGGCGACCAGGCGGGTGAAGCCGCGTCGGGTCCAGTGGTTGAGGTGGCCGGGGGTGTTGCCGAGGTCGCGCAGGTAGCGGCCGGCGAGCAGGTTGCAGCCCCGGAAGATGGGTTCCTGGGGGACCGACAGGACCAGGTGGCGGCGGCTGACCCTGGCCAGCTCCGCCAGGCCGCGGTCGGGGTCGGGGAGGTGTTCCAGGACCTCGGCGGCGACCACCACGTCGAACTGCTTGTCGCCGAAGGGCAGGGCGTGGGCGTCGGCGTGCAGGAACCGTGGCCCGGGGAGCTGCCGCCAGTCGGCCCGTAGCCCGGCGTCGGGGAGGTCCAGGGCGATGACCTCGCCCCAGCGTTGGTGGAGCCGCTGGGCGATGACGCCTTCGCCGCAGCCGACCTCCAGGGCACGCTCGGGGGCGCCCGGCTCGGCCGCGATCTGTTGGAAGACGTGGTCCAGGTTGGCGACCCACCGGTTGGTGAGCCAGCGGATGGCGGGGTTGCGGGCGGTGTACTTGTGGGTGTGGTTGCCGATCACGACCCCGACGGTCTCGGGGGCGGGTGCCTGCCGGGCTGCCATCAGTCGGTGGCGGTGCGCCGCACCACCAGGTCGGCCAGCAGCGCGATCGCGATGATGTTGAAGGCCGCCAGCCCCACCAGCACGGTGGAGCCGGTCACCCGCAGGTCGTGGACGATCAGGTCCACGACCGCCTTCAGGAAGGTCGCGCCCAAGAGGGTCAGCCCGAGCGGCATCAGCACCCGCAGCGGGTTGAAGTACATCACCATCCGCAGGATCTGCAGGATGTAGTTGTAGGCGTCCTTGAGCGGATGGAACTTGGAGCGACCGGCCCGCTTGAAGTAGTCGATTGGCACATACCGGATCGGGTGGCCGTTGGACAGGAACGCCAGCGTGATGGTGGTCACACACGAGAACCCGGCCGGCAGCAGCCGCAGGTACGGCGTGGCCACCGAACGTTTGAACGCTCGCAGCCCGGAGTTGAGGTCGGGGATGTCGGTGGCGGTGAGGTAGGCGGCCAGCTTGCGGATGGCCCACTTGGCCGGCACCCGCAGCAGCTTGATGGTGCCCGCCTCGGTGCGGCGCGCCCCCACCACCTGATCGTAGGTGTCGTCCAGCAGCCCCACCAGCTCGGGGATGCGCTCGTTGGGGTAGGTCAGGTCGGCGTCGGTCCACACCACCACGCGGCCCCTGGCCTGCTGGGTACCGATCCGCCTGGCCGTCCCCGACCCCTGGTTGCGGGGCAGCAGGATCGTGCGGATCCCCCCGATCGACTGCAGGACCTCCCGGGTGCCGTCGGTGGAGCCGTCGTCGACGCAGATCACCTCGTGGCGCATGCCGGCGGCGTCCAGCGCCGCGCGGATGCGCTTGACCTCCAGCTCGACGTGGTCGCGCTCGTTGTAGCAGGGCAGCACCACGCTGACGTCGGGGCGGTCGTCGGTGGCGGGGAGGGGGGCGGCAGTAGGCACTCCGGTGACGCTCCTGGCAGGCTCAGGCGTGGCGGGTTCCGGGGTGCAGCCTAGGAGACGGTGCGCGACCGGCGCGGCGGCCCGCCGGAACACCGGGGGAACGGCCGCTGAACATCGGTGGAACAGGTCCAGGGAACGCCGCGAACGACGCGAATCAGCGGGCCGGCTCCCCGGCGCGGACCTCGGCGGCGAGGGAGCGCCAGGCGAGCCGGAGGACGGCCTCGATCCGCTCCCAGTCGGCCTCGGCGACGCCGCCGGGCTCCTGCGCCCGCCGGTCGCGGACGGTCATGGCCTCGGCCCGCCGCTCGGCGTGGACGGTCAGGCGCTCGGCCGGGACGTGGTACAGCTCCGCGGCCAGCGCGGCGAGGGGGCGTTCGAGCTCGCCCGGCGAGCGGTCGGCCGCCTCCCGGTGGATCACCCACCAGTCCAGCTCCAGCCGCGCGACCTCCGCGGCGTCGAACGGCGCCTCGCTGACCGCCAGGATCGCGGCGTAGTACCGCTCTAGGAGAGTCCAGCGAAACTCATCATCGCTGGTCAGCGTACGTGATCTGACGACCCGGCCGGGGCTGCACCCCTACCCCGGGCGGGTTTTACCCCACACTTGTTGACGGCTTTGGCCCTATGTGGCAGGGTCGCCCGTGCCCGAGACCCTGCGAAGGGACCACCGCCATGTACGGGCCGTTAGTCGCTGCTGCCGTGATCCTGCTCGTGATCGCAGCAGTCGTCTTGTACCTCTCCGACGTGTCCCTCTCCCGCGCCGAGCGTGCGGCCCGGTCGTTTGACCGGACCTACGTGCGCAACCGCGCCACCAGACGCCGCCGATAGGCGGTCAAGGTGCCGGCCCGGGGGGGACCACCGCCAAGCGACCCCGACCCCGGGCCGGCCTTGGCATGCTGCCACGGGCGCGAGTGCGGCACCAGCAGATCACTTTGCCCACAGTCTGTGGACGGCCGGCTCACTCATCAATGGGTTGCTCATAGGCCGCCCGCCATCGGGCCAGCGCCTCATGGAACCGCTCCCGCGCCTCGGCCTCCGTGTCTCCCACCACGCCGATGCGCACCGGGCTGTCATCGTCGGTCACGGCCAGCCACCCACCGTTGCGCCGTTCGATCAGGCGTGGTTCCAGCGTCGTGACCGTTTCAGGCTGGATGGCCATGTTCCGCTCCCCTTCTTGGGTGCCCTGACCAGCAGGATCACCCTTCCTGGGGAGAACCACAAGCTTCCCCAGAACTTTTCTAGGGACTGAACCGAGGCTTGAACTTGACTGTCGAACGGCCAGCAGCTACCTTGAACTTCCCATCCTCCAGAGGAGTTCAAGATGCCGATCCAGCCCGACGGGGAAGCCCCGTACAACTCTGCCCCGGCCACGGTGGCGATCATCGAGCGCTTCAGGGCTGGCACGTTGCAGACGCCAGTGACGCTTGACGTGCTGCGACGGGCCGGTGTCCATGAAAGCCTCGTCCGCCGGACGCTCAAGGCGCTGCGCCTGCTTGAGCTGATCGATGAGAACGGGCATCCAACCGAGCAGTTCAAAGTGCTCGCCAAGGTCCGGCCGGATGAGTACAAGGATGCGTTCGCTGGCTATCTGCGGTCCGTCTACAAGGACGTGTTCACCTACACCGACCCGTCCGATGGTGACCTCGATGCGATCCGCAACGCCTTCTGGGGCTACAAGCCTCCTGGCCAGCGCGAAACCATGGTGCGCTTGTTCCTCGGTCTGTGCGCGTACGCAGGGCTGATCCCTGAGCAGAAGCGGGAACGACCAGCGCCGAGCCCGCGCAAGCCCAAGCCGGCGGCCACGACCACGGCAACCCGTACCCGCAAGCGTGAGGATCAAGGAGGCGAGCAGCCTCCCACGCCGCCGCAGCAGCAGCAGCAGGAGCAGCAGGAGCAGCCACCGCCGACCCCACCACCATCGCCTGCGCCGCTTGATGGGATCGACCCGGCGCTTGTGGCCTGGTTCCAGAAGATTCCTCCGACCGGCACTCCATGGTCGAAGGAGGACAAGGAGCGGTGGTTCACCGCGCTCAGGGCGATGGTGGATGGTGTCCACCCTGAGTCCTAACAAGGATTGAGGTCAGAACGCCCGGGTCCATACCGGGTGGTGGCCGCCGGGTCCAAACCGGAGGTCCGACCTCAGCAGCCGGGCGGGGAGTCTGGACCACTCCCCGCCCGGTGCCACCGCGCCAACCACGGTAGCACCGGGTCTAGGACGTTCCTACCTCAGCCTCATCTGGAGTCCAACCACCAATGCGACGCTGACCTCGCGCATCACGTCTGGTGAGAGCGTGAAACGGTGCTGTGCGGCGTTGAACCAAGCCTTGGGAAGCGTATACGGCCATCGACAGTCGATGACCGTGTCGTGGTCGAACCCGTGTGCAACTCCAACAAGCACCTCGAACGGCCGAGGCGGGCGAGCGGGGTTGTAGGTCGATGCAATCAGGAAGGGGATGTCTGCCTCTGCGGGCATCTGCCTGAGCATCACCACGTACTTGTTTCGGTCGGCGAACTGCCCCGGCACCGTCCTATCTGGAAGGCGGAGCCGTGTCCGGTAAACGTCGCCGCGATTCACTCATCCGCTGGGTCGTCGTGCCGGGCAATGCTCTCAAGCTGACCGGGCGCGAGTGCCTCAGAGATTGCCGTCCGCTCTGCTTGTTCCTCGGCTGTATCGGGTCGCGATGACATGGTCTGCTCTCGCTCGGCCGCCATCGGGTCCATCTGTACAAGCAGGCTCAGCGCTTCGGCACGTTCAGCGATGGCGGCGAAGTCGTAGCGCGGCAGGATCTCACGCAGGACATCGTAGATAGTTCGACCTTCGGTTGGCCTCTGCTCAGAAGAAGTTGTGGAGCGAGAGCCAATGGGTTCATGCTCGCGGCGCCATACGTCTGTAGTCATCGCCGACATCGGCACACACCCCCAAACCTCGATTCTAGCCCTTCATGAAGTCATCGAATCCCGGGGCTGGAATCTGTCCAAACCTGTCCTCATACTCCGCGATGAGCTTGGCCAGGAGCGGAAGCATGGACTTGGCGTGGCCGACGCTCATTGCCACTCTCGCCACCACGTCGTAGCCTCCCTCTTGGCCGCGAGCAGCTTCCTCTGGCGAGCGGAACCCGAAGTCGAGAACCATGTCGAACGGCCCAACGGCCATCTGCACCACATTGGCGTAGACAGGCTCGGGCACATCCGTCGGCATCCCTCCGCTTTCCTCCTTCACGTCGGCAAGAGATCCATGCTATCCCGGCCCCCTTGATTGTCACACCCCTAGCCTAAAATTGCAGGTGAGAGGCATTAAGTGACCCCCGCGAGGTTGGCGCCTCCGGGGGTCCGGACCAGGAGAAGTGACCTCCGTGGTCGGACAAACGGTACCACCGCGCTCGGACGCCGTACAGCTTTCGGCGCTGCTCGACAGTCCCGAGATCGGCCAGCTTGTGGCTGAGCTTGAGGCGACCCGCTGGACCGGGCGGCCCGGTTACCCAACCCGCAGCATGGTCGGCATGGCGCTGGCGAAGTCGCTGTACACGCTTCCGACCTGGACGCGAACCGTCGCCCTGGTCAGCGAGCACGCTGCTCTCCGCGCCGCCCTCGGCTGCCCTGATGTTGCCAGCGTGCCGAGCGTGCATGCCTGCTACCGCTTCACCCGCAAGCTCCGGAAGTTCAAGCCGCTGCTGGACGCCTGCGTTGCCCGGGTGGTCACCGCCCTGCACGAGCAGATGCCCGACCTGGGCACGACCGTCGCCATCGACGCTAGCGACCTGCCCGCCTACGCCAACGGCCAGCGGTATCTCTACAAGGGCGGCCCGGAACGCAAGACCTACAGCGACCCCGACGCCACCTGGGGCCACCGCTCAGCCATCTCGACCCGGGCGTCCGGCTCGTTCTACGGCTACAAGCTGCATCAGGTGGTCTGCGCGATCACCGGCCTGCCGCTGGCATGGCGGGTGGAGACGGCCAAGGACAGCGAGTCCACCTTCGCCATGCCCCTGCTGGACACGGTGCGCGAGCGAGGGTTCCGGGCTGAGATCGCCATCATGGACATGGGCTATGACCACGAAGTGATCTATGCAGCGTGCGAGCAGCGCGGCTGCCACCCGGTCATCCCCTTGCGCGAGACGCCTGCGGTCAAGGCCGGCAAGCACAAGCCTCCCGTCTGCGAGCACGGCGAGTGGACCTTTGCCGGGGCCGACGCCAAGCGCCGGGCCGCCAAGTGGCGCTGCCCCACGGGTGAGTGCTCCCCGGCGAGCCGATGGATCGGGGCCAGCCGCCTGCACACCCTGATCCCACGGGGGACGGCCCGGTGGAAGAAGCTGTACCGGCTGCGTGGATCGGTCGAGCGGGAGAACGGCCGACTCAAGAACGAGTGGGCGCTGCTGCCGCTGCGGGTCCGACGAGTTGAGCGGGTCCGGCTGCACACCGACCTGACGATCCTCGCCCGGCTGGCGACGGCACTCGCCAAGGCCCGAACCTAGACCACCCTGCCCCGAGGTTCACCACCCTCGGGGTTCTGGCGTGCCCGGAGACGCCAGCCGGTAGGATCAGCGGCACAACCGCCCGTCAGGCGACGGAGAAACCACGATGACCAGCCAGGTCGAGCGACCGGCGGCGGGTTTCGCTGGCCGTATCGCTGGTCCCTCCTAGGTAGGGGAGGGCGCGCTGGTAGTCGGCGTGGTCGCGCCCGACCTGGAACACCGCCGCCGCCCTGGCCGCCAGGAACGCCAGCGCCAGCGACCGGGCCGGCGAGAGCTGGAACTGGCCCCGCAGCAGCGCGACGAGCTGCCCGAACAGCGGCAGCCGGCGCCGGTCGTAGTACGACCGCCACATGGCGGTCTCCAGCCGGGCGACCTCGTCGGGGTCGAACGCCCGGATGTCGACCCGGGCCGGGCCCCTGGCGATCCTGCCGGCCGCCCAGCCGGCCCCCGCCAGGACCACCGCGGCCCCCACCCACCTCGTCGTGCGCATGGACGGCAAGCTACCCGCGACCGGCACGCGGCCGCCAGCGTGCCGGCTGCCCACGCCCCGGGCGACAATGGGCGCCGTGCTGCTCGAGGAGATCGCCGAGACGTCCGCCGCCGTCGCCGCCAGCTCCGCCCGCCTGGCCAAGGTGGAGCGCCTGGCCGCCTGCCTGCGCCGGCTCGACCCGGACGAGGTCCACCCGGCGGTGGCGTTCCTCTCCGGCGAGCTGCGGCAGCGCCAGATCGGCGTCGGCTGGGCGGCGCTCCGCGAGGTGCCCCCGCCGGCCGCCGTGCCGTCGCTGACCGTCGCCGAGGTCGACGCCGGCTTCGAGCGGATCGGGCGCCAGGCCGGGCCGGGGTCGCAGGCGGAGCGGCGGCGCCTGCTCGCCGGCCTGCTCGGCCGGGCGACCGCCGACGAGCAGCGGTTCCTGGTCCGGCTCCTCGCCGGCGAGCTGCGCCAGGGCGCCTTGGAGGGCGTGATGGTCGAGGCGACCGCCCGCGCCGCCGGGATCCCCGGCGCCGAGGTGCGGCGGGCCCTGATGCTGCGCGGCGCGCTCGGCCCGGTCGCCGAGGCCGCCCTGGCCCGCGGCGTCGCCGGGCTGCGGGAGCTCCGGCTGCAGGTCGGCCGCGCATTGCAGCCGATGCTGGCCCAGACCGCCACCAGCGTGGAGGCCGCCCTCGCCAGGGCCGGGGCCTCGGGCTCCGCCAGGCAGGTGCCCGCCGCGGTGGAGTGGAAGCTGGATGGCGTCCGCGTCCAGCTCCACAAGGACGGCGACCAGGTGCGCGTGTTCACCCGCACGCTCGACGACATCACCGCGCGGGTGCCCGAGGCGGTCGAGACCGTGCTGGCGCTTCCCGCCGGCACCGCGGTGCTGGACGGCGAGCTGATCGCCCTGCGCGACGACGGCCGGCCGCACCCCTTCCAGGTCACCGCGGGACGGTTGGGCAGCAAGCTCGGGGTGGAACGGCTGCGCACCGCGGTGCCGCTCACGCTGTTCCTGTTCGACGTGCTCCACCTGGACGGCGAGGACCTGATCGACCGGGACGGGGCCGAGCGGCACGCCGCCCTGGCGGCGGTGACCCCGGAGGCGCTGCGGGTGCCGCGGACGGTGACCGGCGACCCGGCGGTCGCCGCCGCGTTCCTCGGCGACGCGCTCGCCCGCGGCCACGAGGGCGTGCTGGTCAAGTCGCTCGCCGTGCCCTACGAGGCCGGGCGGCGCGGCGCCGGCTGGGTCAAGGTCAAGCCGGTGCACACCCTCGACCTGGTGGTGCTGGCCGCCGAGTGGGGCCACGGCCGCCGCACGGGCTGGCTGAGCAACCTGCATCTCGGCGCCCGCGACCCGGAGAGCGGCGGCTTCGTCATGCTCGGCAAGACCTTCAAGGGCCTGACCGACGAGCTGCTCCGCTGGCAGACCGAACGCCTGCGGGAGCTGGCCGTGACCCCCACCGACGGGTGGGTCGTCCGCGTCCGCCCGGAGCTGGTCGTCGAGGTCGCCTTCGACGGCCTGCAGACCAGCCCGCGCTACCCGGGCGGGCTGGCGCTGCGGTTCGCGCGCGTCCTGCGCTACCGGGAGGACAAGCGGGCCGCCGACGCGGACACCATCGACACGGTCCGTGCGATCCACGCCGGCGCGGCCACTTGACATCCGCCGCTCGCGATATATCTTGTCAGTGGGAAGACGCGATATATCGCGGGAGGCGCGATGGCAACGTGGACGATCGACGAGCCGCGGAAACTCACCTTCGACACCGTCAGGCGGCTGCGGGTGCGGACCGTCGCCGGCGGCATCGCCGTCGTCGGCACCGACGACCGGCCGACCCTGGAGGTCTCCGAGCTGGACGGCCCGCCGCTGTGGGTCCGCCACGAGGACGGCGAGCTGGAGGTCGCCTACGAGCGACCCGGGTGGCCGGGCCCGTTCGGCTGGCTGATCGGGCGGCACAGACGCCAGGTGGCGGTCATCTCGCTGGCGGTGCCGCGCGACTGCGAGGTGGACCTCGGGGTCGTCGCCAGCGGCCTGATGGTGTCCGGCCTGCGGGCACCGCTGGTCGCCAGGACCGTCAGCGGCGAGATCACCCTCGCCGGCTGCTCCGGGCAGGTCGAGGCGCAGACGGTCTCCGGCGCGGTGCAGGCCCACGGCGTCGCCGGCGACCTGTGGGCCCACACCGTCTCCGGCGACCTCACCCTGGTCGAGGGCGGCGGCACGGTCGGCGCCAGGACCATCTCGGGCACGGTCACGCTGGACGTGAGCACGCCCGGCGCCGGCGACATCCGCGTGACCACGGTCTCCGGCGACGTCACCATCCGCCTGCCGCACGCCAGCGACCTGCAGGTCCAGGTCCAGTCCACCAGCGGCCAGGTCGCCAGCGCCTTCGACGAGCTGCACCGCGAGGGTCGGCCCGCCCTTCGCAGCATCCGGGGGCGGCTCGGTGCCGGCACCGGACGGCTGCAGGCCAGCACCACCTCCGGCCATGTCGCCCTGCTCCGCCGCGAGCCCGAGGTGAGGGAGTCACCGTGAGCCCCGTCTTCAGCCACGGCATGCTGCGCCTGTACCTGCTCAAGCTGCTGGACGAGAGCCCGCGACACGGCTACGACGTGATCCGCCTGCTCGAGGACCGCTTCATGGGCCTGTACGCGCCGTCGCCGGGCACCATCTACCCGCGCCTGCAGCGGCTGGAGGCCGAGGGCCTGGTCACCCAGAGCCAGGAGGGCGGCCGCAAGGTCTACCAGATCACCGAGGCCGGGCGCGAGGAGCTGCGCCGCCGCCAGGACGAGCTGGACCACCTGGAGACCGAGATCCGCAGCTCGGTCCACTACCTGGCCAGCGAGATCCGCGAGGAGGTGCGCGGCACCGTCCACGACCTCAAGCAGGAGCTCAAGCAGGCGGCCAGGGAGATCCGCCGCCAGCAGCGCCACGAGAACCGGTCGCGCCGCGACTGGCACGACGCGGACGCCGCAGCCCCCCGCGTGGAGCGCCGGCTGCGCGACCTCCTCACCGGCACCGACCAGCTCCTCCACCGGGCCCACCTGACCGAGGCCCAGATCCGCGAGTGCGCCGCTATCCTCGACGAGACGTTCGAGCGCATCCGCGAGGTCCTCCGCGACAAGCGCTGACAAGGAGGCCGCCGTCGACGCCACCGGGCTCGTCCTCGTCGGGGTCGCGATCCTCGTCGGCCTGCTCGGCGTGCTCCTGCCGGTGGTCCCCGGCCTGCTGCTGTGCTGGGGTGCCGTGCTGGTCTGGGCGCTGGTCGAGCGCACCGCGGCGGCCTGGGCGGTGCTGGCGGTCGCCTCGCTGCTGCTGGCCACCAGCCAGGTCGTGAAGTACCTGGTCCCCGGCAGGCGGCTGCGGTCGGCCGGGGTGCCGTGGGGGAGCCTCGCGGCCGGCGGCGTCCTGGCCGTGGTCGGCTTCTTCGTGATCCCGGTCGTCGGCGCGGTCGTCGGCTTCGTCGGCGGCGTCTACGGCGCCGAGCGGCTGCGCCTGCGGACGCACGCGGCCGCCTGGCCGTCCACGGTGCGGGCGCTGCAGGCGGTCGGGCTCTCGGTGCTGATCGAGCTGGTCGCCGGGCTGCTCATCGGCACCGCCTGGCTGGCGGCCGTCCTGTTCGCGTGAGCCGGACCGGTCAGCGTGGCTCGATGTCGTGGTTGAGCCGGAAGACGTCGTCGGGGTCGTAGGCGGCCTTACCGCCTCTCTTGACAACCGTCTACATACAACCTTATGGTTGTATCAATGCAGACGACCCTCGACTTCGATCGCGTGTTCCGGGCCCTGGCCGATACCACCCGGCGCGACATCGTCCGTCGGGCCATCGCGGGTGAGGAGGGCGTCGCCGAGCTGGCCGAGCACTACCCCATGAGCTTCGCGGCGGTGCAGAAGCACGTCGCGATCCTCGAACGGGCCGGCCTGGTCACCAAGGTGCGCATCGGGCGCCGCAAGGTCG
>WNGA01019619.1_pt1 | contig 15148 bp, 12 predicted proteins | sample 5400061 | NCBI WGS metagenome assembly WNGA01 (sample SAMN13153366, study PRJNA577476) | soil metagenome | isolation source: 100 cm soil or saprolite under grassland replicate 2 | place: USA:California | collected 2016-06-15
GGTCGGCCGCGAGCTGCGTGAACACGGTGAGCGTGCCCTGCCCCATCTCGATGTTCGCGCTCTGCACCTCGATCCGGCCGTCCGGGAGGCCCGCCACCCGCAGCCGGGACTTGAGCGCCGTCTCGCCGCCGCCCGTGAATCCGGCGCCGTGATAGAACGTCGCGAGCCCGATGCCGCGGCGCCTGGTGTCGTGAGTCGCGTTGAACTCCGCGTGCTCCCGCTCCCGCTCGCGGTAGCCCGACAGCTCGAGCGCGCGATCCAGCAGGGCGAGGCGGTCCGTGCCGTCCTTGATCACCTGGCCGGTCGCGGTGCTCTGGCCGTCTCGCAGCAGGTTGCGACGGCGCAGCTCGACGGGATCGAGCCCGAGCGTCCGCGCGATCACGTCCATGTGCCGCTCCCCGGCGAACTGGGTCTGGGGGGCGCCGAACCCGCGGAACGCGCCGAACGGCACCGCGTTCGTGAACACCGCCCGGCCGTCGATGCGCACGTGGTCACAAGCGTACGGTCCGGCGGCGTGGATGATGGCGCGGCTCAGCACCACCGGCGAGAGCGTCACGTACGCGCCGCCGTTGATCACCACTTCAACGTCCTGCGCCAGGAGCCGGCCGTCGCGCGTGAGCCCGGTGCGGTGCCGCACCAGCGCCGGATGCCGCTTGGTGGTCGCGGCCATGTCCTCGCCCCGGTCGTACACCATTTTCACCGGCCGGCCGCTCTTCAAGGCGAGCAGCGCCACGTGCAGCGCGATGTGCGAGGGGAACTCCTCCTTGCCGCCGAACCCGCCGCCGGTGGGCGTCTGGATCACGCGGAGGCGGCTCTCGTCGCGCGCAAGCGCGTGCTGCAGCGCCTTGAGGACGTAGTAGGGACACTGCATCGAGCCCTTCACCACCACCACGTCGCCGTCCAGATAGGCGATCATCCCCTGGGTTTCGAGGTAGACGTGCTCCTGCGCGCCGGTCTCGTACGTCCCGGAGACGACCACCGGGGCACCCGCGAGCGCGCGCTCCACCTCGCCCTTTTCGATCTTCAGATGCTTGAAGACGTTGTCGCTGCCGTACTGGATCTGGTCCGGGGCGGGCGTGCTGCGGAAGTCGAGGACCGCCGGCTCGGGCTCGACCACTACTTCGACCGAGCGGACGGCGCGCCGCACCGCGTCGCGCGACGGGTGGGCGAGGAGCAGCACCGGCTCGTGGACGTGGCGCACGTAGCCGGCGGCCAGCACCGGTTGGTCCTCCTCGATGAGCGCCACGACGTTCGGGCCCGGGATGTCGCGATGGTCCACGACGACGAACTGCGACCAGTCCACGTCCTTCGCGAAGCGGATGGCCGCGATGCGGCCGCGCGGCGCGGGGCTCCGCACCGTCATGCCCCAGAAGAACTCGTCGAGCGGCAGATCGTCCACGTACCGCTCGCGGCCGGTGAGCTTGGCGAGTGCTTCGCGACGCAGCATGGGGGAATTCTGTCGCCTTGCTGCCCTCCCGGCCAGGGCGTAACGTTGCGGACCTTGAGCATGCCGCTGGTCGTCACCGTCAACGGCGCGCGCTGCGAGCGCGCGGTGGAGCCGCGGTTGCTCCTCTCCGACTTCCTGCGTCACGAGCTGGGCCTCACGGGTACGCACGTCGGCTGCGAGCACGGCGTGTGCGGCGCGTGCACCGTGCTGTTGGACGGCGAAGCGGTGCGCTCGTGCCTCATGTTCGCCGTCCAGGCGGACGGGCACGAGGTCGAGACCGTCGAGGGTCTGGCGGGCCCGACCGATGCGCTGCACCCGCTCCAGGCAGCGTTCCGCGAAGCCCACGGGCTGCAGTGCGGCTTCTGCACCCCGGGCATCCTGATGACGCTCATCCCGTTCCTGCGCGACACGCCTCATCCCGACGAGCACGCAATCCGGGAAGCGCTCTCCGGGAATCTGTGCCGCTGTACGGGTTACCAGAACATTGTCGCGGCCGTCAGCCTCGCGTGTGACTCGTCGCTACGTCGGTGAGCGGGTCCGCCGCAACGAGGACGCGCGGCTCCTCACGGGTCGCGCGCTGTTCGTGGACGACGTGCGGCTCGAGGGGATGCTGCACGTGGCGTTCCTCAGGAGCCAGCACGCCCACGCGCGCCTGAACGGTGTGGACGTCTCCGCCGCCCGGCGGCGCCCGGGCGTCGTCGCCGTGTACACCGCGGCCGACCTGGGCGACTACTGGCGTCCCGGACCACTGCTCGTCCCGCCGCCGCCGATCCCCGACCTGGTGTTCCACCCCTGCACCCAGGTCCCCCTCGCGAAGGACAAGCTCCGCCATGTGGGTGAGCCGATCGCGATGGTCGTGGCGGAGAGCCGCTACCTGGCCGAGGACGCGCTGGACGACGTCGCGGTGGACGCGGACCCCCTCCCGGCGGTCGTAGACCTCGAGGCGGCGCTCGCCCCGGGGGCGCCGCGCGTGCACGAGCACCTCCCCTCGAACCTCGCGGCGCACGCCGTCCAGCGTAAAGGCGACTATGAGCGGGCCAAGGCGCGCGCCCATGCGGTGATCGAGCGCCGCTTCCGCTACGATCGGGGCGTCTCCGCCGCGATCGAGAACCGCGCCGTGGCGGCGCAGTGGGACCCGCGCGCCGAAGAGCTCACCGTATGGGACACCACGCAGGCGCCGATCCCGATCCGCAACGGCCTCGCCGGTCTGCTCGGTCTGCCCGAGTCGCAGGTGCGCGTCGTCGCGCCGTTCGTGGGCGGTGGGTTCGGACCGAAGATCATGATGTTCTACCCGGAGGAAGTGCTCGTGCCGTGGGCGGCCATGCTGCTCGGCCGCCCCGTCAAGTGGACCGAGGACAGGCAGGAGAACTTCTTCGCCACGACGCAGGAGCGGGGCCAGATCCACGACGCCGAGCTCGCGGTGGCGAAGGACGGCAAGATCCTCGGCGTGAAGGACGTCTTCCTGCACGACACCGGCGCCTACGATCCCTACGGCCTCACGGTGCCGATCAACAGCCAGTGCACGCTGCTCGGCCCCTACGACATCCCGAGCTACGAGAGCGAGTTCACCGCCGTCTTCACGAACAAGACGATCGTCACGCCGGTGCGCGGCGCGGGACGCCAGCACGGCGTGTTCGTGATCGAGCGACTGCTGGACTTCGCGGCGCGGGAGCTGGGGATCGATCGCACGGAGATCCGCCGGCGCAACCTCCTGCGGCCCGACCAGTTCCCGTTCAACAACGAGATCCTCTTCCAGGACTCCGCGCCGCTCACTTACGACAGCGGCGACTACGAGCCGGCACTCGACGAGGCGCTCAAGGTGATCGACTACGAGCGCTTCGTGCGCGAGGAGCAGCCGCGGTTGCGGGCGGCGGGGCGTCACGTGGGGATCGGGGTGGTGTGCTACGTGGAGGGGACGGGGATCGGCCCTTACGAGGGCGCGCGCGTCACGGTGGAGCCGAGCGGGCGCGTGCGCCTCGCGACCGGGGTGGGGACGCAGGGGCAGGGCCACTTCACGGTGTTCGCGCAGATCGTGGCCGAGGCGCTGGGCGTGGACGTGGGAGAGGTGCACGTCGTCACGGGCGACACGCGGGAGTTCCACTGGGGCACGGGCACCTTCGCGAGCCGCGGCGCCGTGGTGGCGGGCAGCGCGTGCCACGCCGCCGCCCTCGCCGTGCGCGCCAAGGTGCTCGACCTCGCGAGCCGCGAGCTCGAGGCGGCCCGAGAAGATCTGGTGCTCGAGGGGGGACGGGTGCAGGTGCGCGGCGTCCCCGACAGCGGGATCGAGCTGGGCGCGCTCGCCGTCAAGGCGAACCCCCTGCGCGGCGCTGTGCAGCCCGGCACCGAGCCCGGCCTCGAGGCCACGGCCTACTTCGGGCCCGACCGCGGTAGCACCGCGAGCGGCGTCCACGCGATGCTCGTCGAAGTGGACGCTGAGACGGCGCAGGTCGAGATCAAGCGCTACGTCGTCGTGCACGATTGCGGGCGGGTGATCAATCCGATGATCGTGGAGGGCCAGATCCAGGGCGGCGTGGCGCACGGCATCGGTAACGCGTTCTACGAGCAGCTGGTGTACGACGAGGAGGGTCAGCTCCTGAACGCCTCGTTCATGGACTACCTCCTGCCCACCGCGACCGACGTGCCGAACGTAGAGACCACCCACCGCGAGACGCCTTCCCCTTTGAACCCGGTAGGAGTGAAGGGCGTAGGGGAAGCCGGCGCGATCCCCACCGGCGCCCTGTTCGCGCAGGCGGTCGAGGACGCGCTCGCCGGCACCGGTGTCGAGATCCGTGAGATCCCCCTCAGCCCCAATCGGCTGTTCGAGCTGATGAACCAGGCAGGGCGATGAAGCCGGCGCCGTTCGATTACTTCATTCCGGGCACCGTGGACGAGGTCCTGGCGCTGCTCGTCGAGCACGGCACGGACGCGAAGCCGCTCGCCGGCGGCCAGAGTCTCATCCCCGCGATGAACTTCCGCCTCGCCCGACCCGCCGCGCTCGTGGACTTGAACCGCATCGCGGAGCTCGCCTACATCCGCTCCGGCCCAGACGGGGGGGGCACGGCGATCGGGGCGATGACTCGCCAGCGCGCTGTGGAGCGAAGCGACGTGGTGGCCCGGGCGGCGCCGCTCCTCGCCGAAGCGATGCCGTCCATCGCGCACCCGCAGATCCGGAACCGCGGCACCGTGGGAGGGAGCATCGCGCATGCCGATCCCTCGGCCGAGCTGCCGGCGGTGATGCTCGCCCTCGAGGCCCGCTTCAGGACCCGGAGCACGAGCGGCGAACGCTCGATCGCCGCCGGAGAGTTCTTCAAGGGCATGCTGGAAACGGCGCTCGGACCGGACGAGCTCCTGGTGGAGATTGTGCTGCCGCCGCTCCCGGCGCGGAGCGGCACGGCGTTCGTGGAAGTGGCGCGCCGCCACGGCGACTACGCTCTCGTCGGGGTCGCCGCAGTGGTGACCCTCGATGCCGGGGGACGCTGTCGCGCGGCGCGCATCGCCGGCTTGAGTGTGGGCGACGGGCCGGTGCTGCTCGTCGAGGCCGGGAAGATCCTGATCGGCCAGAGCCCGTCGGAGCAGCTGCTGCGCGCCGCCGCCGACGCGGCGGCGACGCGGGACGTCGACCCACCCGCGGATATCCACGCGTCCGCCGCCTACCGCCGCCAACTCGTGAGCGTGCTCACGCGGCGCGCGCTGGCCCGCGCGTTCGAGCGGGCCGCGGAGGAGCGGCTATCGCTATCATGAGCGTCGAGTCGCTCGTTGATTCCCAGGCTAAAGCCTGGGCTCGGCACGGCACTGTGCTGAAGCACATCACGCTTCAGCGTTGTGTCGCGCCGAGCCCACGCTTCAGCGTGGGAACAAACGGAAGCTCGAACTCATGACCGGTCCCACCCGGCACTCCGGTATGGTCGAGCTCGAGGGCCCGTTGTCCCCCGGCCCGCTCGTCAACCCCGACCTCGCCCCCACCGCCATCGCCCGGCGCACCTGGAACCTGTGGCACATCGCCTCGCTCTGGGTCGGGATGAGCGTGTGCATCCCCACCTACATGCTCGCGGCGAGCATGATCGACGCGGGGATGAGCTGGCGGCAGAGTCTCGTGGCGATCCTCCTGGGGAACGCCATCGTGCTCGTGCCGCTCGTGATCAACGCCCACGCCGGCACGCGCTATGGGATTCCCTTCCCGGTGTACGCGCGCGCCGCATTCGGCGTGCGCGGCGCGCACGTCCCCTCGCTGCTCCGCTCCGTGGTCGCCTGCGGCTGGTTCGGGATCCAGACGTGGATCGGCGGGCTCGCGATCAGCGCGCTGCTCGCCATCCTGTGGCCCCCGTGGCAGGCGCTGGGCGGCGCGTGGCGGTTCATGGGGTACGGCCTGCCGCAGTATCTCGGCTTCGGGCTGTTCTGGCTCATCAACCTGTACTTCGTGTGGGCGGGAACGGAGAGCATCAAGTGGCTCGAGACGCTCTCGGCGCCGTTCCTGATCGCCACCGGTCTCGCGCTGCTCGGGTGGGCCGCGGCCAAGGCCGGGGGGATCGGCACGATCCTCGACCGGGCGGATGCCCTGCGCCCCTCCACGGCACGGACGTCGTTCTTCGGCGTATTCGTCCCCTGGGTCACGGCGATGGTCGGCTACTGGGCGACGCTATCGCTCAACATCCCGGACTTCACCCGCTATGCGAAGAGCCAGCGGGACCAGGCGCTGGGCCAGGCGCTCGGCTTGCTCACCACGATGCCGCTGTTCGCCTTCATCGGCGTCGCGGTCACGAGCGCCACCGTGATCCTGTACGGGCAGGCGATCTGGAATCCCGTGGACCTGCTGGCGCGGCTCACCGCCGAGTCGGGAAGCCCCCTGCTCGGCCTCGTCGCGATGGTCGCGATCGCCCTCGCCACCCTCACCACGAACATCGCCGCCAACGTCGTCGCGCCCGCGAACAGCTTCGCGAACCTGGCGCCCCGGCGCGTGAGCTTCCGGTTGGGCGGGCTCATCGCCGCGGCGCTCGGGATCCTCATCTTCCCGTGGAAGCTGCTCGACATGTACCAGACGTGGCTGATTACGTATTCGGGGCTGCTCGGCGCGGTGGGCGGGGTGATCATCTGCGATTACGCCGTGCTGCGGCGGGGCGAGCTGTCGCTCCGCGACCTGTACGTCGAGGACGGCGCGTACGCCTACACGGGCGGCGTGAACCGGCGCGCGGTCGCGGCCCTCGCCGCCGGGATCCTCGTAGCCCTCGCGGGCCTCGCGCACGCGCGGTTGCGGTTCCTGTTACATTCCGCACTCCGCATTCGCTTTCATCGGAGGTATGCCCGCGATGAAGATCTACGACCTGTCGCAACCGCTCAACGAGCGCTCCTCGTTCTGGCCCTACTACCCGCCGTTCGAGGTGAAGTACATCAAGCGCAAAGCCGAGCACGGCGTGAACGCCCAGTACATCATGACCTCGAACCACATGGGGACGCACCTCGACGCCCCGCGCCATTTCGTCACCGCGGGCAAGCTGCCGCTCGAGTGGCTGTGCGGCCCCGGGGTGATCGTGGACCTGCGCGACGAGATGGACGAGCTGGCCGTGTACACGCCGCAGATGATCGAGAAGCGAGTCGCGGTGAAGCAGGGCGACCTCCTGCTCCTGCACACCGGCTGGCACAAGTACGCAGACTTCGGCGCCACGCCGGACGAGGAGCGCTACTACCACTATCACCCCGGCGCGCATCCCGACCTCGTGCCGTGGCTCCTGGAGAAGAAGGTCCACGTCTGGGGGGTGGACTGCGTCTCCACCGACCACCCGATGAACCTGCCGATCGGGCGCTTCCTTGGGAAAGGTGCTCACGGGCACTGCGACAAGGTGCGCGCCAAGGCCGAGCAGAAGTTCGCACATCGAGAACCTGGGCGGGGAGATCGACGCCCCCGAGCTGCAGAACAAGCGGCTGATCCTCGGGTGCTTCCCGTGGAAATTCAAGGGCGGGGAGGCAGCGTTCTCCCGCGTCGTGGCGTTCGTGGGTGAATGGAAGATCTAGCCGACCGCTCCGCCACCGAGCTGGCGCGACTCGTCGCCGCGCGCGAGGTGTCGCCGGTCGCGGTCGTGCAAGCCGCGCTCGAGCGGGTGGACCGCTACAACCCCGCGCTGAACGCCGTCGTGACCCTCAACGAGAGCGCGCTGGACGACGCGCGCGAGCTCGAGCGCCGGCTTGCGCGCGGGGAGCAGCCCGGCCCCCTCACGGGCCTTCCGGTCGGCATCAAGGACGTGACGCCGGTCGCGGGGCTTCGCACCACCTACGGCTCGCCGCTCTACAAGGACCACGTTCCCGCCGAGGATGCACTCGTCGTGCGGCGGCTGCGCGCCGCGGGCGCGGTGATCCTCGGCAAGACCAACTGCCCCGAGTTCGCGGCCGGCGGCAACACCTTCAACGACGTGTTCGGTCGCACCCGCAATCCCTGGGACCCCACGAAGAGCGCCGGCGGCTCGACCGGCGGCGGCGCGGCCGCGCTCGCGACCGGGATGATCGCGCTGGCCGAAGGCACCGACCTGGGCGGCTCGCTCCGCATCCCCGCCTCGTTCTGCGGCGTGGTGGGACTCAGGCCCTCGCCGGGGCTCGTCCCCACCCACCCGGCGGACTGGGTGTGGGACACCCTCCAGGTGACGGGCCCCGTCGCGCGCACCGCGGAAGATGTCGCGCTCATGCTTCAGGCGGTTGCGGGACCGAGCCGCCATGCGCCCCTGAGCCAGCCGGCCCGCAGCCGCGACTTCGTCGCCGCCGTAGCGGCGGGCGTCCCGCCAGGGCTGCGGCTCGCCTACTGCCGCGACATCGCCGGGATCGGGGTCGACGACGAAATCGAGCGGGTATGCCGCAGCGCCGCCCTCGGTCTGGAGCAGGCGGGCGCGACGGTCGAGGAAATTGCGCTCGACCTCTCCGAGGCGCGCCCCGCGTTCCTGGCGTTGCGGGGGCTGTGGTTCGTCTCCTGGATGTACCGGCGGCTCGACCGGCTCGATGGGTTCGGGCAGAACGTGGCGGGGAACATCCGTGCCGGGCTCGAGACGACGACGCGCGACCTCGCCGCCGCCGAGGACGTGCGCGGCCGGCTGTGGCATCGGTTCGGCGAGCTGTTCGAGCGGTTCGACCACCTGCTGACGCCGTGCATGGCGGTGCCGCCCTTCCCCGTGGAGCAGAACTACCCCGAGAAGATCGCCGGCAAGCCGATGCAGACCTACGTGGACTGGATCGCCCCGACCTTCATCCTGAGCCTCACGGGACTGCCGGTGGCGGCGGTGCCGTGCGGCCTGGGCGCGGACGGACTGCCGGTGGGCCTGCAGATCGTCGGGAAGCCGCAAGGGGAGGAAGCGGTCCTGGCACTGGCACAGCACGTCCAGGACCGCTTCCCAATCGGCAGGCCGCCGCTCACCCGGCTTTCTGCAGCGCCTCTTTCCGCACCAGCGCGAAGCCCACGTCGTTGAAGTTGTAGTTGGCCACTTCTCGGAACAGCTGCTTCGCCCGGGCCGTGTGCCCTAAGCCTTGCTCGGCGAGGGCGAGCTGGTACTTGATGTAGGGGTCGTACGGGTTCCCCCGCTTCAACTGGCCGACGGCCTCGCGGTAGTGGCGCTGGTAGAGGGCGATGAGCCCTTTCAGCTGGTGCACCGGCTCGAGTTTGCGCGGGTTGGCATCGGGCTGCACCAGCTTCGCCACCCGGCCGACCATGCTGTGGGCCGCGGCGTAGTTCCCCTTTCGTGCCGCCAACCACGCATCGAAGTAGGCGATGCTGGCCTCCTGGCCGCGTCGGAACGCTGGCGTGCCAACCTCCTTGGCGAGCTCGAGCATCAGCCGCGAGCGCTGCTTGAGCGCCTGCGCCGCGGCGGCGAAGTCGTGGGTGTGAATCGCGATGGTGGCCGCGAACGTCAGCGCGTCGACCTTCACTCCCCGCGGCTCCGGGACTCCCATGCCGTCGATGGATGCCACGAGCTGGTTGAGCTCGGCGATCGCGGCCTTGGGATCGCCCGCATGGACGCTCACCAGGGCCCGATACTCGGCGTAGGCAGGCTTCTCGTTGGCGCGCCCCAGCGCGATGGACGAGTCGTAGTCCGCGCGCGCCGCGGCGAAGTCTCCCAGGAACGAGTTGACGTGTCCGCGCTGCTGGAGCAGCGACGCATCCTTGGGGTTGAGCTGGTGACCCCGGGTGTATTCCTCCCTCGCCTTCCCCAGGTTGCTCTGCGCCCGGTACACGTCCCCCAACAGATCGTGCGGCCAGGGCTCGTCGGGGGCGAGCGCCTCCGCCTGCTGCATGTGCGCCAGCGCCTTCGCGAAGTCGCGCGGCTCGCCGAACAGATACGAGTTGCCGAGCGCGGTGTGCGCGACGAACAGGCGCGGCGCGAGCCCCGCCGCCTTCATCATCGAGGCCCGGGCGTCCGCGTTCCGGTTCACGGCGGTCTGGACGTCCGCCAGGGCGAGCCAGGACCGCGGGCTCTCGGGGTACTTCGCCGTCAGCTGCTTGCCGAGCGCCAACTGCCCGACCAGGTCGTTGTTGAACCCCTTGCGCGCCATCTGGATCAGCAGCCGCTCGGCGTCCGACGCGCCCGCGGCATGGCGCTCCGCCAGCGCGAGGTTCTGCTTGAACTCGTCGAGCGAATTCCCCGTGGTCGCGACCTCGAGGTAGGCGAACGCGAACCCCGAGTCGGCCGCGACCGCCTGCTGGAAGTGCGCGTTCGCATCGATGGCCCGCCCCAGATCCAGCTCTCGCTGGCCCTGCAGGAACTGGGTCCGCGCGGCGTCCGAGCTCGCGGTGATGGGGAGCTTCATCACGTCGCTCGTCACCGCGGCGAGCGCGGCGCGCGAGTCCCCGGGCGCGGCCCCGGATTGGCGAGTGCAAGAGGCCAGCAGAGCGGCGAGCGCCGCAGGAGCGACCAGGCAATGAATCGATCTCATCGTCGCCTCCTGAAAGACATGGAGGCGGGCGGCAGGCGACCGGAGGTCGGGAGCGTCCGCACGAGCGGGGCTGAACATGGCGGGCGGCCCCCCACCCCACAAGAGGGCGGCTCAGGCGCCGCGGAACAGCGTCACGACCTCGGGCTTCATGACCTTCCCGAGCGCGTTACGCGGCAGGGCGCTCACACACCGTAAGGCCCGAGGAATCTTGTAGGGCGCGAGCCGCTCCCGGGCCCAGCCCTGCAGCGCGGCGAGCGTCAGCTCCGCGTCGCCCCGCCGCTCGACGGCGGCGCAAATCCGCTCGCCCCACTCGTCGTCGGCCACGCCCACCACCGCGCACTCGGCGACGGCCGGATGCGTGCGGAGCACCTCCTCGATCTCGAGCGCCGACACCTTGTAGCCTCCCGTCTTGATGATGTCCACGCTCGTGCGGCCGAGGATCCGGTAGGCACCGTCTTCGAGCACCGCCATGTCGCCGGTGCGGAACCAGCCGGCGCGGAACGCCGCGGCGGTCGCGTCCGGGCGGCGCCAGTACTCGAGAAACACTCCGGGCCCCCGGACCTCGATCTCGCCCGGCGTGCCCGCGGCGACGGCGCGGCCGGCGTCGTCCACGAGCCGTACCTCCACGCCCGGCAGCGGCGCCCCGACGAATCCCGGCCGTCGCTCCCCGCGCACCGGGTTCGAGAGCGCCATGCCGATCTCGGTCATGCCGTAGCGCTCGAGCAGCGTGTGGCCGCTGATCTCCCGCCACCGCTCGAGCCGCTGCACCGGCAGCGCGGCCGACCCCGACACCATGAGCCGCATGCGCGGAGGAGCGCAGCCCGCCGACCAGGCCCGGCGCCGCTCCGGCGGCGCGGCCTCCCAGGCGGCGATGAGCTTTCCGTAGATTGTGGGCACCGCCATGAACAGCGTGAGGTCGCCCGCGGCGATCCGGTCCCACGCCCGTTCCGCGTCGAACTTCGGCGCCATCTCGCAGCGCGCGCCCGCCCACAGCGCGCAGGTGAGGACGTTGACGATCCCGTGCACGTGGTGCAGCGGCAAAACCAGCAGGATCCAATCGTCCCCGCGCCATTCCCAGGCGGTGACGAGGCTCGTCACCTGCGCCCGCAGGTTCGCGTGGGTCGTCACCACGCCCTTGGGTTTGCCGGTGGTGCCGCTGGTATAGACGATCAGCGCCCGCCGCCCTTCCGCCACACCGGGGAGCGGGGAGCGGGGAGCGGTACCCACCGCTTCGTGCGTGGTGACCGCTCGCACTCCTGGCGGGAGTTGCACGGCTTCCATGACGGCGGCGCAATCCGGATGCACCACGACGATCTCGGCGCCCGAGTCACCGATTACGTACTCGAGCTCGGCCGGCGGGTGGGAGACGGCGAGCGGGACCGCGACGCCGCCGGCGCGCCAGATCCCCCACTGGCTCGCAACGTAGTGAAAGCCGGAGGGCGCGAGAAACGCGACGCGCGCCTCCGCCAGGTCGTCGCGGTCGGCGAGGAGACAGGTCGCGACCCGGGCGGAGGCGTCGAGCAGGTCCCGATAGGTGAACGTGCCTTCGGCCGCGATGATCGCCGCGCGATCGCCGTGATCGCGGGCGCGGGCGACGAGGGCCAGCTCGGCTCCGGCGGGCATGGAGCCGCTATTTGCGCGCCGAGTCCTTCCCCGCCGCCACCTGGAACAGTGGCAGGTATTGTCCGTACCCCTCCGCCTCGAGCCGCTCCACCGGAATGAAGCGCAGCGCCGCGGAATTGATGCAGTAGCGCTGCCCGGTCGGCGCCGGACCGTCGTCGAACAGGTGCCCGAGATGGGAATCGGCGTGCGTCGAGCGGACCTCGGTCCGCACCATGAAGAGCGAGCGGTCCGTCTTCTCCGCGACGTTCTCGTGCTCGAGCGGCCGCGTGAAGCTCGGCCACCCGGTGCCGGACTCGAACTTGTCGAGCGAGCTGAAGAGCGGCTCCCCCGAGACGACGTCCACGTAGATCCCGGGACGGTGGTTGTCCCAGAACTCGTTGTGGAACGGCCGCTCGGTGGCCTCGTGCTGGGTCACGTCGTACTGCAGCGGCGTGAGCGACTGCTTGAGCTCGGCGTCGCCCGGCTTCCGGAAGTTCATCTCGTTCCATCCCTTCTCCCGATCGCGGGCCTCCCCCGCGGGCGCCTCGGCGCCCCACACCTGCTGCAGCCGCCGGTCGCGGCCGCAGCCCCAGCGGTAGGCCTTGTAGCTGATCGGATTCTTGCGGTAATAGTGCTGGTGATACTCCTCCGCGGGGTAGAACTTGCCCGCGGGTGCGATCGCCGTGGCGATCGGCCGCTGGAACTGCTCCTCGAGCCGCCGCTTCGATTCTCCGGCCAGGCGGTGCTGCGTCGCGTCGCCGTAGAAGACGGCCGTGTGATACTGCGGGCCGTGGTCGCAGATCTGTCCGTCCGCGTCGAACGGATCGATGTTGTGCCAGAACACGTCGAGCAGCTTCTCGTAGCCGACCTTGCGCGGGTCGTACACGACCTGCACGGACTCGAGGTGTCCCGTCCGTCCCGTGGAGACCTCCTGGTAGGTCGGCTTCACCTCCAGCCCCCCGGCGTACCCGACCGTGACGGATACCACGCCGTCGAGCTGATCGAAGGGGTGCTCCATCGACCAGAAGCAGCCGCCGGCGAAGGTCGCCGTGTCGGCGACGACCAGCGCGCCGACCAGAAGGAGGATCATAGACACAATGTGTCGGGCGCACGCCGCCGAAGGAAGTGCCGGGCGGCCGCATTAGAGGATTGTCATCGTTCTCTCATTGCCGGTGCCGGGCGCCCCGGCGTAGGTTAGCGGCGTGCAGGTCCTCCTGGTGGAAGACGACCGCGATCTGCGGCGCTTCCTGAGCAAGGCCTTCCGTGAGGAGGGCTACGCCGTCGCCGAGGCGGAGTCCGGCGACCGCGCCCTCGATCGCGCTCTCGACGGCACGTACCAGTGCATCATCCTCGACGTCATGCTCCCGGGGCGGGACGGTTTCAGCGTCGTCGAGGAGCTGCGCCGGCGTGGCGTGTTCACGCCGGTGCTGCTGCTCACCGCGCGGGACGAGCTGGAATCGCGGGTGCGCGGGCTCGAAGGCGGCGCGGACGACTACCTCACCAAGCCGTTCGATCTGCCGGAGCTGATCGCGCGCGTGCACGCCCTGATCCGCCGGGCCGAGCTGCGCCACAAGGATGCGACGCTCAAGGTGGGAAACCTGACGCTCGACCCGCTGACGCGGCGCGTCACGCAGGACGCCCGGGTCGTGGACCTGAGCCCGCGCGAGTTCGCGCTGCTCGAGTTCCTGATGCGCAACGCGGGCCGCACCGTGTCCCGCTCGCGCATCGCCGAGGCGGTTTGGAACTACAAGTTCGACCCCGAGACCAACGTCGTCGACGTGTACGTCAACTACCTGCGGAAGAAGCTCAGCTTCGCCGGCCAGAGCCCGCCGATCCGCACCGTGCGGGGCACCGGCTACCGGCTCGAGGCGTCATGAGCGAGCGCCGGCTCGCGACCGTGCTCACCGGGCGGTTCAGGCGAGTCGCCTGGGCCGCCCTCGCGGGCTACGCGCTGCTCGTGGTCGCGGCGTTCGCCGTCGCCGCCGAGGGCGTGCTGCGCCGCTCGCTCGAGCATTCCGCCGACGTCATCCAGTCGCTGCTCGGCGCGTACACCGACTCCACCGGCGGACCCGGCGGCGTGATGCCCGCGACGCTCGCCGACCAGCTGCTCGGCATGGGCGGCCAGGTCGTGATCACCCGCACGACCACCAACCCGGGCGGCATGCAGCAGGTGTACTACGTGACCCCGGGCATGCCGGCCCAGCGCCTCGAGGGCCTGCCGGCCACCGCGACGCCGGACGACGTGCGCCAGGTCCTGCTCGCCGCGATCGCGCAGCGCGCACGCTGGCGCTACCGCGTGCTGCACCGCTCCGCCGGCGCGGGGGGCGCGTTCGACATCTACGTCGTCGCGAGCCGGCAGTCCTACCTCGCCGCGCTCGGCGCGGTGGCGGCCGTTGCCGCCCTGCTCCTGCCGGCGGCGGCGCTCAGCGCGGCGCGCGGCGCCCGCCAGGCCGTGGCCGCCGCCCTGCACCCGCTCGACCGGGTGACCTCCGAGACGCGCGCCATCGGTCCCGCCGAGCTGGGCACGCGCATCACCAGCCCCACGGGCCAGGTCGAGGTGACTGAGCTCGCGGAGAGCATCAACCGGATGCTCGAGCGGGTGGACCGCGCGCACCGCGCCCTCGAGTCGTTCACCGCGGACGCGAGCCACGAGCTGCGCACGCCTCTGACGCATCTACGCGCCCAGGTGCAGTGGGCGTCGGCCGATGGCCGCTCCGAGACGGACGTCCGCGAGGCGCTGATGGCGATGGAGCGCGAGCTGGAGCGCACGACCAAGCTGGTGGACGAGCTGCTGCTGATCGCACGCGGGGAGAATCGCCGGCTGGCGCTCGCCCACGCGCCGTTCGACCTGACGGCAGTCGTGGAAGAGGTCAAGGAGATCACCGAAGCGATGGCGGTCGAGCGCGACCTCCAGGTCCGCGTCGCGCCGTCGGAGCGCGTGTGGGCGCTCGGGGACGGCGACCGGACCCGCCACATCCTCTTGAACCTCGCCTCCAACGCCGTGCGCTACACGCCGGGCGGCACGGTCACGTTCTCCTTCGAGAAGGACGGAGCCATGGTCGGCGTGAGCGTGCGGGACACGGGGCCCGGGATCGCCCCCGAGCACCTGGAGCGCATTTTCGACCGGTTCTTCCGGATCGACCAGTCGCGCAGCCGCGCACTCGGCGGCACGGGGCTCGGGCTCGCGATCGCCCG
>WNGA01012327.1_pt1 | contig 15146 bp, 11 predicted proteins | sample 5400061 | NCBI WGS metagenome assembly WNGA01 (sample SAMN13153366, study PRJNA577476) | soil metagenome | isolation source: 100 cm soil or saprolite under grassland replicate 2 | place: USA:California | collected 2016-06-15
CTCGATGGCGTGATGCAGGCGCCGGGCCGGCCCGACGAGGACACGAGGGGCGGGTTCAAGCATGGTGGCTGGGCGATGTCGTACAACGACCCGGTCCTGGCCCGTGCGATGGGCGAGGGAATGGCGGCCGGCGGATCCCTGCTGCTCGGGCGGCGGACGTACGAGGATTTCTTTTCCTTCTGGCCGAAGCAAAAGGACAACCCATTCACCCCCGTTCTGAACAACACGCAGAAATACGTCGCATCGAAAACGCTGAAGGAGCCACTGCCCTGGAGCAACTCGACCCTCCTCAAGGGTGATGCCGCGGACGCCGTGGCCGGGCTCCGAAAAGAGCCGGGCAAGGACATCGTGATCCTGGGCAGCGGTGAGCTCGTCAGGTCGCTCATGAAGCACAAATTCATCGACGAATACGTGCTCGTGATCCACCCGCTGGTTCTCGGGTCGGGGCGACGCCTGTTCGACGATGGCGGCTCGGGCGCCGCTCTCCGCCTCGTCGACAGCAAGACCACAACCACCGGCGTCGTGATCGCTACGTATCGCCCAGCCGAACCGACGGCGAGGAAATCGTCTCAATAGCGTGCCGTCGGTTGGGCCCTTGGAGATCGAGAACGTATTTCGCGAAGAGTACGGCCGCGCTGTGGCCGTGCTGGTCCGCGTGTTCGGTGACATCGACCTCGCCCAGGAGGCGGTCCAGGATGCGTTCATGGCAGCGGTGCAGCGGTGGCCTTCGAGCGGGCTCCCGCCAAGCCCGGCCGCGTGGATCATCACGACGGCCCGGAACCGCGCGATCGACCGCCTCCGCCGGGAGGCCACTCGCGATGACAGGCACGCGCAGGCGGCCCTCCTGTACGCCCGAAGCCAACCGGTCGAGGAAGGCGCAGTGCGCGACGACCGGCTGCGTCTGATTTTCACCTGTTGCCATCCGGCGCTGGCCACAGGAGTCCAGGTCGCGCTGACGCTGCGGTTGCTGGGAGGGCTGACAACGGCCGAGATCGCGCGTGCTTTCCTGGTCCCGGAGGCGACCATGGCCCAGCGCCTGGTCCGGGCCAAGGGCAAGATCCGCGACGCCAGGATCCCCTATCGGGTGCCGAGTGAGACAGAGCTGCCCGGCCGTCTGCGCGCCGTGCTGGCTGTCGTCTACCTCATCTTCAACGAGGGTTACGCGGCGAGCTCGGGCGAGCGTCTCGTCCGCGAAGACCTGTGCGCCGAGGCCATCCGCCTCGGACGGCTGCTGGGCGCGCTGATGCCCCAGGAGCTCGAGGTCAAGGGATTGCTCGCGCTCATGCTGCTCATCGAGTCGCGCCGGGCCACGCGCACCACAGCCGGCGGCGAGCTCGTGCTGCTGGCTGAGCAGAACCGCGGCTTATGGGATCGCGACCTGATGGCTGAGGGCCAGGCCATCGTCCGCGAATGCCTCCGTCGCAACCAGCCCGGCCCCTACCAGATCCAGGCTGCGATCAACGCCGTCCACAGCGATGCGTCTACTTCCGCCGCCACCGATTGGTGGCAGATCGTGCAGCTGTACAACCAGCTCATGGCGCTCACCCCGAGCCCGGTCGTGGCTCTGAATCGTGCGGTCGCGGTGGCGGAGGTCGAGGGACCGGATGCGGCGCTGGCGCTCGTCGATGGACTCGCCCTCGGGGATTACCACATGTTCCACGCCATTCGGGCCGACCTGCTCCGACGCCTGGGCCGCAGCGCCGAGGCGGTGTTGGCTTACGACGCGGCGATCGCCAGCGCGGGGAACGCGACCGAACGCGAATTCCTGGAGCGCCGGCGTCAGGCGGTCATCCGCCGGCGAGCTTGAATGCTTTGCGCACGAAGCGCTTGACGGCCGGCCGCTCTGCATCGGCCGGCGCCCGCAGCGTGATGAATCGGCTGTCTTTCCCGCTGCCCTGAAGCATCCCGCCTCCGTCGTCGAGCTCACGTCCGCGGTAGAAGAACAGCGTTGCGTGGTCGGTGAACGTTCCGATTCCGACCACGTTCGCGCCGCCGACGGCGAACCGGACGAGCTTCCACATCGCCGATTTCGACCGTGGAGGCCGGCTCCTGTAGACGATCTCGTCGGCCCTGGGCGCGGCCCCCCTCACCATCTTGACGGCGGCCTGCACCGTGGGGCGCACAGCCGCCGGAACGTTCCGGAGGTGTTCGGACAGCGCGACGTCAGAGCGTGGAGCTGGAGGCGCTACTGGTCCGGTCCCAGGAGGAAGTAGACGTCGACCATGACGTGCACAGCCGACGGCCCGCCGTTGTGAATGACGAACCGGCCGTCGCTGAAGATGGTGTCCGGCGGCGGCTCGACCAGGGGTATCCCGAACCTGCAGATGAAGAAGTTCGACCAGGCGGCAAGGTGACCGTCGAAGTAAAGGAGCGGCACCGGAGGGGCGGCCGCGAAGTCGACTCCGTTGGGCCTGACCGACAGCCATCCTCCCTTCGGCCCCCAGGCGCTGGCGGTGAGGTTGCCGGCGATGCCGAGGTAGCTATCCGAGTTGAAAGGCTGGCCCGGCGTCGCAAAAGTGCCGACCACCATGTCCGCGCCCGCCGCCAGCTTGGCACCTCCGTGGGTGTCGACAATGCGGTACGGCGAGAACCACGAGTCCAGCGTGTCCCCGCTGCCCGCGGCGCGGACGCGAGCCGGTCGCAAGGTGGCTGCCCCGGCGACGCCCAGGGCGGCGGCCCCTGCGAGCTTGAGGACGCTACGACGAGTCGTGCCGTTATCGACCCTGGCCCCAGACACAGTCCTTCCCTCCACTTGATCCAGCGATACGGAGCGTCGCTAATGTACCCCCACCAGCGTCGATCAGCACCCGTTTACGGGCGAGGGTGACTGCGGGTCGAGGGCCGGCCATTGATCGTCAGGACGACGTTCCCGGTCTTCTGCTCCGTCTCGACGTACCTCGCCGCCTCGATTACGTCTTCCAACGGGTAGCACCGGTCGACCACGGCCCGGTATCTCCCGGCCTCGATGAGGTCCTTGAGGAAGATGACGTCCTGCTTCGTATATCGAGGTGGTAGCCGGAAGATGACTTTCCTGTCTCCGATCCGGGACGTCCAAAGCGCCAGGAGGAGATTCTCGAGCCCGTCGGTTGCCAGGTAGCTGCCGCCCCGCCTCAGTGAGCGTTTGCTCCGCTTGAACGAATGCTTTCCGACCGCATCGAGGATGACGTCATAGGTTTCGCCGTTCTTTGTGAAGTCTTCCTGCGTGTAGTCGATTGCCCTGTCGGCTCCGAGCGATGTCATGAGCTCGAGGTTCTTCGTGCTGCACACCGCCGTGACTTCGGCGCCGAAGTACTTGGCCAACTGCACCCCCGCGGTGCCGATTGCCCCCGACGCGCCGTAGATGAGAATCCGCTGCCTCTTTCGGAGGTCTGCCCCTCTCAGGCACCACAGTGCATTGAGCCCTCCATCGCAAACAGCCGCCGCCTCCTCGAAGGTCATGCCTGCCGGCATGGGCGCGATTCGGGCGCTCTCCCGCATGCATGCGAATTCCGCGTGCGTGCCGAACTTGAACCCAGTCGAGCCGAAGACGTGGTCACCGACCGCGAACTCGGTCACGCCCGCGCCCACTGCTTCGACCTCGCCGGCCAGCTCGGTGCCGAGGATCCGTTGCTTGGGCCGGCGGAGGCCCGAGATGAGGCGGCTGATGAGCGTTATCGCCAGGCCGCTGCGGCGGTTGGCCTCACGAGTCGCGCAGTCGGATCGAGTCACCGCGGTGGCGTGGATCTTGATGAGGACCTCGTCATCTTTGGGGACGGGACGTTCGACGTCTTCGAGTCGCAGGACTTCCGGCGGTCCGTACCGGTCGTAGACAACCGCCCTCATATGGTGATCACGACTTTCCCGCGAGCGTGACCCTCTTCCTGATACCGGACAGCCTCCGCGGTCTCGCTCAGTGGGTAAGTCCTGTCGATGACCGGTGTCACTTTTCCAGCCTCGAGAAGATCCTGCAGGACAAGCAGATCTTTCTTGCTTACCGTCGCCAGAAACAGAACCACTTTGCGGCTCTCACCCACTGAAGCAAGACGTACTTTGGCGAAATGGCTCAGGGGTCCGATCCACCGATTCGTATTGGGGCCCCCGGCCACGACGAGGGACGCTTTGGCGCCCAGCACGCGCTTGATCTCTGACCATGGTCGGCTCCCTGCAATGTCGAGCATCAGGTCGCAACGCTGCTCACCCAGGGTGAAATCCTCGTGAGTGTAGTCAATGACCTTGTCTGCTCCCAGCGATCGAGCCATCTCCAGATTGCTCGTGCTGCAGACGGCGGTCACATCGGCTCCGAACGCCTTGGCAATCTGCACCGCAAACGTCCCCACGCCACCCGACGCACCGTTGATCAGGACGCTTTGCCCGGCCTGAACCTGCCCATGGTCGCGAAGTCCCTGCAGCGCTGTAACCGCGGCCACCGGGACGGCCGCCGCCTGCTCGAATGTGAGGGCCTTCGGCTTGGCTACCAAGTTCTTCTCTTTTGCAAGTACGTACTCGGCGAAGGCGCCGTCCCCCACGCCGAAGACCTCGTCACCTGGGTGGAACTCCGTCACGTTCTTGCCCACCGCCGCGACCTGGCCTGCGACATCCAAGCCCCGAACTTTGTCTTTTGGTTTGAACAACCCAAACGCCATGCGCCCGACGTACGGCGTGCCTCGCATGAAGTGCCAGTCGGCCGGGTTGACGGAAGTGGCGTGAACGCGGACCAGCACATCGTCACCAGTGACCACAGGCTGGTCGATGTCCTTGAGCTGGAGAACGTCGGGTGGTCCGAACACGTCATGGACGATCGCCTTCATAAGTCTTTTTTCTGTCGCTCCGCGTGCAGGACCGGCTTCTCCGGATCCATCCTAGAGGTCCATCTATCATCGGCCGGTGGTCAGAACCGTGTCTGCCGCGGTGGCACGCCGTTGCCTCGTGCTGCGACACTTGCTTGCTCCTTCGAGCGAACCACGTTCAACGAGCACTCGGCCCTGGTCGAAGAGCTCCTCGACCGGATCCGGCTCAATGGCGCTCTCACTTCGGGTGACGTGGCGCCAAGGGAAGCTATCGACTGGTTCTGGCGCCCGACCAATCAGGTAAAAGCCATCATCAAATTCATCGGCGCGGCTTCAACCGCGCAAGGTCCCTTCTAGGTTCTACAGCGCGCTGACTGTTATTGGCACGCTCGTGGCCCGGAGCGCGGTGTTCGCCGTGTCCGCAACGGTGATGGTCTGATTGCCCACCGTGACCAGGGTGACGGAGAAGGTGTGGGTCCCCGCGTCCCCGCTGGTGAATGTGTAGTCGGCGGGAAGGTCGCCCAGGGACTGGGCGAGGAGGTCGGTGGAGGTGAAGTGGACGGTGCCACGGTAGCCGGTGGCCACGTCCCCGAACTGGTCGCGCACGGTCACGGTGACGTTGAAGGCCTGGGTCGCCTTCGCCTCTGACGGGGTGTTGAGGATGAGCGTGGCGGCAGGGCCGGCAGTCACCCTCACGCTCACCGTCGCAGTCAGCGTTGGGTCGGCGAGGTCCACCACCGTCACCGTCTGGTTGCCCGCCGCCTTCATGGTGATCGAGAACTCGTGCACCCCGGCGTCCGCTCCGGTGAAGGTGTAGTTCGCCGGCAGCACGGCCTGGCCGTCGCTGCTGCTGAAGTGGACGGTCCCCCGATAGGTCGCGACCGGGTTGCCCTGGGAGTTGGCCGCCGTGACCCTCACGGTGAAGGCCTGCCCTGCGGTCACGTCGGCGGGAGCCGACATGGTGAGTTTCTGGACGATCGGCGCGCCGTTCAGGAAGGCGTTCAGGACGTTCGCCGTCACGCGCTGGATCCGTGGGTCGGCGAGCGTGTAGTTGAAGTCATCCAGGCCCCAACTCCACGAGATGGAACCGGCCGCGAAGACCCATGCCCCGCTCGGAGCTCGATAGATCGACGAGTTGGCGTAGTCGGACACGCGGCCGCTGCTGGTGTATGGCGAGTGGGAGAGGAGTGTGTAGCTCGTGTTCGGCGGCGGCGGATAGTTCGTCATCAGGCGATCCATCTCGTACCCGACGATGCCGGGCACCGAACCGCCATCCTGGAAACCCGTGCCTGCGTAAACCCAGTTCGAGCTGTTGGTCACCACGTAGCCGACGTTGTTGCCGTAATCGACCATGTTCGTGAACTGAACGCCCACCAGGGTCTGTTCGGGCTGATTCACCGGCGGGTCGCGGAAGGCCACCGTGGTGGTCGGCCCCTGCACCGGGTCGATGGCTGCGTCCTTGTAGCAAACCATGACCCGATTCGGGATGCCGGCGGCGGAGGACTCGAACCGTACCTGCCAGAAGGCGGTGTCGGCGCCGAAGAACGCCAGGTTGGTGCCCGCGTCCCGAGCTGAGGCGGCCGCGTTGAACATCTCCATCGACCAGTACTCGTCATGACCGCTGGAGATGAAAGCCTTGCTGTTCAGCAGCGCGGCGCCGTCGGCGTGCGTGTCGACGTCGGTCGAGTAGGTGACGTCATAGCCGTTGCGCTCGAGCCAACGGACCAGGTAGACCTCCCAGTCGAGGAACAACGCCGCGCCATCCGCCGTGTACGGGCGGTCGAACGACACCTTGACCGCGCGTTGATCTCCCGCGACCGTGTTGGCCCCGTAGCTGTTGTACTCATACAGGCTCTTTCCGGTGACGCGGTCGTCCGGGTAGTTGTTGTAAGCCTCGCCCGTCGTGACGCTCTCCTGGTAGAGGAAGGCCGCCGGGCGCCCGTCCTTGACCACGAAGATCACGTAGTTCTGGTAGCCATGCGCATTGGTCAGCAGGCCGAGGTAGACCCCGCTGGTCCAGTCACCCGGAACGCTGAGGGTGTAGCTCGCTGTCCACGCGCAGTCGATCGTGCCTGTGGTGCGATCCGTCGGGCAGGATGGCTGGGTCACTCCGTCGAGCGGGCCGACGTGGAGACGTAGGCGACCGCCGAGGCTTCCATACCAACCGATGCGAAAGAAGTTGATCGTGTACGTCTGCGCCGGGTTGGTGGTGACGTAGAAGGTGATGCTCTGGTTCTGATTGACGCTGGTCGTCGACGCGTAGCCCTTGATCTGCCCGGTCGCGTCGTTGGAAACCAGAGACCCGAGCTGCCAGGAGGCGTCGCCGGGTTGCTGGTTCTCGGTGACGATCGGATTGCCGGCCGCTCGCACCGGTCGCACCAGGCTGGGCATGGCCGCGCCGAACACGGACAGGACGAACAGGGCGGAGACCAGAAACGAGGCGCAGTGGACGCGGATGGCGGCAACCCTGGTCGAACGCCGGCCAACCATGGCGACTAGAGCAGGCCGACTGCGATCGGCGGGCTGGTGGCGTTGAGGGTGCTGTTCGCCATGTCCGCGACGGTGATGGTCTGATTGCCCACCGTGACCAGGGTGACGGAGAAGGTGTGGGTCCCCGCATCCCCGCTGGTGAACGTGTAGTTGGCGGGAAGGTCGCCCAGGGACTGGGCGAGGAGGTCGGTGGAGGTGAAGTGGACGGTGCCACCGTAGCCGGTGGCCACGTTCCCGAACTCGTCGCGCAGGGTCACGGTGACGTTGAAGGGCTGGGTCGCCTTCGCGCTCGAGGGAGCGGCGAGGCTGAGCGTGGCGGCAGGGCCGGCAGTCACCCTCACGGTCACGGTCGCGCTGAGGCCGGCGTCGACGGTATCGACGACGTTTACCGTCTGGTTGCCCGCCGTCTTCAGGGTGATCGAGAACTGGTGCACCCCGGCGTCCGCGCTGGTGAAGGTGTAATTCGACGGCAGCACGGCCTGGCCGTCGCCGCTGCTGAAGTGGACGGTTCCCCGATAGGTCGCGACCGGGTTGCCCTGGGAGTTGGCGGCTGTGACCCGCACGGTGAAGGCCTGCCCGGCGCTCGCGCTCGCCGGAGCCGACATGGTGAGTTTCTGGACGATCGGCGCGCCGTTCAGGAAGGCGTTCAGGACGTTCGCGGTCGTCTGCTGGATCCTTGGGTCGGCGCCCTGATCCCCGGGAAAGATGTTTTCCAGCCCCCGACTCCACGAGATCGTGCCCGCGGCGAAGACCCACGCCCCGCTTGGAGCCTGATACACGGACGAATTGGCGTAGTCGGGCTGCCCACCGGTGTTCATGAACGGGGAGTGGGAAAGAAGCGTCTGGTTGGTTGTGTTCGGCCCCGCGTAGTTCGACATCAGGCGGTCCATCTCGTAGCCGACGACGCCAGGCACAGAATCGCCCTCCTGGAGGCCGGTGCCCGCGTAGACCCAGCTCGAGCTGTTGGTCACGACGTAGGGCACCGTGCCACCAAAGGCGATCGACGAGGTGAACTGGACGCCCTCGAGGGTTTGCTCGGGTCGATTGACCGGCGGATCACGGAATTCGACGGTGGTCGTCGGCCCCTGCACGGGATCGATGGTGGCTTCCTTGTAGCAGACGATGACCCGATTGGCCGCGCCTGACGCCGAGGCCTCGAATCGGATCTGCCAGGTGGCGGCGTCCGACGTGAAGAAGCCGAGGTTCACTCCCGCGTCGCGTGCGGCCTCGGCCGCGTCGAACATCTCCTTCGACCAGTACTCGTCGTGGGCCACGGACAGGAATCCTCTGCTGTTCAGCAGCGCGCCGCCGTTGGCGTGCGTGTCCACATCGGTCGTGTACGTGACGTCATAGCCGTTGCGCTCGAGCCAGCGGACGAAATAGACCTCCCAGTAGAAGAACTGTCCGGAGCCGTTCGCCGTGTAGGGGCGGTCGAACGACACCTTGACCGCGCGTGGATCTCCCGCGACGGTGTTGGCCCCGTAGCTGTTGTACGTGTAGAGGCTCTTGCCGGTGACGCCGTCATTCGGGTAGTCGTTGTAGGCCTCGTACGTCGTGACCGCCTCCTGGTACAGAAGAGGCGCCGCGCGGCCGTCCTTGACCACGAAAAGCACGTAGTTCTGGTACCCCTGCGCGTTGGTGAGCAGCGCGACATAAGTCCCGGTTGTCCAATCGCCGGGAACGGTCAGGGTGTAGCTCGGAGTCCAGTCACAGGCGATCAGTCCCGTGTTGGGGTCGGTCGGGCACGGTGGCTGCGTCGTGCCGTCGAGCGGGCCGACGTGAAGGCGAAGGCGGCCCCCCAGGCCGCCGTACCAGCCGATGCGATAGAAGTCGATCGTGTACGTCTGCGCAGGGTTGGTCGTGATGAAGAACGCGATGCTCTGGTTCTGATAAACGCTGGTCGCCGAGGCGTAGCCCTTGATCTGGCCGGTGGCGTCATCGGACTGCTGCGAGCCGATAAGCCACGCGCCTGTACCAGGCTGCTGGTTCTCGGTGACGATCGGGTTGCCGGCTGCCAGCGCCGGCTTCACGGGACTCGGGGCGGCCGGGCCGAACAGGATGAGTGCGAGCAGCACCGGGATCAGGAATCTGGCGCCGCCGGCTCTCACTCTTCCGTTCACGAGCGCGTGCCACCTCGACATCGACATGTCGCCATCTCGGGGCCGGACATTGATTCGACTTTATGTCCGCGGACCGGCGGCTGAAAATGAGACAGGTTGCCGATTGGCGCCCACAGTCCCGGAGGCAGCGGGACAAACACCCCATCGCGCCCGGTCAGTCCTCGAGGTAGCGTCGAGACAGTGCTCACAGGTCTCCGGCCCGAGCCTGCTCGCGTCACCCCGAACAGGCATGTGGCGTTCGTCGATCTTCGTGCGCAGACGCGGGCGCTGCAGCCGGCACTGATCGCTGCGATCGAGACGGTGTTGAGCCGCGGGGACTTCGTTCTGGGCGATGACCTGGAGCGCTTCGAGGCCGAGTTCGCGGTCTTCTGCGGGACCGGCCATGCCGTTGGCGTCGATTCCGGCCTCTCGGCGCTCGAGCTCGCCCTGCGCGCGGCAGAGATCGGACCGGGGGACGAGGTCATCACCCAGGCAAACACCTTCATCGCCACTGTCGCGGCGATCCTCGCGGTGGGGGCGCGACCCGTCCTGAGCGATTGCGGCGAGCAGGGCGGGATGGATCCGGCGGCCGTCGAGGCCTGCATCTCGCCGCGCACGCGGGCCGTCGTCCCAGTCCATCTCTTCGGCCGCATCGGAGAGATCGACGCGATCCTGGCGCTGGCCGCGACACACGGTCTCGCGGTGATCGAGGACGCCTGTCAGGCGCATGGGGCCGTGTGGCATGGCAAAAGGGCGGGCAGCTTCGGCCTCGCCGGCGCGTTCAGCTTCTATCCCTCCAAGAACCTCGGCGCCTTCGGCGATGGTGGAATGCTCGTCACGAACTCCCCGGCGCTCGCAGACAAGGCGCGAGTCCTGCGGTCGTACGGCCAGCGGGTCAGGTACGTGCACGAGGCGACTCCGATGAACCATCGCCTGGATACGCTGCAAGCCGCGATTCTTCGGGTCAAGCTTCCGCGCCTCGACAGCTGGAACGACCGCCGGCGCAGGCTCGCGGCCTCGTACCTGAAGCGCCTTGGCGGCCTGCCGATCGGACTCCCCCCGGCCGAAGAGGATGGACGCCACGTCTATCACCTCTTCGTCATCGACCTGGACCGCCGCGACGAACTCCGCGCCGCCCTGGCATCGGACGGCATCGAGACCGGCATTCACTACCCCATCCCGCTTCACCGCCAGCCTGTTCTGGAAGCGCTCGGCTATCGCGAGGGCGCTTTCCCCCGCACCGAGCGCCTGGCAGCACGCAGCCTCTCCCTGCCGATGTACCCCGAGCTCCCGATGCACCACCTGGAGCACATCGCCACCTCGATCCGCCGCTGGGTCGAGGGTTGAGCTTGAGGCTTCAGCCGCAGGAGGCGGTGCCAGGACCGTCGAGGTCGTAGATTCGAATGAGCTCTCTGCCTTGACTTGCTCGAAGAATCTGCTCGCGTTTCAGGAGCACGGCGTCGTAGCCCACATGCAGACTGTCGGAGTCCTCGAGGAACTGCAGGCGTGACCAATCGGCCGGGTCGTTGAATTCTGCAGCGGGCCGGCCGCACCCGAGCAGCTGCGCGAAGATCGGGCTCGGGCTCATCAGGAGGGCATGGGCGTCCACGACCACCCAGCGCGCGGCGTCATGGCGCAGGCTCTCGATGGTCGAATCGCCGGCCGGCGTGAAGATCCTGTGCCCCGGATCGAGCCCGGCGACGTCTCGTGCGAAGCTGCTTTCCGTCCAGCCGGTCAAGAGACATGTCCCACAGAGCGTGAGGGCGACGGTCCACTGCAGCGCGGGGCTCCTCAGCAGCGTTACGCCCCGGGCGATGACCAGCGCGGCGAACGGGACGCAGACGACGATCGCCCGCGGCGCCTTGTCGTGAGCGGCGCTGAAGAAAAGGAGGCTGCCGGCCATGCTCCCGATCGCGATCGCGGCCAGGGGATCGAGTCTCCTCCAGCTCCACAGGCAGGCGACCAAACCGCCGCCCGCGAGAAGGAGCGTCGGCCCTCCGAACTCCCAGAGCGTGCGGAGGTAGAAATCTGGGAAGGCGAAGGGGAGGGGCGCTCCGGCACCGGAGCGAATGAACTGTCGGCTCAGCAGATCGGGCAAGTGCGGGAGCCCGACGGCAGCCGCCGCACCAAGCAGCAGGTAGGTCCCCACGATGGCCACGGTGGGAACCAGGCACAGGAGCACCAACCGTCCGATCGGCGCCCTCGGCGGCAGCTCGTGACGCCGGTACCACCATGTCAGCCAGCCGAGCACCAGGACGATCGGCAGCAGGGTGGGCAGGAGGCGGTAGTTCAAGCTCAGGGTCGCCACGATCGTGACGACGGTCACGGTGGCGAGCGTTCTTGAGGGTCGGGCATCCCACCAGCGGTCCAGAAGCAAGAGCGCCAGCGCAAGGCCGGCCAGGTAGGCGGCCTCGGAGACGACCCGATGTCCGTAGACGATGCTCAGCGGCACCGCCGCTGCGAAGACACCCGCGACGGCGGCCGCGGGAGCGCCCCAGCGTCTGTGGGCCACCGCCGCCAGCGCCGCCACCATCACGAGCCCGGCCAGGGCGCTGAACCAGGTCAGGTTCTCAGGCGCTACGCCGGCCGCCATCAGAGCCCCGAGTACGAGGTCGTATCCGACCTTCCAGTCGAGACCGAAGAGGAACACGTGCCCGTGCCCGTGAAGCTGGATCCATTGCTGGGGGTGAGTCAGGACCGCCACCAGGAAGCGGCCGTTCGAGAGCGACCAGCCTTCGTCGTACGCCACCGGCCCTCCGCCCGGCAGCCCCCACGCGCGCACGGCAACGGCCGGCAGCAGAAGCGTTCCGACGGCAATCATCTTTGCCAGCTGCGAACTGGGCACCGCACGAACGTCCAGGCCCGCGGTCCGAACCCGCCCCGCCGGTATGGATGAGGCGGCCCCTGGATGTCTCACTATCGCGGGATAGGCGGGCCGTGTTTGAGCGCCGGCCAGCCGCCGTTGAGAATGTCGACCCGGCTGTAGACGGCCAGACGCGTGCCGACGATGTGGAAGACCGGTCGATCCACGAGTGGTGCGAGCTCGTTTACGACTCTGTAGATTCCCGGGTAGTAGAGGTAATCGTCCCAGACGATCGTGCCTCGATCGGACAGCATCCTGAAGGCCGCGTCGGTGTCCGACCTGACGTAGTTCATGCTGTGGCTTCCGTCGATGAAGACGAGATCGATCTTGCCGTGGAACGGCGAGAAATCGAACGTCGCCGAATCCCCGAAGAGTTGGGTGATCCTGCCCGCCTCTGGGGTGCCACGGAACCGCGCGCCGCGGTCCCACACGACGAAGTACTCGGGGTCCGTGACCTCGTACTTGAGGTGATCGACGGCGTCAAGGGTGGGCAGATCGAGCGTGAAGACGTGGGCATCGGGATTGTTGTGAGCCAGAAGCCAGGTGGTCTGTCCGAGGTAGGTCCCGATTTCGAATACGTTCCGGCACTCGAGGAGCTTGCATATGGCGCCGAGAACCAGACGGCAGTGGCGCGTGACGTCTCCCTCGACCAGGGTGGTATCCATCCGGAGATCCGCGAGGTCGACGTTCTGGACACCTGGCGCGAGAAAGCGCTGGAGCTCTAGCCAGATGTGCCCGAGCAGACGGTACCTCGACCCCTGCCCGCCCGTGATCAAAGTCCGGGCCAGACCGGCTGAGATCGACCCGATCAGGTGACGGTTGGCCCACAGCTGGGGTCCCACCCGCTGGCCGTTGAGCCGGCGCGCAAGGCGGCCGGGAGTAAGGCGCAATAGATCATCCGCCTTGCCGGATTGGTGATCGCCGTGCGCCGCACGCAGCACTACGACCGAGGTTAGGTCTGCGCCCCCTGCAGCCTCAAGGGGACAATCGCCTCCAGTCTGGGACTGAGCTGTCCGCACGTGCCGCGTTGCCCATTTCGGCGGCCTGTGATCAGCACTAGCGTCGTGTGCGAAAGCGATTTTCCGTCACCCCTGTCTCACCGCATGGGCCACATGAACCCATATCCGGTCGTGGTCATCGGCGCCGGGCCGTACGGCCTTTCCGTGGCTGCCCACCTGAGAGCGGCGCGCGTTCCCACTCTCGTCTTCGGCCAGCCCATGGCCTTCTGGCAGCGCATGCCCCGCGGAATGAACCTCCGCTCGGCATGGAGCGCCACGAGCCTCGCAGCTCCTGGCGGAGCCTACAGCCTGGACAGCTACCGGACCGCCGTGGGAGCTCCGCGGCAGCTTCCCATTCCGCTGCCCTTCTTCATCGACTATGGCCTCTGGTTTCAGCAGCACGCCGTCCCGGACGTCGACCCCACGCACGTCCTGCTGCTGAGCGGCGAGGACGGTGGGTTCCAGGTCGAGCTCACCGACGGGCGAAGCGTTCGCGCGTCGCGTGCGGTGGTCGCCGTTGGCATCGACAGCTTCGAGCACGTTCCGGCGTTCGCCCGCCACCTTCCCGCATCTCTCGCGTCGCACACGCGCGAACACCGAGAATTCAGTCGATTCAGCGGAGCCAGCGTTGCGGTGGTCGGCGGCGGCCAGAGCGCCATCGAGTCGGCGGCGCTGTTGAACGAGGCCGGCGCGCGGGTCGAGCTGATTGCGCGAGGGGGCCTGCGATGGCTCAAGCTCCACGACTATCGCGGTCCCGGACGACGGATCCTGTACGCGCCAAGTGACGTAGGGCCTCCAGGCCTGAACTGGCTGCTGCATTTCCCGCTCGCCTTCCGCCTTCTTCCGGCCGGCATCAGAAGCGCGATCACGAGGCGGGCCGTAAGGCCTGCGGGCGCGCGCTGGCTCATCGAGCGGGTGGTCGGGCACGTCCGCGTGACCACGCACACCTCGGTGGTGGAAGCGATCCCGGACGCGCGTGGCGTCTATCTCGATCTCAGCGACGGCACGACGCGCCTCGTGGACCACGTGGTCCTTGGAACCGGCTACAGGCCCGCCGTCGAGAAGGTGCCCTTCATCGCTTCCTTGCTCGGGGATCGGATCCGCCAGCAGGGCGGGTTCCCCGTTCTCAACCGGTGGTTGGAATCGTCCGTTCCGGGTCTCCACTTCGTGGGTGCTCTGGCGGACGGCAGCTACGGCCCGATCTGCCGGTTTGTCTCCGGCGCGGACGTGGCCGCTCGCCAGATCGCCGCCTACGCCGCTCGAGAGCCGACGGGGTGAACCGCGCCGGCGGCGTCGGCGCCGTCGTCGTTGGAGGTGACTACCAGGGTCTGGGGATCGTCCGCAGCCTCGGGCGGCGCGGCCTGCCGGTGTGCGTGATCGACGACGAGCGCTCGATCTCCCCGTACTCCCGATACACGACCCGCGCCGTGCGAGTGGACAGCCTTCGCGACCAGGACCGATCGGTAGACGTGATACTCGAGGTCGGCACCCGGCTCCATCTCGACGGCTGGGTTCTGTTCCCCACCAGGGAGGAGACGGTCGCCGCGTTTTCCCGGCATCGGGATCGCCTCCGCGAACGATTTCGGGTGCCGACCTGCGGGTGGGATGCCGTGCGGTGGGCGTGGGACAAGCGCAACACCTACAGGCTGGCCCAGCAGCTCGGCATTCCCGTCCCGCGGACGTGGTATCCGAGGTCGGTAGTTGACCTCCGGGACATCGACGCGGAGCCCCCATTTGCGATCAAACCGGCGATCAAGGAACACTTCCTCTACGCCACCAAGGCGAAGGCATGGAAAGCCCGCACCCGAACCGAGCTGGGGGAGCTTTTTCGGCGCGCTGCTTCCGTGGCCGGGCTCGGTGAGGTGATGGTCCAGGAATTCATTCCTGGTGATGGTTCGCAGCAGTTCGCCTGCTGCGTCTTCTTCAAACG
>WNGA01007521.1_pt1 | contig 15145 bp, 13 predicted proteins | sample 5400061 | NCBI WGS metagenome assembly WNGA01 (sample SAMN13153366, study PRJNA577476) | soil metagenome | isolation source: 100 cm soil or saprolite under grassland replicate 2 | place: USA:California | collected 2016-06-15
CCAAATCGCGGCCAGCCCTCCGGGTTGCGGCCCAAACCGCCGCTGGCTTTGTTGCCGGGCTTGCGAATAGGCTCCACTATTCGCTGCGCCCTGCGCCGCGCCAGCGGCGGTTTGTGGCCAGCAACGCGCACGTGTTTCACTGTGTTAGAGGCTCCAAGACCGGCTGATCGCGGCACGGGACTTCGGCACGGTCATCTGCCTCTCGCGCCCATGCAACTCACCGTTCAGGACGCCTTCGCGCTTGCCGCGCGCCACGAAGCGGCCGGCCGCGCCGCCGATGCGCGCGCCATCTACGAGCAGATCCTCGCGTCGCTGCCCGAGCATCCCGGCGCACTGCTGCGAATCGCGCAGCTGGAGCTTGCAACCGGACGGCATGCCGGTGCGCTCGAACGCCTTACGCGTGCGCTCGCCGCGGCGCGTGCGCAGGCGTTGCCGACCCAGGAGATCTGGCTGGCACTGGCAGCCACGCATCTCGCGCGCGGGGAGCGCGAGGAGGCGGGCGCCGCGATCGAGCAGTTGCACAGCGTAGCCAAGACGCTCAAGACAACGGGTGCGGCCGATGCCGCGCGGGTATTGCTCGAGCGATGCGTCGCGCTCGCACCAGACGATCCCGGCTTGCGCCTGAGCCTCGGGGCCAGCTGCCTCGATGCCAACCGGCCCGCCGAGGCAAAGCAACAACTGGAACGCGCGGTGGCACTCGGCGCGCGAAGCGGCGCAGTCTGGGACAACCTCGGTCTTGCACATCGCCTGTTGGGCGACGACGAGCAGGCGTTCCTTGCCTTCGAGCGCGCCGTCGCGGCCGACTCTTCCCTCACGCCTGCGCTGGCCAATCTCGTCAACGTCCGCTACACGCTCTGCGAGTGGGACGGCCTCGAGGCGTACGAGCAGCGCCTCATCGCCACGCTCGACGATCCGGAGAGCGATCCACGCTGGCCGCCCTGGATCGCGCTCTCATTGCCGACTTCGTCCGCACAGCAGCTCGCGGTTGCACGCCGCTGGTCGAAGGCGATGTTGCCGGCGCCGGCGCCGCGGCGTCCGGTGCCGCCGCGCGCAGGGCGTCTGCGCGTCGGCTATCTCTCCGGCAATTTCCGCGACCATCCAACCGGGCGCCTGATGGCCGGACTGTTCGAGGCCCACGATCGCGGCCGGTTCGAGATCACGGGCTACAGTTACGGCAGGGATGGGGGCGGCGCTACGGCGGCACGCATTCGCGTGGCGGTCGACCGCTGGCGCGACGTGCGCGACGTCGTCGATGCCGAGGTCGCGCGCATGATCCGCGACGACGGGATCGATATTCTCGTCGATCGCCATGGCTACACGTTCGGGGGCCGGCTTTCGATCCTCGCCTCGCGGCCTGCACCGGTGCAAGTCCATTACATGAGCTTTCCGGGAACGCTTGGTTACGATGCCATCGACAGCGTCATCGCCGACGGCCAAGTGATTCCGCCGGGCGACGAAGCGTTCTTCCACGAGCGCGTATGGCGCCTGCCGCGTTGCTATTACGTCAACGACAGTCGGCGAGGGCTTCCGGCGCCGACGCCGCGCTCCGCCAATTCGCTGCCCGAGGATGCGCTCGTGCTCGCGTGTCTCAACCTGAGCCACAAGCTGCGCCGGCCGCTGTTCGCGGCGTGGATGTCGGCTCTGCGCAGTCGCGACGACGCGGTCCTCTGGCTTCTGGGAGGCCATCCGCGGATGGAGCAGAACCTCCGCGCCGAGGCCAGGCGCGCGGGCGTCGATCCCGGCCGGCTGATCTTCGCGCGTCCCGTCGCGCAGGACGCGCACATCGGGCGTCTCGCGTGCGCCGACCTGGCGCTCGACACGTTGCCGTACGGAGCGCACACGACAGGCTGCGACACGTTGTGGGCGGGCGTTCCCATGCTGACCTGTCGCGGCGCGACCTTTGCCGGGCGTGTCGGCGCGAGCCTGCTCAACGCCGCGGGCCTGCCGGAACTGATCACGGATTCGCCGGAGGCGTACGCCGCGCGGCTGCTCGATCTCGTATCCGCTCCGCAGCGCTTGCGCGAATACGGCGATTATCTCAACCGCACGCGCGGCACCAATCCCCTATTCGACACCGCCGGCTTCACACGAGACTGGGAGGCGCTGCTGCTCGCGATCTACGACGCCGCGGCGCGTAGCCCGGGCTGAGCGAAGCGATGCCCGGGCTGAGTGAAGCGATGCCCGGGCTGAGTGAAGCGATGCCCGGGAGCTTCGGAACCTCATGGCGTCACCCCGGGGCATCGCGCTAAAGCGCTCAGCCCGGGCTACGGCGTGCTAGCGTTTATGCTCGATCAGCTCGATCTTGTAGCCGTCGGGATCTTCGACGAAGGCGATGACCGTCGTGCCGCCCTTGACCGGGCCGGCTTCGCGAGTGACTTTTCCGCCTCTGGCCCGTACCGCGGCGCAGGCGGATGCCGCATCCGGCACTTCGATGGCGACATGACCGTAGCCGGAGCCGAGATCGTATCTGTCGACGCCATAGTTGTACGTAAGCTCGAGCACCGCGTGCTCGGATTCGTCGCCGTAGCCGACGAACGCCAAAGTGTACTTCTGCTCGGGGCGGTCGGTCGTGCGCAACATCCTCATGCCGAGCACGTCGGTGTAGAAGCGGATCGAGCGTTGCAGATCGCCGACCCGCAGCATGGTGTGAAGGATGCGCATGGGCTTCCCTAATCGGTCTGTCTTGATCGGGTGGTTACGACCGGTGATTGCCGTAGGCGTGAATTCATTGGCAAATTCGGCCCTCTAGAATTCGACCAGCTCGTAGTCTTCCTTGCGCGCGCCGCAGTCCGGGCACGTCCAGTTTGGCGGCACGTCTTCCCACTTGGTGCCCGGCGCGACGCCCGTATCGGGATCGCCGAGGGCCTCGTCGTAAATATGGCCGCAGATCAGACACATGTATTTCTTCATCAGAGCGTAAGCGTTTGTGTTTGGAGTAAAATCGAATTCTACCAAGTTCATCGAGGCCGGGGCTTGCAGGCGCTCCCGGCGGCTCACGAGACGCAACCGGCGCGCGATTCGCGGCATTCTTTCGTATTTGCCATGCCTCTGCCCCCCGAGCAAGCGTCCGACTTCCCGCCGATCGTTCTCGCCTTCGCCGCTTCCGACCCGAGCGGCGGCGCGGGGATCCAGGCCGATATCCTGACGCTCGCGAGCATGGGCTGCCATCCATTGTCGGTGCTGACCGCGATCACGGTGCAGGACACGATGGGCGTCGAAGGCATGCAACCCCTCGACGCCGAATGGGTCGCCGACCAGGCGCGCTGTCTGCTCGAAGACGTGCCTGTCGACGTCTTCAAGATCGGCGTGCTCGGCAGCGTCGAAAACATCGCTGCCATCGCGGAAATCCTCGCCGATTATCCGGACGTACCTCTGGTGCTCGATCCGGTGCTCGCGTCGGGTCGCGGCGACGAGCTGGCGAGCGACGAGATGCTTCACGCACTGCGCGAGCTCTTGCTGCCGCGGACTACGATCCTGACACCCAACAGCACCGAAGCCCGGCGTCTGGCCGACGGTGAAGACGACGAGGAACCGTCGCTCGCGGTATGCGCACAGCGCCTGATCGAAAGCGGATGCGGGCACGTGTTGATCACCGGCACGCACGAGCCGACCGCACAAGTCGTCAACACGCTCTACGGCAAGGCGGGTGTGGTGCGCAGCGACAGCTGGGAGCGGCTCCCCGGGAGCTACCACGGCTCGGGATGCACGCTCTCTTCCGCGATCGCGGCAATGCTCGCCAACGGCCTCGAGCTGCCTGAGGCCGTGCGCGAGGCGCAGGATTTCACCTGGCACGCGCTGGCGAAGGCCTATCGTCCCGGGATGGGCCAGTTTCTTCCCGATCGCCTGTTCTGGGCGCGCGACGACGACGCGGAGCCACCCGTCGAGGAAGAGCGCTCATCGCGCGCGCCGAACCTGCATCGCCATTGATGGCCACCATCGCCGGGCTCTACGCGCTGACGCCCGATCTTCTGGACACCGACGAGCTCGTCGCGCGGGTGGCGGCTGCGATCGCCGGCGGCGCCGCGGCGGTCCAGTATCGCAGCAAGATAGCATCCCCGCCGTTGCGCCGCGCGCAGGCGCTGACGCTTCGCGACCTCTGCGCGGCCCAGGGCATAATCTTTATCGTCAACGATGACGTCAACCTCGCGTACGCGGTCGATGCCGACGGCGTGCACCTTGGCCGCGACGATTCGCCGCTCGCTCGGGCGCGACAACGCCTCGGCTCGACCGCGATCATCGGCGCCTCCTGCTACGATTCGCTGGAGCGCGCCGCAGCGGCGGTCGCCGCCGGCGCCGACTATGTCGCGTTCGGCAGTTTCTTTCCCTCGACGGTCAAGCCCGATGCGGCTCACGTGGAGGCTTCGCTGCTCACTGCGGCGAAAGCGCGCTGGAGCGTCTCCACGGTCGCGATCGGTGGCATCACCCCCGCAACGGCTCCGCCGCTGATCGCTGCAGGCGCCGATGCGCTGGCGGTCATCACGGCGCTGTTCGATGCGCCCGACGTGGCCGCGGCGGCGAGGGCTTTCCGCGAGGCGTTCGATGCCGCGACTCCAGCGGTGCGACGGCGGGCCGGAATGGCGTGATGGCGCTCGATCCGGGTCGGGCGCGAGCGAGCGCATGAGCAGGAACGACGAGCTGTTCGCGCGGGCACAACGCACGATCCCGGCCGGCGTCAATTCTCCCGTGCGCGCGTTTCGCTCGGTTGGCGGCACGCCGCGCTTTTTCACGCGCGGCGAAGGCGCGTACCTGTGGGACGCCGACGCCAAGCGCTACATCGACTACGTTGGCTCGTGGGGGCCGGCGATCCTCGGCCATGCGCACGCCGACACGGTGCGCGCGGTACAGGAGGCTGCGCGTCACGGCCTGTCGTTCGGCGCGCCGACGGAAGCCGAGATCGCGATGGCGGAGATGCTGACGAGCCTGCTGCCTTCGCTGGAACTCGTCCGCCTGGTGAGCTCGGGCACCGAGGCGACGATGTCGGCGCTGCGGCTCGCGCGCGGCTACACGGGGCGGTCGAAGATCGTGAAGTTCGAGGGTTGCTATCACGGCCACGGCGACAGCTTGCTGGTGAAGGCAGGCTCGGGCGCGCTTACCTTCGGGCAGCCGTCGTCGGCGGGCGTCCCGCCTTCGATCGCCGGCGAGACGCTGGTGCTGTCGTACAACGATCTCGATCAGGTCGAGGCGGCGTTCAGGCAGCATCCGGACGATATCGCCGCCATCATCGTCGAGCCTGTTGCGGGCAACATGAATCTGATCGCCCCAACGCCGGAGTTTCTTCCCGGATTGCGCGCTCTCTGCGATCGCCACGGCGCGGTGCTGATCTTCGACGAAGTGATGACCGGCTTTCGCGTGCACTTGCGCGGCGCGCAAGGCCTCTACGGAGTCACGCCGGATCTCACGACGCTGGGCAAGGTCATCGGCGGCGGGATGCCCGTCGGCGCGTTCGGCGGCAAGCGCGCGATCATGCACAAGATCGCGCCGCTCGGACCGGTGTATCAAGCCGGGACGCTCTCGGGCAATCCGGTCGCGGTCGCGGCGGGGCTGGCCACGCTCAACGCGATCCAGGTGGCCGGATTCTACGATCGGCTCTCGGCGCGCACGCGGGCGTTGACCGACGGCCTGGCGGCCGCGGCCGCGTCGTCGGGCGTGGCTTTCTCGGCGCAGTCGATCGGCGGCATGTTCGGCATCTACTTCGCAGCGAAGACACCGCAGAGTTATGCCGAAGTGATGGCCTGCGATAAAGAGGCGTTCAACCGCTTCTTCCATCGCATGCTCGACGCGGGCGTGTACTTCGCGCCGAGCGCGTTCGAGGCGGGCTTCGTGTCGGCGGCGCACACGGCGGAAGACATCGCGGCGACCGCGAGCCTCGCGGGCGAATCCTTCCTACAGGCTGGCACCGGCTGAACCAACGCGCGGACCCACACCAACGTCTACTGTATGACGCCGCAGGACCAGGAAAGCTTGCGTTATACGGGTGCCGGAGGTGCTTCCAAAGACGTTTTGTCTCGGCGGTGCAGAGGGCGCTGTAGCGCGCGATCTTCTTCGTCACGTCGGCAGCAGCCAGCTCGGCCTACCTGACCGTGAGCGAGATCTTCCCGCTCGAGCTACGCGCTGGCGTTCGCGGTGTTCTACGCGCTGGGCACCGGCGCGGGCGGCATGCTCGCGCCATGGCTCCTTGGCAAGCGCTGGCACGGATCGCGGCTATTTTTCCTTTCGCTCCGCCGCAACGAGGCGCCGGGCGACGTTGATCGACGTCCTGATCCGATCCACGTTGCCGACGTAGTCGGGTAGCGCTTCCTCGGCACGACGCTGGAGCTCCGCTGCATCGATCAATCCCGCCCGGGCAAGCGCACGGACGTCTTTTTGATCCTGCTCACTGAAGCGCGAGAGTTTGGAAACCGCGAGATCGAGCGGGGTGAGCAGCCTCACCTCCAGACGCCGAGCGTCTACGCCCGGCACGGAGATCGGCAGCGCATCGTCATATGCGTGTTGGTGCAGAAGCGCGAAACTGTCGTTGTACTGGGTGTCGAAATACAGCAGCCGTGCGTGACCATCTTCGCCCCGGTACGCCACCTGCAGCTCCTGCGGATCGAGCAGCACGCGCGCCATGATCTTGGCGTCAATGTCCTTGGAGACTCGGCTCCCGGTATAGAAGTGCAGGGCCGCGCCTCCGGCGACACACGCGATGACCGGCCTGGCAGGCTGCTTCTTTCCCAACGTCTTTTCGACGCGCGACATGATCGTCGCGAACGCTCGGAAATATTCCGGGTCCGGCCGAAGCGGCGGGCGCTTCCTCCTCATGTTTGTTGTCCGGCGGCGCGCGGGGTCGCGCGATCCTCCTGCAATCGTGCGTCGAGCACAGGCAGGAAACGTGCCGCAAGAACGGGCGACCGGGCCAACCACCGCCCGAATTTGCCGGGCGCGCTCATCCCCGGAGCAAGACACTCGGCCAGCGCGAGCATGCGGGTCCGGTCGAAACCATCGTGCGACGCGAGCATCGCTGCAACGCCGGCGAGGATTCGCGGGTCGCCAGCGCGTAGCCATCGCGACGGGCGAAAGTCTCCTCGGGCGCACAGCTCGACCAGGCGCTCCTCCTCGGGCCGCGTCCACTTGTGTGCGCCGGTGGACCGCCCCGGCATGGTGCGCGCCGCAGAGGCCACTGGCGGCACAAGATGGGCCACTACCCGGCCGTGACGTACGATGGCTACCGGCCCCAACGCAGCGCGGCGAAGCACAGCACCCAGCCGATTCTTGAGTTGCGTGGCGTTGACGGAATCCATCTGTCGGACGATATGCCATTCTAGCTAAAACGGCAAGAATCTGTGCCGATTGTTTTTTGTGTCGCCGGGCCGCGCGGAAGGAAAAACCTATGGTATGACCCTGTTTCTTTTCCCCTGTGCTGTCATCTTCAGCAACATCGGGCGAGGAGGAAAGCAAGGTCACCGGCGCCCCAAGCGACCGCCGGTCCGTTCGTTGGACCATTTCGTCTTCACCGTGCCGGCGCTCGACGAGGCCGCGCGCTTCTACGCCGACTTCGGCCTCGACATGCGGCGCGTCGACGGGCGACTCGACCTGCAGACGTTCGGGCATGCGCACCGCTGGGGATCGATCCATCGCGCGCCGGGCCGCAAGAAATTGCAGTACTTGAGCCTGTACGCCTTCGACTTCGTGGCTATCATGTTACTGCGGCGTTTTCGGACCGAGGAGCTGGTCTGATCGGAGCGCTCGCAGCTACTTGCGGCTCGGTTACCTTCATTGGTTTTCCGGGCGCGAACGAAAAGCCCTCGCGCCACTTGGATCTGCTGCCTAGCATGAACCGAGACCTGTGGTAACCTTCCATCGATAAACCGGCGAGAATGGAGCTTGGCGACCGAGCCTACGTTTGCGCTCTGCGCGATCATGAAGGACGAGGCAGACTATATCGAGGAGTGGCTTGCGTTCCATATCCTGCAAGGCGTTTCCCGGGTCATCCTGTACGATAACAATTCCTCGGATGACACGTGCGAGCGTGCAAGGTCATTCGCCAAGTTTATCGATATCCAGGTCATACCCTGGCCTGACTCTGCGCGCGGTTTTGATCGCACCCAGCGGCGGGCCTATCGCGATGGCGCGCGCCGACTCTCTGGCGCCGCCGACTATGTTGCCTTTATTGACCTCGACGAATTCCTATTTGCCAGCGATTACGGGCCATTGGGGCAGACCCTTGCCGCCTTTCCGACAGAGGTCGCCGCGGTAGCTGTCAATCAACGGGTCTTCGGCTCATCTGGTCAGAAGTCGTCGAGCGGAGACTTGGTCACATCTCGCTTCACGATGACGGCTGCCGCCGATTATCCGGAAGGACATTTTTTCAAGACCATCGCAAGACCCAATCGCATCGTGCGTTTCGACAGCGTTCACAGCGTCGTCCTCACTTCGGGCACCTACGTGCTCTCGGACGGGCGTCCCCTGCCGCCTCGCCCTGGTCACCAGGGATTCTCAAGTCTTATAACAGAGGGTGCACTCCGGTTGCACCACTATATGCTCAAGTCGCGGCAAGAGTTCGAGCGCAAGAGACAAAGATGGGCAGGCCAGGATCTCAGTAACCGCTTGACTGATGACTATTTCAGCGATCGCGACAGATCCGTCAATACCGTGCGCGACGAGCGCCTAACGGTGTTTGCGGAGCGGATCCGGGAGTTGATCGGCCGCGCGAGAGGCAGCGCGCGTTGAGGCCGTTATAGCTCGCCGCCATTCATTGAATGAATTTCGGCTCCCGGAGCAGCCGGCACTGTCAGCGCGCGCGTGTGATGATTGCAGCGGAGGCCGACGTGACAGCGGCGGCGCCCTGTCCGTTGCTGAAATACCGAGACAGGCTCGAGGGCGCCGGAGAGCCGAGATTGGTGAGAATCTACAACATTCGACACGGTACCGCGGTGGCGCGCGCATTGGAGATGCTGGACGAATTGCTCGCGCATGGCCCCGTCCGCTCGGTTGAGGTCCGCGCGGGTGCTTTCCCACTGACGAATTGGCCCGCATCGTTTCAACCTGGTGGACGTACATTGCGGAGGACCTCCAACCCAAGACCGTCAACTTCAACCTGCGCCGAGAGCGTGGGCTGACACGTGACTACGTTCTGAAGCTGGCACCTGCGAAGCTTGAGCTCTTCTTTCGGTCAGTCCTTGTGCCCCGTGCGACCGACCTTGCAATCGAGGCCTGGGAAGGCATGGACAGCCTCACGTATTCCTCTGACGTCCAAGAGCTTGCGTTGCGGGTTGCGCGTAGTGAGGCAGTCGACCTCGGTGTAGGCTCCCAGTTTGACGCATGGTACAGAGTGCGTCGTGAGCACACCTAGCCCTTCCTATGTGGATTCTCCCCGCGAAGGAAGAGGTTGATCGATTGATGTAGCCGCCGAGGAACAACCTGCAGTCGCCACTCCACATGAGGCCAGGTGGCACGATGAGGCCGAAAGATCAGGACTGAGTTTTTCAACAGGTGCGCCGGGAAGCCGGCAAGGAGTAGGTGGTGCAAGTCCACTGCGATGAAGGAGTAGCGATCCGCATCGGCCCCGAGCCGTGCGCAGGCATCCGCGAGGATGTCGGCGAAGCGTCGGCAGGGGAGCGTGTAGGCCAGCCATTGAGCCGCGAAAGAAACTTAGTTCCGGGCGCCGACGCCGTCTGTTGGGCGGAAGGCCATGCGGGGGGACGCGCAAGCGCGAGCGTTCATCCGACCCGGCGAGGTCTGAGACCCTGGCATGCACGGACGCTCTTTGCACGGAAACCGGGAGATCTCTCGTCTGGCCAGCCGCAGTGCCGGGCTGGTCCGTATCGGGAAGGCGAGGAGCCGTAGCCGATGACGCACAGACGAGAGAAGTCAGACTCCGCCACAGTAGCGATGAAGCCTGCGAACAAAGCTGGGCAACCGGCTGCGGAGCGGGTGGAGCGAAGGGCGGGGGCCGAGGGGAACATGGTAGAGCCACGCACGTGCCGGACGCCGAGCCGGGAAAGTGTGCCCCAGGGGCTAGACCGTGTACGGCAAACAGCCAAGGCAAGGAAGAAGGAACGGTTCACCGCTCTTCTCCATCATGTGAGCGTCGACCTACTCAAGGACGCGTATTCCTGGCTCAAGCGGAACGCGGCACCGGGGGTGGACGGGGTCACGTGGCAGGACTATGAGCAGGACCTCGAAGCCAATATCGTGGACTTGCATGCCCGCGTTCACCGGGGCGCATACCGAGCACTGCCGTCGCGGCGCAAGTACATTGCGAAACCGGATGGGCGGCAACGTCCACTCGGCATTGCCGCGCTGGAAGATAAGATCGTCCAGCGTGCGCTGGTGGAAGGGCTCAATGCGATCTATGAAGAAGACTTCCTTGGGTTCTCGTACGGGTTCCGACCCGCGCGTGGCCAGCATGATGCGCTGGACGCGCTTGCGGCGGCGATCACTCGCACGAAGGTGAACTGGATTTTGGACGCCGACATTCAATCCTTTTTCGATTCGGTCAGTCACGATTGGTTGGTCCGTTTCGTGGAGCATCGAATCGGCGATCCTCGCGTGATCCGCTTGATTCGCAAATGGCTGAAAGCCGGGGTGATGGAGGATGGGGTCATCACGCCAACCGAAGCGGGTACGCCGCAAGGCGCAGTCGCCTCACCACTGTTGGCGAACATCTATCTCCATTACGTGTTCGACCTGTGGGCTGAGCGGGGGCGTCATCACCACGCTCACGGTAACGTCATTTTTGTGCGCTATGCCGACGATATTGTCGCCGGCTTTGAGCACGAGGCTGACGCCCAGCGCTTTCACGCGGAATTGCAGCGGCGAATGGAGAAGTTTGCACTCTCGCTGCATCCGGACAAGACTCGCCTCATCGAGTTCGGCCGCTACGCGGCTAGGAATCGCGTGCGGCGCGGTCTTGGCAAACCGGAGACGTTCACGTTTCTTGGTTTCACTCACATCTCCGGCCGCTCCCGTCGGGGTGACTTCCAGCTACAGCGGAAGTCGCGCCGGGATCGGATGCGCGCCAAGCTGCGAGCCATCAAGGACGAACTGCGGCGACGCATGCATGACCCTATCCCGCAGCAGGGCCGATGGTTGCGTAAAGTGGTGCGCGGGTACTTCGCCTACCACGCGGTACCAACCAATGCCGCAAGCCTGAGTGCGTTTCGGCACCACGTCGCGAACCTTTGGCGGCGTACGCTTACGCGTCGCAGCCAAAAGGATCACACCACGTGGGATCGACTCGCTCGACTCGCGGCGGACTTTCTGCCCGCTCCGCGCATCCTTCATCCCTGGCCGGACGCTCGCTTTGCCGTCACTCACCCGAGGTGGGAGCCGAATGCCCGCATTGGGCCCGTTCGGTTCTGTGCGGGGGGTGCCTGGTAACGGGCATCCCTACCGCGATAATAGGTGGCGGGTTCAACTGATCGACGCAACACGCTGCGGCGAGCGGCCGCCTCAACAGAGGCGGCATAGCGCGCAGATCAGCTTCTCGAGCTCGCGGGTATAGCGCCCAGTGTCGAAGAGAGGGCACGACTTGCTATTCGTCCGCAACCTCGCGCGCAAGCTGCGCAACGTATCGGGATCGCGCGCCAGCTTCAGCACCAGCGCTTCGTACGCTCCGAGATCGTGCGTCACCAGATCGGGCAAGCCGATCGCATGCAACTGACTGCCGGAGACGCGGCTCGCGAAGGTCTCGCCGGCGCACGTGACGAGCGGCAATCCCGCGAACAGCGCATCGTTTGCCGTCGTGTGCGCGTTGCAGGGGAAGGTGTCGAGGAAGAGATCGGCCGCGGCATGGCGCGCGAGATGTTCGGCGAGCGGAACGCGCGGCGCGAAGATCAGGCGCTCAGGCGCGACGCCGCGCTCGCGTGCTTGGCGGCGCAAATTCGCCGTGGCGGTTGCATTCGTCTCGAGCAGCCAGAGCATGCTGCGGTTCACTTCGCGTAGCAGCCGCATCCAGACGTCGAACACGCGCGGCACGATCTTGTAGCTCGCGTTGAAGCAGCAGAACACGAATGCGTCCTCGGGCAGGCCGCATTGCACGCGCGAAGGCGTGACGCCGATCGGCCGCCGGCTGTCGCCCGGCAGGTAGCAGTCGGGCAGATACAGGAACCGCTCGACGAAGTTCGCCTGCTGCTCGGGTGGCGTCACGAAGCGGTCGGTCAGGACGTAATCGTAGCAATCCGCGCCGAGCGTCCCCGGGAAGCCGATGCAGTTGACCTGGATCGGCGCCGGCCGCAGCGCGAAGATCTCGCTTCGCGCATGGATCACGTAGCCGCTCGTGTCGAAGAGCACCGCGACGCGATCATCCGCGATGCGGTGCGCCGTGGCCTCGAACGATTCGCCGCGCACGTCGACGAAGCGATCGAACGCGGCCGCAAAGCGCGCTCGCGCGGCACTACCGTCGTCCGGACCGAATGAATAAGCAAACACCTCGAAGCGCGCCCGGTCGTGTCGCTCGATCACTTCGGTCAAGAGATTGGCCAGCGGGTGCATGCGAAAGTCCGGCCCGATGTACGCGATGCGCACCCTTCCGTCGACGGCCGACGGTGGCGGCGGATGGCCCGGGTTGATACCACCAAGGTGCTCCTTCGCCCATTTGCGTGCTGCCGCGAGCAGCTCGTCGGGCGCGTACGGCAGCGCGAGGAGATTGTGCGGCGTGATCGACGGCGCCTCCGGCTGCGCAAGCGAGGCGCGTTGTGCTTCGAGCAGGCGCTCGAAATCCGTCCAGTCGCAGGTGTGCTGACGCGTGTAGAGCAGGAGGTTCATCGCCTCGGCGGACTCCGGCTGCAGCGCGAGCGCCCGTTCGATCAACGGTGCGGCGTGTTCATAGCGCTGCTCTGCAATATCGAGCGAGGCCAGGCCGCGCAAGGCCTGTGGATCGTCGGGAGCGAACGAGAGCGCGCGCTGGAAGCTCGTGCGCGCGGCCGTCGGCGCGCCGGCGCGGCGCTGGCAAAAGCCGAGGTTGTTCCATACCGCCGCGAGGTTCGGGTTCAGCGCGGCGGCGCGTGCATAACTCGCCGCAGCCTCGGCATAGCGGTGGCGTGTGCTCAGCACGTCGCCGAGGTTCGCGTGCGCCGGCAGGAGATCGGGTTGCAGTGCGATCGCCTCGCGGTATCGATCGGCGGCCGCGTCGAACCGGCCCTGCGCCTGCAGCGACAGACCGAGATTGTTGAGCAGCACGGGATGCGTCGACCCTGCCGCGATGGCGGCTTCATACGCGGCAATCGCAGCGCCGTGCTCGCCGCGGCGGCGGCGGAAGTCGCCAATTCGGAAGTGCGCTTCGGGCTGGCGCGGAGCAAGCGCGATCGCTCTGTGCCATGCGTCGAGCGCGGCGTCGGGCTGCGCAGCCTCAAGCGCAAGCCCGAGGACGGTCCACGCATCTGCATCGGTGGCATCGCGCTCGATCGCAGCTCGTGCGTCGCGCGCGGCCTCCTCGAGGCGGCCTTGCGCGAGACCGGCGCGCGCGATCTCGCTGAGCGATTCGGAACCCTCTGGGCGCAGTGCGCCGTGGCAGTCTTTGTAACGCCTGCCGCTGCCGCAGGGGCAGGAGTCGTTGCGGCGGATGTTGTTGTCCGGCATGGGACGCAAGCAGTCGTGCGTCGGGCACTTCTGCGGCGCTCAGCGCTGCGCGAACTGTAGCAGGGCGTCGCGTAGCTCGGGGCGTCGGCCGAATTTTTGCTTCACCTGGTCGGCGTACAGGTTCAGGATCCGATCGTCCTTGCGACGCCCGCGACCGACCTTGAATGCATCGGCGGCTGCCGCCAGGTACCTCTCATCGCGCGCAAGCCCCAGGAATGTCAGCATTTTCTCGAGGACGCCCGGGCCGATCTCGTGTTCGAAATAAAGAAAAAAGTTCTCCGGTCGGCCGGAGCTCTCCTGCAGCGTGACGAACCAGGCGATCTCGTCGAGAACCGCCTCCACCACGTCCTCGACGGTGCTCGCGGGCGAAATGCCGTGAAATGGAGCAAAAAACGCGACGTGACCCTGGCGCAGATTGGCAATGGCGCAGTCGATCGGGTTGCGGATCGGCAACAGGAACTTGAGCTTGGGGTTGCACTGCAGAAGCCGCGGCACGTCCACCCGGGCGGCGCGGATGAAGTTGGTCACCAGGTGTGAATCCTTCCACACCAGGCACTTCGTGGGACCGGCGGCCGAACCCTGAAGCCTTGCGTGGGCTTGCCGCATCGGCTCGAAGTCGAACGCGTGCGAAAGGCGGATATCGCCGCCATAAGTACCGCGGGCTCCGCCGCGGGACGCGAAACCGGCATAGCGCACGAACTCGGAGAACTTGTCCGGCGAGTAACCCGCCAGGAAGTTCAGCCGCGGATTCTGGAGCGTGCGCAGGCCCGCATGGTTCAGCACCGCGCATTGCGGGTGAAGGCCGAGAACCGCGCACGTCAACGTAGTCAGGTTGCGGTACGGTCCGAGCAGAATGCACACCGATTCGAGCTGCTCCGGCGTGATTTCGGCGCCAGGGTCCACCTCACGGATCCTGGCGTCCACCATCCGCAGGAGGTCGGTGCAGAACACGTGCAGGTCCAGATAAGCGGAAGCGCGTTGCGGCGCCAACGCCAGGAGCTCTCGCACCGCGTCGAGCGCGGCCTTGAGCTCCTCCAGCGAGGTCGGGGCCACGGGTGTCGCCGGGGACGTCGTGTCGGGCTCGGCCTTCAAAGCGGTCATGCTGTCTCGGGGGTCACCGGCCCATGTCGCGGCAGCGGAATGGGTGCGGCACTCAATTACGATTATAAGGGCGAGCGCGCCGCTGAACCGAAACCAGGCAGCGGCGTCCAACGCAAGCGCTTAGGGAACCTCTGAATAAGTCCCGCGTGGCCGCGACGGAGGCTTTCCGGGATGAGATGCGCGAAGCGACGCGAAGCCCGTGGCAGGCCCCACGGGCGAGCGGCGCGACAAAGCAGATCGCCCGGAAAGCCCCGTCCCTTCGGGTTTCGGCGCAATAGCCTCATCTGCGTTGTTGCGCGGCTTGCGAATAGGCCGAGCTATTCGCTGCGCCGCGACGCCTAGCATCTGAGGCCATTGCGCCAGAAACGCGGCTCATGTGGGACTTGTTCAGAGGTTCCTTAGGTTCGCCGGAATGCTAGAATCACCTGTTTTTCGCTGATCGTTGCGACTCCTTTGGACACCACAGCAGACATCGCGGCCAGTA
>WNGA01008775.1_pt1 | contig 15145 bp, 17 predicted proteins | sample 5400061 | NCBI WGS metagenome assembly WNGA01 (sample SAMN13153366, study PRJNA577476) | soil metagenome | isolation source: 100 cm soil or saprolite under grassland replicate 2 | place: USA:California | collected 2016-06-15
ACGGGGCCTTCGACGCCGCGGCGAACCCGTCGAAGTTTCCCGCTGGACTGTTCAGCATCTGCACCGGCTCCTACGACTTCTCGCAGGCCCACGTACAGGTGGCCGGCGTCTACACCAACAAGCCGCCAGGCGGCATCGCCTACCGCTGCTCGTTTCGGGTGACCGAGGCCGTTTTCTTGATCGAGCGGATGGTCGACCGCCTGGCGCAAGAGTTGAAGATCGACCCCGCCGAGCTGCGGATGAAGAACTTCATTCCCCCGGAGGCGTTCCCGTACAAATCCCCCCTCGGCTGGGAGTACGACAGCGGCAACTACCCGGCCGCCCTCCAGAAGGCGCTCGACCAGATCGGCTACCAGGACCTGCGTCGAGAGCAGGCCGAGAAGCGCGCGCGTGGCGAGCTGATGGGCATTGGTCTCTCCACCTTCACCGAGATCGTCGGAGCCGGCCCGTCCCACACCTTCGACATCCTCGGCATCAAGATGTTCGACAGCGCCGAGATCCGCGTCCACCCGACGGGCTCGGCGATCGTGCGCATTGGCGTCCAGACCCAGGGCCAGGGCCACGAGACCACCTTTGCCCAGATCGTCGCCGAAGAGCTAGGTCTGCCCGTCGAGAACGTGACTGTGGAGCACGGAGACACCGATACGGCCCCGTATGGCCTTGGCACCTACGCCAGCCGAAGCACGCCCACGGCCGGCGCGGCGACCGCCATGGCAGCTCGCAAGATTCGCGACAAGGCCGCCAGGCTTGCCGCGCATCTCCTCGAAACGAGCCCGGACGACGTCGAGTGGGTCGATCACAAGTTCCGGGTGAAGGGCGCCCCGGACAGGACCAAGACAATGGCGGACGTTGCGTTCGCTGCCTACACCAACCATCCACTCGGGATGGAGGCTGGGCTGGAGGCGGTCAGCTATTACGACCCGCCCAACCTCACCTTCCCGTTTGGCGCATACGTCTGCGTGGTCGATATCGACCGCGGCACCGGCGAGGTGAAGGTCCGCCGTTTCCTGGCGATCGACGACTGCGGCACGATCATCAATCCGATGATCGTAGACGGCCAGATCCATGGTGGCCTGACGATGGGCCTTGCGCCAGCCCTGTTCGAGGAGATCAGCTACGATGAGGACGGCAACATCCATGGCGGGACCTTCATGGACTACCTGCTGCCGACAGCCGTGGAGACCCCAGCCTGGGAGACCGACAAGACCGTTACTCCCTCGCCACATCATCCATTCGGAGCGAAGGGGGTTGGTGAATCGGCCACGGTCGGCGCGCCGCCGGCGATCGCCAACGCCGTCGTGGATGCGCTCTCTCACCTGGGGGTGACCCACATCGACATCCCGATCACGCCATGGAAGGTGTACGCCATCCTGCAAGAGAAGGGGGTGGCGGGGTGAGGGGAGATTCAGGCACAAACTCGCTCTCTCCTCGGGACAACAAACTGGTTAGCCCTCTCTCCGCGGAGGAGGGCACCGGAGGCAGCTAACCTGCACTTCGAGGGCACGGTCGAGATTCACGCGCCGCAAAACGCCGTCTGGGCCTTCATCACCGACCCACAGGCGGTCGGACAGTGTGCGCCCGGCCTGGAGCGGATCGATGTTACGCGCGCCCGCCTCCAGGCCCGCGGCAAGCTGCCCGGCAGCGCGGTGGACATGGTCAGCTCGATGTCGCTGGTGGCCGCGGGCGACGGGCTCACCACCATGCGCTGGGAGTCCGAGTTCACGGTCCGTGGCATGCTCGCCAGTGTCGGCGCGCGCCTTCTCCAGGGCGCGGCCGAAAAGACGACGAATCAGATGTTCGACTGCATTAGGAACAAGTTGGAGGCCAACCAGTAATCCACCTTCACGTTCTTCAGTTCGACCTTCGCCTCCATTGGACCACCTATTTCCTGGCAACTAGCTGGGCCACCGGGACGCCGAGCGCTTGGGCAACCCGGTCGAGCGTCTCAAGAGAAGGATCGTGCCGTCCGTGTTCCAGTCGACTCAGATTCGGTCTCTTCATGCCAGTCTGTTCGGCTAACTGAGAGATTGTGAGCCCCCGTTCGCGGCGCACTGTTCGGACTCGCTCCCCAATTCGCTTGGCTCGCCCCTCGTCGCCTTCGCCCAACTCTCGGCCCTTGTAGAATCGATACGTGGGCTCGCAATGGTACAGGACGTCGTCCCACGGCACTTCGAACCAGTTGCCCGACTCCTGATTGACCATGAAGTAACGCCTACCTCGACCCAGCCGACACCCAATCACTCTCGATCCATCGGCCTCGGGCAGGACGTCGAGCTTGAGCACGTACGCGTTGCCGTTCTCCATCCGCGTCAAGAAGCTGCGCAGGTTCTCAAGGTAATCGACGCTCACAAATCGCCTGCCAGCTTCACGGTCAGCACGCGCCGCCAAGAACTCGACGAGCTCGTCTGGCGCGCCGAGCCCTCGCTCAAACACCGCGCTATTGCCAGGCAGCTGTGACAGCCGCCTGAGGTCTCCAGGACCTGATGCCAGGAACAACCAGAGCCGCGCTTGGGGATTGGGATCCACAAGCAGAGGAGCCGGCCAGAGGTGCATATCCGGAACTTTGGTGTCTATTACGTACACGTCGCAGTCAGAACACGTGATCAAGTCGGCAAGCCGCGTCGTGACCACGACATCCGCAGGCGCTAAGGCCGACCGGAACCGCCGCCCCAGGACCTTCCAGTTGGTGGCGACACACGCCCGCCGGAAGGGGTATTCGGCGCGTCCGGCTAGCTTCTGTTCAATCATGCGGTTCCCAGTGCCTTTCACCACGTTCCTTTTCCAGTAGATACCCCAGAGCCCGCAGGGCATCGCGCAGGCGTCGGGTCAGCTCGAAGTCGTCCATCGGCCGCTGGTTCTCGATGTCCCATCGTCCCACCTCTTGCTTGCCCCGGTAGATATGTACGTGAAGGGGCGGGTGATCGCCTTTGAACGTCTCGAAGATGTAGCCACTTTTGCGCTTCCTGGTCACGCAAAACGGGCCCTTCCTGGGTCCTCGCCCTCCGGTAATGTATCAAACGTGATACGCTACTGCAAAAAAACCAGCTACCCGTAGCAGCCGCTGCGTTCACAGTCCCTCTCCTGCTACGTCGCATGGCCGATCTATTTGACCCCGGCATGGGGAAGTAAACCAGGGCGGGCTGTGGTACACCAGCTGCATCCGCCACATCGGCTGTCCAACGTCAACCCTGAGCAGCTCCGCGCTGCCCGCGAGATGGTCGAGATCGCCGCCGTCACGGCGCGCTACAACATCGGGGACCGCACGGCGGCCGCCCTGCTCGCGGCCGCTGAGGAGGCGAGTGTGGCCTTCTCCCCGTGGTACCCCACCACCGTGGCGAACCAAGATGGGAACGCCGCGCATCTCGGCGATGTATTTGGCCCCATCTGTGAAAAGCACCAGGCCACGGTGCCGCAGCTAGCCCTCGCCTGGCTGCTGCACCGCTCACCTTTCATGCTTCCGATTCCCGGCACGTCAAGCCTCACCCATCTGGAGGAGAACCTCGGTGCCGCGGCGATCGACCTCACGGCCGAGGAAGTGGATGCCATCACCCAGCTCGTTCCCGATGACTCATCACCTGCGCCTGATGGGGGGAGGTGAGGGGGCAGCGTAATGGGGTGAGCCGCGGAGAACTGAGCGCCCCTTTCGGCCGTCGCGGGCGTATCGGCGCGGGCGGTCGTCGTGATAGGCTGCGGGCTCGATGGACCGCGAGGCGCCGCGGTGACTGAGCCGCGAGGAGCTGATCGAGCTGGTCATCCGGCTCCGTGAGATGCTCGGGATGGTCGAGCAACTCCAGGCGACCCGCATGCCCACCTGAGTAGTGCTCCATGGGCCCTGCGGGCCACCACGACGGATGAAAACGTGGGCGCCACCCCGCTAGGCTGATCGGGGACGGCTGGGTTGGAGGAGATCGGCGTAACGTGGTGTTGCGAGCCCGCTGAGCAGTGGGATCCGGATGTCCCTGAGGAACCACGACCTGTCGCTCCGGGTGCCTGGGAAGCACGCAGACCAGATTCTGCTCGAAGGGACGTCCCGCCCGGCCGTTGGCCAGGAGGATTCGATGGAGGTGGTCTACCCGCGCTGTTGTGGCTTGGACCTGCACAGGCGGGCAGTCGTCGCCTGCCTGCTGACCCGGGGCCGCGGGGGAAGCCGGTCAAGGAGGTGCGGACGTTTGGGACGATGTCGGATGACCTGCTCGCCCTGGCCGACTGGCTGCTGGCGGCCGGCTGCACCCACGTGGCGATGGAGAGCGCCGGTGTGCTGTGGAAGCCGGTGTTCAACCTGCTCGAGGGCGGCTTCGAGCTGCTGCTGGTGAACGCCCACCACGTCAAGGCGGTCCCGGGGCGGAAGACCGACGTCAAGGACTGCGAGTGGCCGGCCGGGCTGCTGCGGCATGGGCTGCTCCAGCCGAGCTTCGTCCCGGATCGGCCCCAGCGGGAGCTGCGCCAGCTGACCCGTTACCGGACGACGTTGGCGCGAGAGCGGAGCGCCGAGGTCAACCGGCTCCAGAAGACGCTCGAAGGCGCGAACATCAAGCTCGGGGCCGTCGCCAGTAACCGGCCGGTCGCTCGGCGCGCGAGATGATCGAGGGATTGCTCGCCGAGACCCCCGATCCCGCACGCCTGGCTGGCCTGGCCCGCGGGCGGCTTCGGGAGAAGCTCCCGGCGCTGGAGTGCGCCTTGACCGGACAGGTTGGCCCGCATCAGCGGTTCCTGCTGGCCCAGCAACTGGCGCACATCGACTACCTCGACGCCGCCATCGAGCGGGTCTCGGCCGAGGTCGCCGAGCGACTCCACCCTTTCGACGAGACGCTCACCCGGCTGGAGACGATCCCGGGGGTGGGCCGACGGGGCGCTGAGATCGTGGCCGCCGAGCTCGGGCTGGAGGCCGCGCGCTTCCCGAGCGCCGCGCATCTGGCCGCCTGGGCCGGCTTGGCGCCGGGCAATCACGAGAGTGCCGGCAAGCGGCTGAGTGGCAAGACCCGGAAAGGGAGCCCCGCGTTACGGACGGCACTGGTGGAAGCGGCGCAGGCCGCCGCGCGGACTAAGGACACCTGCCTGGCGGCCCAGGACCGGCGCCTCGCACCCCGCCGCGGCCAGAAGCGCGCCGTGGTCGCCGTCGCCCACACGATCCTGGTCATCATCTACCACCTGCTACGTGACGGGACCACCTACCGCGACCTCGGGGCGACCTACTTCAACGAACAGGATCGCCACGCCGTCGAGCACCGCCTGGTCCGCCGCCTCGAAGCCCTCGACAACACGGTCACCATCCAGCGCCGCGACCCAGCGGCCTGACCCCCGGAGGCGTTTTCAGACCAGTTACGAGACATAAGGCGCGCTCCTACGGCTCGTCCGCAGCTTCACCGGAACCGTGCCAAACCAATGCTCACGTGCTTAGGAGTCACGCATCCAAAGGAGACACGGAATGCTCAGGTCCTCCTCCGCGCCGGAGATCGTCCGCCGCTACTTCGACCTCGCCGCCCAGCCCGACAGCGACGCCTACTTCGCTCTGTTCGCTGACGACGCCACTGTCGAAGACGAAGGCACTGAATACCATGGCCTCGCCGCCATTCGCGAATGGCGCGCGAGCGTCCCGCTCGTCAACTACACCATCACCAACATCGACCAGACACCCGACGCTCTTGTCGTCACCACCATCATCTCCGGCGACTTCCCTGGCAGCCCCGTCACCGATCTGAAATACCGCTTCGAGGACCACGACAACCACCACGTTCGAGTCCTTCGCATCCGACCCTGAATGGGTGGCAGGGTAGGCGCCGATGGAATCGGCGCCAATCCGGGCCAGGTCGCCATTGCCTGGGTGAGTGCGAAGGGTGTCCTTCCGATCCTCGGACCACGCACCCGCGCCCAGCTCGACGAGAATCTCGTCGCCGCCACGCTCAAGCTGGACAACGACCACATTCGGCGGCTGGATGAAGTCAGCGCGGTACCGCTCGGCTACCCGCACGAGCTGTTCGCTGCGGCCGACCAGCGTGCGACAATGACCGGCAATCGCTGGGGTCAGTTCGAGTTCCCCGAACGGACGGTTGCCGCGAATCCAGATGGGCGCACTGGGCCAGCAGTACCTGAGCAGTGGACGATCGCACGGGATAATGGCCCGTCACGAGGTTTACTTCCCTACGCCGGGGTCAAGTAGCAGACGGCGGAGCCTGAGGAAGTCGCGCCCGAAAGAATGACTATATCTCGACTGCATGAGGAAGAAATTGGAGGCCGACGCCTAGCCCACAACGGGCGGAAGCTGGCCTGTCCGGGTTACGGTATCAGGAGTGTCTTACCCACCGTGGCGCGTGTTTCGACTGCGGCGTGCGCATCCGCCGCCTTGTGGAGAGGGAATGTCTGGCCGATGACCGGCGTCAGCTCTCCCGCAGCAGCTTTCTGCAGCGCTTCGGTGGCCAGTTCCCGGTGGTAGCCGGGGCGGCGCAGCACTCGGGCGCCGCCGAACCCGATCACGGTCAGGCCGCGCCGGAGGACCTCGGCGGCGGCGATCTCGGTGGGCGTGCCGCTCGAGAACCCGAAGACGACGAACCGTCCGCCGCCGTCCGCCAGCAGGTCGAACGCCGTCCGACCGATGGTGCCGCCGACGGAGTCGAACACCACGTCCAGGCCGGCCGAGCCGACCGAGTGGCGGACCTGTGCATCCTAGTCGGGCTGCTGGTAGTCGATGGTGACATAAGCGCCGAGTCGCCTCGCCAACTCGAGCTTGCGTTGGCCGTGTGCGGCGGCGACGACGGTGCCGGCTCCGGCCTGTCTGGCCAGCTGCACCAATAGGCTTCCCACCCCGCCAGCGGCCGCCTCCACGAGCACGCGCTCACCGGCGGCGACGCGGGCCTCGCGCATCAGCCCGACCGCGGTGCGTCCCTGTGCTAGCAGGGCAACGGCCTGCTTGATGTCGAGGCCGTCGGGCACGGGGATCACCGCATCGGCGTCGACGGCCGCTTGCTCGGCGTAGCCGCCTGCGCCGCCCAGGCTGGCGAGGACTTGTCTGCCAACCAGGTTGGGATCGACGCCTGGCCCGACGCTGGTGACAGTCCCCCCGATCTCGTTGCCCAGCACGAACGGCGGTTGCCGTCCGGCCAGCGGGGCCATGCGACCCGAACGGAGCATCGTGTCGACGAAGTTGACGCCGGCCGCGGCGACGGCGACGACCAACTGGCCGGGGGCGGGTTGCGGGTCCGCGATCTCCTGCTGCACAAGCACGTGCGGCGGACCGTACTCCCGCAAGACGACAGCGCGCATCATGGCCACCCCTTCCGCGCTGCCATTGGCTCGTGCTTGGCGGGCTCCCCGCTAGGGGACGGAGCGCGCATTGGCTGTAAAGCTATCTCCTTCAAGTCCCCAGCTCACGATACGCCTCGGCCTGATGCGGAACATCTCGGGGTCGAAGCCAGGCATGATCTCCTCACCCCCGGTCTCCAGCACCTCGGCCGCGCCGCGCATCTCGATCGCGCGGGGCATCCACGGGTCGACCGAGGCCACGTCGTCGACGACGAAGGCTACTGCGGGGTTGCGGCGGACGTCGCGGAACTTCTTCCGCCCGGCAAAGCCGTGGCCGCCGATGTCGATCGTGTCCAGCTCCGGGTTGTACTGGAACGACACCGGCACCACGTGGGGCTGGCCCTCCGGGCCAACCGTGGCGAGGCGGCCCAGCCGCTGGCTCTGCAGATAGCCGATCTCGGCAGGCCTGAAGATGCTCATGATCACTCCCTCCTGAGCGCTTTGCACGAGAAGTATCGCTCTTGGCCAGGCTTGCGAGCCTCGCCTAAAGGCCCAGGTGCCGCCCGGTGCGTGAGAGCAGCGCTCGACCTGTCCTGACGGACAGGTGACCGGGGTTCCGCGCCCCCTCTTCTTCATCATGGAGGTTCTCTACGCTCCAGCGCCCGCCCTTGTTCAAACGCGTCCCGCGCCCCGCAATCCGACTCGGGCTATACTTGCCGACCAGCGTTCCAGCCGGAGCGCCTCACGCTGCGCTCGACTCGAAAGGAGACTCCACCTGATGACGGGCCCCCTGCCGACCCTCGAGCTCGCCAATAAGTCGTACAGAGTGCTGTCCGCCGGCAAGCCCATGGCCTGGCCAGATGGCAACGTCATCGCGTTCTGCCCGATCGTCGCCTGGGAGACCTGGCCGGAGCACCTCGGAACCCCCCAGTCCCGCCAGAGGAGCAGTCGCGCTTCCGTGCCGCCAAACGCCAGGTGGCAGCGCGACGAAAGGGAGGTTCAAGAGCACGAATACGCCGAGACCGAGGGTATCTGGCATCTGCTCGACATGTTCGATCGGCTCGGTGTCAAGGCGACGTTCGTCGCGAGTGGGCGCAGCCTCGAACGCTTTCCGCAGATCGCCAAAGAGTGCGAGCGTCGCGGCCACGACATGGCTTCAGAGAACTACATTCACGAATACGCCGTGATGTACACGTTCAAGGAGGAGCAGGCGGACATCGCCAAGACGGTCGCCGCCTTCGAGAACGTCCTTGGCCACCACCCGCGCGGCTGCATCTCGCCTGGTCATCGACCGAGTGACAACACTCTCGACATCGTCGCAGCGGCGGGGTATATCTGGGATGCCGACTTCGAGGGCTCGGATCGTCCGAATATCATCGAGGTTGGCGGGAAGCCGTTTGTGGCGATGCCCTACGCGCACATCAGCGACTACCGCACGTACGACCTCAGGACCACTCCTCGCGAGGTCGCCCAGATGCTCTCGGACGAGTTCGACGGGCTTTACGCATACGGAGTAGCGGGACAGCCGAGGATGGTCGGCTACGCATTCCACCCCTTCCTCTGCCACCCGTGGCGCCTCAGGCCGATCGAGGACTTCTTCAGGTACGCCCAGCGTTTCTCCAAGGTCTGGTTCCCAACCCGCCACCAGATTGCCAGGTGGATGCTGGAGAACTACCTGTAGGCGTCTGCCTACGCTCGCACGTTCGAACCACCGGCCAAGGAGTCGTGCCGCCCCGGCATCAGGTTGCTCGCGCCGACGAAGTGGGCTCCGACGCCGTGGCGACCCCAACGGTAGACTGTCCCCGGGCCCACCGCCCCCGATGACCCAGCGGATCACCGAGGACCAGCGGGTCTCCGGGGGGTGACGATCCAACACAGGCCAGACTATTCCAGCGTGACGGTCCAGTCGCCGTCAGCTTGGACCGCAATAACAATGATTCGCCCCCTGCCGTTGAATGCCTTGCTGGCGCTGGACACACCGATCTCATTCGCTAACAATTCGATGTCCTGCCCGTCAGGCGAGACTGCCCTAACCACGAAATTCGACTTACCCGATTTCAACTCAGAGCGCGCCGTTACGAGTCCCTCAGGCAGGCGCACAAACTCCGTGACATCGTCATTCTTGCCGGTGAACGTCTTCGGGATCGCGGGAGCGTTCAACGGTTTGGGCTGCTCGATGACAAGCTTCCATGAGCCGTCGGCCGTAACGTTTAGACGATATGATCCGTCCGAAGCCACGCGCGCGTAGCGCGCGCCACTGACATCTCCGATCACATTGGCCACGAGCCCGATCTCATTGCCCGCTGCATCTACGAGCTTCGCCGAAAAGTTGCTCCGACCGGTCTGATTTCCACGCACGACGACCAGTCCCTTCTCGAGCGTAAACGGCTCCGTCACCTGGCGGCCCCTACCGCTTAGAGTTTGAGGTGCCGTCTCGGCGGGCCGTGCTTGTGACGGCGGTTCAGCTGCGCGCGTGGCCGTGGCGGCAGGCGTCGACCTCGGCGCCGGGGTGGCCGGCGGAGGCGGCGGACTCTGACTAGTGGGCAACGAACCCGCGGCCGGCGGAAGCGGATCTTTCTCCCAAGCGAAGCGCTCATTGTTGGGGCGACTTTGCACCCCTTCGGGACCATTAATCCAGGACGTTGCGCCGTCCGTGAAGGCTGTGAAGTTGTCGACCTTCCGCCAGACGAGCAGCCCTTTCGTCGTATGCTGTTCAGCGTTGCCGTTCTCCAGGTTGAAATACTCGTCCTCCAGGCAGTCTCCGACTGTCGCCGGGCCAATCAGCTCCCGGAGAGCTTCGAAGCCTAGGACAAAACGACACGAGTCCGGCTGGGATTCGGCCTGCGTCACGAGGGCAGCAACCGGCCAGCTTGTCGCCCCCCGGAGCCCAAGCACGGCGAACAGCAGCGGAGCGAGAACCGCGCGGCGGACGAACACAGCAGGTATAGCCCTCCTCGCCACCGACGCCGGTACGATAGGACAGTGAGGCTAGCGTAGTCCGGGGCCGCGGTGTTGTCAAATCAAGAGCCGGTGCCGCATTCGTCCGCGTCACCTGTCCCGCTGCCGCCGAGTCAGCCATACTGCCGCCGGCGCGCGTGCCGCTAAATAGCACCGTTGGGGTCCGTGCAGTGCTCGCCGGGGCTGGTCAAGTGAGCCGCCGGCGGCTCTTTCGGTGAGCCTAGCGCTGGTCAGTCCGAGCCCTCTCGCTGGGCGTGGGATGTTGGGATCCCAGGGTCAGGCGCCGACGAAGGGCCGGCCGAATTGGTTACCTATCTCCGAACCCAGCCGGCATGCCCAAGGTATCCGCAAATACCCTTTTCGGCCCAGAGCACAGGGTCATTCGGTAGGCTCGCAAACCCTAGACCGCCCGGCTTAGACCGTAAACACGGTCGCCCGCTGGGCCCGAACGGGCCCATGCGCGCGAAGCGCACCTATTCCCCCTCTCCAACGCTTGGGAGAAGGGGTCAGGGGTGAGGGCGAGGACCGACTTCGGGAGCGGGGTCAGGGGTGAGGGCGAGGACCGACTTGGAGCGGGTCAGGGGTCGACGGCGCGATTCGGGCCTCAATATGGCGCGGTACACCAGCGCTCCCTCGCGGGTAGTGCTACTCAGGCCTGGGCTCGCGACTCCCGACTCGTGACTACACCAGGAGGCGACCCGTGAAGCACTCCCCCACAAGGCATCGCTCCGCGCGGGATTCGGCGCCCGAGCGCGACGACATGACTCCCGAAAGCCGCGGCATCTTCAACCTCTCTCAGATCCCCTCTCGCCAGGTAGCCTGGCTCTGGCCGGCGCGCATCCCCTTCGGCAAGCTGACCATCCTCGACGGCGACCCGGGCCTTGGCAAGTCGACCCCCATGCTTGACCTCGCGGCCCGCCTCACCGCCGGCCGTGCCCTCCCCGATGAGCCCACGCCGCCCGATGAGCCACGCCGGGTCGCCCTGCTCTCTGCCGAGGATGCGGCGGCCGATACCATCCGCCCCCGGCTCGAGGCCGCCAGCGCGGCCATCGACCGCGTCTACGTCCTCAGCCACCTGCCCGACTCGGTCGGCGGCGGGCTGCCGGTCCTCCCACGTTTACCTGGTACCTCCACCAGATCGTCGAGCGCGTCCAACCCTGCCTGCTCGTCATCGACACGCTCGTCGCCTATCTTGGACCCGAGATCAACCCTCACAGCGACCAGGGCGTCCGCCATTCCCTCGTCCCGACGGCCCAGCTCGCCGACCGCACCGGCATCGCTATCGTCGTCATTCGCCACCTCAGCAAGCGCTTCCCGCAACCCGCTGTACCGCGGGGGCGGCAGCATCGGCCTGCTCGGTGCCGCCCGCTCGGGTCTCTTGGTCGCCTTGGACCCCTCGGATCCCGCCGGTGCCCGCCGTGTCCTGGCCAGCACCAAGTCCAACCTCGCTGCCCTGCCCCCGTCGCTTGCCTATCGCCTCGCCTCCGCCCCCAACGGCGTCGCCAGGGTCGTCTGGGAGGGCAGAGCTCACCGCCGAGCACCTCGTCGCCCGCCCGATGATCGCCCCGCCAGCGTGCTCGACGATGCCAGGTCTGTGCTCCGCACGATCCTCGCCGACGGGCCCTTGCCGGCCAGCCTCGTCCAGCGCCAGGCCGCCGAGGTGGGCTTGAGCCGCAGCACGCTCAACCGTGCCAGGGAAGCAATGGCCATCCGACCCCGCAAAGTCGGCCCCACCTGGGTCTGGTCGCTACCAGACTGCCCCGCGGCTCAGGAAGATACTCAAAACTCCTAGGGTGATTATCTTGAGTATCTTGAGTATCTTGAGTACCTTCCCGTCCCCCCGCGCGACGCCAAACTGATGCGGTCCTCACCCGTAATCCTCCGAAGCGCACCTATTCCACCTCCCCCACGCTTGCGAGAAGGGGTCAGGGGTGAAGGCGAGGACCGACTTCGGGAGCGGGGTCAGGGGGTGACGGCGAGGGCCGATTTGCCAGAGCGGGTCAGGGGCTGAGGGCTAGTCGGCCGCCCGACCTCCCGCGCTCAGCATCGGTGCACAATCGTACAGAGCAACGCGACGGGGGCCTCGCCCTGAGCCGCCGGGCCGCCGGAAGGCTGGTCGCTGGCTGGTGTCTGCCAGATCTGCGGCGGTACTGGGGCGCAGTTCTCGCGGACCCAGCTCGAATTGTCGGCCTGTCTAGGCCCCACGGGGCCAAGCGGAGGCCCTGATCCCACCCCCCGTCCCTCTTCCATCAGGAAGAAGCGCACTCGCCCTCTGGCGACGGCGTCCACCAGCTGGTCCGCCGTCAGGATCGCATCGTTGCCGCCAAACCCACCCACCGCCATCACGGGGTCGCCCGTAGCCAGGATAATCGGCGCGGCGACGTGGGCGGTGAGCGTGGCCAGTAGGAACTGGGTGCCGCCACGATTCGTTTCGAGGTAGCTCAGGAGGCGGGAATCCGCGTCCCTCGAAAGCGGGCCACCCGCGGGAGGCGGGCCAGCGCGGCCGGGTCCACCCAATTGGGGAGCCTGGCCCAGTTGTCCGCCCGGCCGCAACGCCGGCGGCGCACCCGGCGGAAGGCCAGCTCCCGTCGGCACAGCAGGCCTGGCGAACGGCAGCACCTCTCTGAGTCCACCGCTCTGCCTGATCGAGACCGCGGCCCACGTGGTCGGGGCGATGAGCAGCGTTAGCAGCCCGATCGTCGTCGCCAGGAACCCGCACTCTCGAGAGCCGAGACCCGCTTCGCAGCCGCGCCGCGATCAGGGTCACCGTAGCGAGCACGCCCAGGCCGGCCAGCAGCGGCGTCAGCCGGACGCTCCAATCGGGGAAGTCGGCGAGTATCCTGACCTGGAGGGCGATCGTCGCGGCAAGCGCCGTCGGCAGCAGCCATCCGCGCGCGCTCTGGCTCCGGTAGTCGGGCCACAGCGCCACCAGCCCGGCGCCAACCAGCGCGGCAAGTGGCGGCCCCAGCAGCACGAGGTAGTAGGGATGGAACAAGTTCGCGACGCTGAAGAAGACGACTCCGGTCAGGAACCACATCCCCCAGACTACGAGCGCCTGCGCCGCGCGGTCCGACACATGGGGGTGCCTGACCTGCCAGCCGGCCGCGACCAGCCCGAACGCCGCCAGCGGGAACGTCCAACTTATCTGGCCGGCGAGCTGCTGGTTGAACAGCCGCAGCGGCCCGGGCGCCCCGGTCTCGAACCCGAACGGCCCGGGGCCAGGGTAGTCGGGTAGTGGCGGCTGGCCGGCCGGCGCGGGTTGTGCCGACGGCGCCTGTCCGATCTGATCAATCGGGTTGGCCGCTTGGGGGCGTCGACCGAAGATCGATCGGCCGGGCAGGAGGCGATCTAGCCCGTTGTGCCCAATCGCCAGACTCAGCACCGAGTTGTCGCCGCTCGATCCGACGTAGGGCCGTTGGTCCGCCGGGGTCAGGTCTACGACCGCAGCCCAGGAGAGGGAGACGACAAGCAACACGACTGCGGCCAGCGCCAGGTGCATCAGCCGCGTCCACCACGGGCGGGGGGCTGTGAGAAAGTACAGGAGAAAAAAGCTGGGCAGTGGCAGGAACGCCGCCAGCATCTTGACGTTGAAAGCCAGGCCGGTGACGAAGGCACCGAGCACCAGACGGCGAAGAGACCCGGTTTCGGCCGCCAGCGTGAAGGCCCAGGCCGCCAGCAACAGGAACAAGACCAGCAGGCTGTCTAGCTCGTTGATGATGAGTGAGATCGGCGTCAGGGCCAGCACGAGCGCCCGCCACCAGGCCTGCGAGCGGCCCGAACGCACGCCGCACCAGGAAGAACAGCAGGCCGACCGAGAGGACGCCCGCCAGCGCCTGCCGCACGAGCAGACTCAACCCGCGGAAACCAAACAGCCACGCGCTCGCCGCCTGGATCCACAGGCCCAGCGGCGGCTTGTCGACCGACACGAACCCGCCCGGATCGAACGAGACGAAGAAGAAGTTGTGCCAGGAAGACAGCATGCTCTTGACCACGGCGGCGTAGTAAGTGCGCGGCCCTTCGTTTATCCCGTAGCAGGTGTGGAAGCGGACCTTCTCAGGCGGGATGCCCCGCAGGGCGTGGTTGAGCGCCTCGATGCGCGTCTCGGCCGTCTTCCCTCGCTCGGCGACGCTCATGGATGGGTCCTGGCCGTAGGCGTCCGTGAGCTACGGGTCGTCGATCTGAAGGATGAGCCCCGCGTCGACGATTGCCTGGTACTCCGTCCGCATCGCCTCCCCAACCGCGTGCAAGTACTCCTCGTCTGTGGGGTAGTACTCGTTGGTGCCCACGCCACTCGGCGCCACGGCCGGCATGAACGCCTCCTCAGGATTCATCCCTTCGAGCGCAGCCTTGAGGTTGTCGATGTCTCTCCGCACTGCCTTCTGTCCTCGATAGCTGACGGGCGCGGCGCACACCATCGGCGTGCGAGGCGCGATTCCAGCCCCCAGCATGGCCCGGCTGAAATATTGCTCGTAGTATTCCGGGAAGGCCGCGACTTCCGCCGCCCACTGCCGCGGAGCGCGCCGGGGGCTCCTCGGCTGGAACCCGGTAAGACGCTCGCGCACGTAAACCGAGAAACCGGGCTTCCCTTGCTCGCCATCAGTCACGATGTCGATCCCGCTCTCGACCTGCCTGCGAACGATCTCGGCCACCGCGGTCCGAACCCGCTCGGCGTAAGCGTCGCGGTCGTAAGGCTCGCCGTTGACTCTGGCCTTCATCATGTCGAGCAGGTCCTTCGGGCGCGCCAGGCTGCCGACATGCGTGGTGAGGATCCTGTGGGTACTCCGGTTCATGGGCCTGCTCCTTTCTACAGTCTCGCTTTCGATCTAACTTCCGACCAGCGGCATGGGCTTCCCCTGAGGCGAGTTTCTCGCACACGAGCCAAGTGGCCGGTGATAGGCCTCGAGGCTGGGGGCACTCATCTTCTCCAGAATGTTTCGCTCCGCCTCAAGCA
>WNGA01019747.1_pt1 | contig 15143 bp, 10 predicted proteins | sample 5400061 | NCBI WGS metagenome assembly WNGA01 (sample SAMN13153366, study PRJNA577476) | soil metagenome | isolation source: 100 cm soil or saprolite under grassland replicate 2 | place: USA:California | collected 2016-06-15
CGACGCGTGAATCGCCGATGAGCGCCATTTTCTTCGGCGATGCAGCGGCTGTAAGTGTGTAATGAAAATTCCAGAACGGATGCTCAAGCGCTTGGAAAAAATAATTCGCCGCATCGACGCTGCTCTTTCCAGAAGCCCGCTGCAGACGCGACCAGTCGCGCGCCAGGATTGCAAGTGCGGCGAGCCGGCGCTGCGGATGATTTACTGGCCGCGTGCTAGTCAGCCGCCACGCGTTGGCTGGCAAGATCAACCTTTGCAGCTCATCCCGATGGGGCCACCAGCCGTCCCATAGCTCCCGAACATATTCGCGTGCCGATTTTTTATAGATGTCGAGATCGGATGCCTCCAGGAAACCGGCTCCACCGAAGAGCAACGCCTCGCAGTGGCAAATATTTTCACGCAGCAATCCCAACGGGAACCGCTGTGCGAGAATCGTGAAGGGAAGCTTGTTTTCCTTGTAACCGAGCGCACTCGCGATCTCCTGAAAAAGCGTTTCGTCGCGTCCGTGGTTCTCGATCTTATTTCGAATTCGGCCCGCTTTTTGTCGCAAACGGAATTGCGCTGCGGCATCCAGCACGCTGCACACACGCTCCGCCGGCAAATCTTTGAGCGGTGCCTGACAGCGCCCCGGCCGAGCGAGCGGGACGTTTGCGGCAAATGCTTCGGGCAGCGTCGCGGGGTCGATGCACACCTGCGCTATATTGCGGTTCGATTTCGTCCGCGTGAAAAATTCGCGGTCGCTTCTTTCGACAAAAACGTGAAGCACAGTCGTGTCGAACGCTGGATTGATCGCGTGACCGTGTGTTTCCCAGCTGCGATCGAGCAGATCAATCTCGATACAACCGCGAACCGGCTCGCTGCTATTTATTCGAATAGCGGCATCGCGAAAGTCAGGACCAGCTTCGCGGTTCCAAGTGCCGAATTGGACAACATCGATTTGGTCTCCAGCAGTGCTGACAAAATGTTTGCCGAAATCTCCGGCAAACCAGCGCGCTTGCAGCTCCAGCTCGGATGGGATGCGCGGCGAGACGAAAAGCGCGCGTTCACGTACACGAGCGGTATCGCGCGTCTGCGCGTAGCGTTCTGCGAGGGCGCTCACGGGCAGATTATGAGAAGAGCACGACCGAATGTCACGCGTCGCTTTGGAGTGCGCGGATATGTCCGCGCTTTGAAAGCGGCGACATGTCGCCGCGCGCGATAGCAGCAGACGTGATCTAACTTAGCTTAGCGCGCTATGGATCTCAGCGCCAAAGGCGCGATCTCAATCCCAGCCTGGGGCAGCGCCCCAGGCATCCAATTCCCCAAGTAGCCGAGCGCTGAAAGCGCGAGTCAGTCAAGCGCATGTTCTCATCCCAGGCGACAGAAGATGAATCGCGCTTTCAGCGCTAACGTCTTTATGGGGCGCTGCCCCAGGCTGAGCCGTGAATCATGCGCCTTTGGCGCTGAACACATAGCGATCAAGAAATCGCCGCTCCTTGTTCCTACAACGCAGGTTCGCGCAGCCGCTCTCGCAATTGGTGAACAATCTGATCAACGAACGCTGCATCCTGTCGCGGAAAAATGAACGAATATTTTGGGCCCTGCCCACCAGCAGGTGAGACGATGAGGTTCTCGAACAAAAATCGCGGCTCACGACTTACGACCAAGTCCTCCATATCAATCGTGCGCGCAAATGGGCGTCTCCCTTTGCGGGCCACGAAGATGAGTCTGCGCGGTTCTTCGTTCGTGGCGATTAGCGCACCGAAAAGGTTTGCGGGGATGCGGTGGCCGCACCCGCTGATGCACGGCGCAGCCCATGCGATCGTTTCACCTAATACATTTTCGTGCGCGAAAACGGACGCTAGTCGCGTCGGCAATGTAACCGGCAATTCCACTGACAGGCCCCGCTCAGCTGGTCCATTTAATTTTTTCCAGGCTAGCCAGATTTTCGCTTTCATAGCCCGCAAGATTTTCGGCGCAAAATAGAAGAAGGCAGCGATACCGATTAGAAAAATGACCAGGGCAAGCACTGGATTGAAATGCACGAGAGCTAGTCCGCCTAGGACCGCAGCGTCCTCGCCCAGGCTTAGCCCAATGTTCGAAAATGGTTCTGGCGAAGTGTTACTGGCGAGACGCGTCGCTGCTTTTACGGTGTGCGCGATAAGACTCGTGCCGCCGGCGAGCAATCCGACGATTACCGTAAACGCGGGACTTGGATGGCCGAGCACCTGAATTGCGAGCAAGGCACCGCCGATCGGGCGAATAACGGTGTGGACCGCGTCCCAGATAGAATCCACCCAGGGGATCTTGTCGGCGAAAAATTCCAGGAAATACAGAATACCGGCGATGGTAATAATCCACGGATTACCGAGGACCTCCAGCGATTGATACTGCGGCGCGAACGTGATCCAGTGAAAATGAATGGCGAGTCCTGTGACGAAAACTGTCAGGTAAAGATTAATGCCGGCGAGCGCCGCAAGCCCAAGCGCGACAGCAAGCAGATCTAACTTCTCCACGAGAAGAATATCGTCAGAGGCGAGTTGTTGTCACATGCGGGCTTCAGGCATAACCAAATGACGAAGCTCGAATGACGAATGACGAAACAATGACGAGTGACGAAGCACGAAGAGCCGTCGTGATGCGCATTTAATGTTTGGATTTCGTCATTCCTTCGTCATTAGACATTAGACCTTCGTCATTCATACTGCGCCATGCTGGACATTCGTCTGATTCGAGAGAAGCCCGATTTCGTGCGTGCGCGACTCGCGACGCGCGGCGGCGGCGATGAAGCGAAAATCGATGAAGTCCTGCGTGCAGATGCGGAACGCCGCAAACTGGAAACGGTGCTGCAACAGTTGAATGCCGACCGCCACCGCCTGAGCAAGGAGATCGGCAAAAAACTTGCGCGAGGCGAAGCGGCCGGTGAGTTGCAGGAACGCGTTCGCGAAATCGGCGATCAGATCGCTAGTCTCAATGTGCAAGCGGCTGCTGCCGAGGCCGAGCAAAACAATCTGCTTCTTCAAATTGCAAACTTGCCACATGAGAGCGTTCCAATTGGCAAAGATCCCAGCGCAAACCGGGTCGTTCGCAGCTGGGGCGAGAAACCGCGACTTACCAAGCCGGCTGATCACGTCGCGCTCGGCACAAGACTGAATCTTTTCAGTCCCGAATGGGCGACAAAACTAAGCGGGAGCGGTTTTATCTGTTTTACTGGCGCCGGTGCAAAACTGGAACGCGCGCTCATCAATTTCATGATCGAGCTGCATACGCGCGAGCACGGTTACCTCGAGATTAGCCCACCGTTTTTAGTCCGACGCGAGTGCATGATCGGCACATCGCAGCTTCCGAAGTTTGAAGCGGACATGTACGGCTTGGAAGAGAATCAACTTTTTCTTGCGCCGACTGCGGAAGTTCCGCTAACGAACCTCTATCGCGAGGAGATCCTGAGCGTTGCCGATCTTCCGAAAAAGTTCGTTGCCTATACGCCGTGTTTCCGGCGCGAAGCCGGAGCGGCGGGACGTGAGACGCGTGGGATCATTCGGGTGCATCAATTCGACAAAGTAGAATTGGTGAAAATCACAACGCCTGAAAAATCATACGAAGAATTTGAATCGCTAGCTGCGGATGCCGAACGAGTGTTGCAACTGCTCGGCCTGCATTATCGAGTGGTCGAGCTTTGCACCGGTGACCTGGGGTTTGCCTCGGCTAAGACTTACGACATCGAAGTCTGGTCGCCCGGTCGGGATGCATTTCTTGAAGTTTCGAGCTGTTCAAATGTTGAGGATTTCCAAGCGCGCCGGATGCGGCTTCGGTTCAAGGATCGCGATGGAAAAAACCGGTTTTGCCATACCTTGAATGCTTCGGGATTGGCGTTACCGAGGTTGTTCGCCGCGTTGATTGAAAATTATCAGCAGCCGGATGGTTCAGTGAACATTCCGGAAAAATTGCAGCCCTATTTCGGCGCCGAAAAGATTAACCACGAATGAACACGAATGGACAGAAATGAAGAGAAGCTGTTACTCAAAGATGAGGTGTTTCAAATCGTTGGTTGCGCAATCGAAGTTCTAAACACGCTCGGCCACGGGCTCGTCGAGAAGCCATACGAAAATGCGTTGGTCGTTGAGTTTGGTCTGCGGAAGATTCCGTTTCGCCAGCAACCTTCCTTCGATGTGCTCTACAAGGGCCGGCAAGTTGGCCTGTTCGTTCCCGATCTGATCGCTTTTGATACGATCGTCGTGGATACAAAGGTGCTTGACCGGATCACTGACCACGAAAAGGGACTGATGTTGAATTATCTGCGGATCACAAACTCGCGTGTCGGAGTGATCCTGAATTTTAAGCGGCCCAAACTAGAGTGGGAGCGAATTGTCTTGTGAATTCTTGCCCACTGCTGTCCCAAAGAATTGGCGCATAAATTCGTGTTTATTGGTGTCCATTCGTGGTTAGATCTGAAAGCCGCCGGTGATCCTGCTCATTTCCGATTGGGCAAGCGCCTTGCCTTGCTCGACAGCTTGTTTCACGCCGCTGAGAATTACTTCCTCGAGAAATTCGACGTCGTCTGGATCGACTACTTCTCTGTCGATCTTGATAGCGATGATATCACCCGCGCCATTCGCGGTAACCTTCACCTTCCCGCCACCGGCGCTCACTTCGATAGTTTGTTTCTCAAGCTCAGCCTGCGTTTTCGTCATTTGCTCCTGCATCTTCTGAGCCTGCTTCATTAATTTGCTTAAGTTCATAGGATTTAGATCAGCCCTTTGTCATTCCGAGCGAAGTCGAGGAATCTCTTACTTTAGATTTAAACATTCAGAGATGTTTCGACTTCGCTTCGCTGCGCTCAACATGACAAAAAGGATGATAGCGTCGATTCACGAGCTGACCCGTGCGTTAAACAGTTCGATGGCTTGCTGGATCAGCGGGTCGTCTTTGAACGATTCCACTGGTTTCGCTGCATCAGTAGTGGCCGGAAGGATTCCATCTTTCGCCACGAATTTCACTGACCAGTCGCGCCCGCTTGCCCCTCTGAGCAGCGTTTCCAGCTGCCGCCGATTATTTGCGCTGGCAAGCGCTTCAACCTTTGGCCTGTCATCCGGCGAATGAGCCAGCAAAAAATTGCGGCCCTCGATTCCAATCGGACGAACTAAGTCAATTAGCGTTCGCAAAAAGCTTTTCGGGGGAATCTTTCCGAGGACGTGCCGCCAAATTTTTTCAGGGTCAACAGGCTCAGCTTTTTCCCCCACGCGCGCTTCGCTGTAGCCGGGGTCGTTGACCCCGGTTTTCTGCGTCGATCGTTCCCGCCCGCCGCGGGGAGCGTCCGCGGCTACAGGTTGCGGAGAAGGCGTCGCCGATCCCACTCTACCACCATCGCGAAGCTCACCGAGTTTTTCGATAACCTCGTCCAGAGTCGCCTGTCCCAGACTCTGGATCGCCTTAATGATCGCAACTTCGAAATGCAGCTTTTTGTTTGGCGCCCATTTCATGCGGCCTTCTGCGGCTGCAAACTGGTCGATCAGGTCGAGCAACCGATCCGTCGTAATCAGTTCCGCATGCGCGGCGAGCGACTCTTGCACGTCAGGATCGACATCTTCTTTAAGCGCGTCGGGTTTGGCTTTGAACACGAGCAGATCGCGCAGATAAGCGATCAGATCTGACATGAGCCGCATCATGTCCTTTCCGCTTTCACTTTGCTGATGAAGCAGGTCGATCGCATCCGGTGTTTTTCCTTGCAAAATTTGTCCCGTAAGATCGATGACTGTCTGTTCGCTGGTGAATCCGAAAACACTAAGCACATCGCTCTCGCTGATCTTGCTGCCGCAAAACGCGACGAGCTGATCGAGCATCGATTCTGCATCGCGCAACCCGCCCTCCGCGCCGCGCGCGATTGCATGCACAGCCGCTGGCTCCAGCGTGATCTTTTCTTTTCCAGCGATGAATTGTAGGTGCTGCGCGATCAGATTCGCCGGAATACGATGCAGATCGAACCGCTGACAGCGGCTCAGAATCGTTGGCAAAACTTTCTGCGGTTCGGTCGTCGCGAAAATAAATTTCACATGATCGGGTGGCTCCTCGAGTGTCTTCAAAAGTGCATTAAACGCGGCGGCCGACAGCATGTGCACCTCGTCGATCAGATAAATCTTATAACGACCCTTGGCCGGCGCGTAACGAACGTTCTCGCGCAACTGCCGCACATCCTCCACGCTGTTGTTGCTCGCGCCGTCGATCTCGATGACGTCGAGACTGTTACCCGCGGCTATTTCCAGGCAGTTGTCGCATTTTCCGCATGGCGTGACTATCGGGCCTTTGATGCAATTGAGCGACTTCGCTAAAATTCGGGCGGTCGATGTTTTGCCGACGCCGCGCGGCCCGACAAAGAGATAGGCATGGGCAAGTCGATTTTGTGCGACAGCGTTTTTTAACGTGCGCGAGACGTGAGTCTGCCCTACCAGATCGTCGAAGATCTGCGGCCGATATTTTCTAGCAAAAACCTCGTAACTCACGCGCTCAATCTAACGAAAAAGCCGCCTCGCGAAAGCCTTCGGAGTTGATCGTTGGTAGTTGATAGTTGATTGATCGCAATGGACTCGCAACGCTCCGGTTTCGTGCTCGTGCTCATGCTCCTGCTCGTGCTCGAATCCAGCGCGCGTGAGCCAATCAAATCACCGCCGCCGACAAACCAGACGAAGATCATTCGTGCACGCGATCTCGGGATTCCGTTCGAGGGGACTCCCGGAAAATTCAATGCCATCACCGATGTGCCCGGCGTGGAAGTCGGCTATACAACGTTGATCAGTGGCGAAGGAAAACTTGAAGTCGGCAAAGGCCCGGTGCGTACCGGGGTTACGGCAATCCTGCCTCGCGGCCATGCGTCACTCAACGACCCGGTTTACGCGGGCTTCTTCAGTTTCAATGGCAACGGCGAAATGACTGGCACAGCATGGGTCGACGAGGGCGGTTTCCTCGAAGGACCGATCATCATCACGAATACGCACAGCGTCGGTGTCGCGCGTGACGCAGTGATTGCCTGGCGCGTTAAGCAGGGCGCAGCCGATAAGACCGGCTACTGGTGGAGCTTGCCTGTTGTTGCCGAGACATGGGATGGTTGGCTCAACGACATTAATGGCTTTCACGTTAAACCGGAAGATGTCTGGCATGCGCTCGACTCGGCACGTGGCGGCCCGATACAAGAGGGCAGCGTCGGCGGCGGGACCGGAATGATCTGTTATGAGTTCAAAGGCGGCAACGGGACCGCTTCGCGCAAAATCGACATCAGCGTTTCGAAAGACGCTTCGCCACAGAGTTTCATCGTCGGGGTGTTTTTACAGGCAAACTTCGGTCGTCGCCCGCAGCTCATAATCACGGGTGTCCCCGTTGGCAAAGAAATTCCCGGCGAAGTTTACAAATCCGCCTCGGCGGATCCGTCCTTTGGCGGACAAGAAAGCGGCTCTTGTATTGCGGTGGTTGCGACCGACGCACCGCTGCTGCCGAATCAATTGAAGCGACTCGCGCGCCGCGTTTCGCTGGGCCTCGCCCGGACGGGAACAATTTTGGAAAATGGCTCCGGTGATTTGTTTATCGCCTTTTCAACTGCGAATCCGAACGTCGTGAATCCAGATCAAGTCACACACACCGTGCAAACAATTCCCAATGATCTACTGGACCCGCTCTTTGCAGGTGTGGTGCAAGCGACGGAAGAGGCAGTCGTGAACGCCTTGGTCGACAACCGCTCGATGACGGGCCGCGATAATCATCGCGTCGATGCGCTCCCCCACGACCGATTGCAACAAATCATGAAGCGCGCCCGCTGACGCCGTCGATGCTGAATGAAACTGTCGTCTGCAAATCGCTGCCGAGTGTTCATTCTGTTTCGCGCAGCTTTGGAGTGCGCACGCGTCCTCGCGTCGCTTTTTGGGTGTCGCCGCGAAGACGCCTCGCACTCCTAAAGCACTTCGTGCGAAATGTGGAAACGGTCCCCTTTAGCTGCCAGCCGTTCGGCTATGGGTTTTGTCTAACGCTCTAGATCGTTGCGATCAGTACCGGAACAAACAAAGACCCTGAGATCGCGCTTTTCATTTTCCACGAAAAAATCGAAGTCCTCCTCGTCAATCTCTCGATTCTTTGAAAGTACAAGCCGCTCTTCGAGTTCGTTCGCATTTTGTCGCACCAGCTCAGCGGTATCATGACCGGAAGAAGCTAGTGCGGCGATTGAGATAGTGTTTGTCAGTTGTCAGTCGAGATGGTCGCGTCGTCGCCTTACTCGCGCCAAAGCAAAAAAGTTTCGGCTCTCGGACGAAGCCCTCGCGTTTTGCTCTCAACGCCCAGAGTCCAGACCATGTGATCAAACGCGGTTCGAGCGCTTGCATTAAGCAGGGTGGGAAAGAGGCGGTCGCGATATCGCGGATGACCTGATTATCCCGCAACCATATCAGTGGCTAGAACGCGTTGGTAGGGCGGTTCGCCCCGCATTCGCTGCTACGGCGTGGTAGCTCCGACCCGCCTGAGGCGATTGGGTCAATCGCCGCTGCCCCGTACTCTCTCTGCGGCGCTTCTGAATTCTCATCCGTGCAATCCGCGGTCTAGAACGATTTTTGCACTTTTTTGAGAACTTCGGCCGACAAATCCCGGAGAAGATGGTGAAGGCTCGACAAGGGTAGGTGGATTGGATGATTCACGACGAGTTCAGTTCTCGCACAGACATATCACGCGCGCGGCGGTATCAGTTACGGCATCAGCGCGATGGAATCTGCATTTATTGCGCGGAGCCGACGGCCACGAAATTTCATTGTCTAAAGCACGCCGCCGCAATTCGGGAGCGGATGCGGAAACGGCTCGGATGCGTTCGCCGGAATGTTGGCGCGGCCAGCTACGGCAGCTTGGCACAGGAGCATCGACAAGCATCAACGCGCGATCACGTCGGCTCCGCCGCGTTAACTCGTCAAATCGTTAAATCGGGGACGCACAGCCACAGATGACACGGATCCAGTCCACAAGACACACCAAATAACGCCAAAAATTTCGGAGCCGAAATCATTAAACCTTCGGTTTCGTTCGCGTGTTTCGTGGGCAGAAGAGGAGATTCTTCTATAAACTTGTCGCGCGCCGGGTGTCGCTGGGCCTCGTTGGCACAGGGACGATTTCGGGAAATGGCTCCGGTGACTTGTTCATCGGCTTTTCAACTGCGAATCCGAACGTCGCGGATCCTGATCAGATCACGCATGAGGTGCAAACAATTCCCAATGATCTAATGGACCCGCTCTTCGCGGGCGTGGTGCAGGCCACGGAAGAAGCAGTTGTGAACTCATCACGTCGATGCACTCCCGCACGATCGATTGCGCGCGTTGCTCAAGAAATATAATCGGCTTGGGCGTTGACGTCTTGCGTTGCTGCGCATTTGCGAACGCATACCTGCTAATCGCCAAGCGCGAAAGAGAAAGTCGCGACTAAAGTCCTAATTAGACCGCTCGTATATCAAGAGGCTAGCCACGGGTTCGGCAGCAGATCATTTTGTTAGGAAAAGCTAAAAATAAATAACAAGTCTTTTGCATAACTTTGTCGGTAGTGTAAGAATTCGCCCCTCTGTCGCGAGCTATCCACACGCGCGGTCCTTTCTAACGAAAGCTTTTACTTGCTCTTACGTCCCGCTACGTCGCAGCCCCAACCTCAGTCCTGCGAAATGACTGTGCTCCTCTTCTTTTCCCAATTCGGAAGATTTTTGAGAACTTAGGCAGGCAAATTTTGGAGAAGAATAATGAAAGAAAGAAACAAATGAAGGCTCTTATTAGCTCTTGCGTCCGCTATGTCGCAGCCCCACCCACCCCCACGAAAAGAACGTACTCCTGCTCTACGGCGAGCGCCGCTTTGGGCTCTGTCTACCCAAGATTTTTGTTGACAAGCAGGCGAGATTTTTTGCAGAAAACAGAATTTTTATGAAGACGACGACTCTATGATTAAAAGACTCGATGAGATGGTCGCATTCGCAATCCGGCCTCTCGTAGATTGGCGACCGAACTAATAAATAGGACCTCAGAGTCAGTCGCCGTTATCCGATGAACTGGATCACTATTGTCTGGTCGATGAATGCGGCTGCGTGTTTGACCCTGGCGGGGATATACCTGCTGGTCTGGTGCAAGCAGCGTGAAAACTGGGCGCATCTCATATTGTCGTGCAGCGCTGTGGCGGGGGCGGCGCTCACCGCGTTCGAGCTGGCGTTATTGCGGGCGCAGACCAGCGAACAGTATGGCGTGATCCTGCGCTGGGCACAGCTTCCGGTGTGGATGACCGTTGTGTCGCTGGTGGTTTTCGTGCGGCTCTATCTGCGTGCCGGGCGACCATGGCTCGCATGGAGTGTCTGCGGTGCACGGACACTGGCGCTGATCCTGAATTTTATTTTCATACCCAATCTCAGCTATCGGGAAATCACTAGCTTGAGACGGGTTTCATGGTGGGGCGGAGAGACGGTCTCGGTTCCGATAGGCGTAACGAATCCTTGGATTTTAGTAGCCCAGCTGAGTCTTCTCTTACTCATCATCTTTTTCGTGGATGCCACGATCACCGCCTGGCGGCGGGGGGACCGGCAGCGTGCTTTAGCCGTCGGTGGCGCTCTCATCTTCTTTAGCGCCATTGCCATTGGACAAGTGGTGCTCGTGGTTTGGGGAATTATTCAAGTGCCATTTCTCGCCTGCTTCTCATATCTGGGCCTGATAGCAGCTATGGGTTATCAAATGAGCAGCGACCTGCTGCACAGGGCGGAGCTCGCGCGGCAATTGCAGATGAGTGAGGCTGACCTGCGCGAAACGCACCAGCGCATGGAACTCGCAGCCAGCGCTGCCCAACTCGGGATGTGGATGTGGGATGTTGTGCGGAATGAAATTTGGATCACCGACAAAGGCCGCGCCCTCTTTGGCTTCGGAGCGGCCGAGAAGCTCCACTTCGAGCGCTTCCGAAGTGTGATACATCCTGAGGATCGTGAATTGGTGCTCAAGGCCGTAGAGAACTCTTTGCACACTGGCGCGGAATACGAAGCTGAGTACCGGGTAGTACTACCGAACGGGCAAATACGCTGGATCGCCGGACGCGGGCACGTCGAGTTCAACAGGGACGGTCAACCAGTTCGGATGCGTGGCGCTGCACTCGACATCACAGAGCGCAAGCAGGCCGAAGAGCAGTTCCGTCTAGTGGTCGAGGCGGCACCCAGCGCTATGATCATGGTTAATACAGAAGGCCGCATCATCTTGGTTAACACGCAGGCAGAGGCCGTCTTCGGTTACGCCCGCGAGGTGCTCGTTGGCCATCCCATCGAGATGCTTGTTCCCGAGCGACTCAGGGCTCAACACGTGGGTGAGCGGCATGGTTACTTCGGCGGCGCCCAGGCGCGGCCTATGGGCGCCGGCCGCGAACTCTTTGGGCGACGCAAAGACGGCAGCGAGGTTCCTATCGAAATCGGTCTCAACCCAATTCACACGTCTGAAGGAGTGTTCGTGTTGGCCTCTATTATTGATATCAGCGAGCGGAAGCAGGCAGAGCTCCAGGCCCAACAGCAGCGCGATGAAGTCGAAGAATTGAGGCGGCAAAAGACCGCGTTGCTTGAGAGCGAGGTCGCAGAGCGCGCCCGGCTCGAGCGTGAGGTGGTTGAGATTTGCGCGCGCGAACAACAGCGGATTGCCTACGATTTGCACGACGGTGTTGGACAACAGCTGGTGGGCGTTGCTTTGAACGCCAAACTGCTTGAGCAAGAATTGCGCGCAGCAGGTTCGGCGGAAGCTGAGCAAGCCTCAGAGATCGTCCGACTTGCCAATCAAGCAGCCAGGCAAGCCCGGCTCACCGCACGCAATCTCGAGGGAGCCGACGGAGTCGGAGACCTGAAAACGGCGCTGCAGAAACTCGTCGAGAGTGTGCGGAGGGATTGCCATGTTGACGGCATCGTGAAAGCCGACGGCGACGCCTCCTCTTTTCCGGTTAGCGCGCTTGTGACAGCCCAACTTTATCCGATCGCACAGGAAGCGGTGCATAATGCAGTAGAGCACGGCGGCGCCCGCAAAATTGAGATCGATCTTGCCTTTGATCAGGGGAACCTGGTGCTGGCGGTACGAGACGACGGGAAGGGGTTCGATGCGAGCGCCATCTCAAAGGGAATGGGCCTTCGCATTATGCGATACCGAGCACAATGCATCGGCGGCTCGTGTGAAGTGCAATCGAAGCGCCCTAAAGGCACGGTTGTCACCTGCCGTGTGCCGTTGCGCACGGAGGTCGCCGTTCGTCCCATACCATGACGCCGAACGAACACGCCTCCAGAAAGTCGCGCGTTATCGTGGTCGAGGATCACCCGGTGCTGTGCGAGGGCCTCATGCAACTGATTTGTCGCGAGCCGGACCTCACCTGCACCAGCGCAGCGGACAATATCTCCGACGCGAAGCGGCTCGTCGAGCAATCCAAACCCGATCTCATGCTTCTCGATTTGCGCCTGAAGGGTGGCGATACGCTTGACCTGATCAAAACATTGCGCGTCGAGCATCCAAACTTAAAAGTGCTCGTCCTTTCGCAATACGATGAGTTGATTTTCGCCGAACGCGTGCTCCGCGCCGGCGCCTCTGGTTACATCATGAAAGAAAACGCCACAAGCGAGGTGCTGCGAGCAGTGCGCAAAGTCCTGGCCGGAGAATTATATTTCAGCGAAAAGGTCGCCACCGCGGTAGTCCAGCGAAGCCTGCGAGAAAAACCAGGCGCCTCGCACGTCGGTCTGGAGCGCCTGTCGGATCGCGAGCTCCAGGTTTTTCAACTGATCGGCGCATTCTACAGCACCCAAGAGATTGCGGAGCAATTTCACCTCAGCCCGAAGACGGTTGAGACACACCGCGAAAAAATCAAACACAAACTGGGTCTGCACAACGCGGCTGAGCTTAAGCAGTTCGCCCGCAAATGGGCTGCGGAAAATCTGTTGCCGGCTGAACCTTTGGCGAAGCCCCATGTTCGAAAGGGCCCGGGCGAAGAAAAGTAGGCCGCCGCCCTAGTATCTGTTTAGGGTTGTTGTAGCCGCCTCGCTGTGTCGAGGCGCTCAGCGCGTTGCCACCCGCACGGCGACACCCGCCTTCGCGGTGCTTCGGCGCGGCAGGCAGCGCCGTGGTTACAACCTCGCTCGCCAGGAATCGGATTGATCTCGGGTGTCGCAATCAATAAAAAATCGGCAATGACCCGCGACAACCAACAGCAATGGCCACGGCGACCTCCCCGACTTGGTCGTCTGTTCGACAATGCTCGGCCGGTTTACTTCATCACATTCAATACATACAAACGTCAAAGCCTGCTGGCGCGAGACGAAGTTCACAAGGCATTTTGCGTCTTTTTTGCCAAAGCGCAGGAGCGTGATGTCGCCGTCGGTCGTTATGTCATAATGCCCGACCACGTACATCTCTTTGCAGCCTTTCCAATGGATGGGATTGCTCTGCCCAGATGGGTTCAATCGCTGCGCAACGTGATTGGCAAGAAATTGCTCCAGCTTGGAATTCCCAAGCCGCACTGGCAGGAAGGCTTTTTTGATCATCTGCTGACATGAGAGCTACTCGCAGAAATGGGATTATGTGCGCATGAATCCGGTACGAGCAGGACTGTGCGACACGCCGGAGGCCTGGCTGTATCAAGGCGAAATTGTTCGAACTCCTTTCCACTAGCGCTCGTTGTTGTCGCCGCCTCGCTGTGTCGAGGCACTCAGCGCGTTGCCACTCGCACCGCGACACAGCGTCGTGGCCACAACGATAGGCGCAGTAAAGCGGCTACAGCGCTCGCAGCGACGAGCGCCCCCGAGCCAATCACGCCTGAGGCGGTCTAGACGGCTGAGACGGGCGCCCCAAGACCATTAGGAACCAGCCTTCGCAATACTGCGGCGCGCCATGCAAGTCCCGCCACATCCAGTTTATACGGCTAACGACCTAGGGGAAATTTTCTCTGAAACCTAGGGGAAATTTTCCCCGAAAATCAGGACTCCTCCCCGATATAGAACACAAGTTTTTCGAGAACTTCGCCCCCCAATGGCCGGAGTACTAGGTAAGAGATGATCTCACCCATCCAAATCGCATTTTCCCCGAGCGATCGCAGCAGCGGCCGCCCGAAACACCTAACAACGGCGCGGTCGTGCCGGTCACGCCGTGTCCGTACACATTCCCCAATCCGCCGGCCCCGTGCCCGTAAGAACGGAAACATAAAAAGTTAACCCCCATCGCGAGGGCTCTGCGGGAAACCGCGGAGCCCTTTTTCACCAAGCCAGTGACCATGTCTCAAGAAATCCGCACCTATGCCGAGCTTCGGCAACAGATTCACAACGACCTCCGGATCCAACATCCCGAATGGGTCGAGCCAAATGGCGAAAGCCCCAAATGTGACTTCTACGAGGCACGCCTAATGGAAGAGCTCGATACTTTCACGCGGGGGTATCCGACAAGTCCATAGCCGCGCCCTTGAACAGGGAGTAAAAGTTGTGAAAACTCAGCCTACCGCGGAGCGCAACCCTCAGGCTCTCTTACCAAAGGTGCCTCCCGGCCTAGAGGTCCAAGTGGAAGGGGCATTCCGAAAACTCTGCGAAGCACTATCCCTCGCCGAAGGAACTAGTGAAGCTCTTGGAGGATGGGCACATCGTGATCCAGATCGGCCGGCGGTTGATTATCTTAGGGCGCACGACGAGACGTCCATTTCAGATCAAGAACGAGATCCAGCTCGAAATCGCCCATGTCTTGTTCATCGACCTCAGCCGAGATGTTCCGATGCGAACTTGGAGCCGCCGGACGTAGACCGTAAAGGCAGTTGGGCGATGCAATCGCGACGTTTCTCTGGGCTGCCGCTCATCGGCATCTTGGCCGTCATCTACTTCATCGCTGGCAAGCTCGGTTTGATCCTGGCGTCGGTGCATGCGAGTGCATCGCCGGTATGGCCGCCGGCGGGAATCGCGCTTGCCGGATCACTCTTGCTCGGTTATCGCGCGTGGCCGGCCGTCTTTATCGGTGCATTTCTGGTGAACGTCACGACTGTGGGAAATGTCGCTACGTCATTTGCCATTGCCACCGGCAACACGCTCGAGGCGCTCGTGGGCGCCTGGCTGGTGAATCGATTCGCCGGCGGCACAAATGTCTTTGATCGTCCACAAGGTGTTTTCAAATTTGCGCTCGCGGCAGGGATCAGCA